>Ga0182024_10002444_pt1 | contig 45979 bp, 37 predicted proteins | sample P32metaG_FD_120480 | JGI IMG/M metagenome (GOLD analysis project Ga0182024, IMG submission 120480) | Permafrost microbial communities from Stordalen Mire, Sweden - P3-2 metaG (Illumina Assembly) | ecosystem: Environmental > Terrestrial > Soil > Wetlands > Permafrost | place: Sweden: Stordalen... | reverse complement strand
CTGGAACTCCTTCTGTGCGACGGCAGCGATTGCACCGGCCGCATCGAACAGAATCGCACGTGAGCTCGTGGTGCCTTGATCCAAAGCAAGAATGTATGCCATAAACGCCGTTCGCCTTTCCGGCAACCAGACCAATACAGAGCAGGGAAGTTCCCCTACTGCACTTTTCCAGCCTTATTCTCCAGCACCACATTCGACAGCACAGCCGTGTCGACCGTCTCCGGCTGGTGTGAGCAGAAACCGATGCCAACGTAGAACGGTGCGTCCAGATGCAGCTTGATAGGCGGCCCGAACTGGTGCATCGGCTCGCCGTCCAGGCTCAACCAGATCGCAAACTCGTCGCCGTGCTTTTCGATTCCGATCCGCCTGGCGCTGATGGTTACAAGGCTGTCGGGACTTGCGCCGCCCGGTCGACCTCGGCCCCCGATGCGAAACTCCATATCCGTAACGCGCGTATCTTTTTCCGGCCGCCACGCCAGATGAACCATTCCGGCTCCGTGCTCGGCCACCATCGCCGCTTTCGAATCGTCATCGAGGCTTTGCCGGATCATCAATACGACTTTGCGATCGCCGTAGCCCTTCGGATCGGGGAAGTTGATATCGGCGGCCAGCGAAACGTCGCCCGACATGCGCTTCCACAGGAATCGGAATTCATCGCGCGTGTACCAGACGTTATATCCCGCAGAGTTGATGGTGTACTGCCCCGTCGCGGCGTCGTAGCTCGCGCTGCCGGGCACAAGCGCGCTGCCAATGTCCGACTGGCCATCGAAAACTCCAATCGGCGCATCGACATTTGTACTCGGCCTGTGAAAATCTGCCGGTGGCGCCACCTGTTGATGGGTTGTTGAACCGGGCAGCGCCCAGTCCGGTATTGGCGGCAACGGATTTTGCGCAGAAGGCGTCTGCGCGTGAATGGTCAGCGAGGCACTGAAAAGTCCGAGCATGGCAAAAAGCAAGTTCGACCAAATCTGTCGGCAAGCGTTGCGTATTCTCATGGCAACCCACTCTACCAGACAGATTCGAGGGCTGCCATAGTTCCTCCTCGACTGCTATTCCAATGCCCCCGGTGTTGTACCATTCCCTTGGATTCATGCCCTCGAAAAGGCCCTGATTGATGACCCCCACATCCTCTCCCACGCTCCTTGTTCTCGCTGCCGGAATGGGCAGCCGCTACGGCGGCCTTAAGCAAATTGATCCCGTCGGGCCCGCCGGCGAAACCATCATCGACTACTCCATCTTCGACGCTCTGCGCGCGGGATTCGGCAAGCTCGTTTTCGTTATTCGCAAGGATATCGAGCAGCAATTCCGCGAAATTGTCGGGGCGCGCTTTGAGAAACGCGTTGCAGTCGACTATGTTTTCCAGGCGCTCGAGGACATTCCGCCGCGGTTCACCGTACCTGCCGGACGCACCAAGCCATGGGGCACCACGCAGGCCATCCTGCTGGCTGCTGACGTGATCCACGAGCCCTTCGCCGCGATCAACGCCGACGACTTTTACGGCGCGGACGCCTACCGCTCGCTGGCCGGACATCTGACGTCCGGCTCGCAGGACTATTCAATGGTCGGCTTTGTGCTGCGCAATACGCTCTCCGATTTTGGCTCGGTCGCCCGCGGCGTGTGCCAGGTCTCAGACGACGGCTACCTCGAGCACATCGCCGAACTCACCAAGGTGGAACGCGACGGAAACGGTGCACGGAATACCGACGCCGCGGGAAAAGTGACGAAACTGACAGGCGACGAGCCAGTTTCGATGAACTATTGGGGATTCACGCCGCAAGTCTTCGATCAACTGCGCGAGCGATTTGAGAAATTCCTTGAGGGCAACGCCTCCGAATTGAAGTCCGAGTGCTACATTCCCAACACAGTCGGCGAGCTGGTGCGCGATGGGCAGGCGCGCGTCAAGGTGCTGCACTCGCGCGATTCCTGGTTCGGCGTGACTTATCGCGAAGACCGCCCCCGCGTCGTTGAGAGCATCCGCGGCCTGATTGCCAAAGGACTCTATCCTGAAAAACTCTGGCCTGAAAGTTCCCGGTCATGAGCGAACGGCCGGACGCGCAGGCCGCGGCAAGAGAATTTGAATTTAGTGGCGAAGTTTTAGGCCTTACGCCGCACGGCGGCGGCCATATTAACGACACTTACCTGGTGACCTGCCAGGCGTCGGGCGCGCCGGTCCGCTATATTCTGCAGCACATCAATCGCCATGTCTTCCACGATCCGGTTGCAGTGATGGAAAATGTCGAGCGCGTCACGGCGCATCTTGCAGCGCAAGCTGTCGGCCAACCGGACAGCGCACGCCGGGTGCTCCACCTGATTCCGGCGCGGGACGGGCGCAACTGGCACGTGGACGCCCAGGGAGAAACGTGGCGCGCATATCGCTTTATTGAAAACGCGCGCACCTACGAAACTGCGACGTCTACAGGACAGGCTTTTCAGGCTGCGCGCGCGTTTGGTCATTTCCAGCTACAGCTGAGCAGCTTGCCTCCGCCACGCCTGCACGAGACCATTCCGGATTTTCACAACACGCCGAAACGCTTCGCCGCGCTAGAGCAAGCAATCGCTGCGGACGCAGCCGGTCGCGCCGCGCTCGCCAAGCCGGAGATCGAATTTGCCCGCTCGCGCAAGGCAATTACGGGCAAACTGCTTGACGCAGGATTGCCGGAGCGCATTACTCACAACGACACCAAGTTCAACAATGTGCTGCTCGACGACAAGACCGGCGAAGCCGTCTGCGTCATCGATCTCGATACCGTGATGCCCGGACTGGCACTTTACGACTTTGGCGACATGGTGCGCACTACTACGAGCCCGGCTGCGGAAGATGAGAAGGATCTGTCCAAAGTCAGGATGCAATTCCCAATGTTCGAGGCGCTGGTTCGCGGCTATCTTGAATCGGCCGGCGCTTTCCTGACGCCCGCCGAGAAGAAGTGTCTTGCGTTCTCGGGCAAGCTCATCACGTTCGAAATCGGAATTCGTTTTCTCACCGACTATCTGGCCGGCGACACGTACTTCAAAGTGCATCGCGAGGGACACAACCTCGACCGCTGCCGCGCGCAGTTCAAGCTGGTGGAGTCGATTGAGCAACAGGAAGACGAAATGAACCGGCTGGTGGAGTCCGTCGCCGAATAATGAAATGGCCTCGACTTCCCACTGGCAGAGCGCGCAGAATAGGCACGCGAACTGCAAGGCCCGTCACTGCACTTCGCCGATATACACGCCGTAGGGTCCGAGCTCAATGCGATTGATCGCCACGGTTTCCGGTCCGCCTGGCGTCTTTAACAAAGTCTTTAATTCTCTCGCTCGCATTCCGGGGCCGTCCACGGTCAAGTCGACGGTCTCCGGGTTGGCCGTGAAGTTCACGCAGACAAGGACCTGGTGCGCACCCGCCGCCTGGCGCATCCAGCTCAGCACCTTGGTGTTTTCCGGGTCGAGCATAATATTGGCGCCACTCTCAAAGGCAGGCGCTGACTTCTTCAACCGGATGAGCGTTTTGTACCACGCGAGCAACGAGTTCGGGTCGTTCTCTTCGGTCCGGACATTGATGGTTCTTGCGCTTGGCGGCACCGGTAGCCAAGGCGTTCCGGTGGTAAAGCCCGCTTTTATGTTCCCGTCCCACTGCATGGGCGTGCGTTCGCCGTCGCGGCCTTTCTCTTTTGGCCAACCCGTAATCCCAATGGGATCTTTCACGTCCTCTTGCCGCGTCGGCGGCGTGGTCTTCATCCCGATCTCGTCGCCGTAATAGATCAGCGCGGCGCCGCGGCTGGCAAGCAGAATCGTGGCTATCGCGCGCTGGATTTCGAGGTCGTGCACGCCATCGCCATAGCGCGCGTCAATGCGCGGGTTGTCGTGATTGTCAAAGAGCAGCAGCGGGATGTGAACGCTGAGATGCGTCTCCGCGTCGATCAGCTTTCGCCGGAACGCCGTCACATCCAGCTTGTTGATCATGCCCACCGGCGTATCCATCGGCAGGTGAAACTCGGGCTTATCCGGCGTTCCGTACATCTTGATCAACTCGCCGATGTTGGGCAAGTATGTCTCGCCGATCAGGAGGCGCGTGCCCGGAAATTCGCCGGTACTGAATTTGTCCGCTTCGCCACGCATTTCCTGAATAACCTCGTGCAGGCCGGGCTGGTTGTCGGTTTTGGAGCCGTCGAGTTGCGGATCGCCGAAGGCGTTGAACATCGGTTTGCCTTCGTTGTTGAGCACCACACCCTCGTCGGCAAGGCTCGGATCCTCAAACAAAGTGGTGATTGCATCGAAGCGAAATCCGCCGACGCCTCGCTTGAGCCAGAAGGCAATGATTTGCTTGAAAGCCTCGTGCACCGCGGGGTTGTGCCAGTTCAGGTCCGGCTGCTGACGGTAGAACTTGTGGTAGTAATACTGGCGCGTGGTCTCGTCCCATTGCCACGCCGAATGGCCGAACAGCGATTGCCAGTTGTTCGGCGGCTCACCTTTATCGGTTGCGGTCTGGCCTTTACCATCCTGCCAGCAATACCAGTCGCGATAAGGATTGTTGCGCGACGACCGCGACTGAATGAACCACTCGTGCTGGTCCGAAGTGTGGTTCATAACCATATCCATGATTACGCGAATGTGGCGCCTTTTGGCTTCCGCCACCAGCCGGTCAAAGTCCGCAAGCGTGCCGTACTGCGGATCGATGTCGAGGTAATTTGAAATGTCGTAGCCAAAGTCCACATGGGGCGATTGATACACGGGCGTGAGCCAGATCGCGTCGACTCCCAGATCTTTGAGGTAGTCAAGCCGCTTCGTGATCCCGTCCAGGTCGCCGACCCCGTCGCCGTTGGTGTCTTGAAAGCTGCGCGGGTACACCTCGTAGATCACGGCATTCTTCCACCAATCCAATTCCTTTGCCTGCTCCGCTTGCTGTGGAGTGCTCGTCTTTTTCACCGGCGCTGCCTGCCCTCCTGCCCTCATCGCCACTGCCGCCAGCACCAGGCCGGCAGCGCATATTGCAATCCTACTCAACATTCGACTCGCCGCGATCATGGCTGTTTCCTCATTCTTGTTGCGCGGCAAGGTACCTTGATCCCGCTTACTGGGACTGGGATTATTGAGTCTGCGCCGGAGGCTGGCCCGGGATTTGGGGCGATGTGTGCCCTATCTTTTTGAAATCGACCCCAAACATCGGGTCCTGCTCAGTGCCATCGACGTGAATTGGAACCTCTGTCCCGGCTCCATTTTTCTTGAAGAGCTTATCAGCTGGTTTCAGCAACATTCCCTTCCAGCCGCCCACCATCTGCGAAATTGTCGCCTGCATTTGAGCCGTCCCTTTGAAGTTCAACGTTCCCCCGTCGACTCCATACGTTCCGTTCAAATCGATTTCCGCTCCGAGCACGGTGTATTTCAGATTGGGAAGCGTAATCACTCCGCCGGCCATGGTGAAATTGCTCTCGATCGCTGAGCGCACCTCATCGCCGGCGTTCTTCGCGTTCTTGGGCTGGCCTTGCCCGCGCATGCTCAACTCGCCCACTTCATTCTGAATCTTCGTGCTGGTAAATGCCGCGTCGTCGAGCAGGAAATTTCCGTTAAGCTTCAACTTTTCCTGCACCGGCGCGGCTCCCGGCGGAATCTCAAGCGTCGTCTTCAGCGTTAAGGCGCCGGTAAGAATCGGGCTCCCACTTTTGCTTACCAGGCGTAGAAAATCCTCCATGCGTCCGGCGTCCACATTTACGTTCAGCGCAATCTCATGCCCGCCAGGCCACGCCGATCCGTTGGGCAGAACTCCAGCGGGAACTCCCACAATCTTCCCCTCGGCGGTAAAGTGCGACTGCCCGAGCGTTGCGCGCACCGGCTTTAGCCACGTGTCTCCATTGATGCCGTCGACTATCGCGTGGAACTGCGTTTCAAGCGGCAATGAAGTGCCGAAGTGCGTCAGCCTGAAGTCTGGCGTGGTCGTCTGGCCATCCACCTCCAGATTGCGCAACACGCCCTGGTACTTGCCAGTTGAATTGAGAATTCCTGCAATGCCTTTGAAGACGGCGAGGTCGGCCTGCTCGAAGTGGTAAGCGCCCGTCACCGGAGTCTCTCCCGGATCCTCGACCACCCACGGCTCGATGCTGCCCGACGTAATAATGGTTCCGACCGGCCGCGGGTTGGTTAGCTGCGCATCGAATTGCATCGATTCGCCGGCGCTCACGTGGCTCAGTTTTACATGGTCGATGGCAAACTCCAGGGGCAGCTTTCCCGGCTTGCTGGTTTCGATCGTCAAATGCGCGTTCTTGCAGTCGATGTTGTCGATTTCGAAACTCAGCAAGGGCTTCTTTCCACTGTCCGGTGCAGCGCTGGCAGTTTCCGACGGTGGGTGCGCGAGATGCGGCTTCGGCGGAATATCCACATTTAGCCCCTCCAACTGCACGACGGCAATCCTGATCGGCTCGCCCGGTTTGTAACGGAGCTGCGTGTGAAACCGGAAATCGGCCAGTTGGATGAGCGGGTGGGGAGGGTTCGCTCCATTTGCCCCGGGAACGGCCACTGCAGCCATGTTTGCGGGAGGCCAAATGCGCAGTCCTTTGCCCTCGGCCCTCAGGCCGCCCACCAGCGAGACGTGGAAGCTGTCCAGCTCCACTCGGGCGTGAAAATGCTCCTCAAGCTTTTCCACGATGGCCGCGCGGAGCATAGGTTCGGCCCTGTGAATGGCGATTGAAATCGCCACGCCAAGCAAAAGAAACGCGAGCAGGACCGCACCGGCAGCCCACTTCAGCCATGCGCGCTTACGCCGTTTTCCCGCTCTCCTCGCCGCCATTGCACGTCCTTGCCTCCGACCATTTTCGCAGGCCTACATTACGACCCAGTCGCAACACTTTTCCCATTGGATGCGGCTCGCGGCCGAAATCGATTGAGCGACTTTGCGCTTGCGCGTTCTCCTGGTCCCACGTTTTGCCCGTCGTTCCCTTTAACCCGCTTTTCCGTTTCCTTGGTCCCCGTCCCCTCGATGCCGTAGACTTCAACTCACGGATGAATGCGCTAATCGAGAATCTCGTAAAGCTCCAGGCCATTGAATTGAACCGCGCTCGCCTGAATCAGGAGATGCGCGCGCTGCCTGCGGAGATTGCTCAGGCCGTGGCCGCTTTGGCCGCCGCCGAGCGCCAATCAGCCGATCTCTCAGCGGCGCTGGGTCGCGAAGACTCGATGCGTACCCGCCTGGATCGCGAAATCGATGCGCATCGCAAGAAGGTGGCTCGTTTCCGCGTTCAACTCGACACCATCACCACTCCCGAGCAGGCCGCCGCCATTGAGCACGAAATTCAATTCGCCACATCCGAAGCCGAGCGGATGGAAAGCGACGAATACCAGAGTCTCGAGCGGACCGAAGCGCACGAAGCGGCACTGGCGCAAACTCGCGCACAAGTAGAGCAGCTCGCTGCCGGAGTGGATGCGGTACGCGCGCGCGTTGCCGCTCGCCAGAACGAGCTGACCGCGGAGCTGGCTGCACTGGACGTCGACCGCGCAGCGGTGCGCGCAGCGATCGATCCTGACCGCCTCTCGCACTTTGACCGCATCGTCGCCGGTCGCGGAACGGGCATCGCTCGCGCGGAGAATCAACAATGCACCGGCTGCCGGATGGGTGTGCGCCCGCAAGTCTGGAACCAGCTTCGCGAGGGCGAGCTGCTCAGCTGCGACAGCTGCAGCCGTTTTCTCTACTGGGACCCGGCGATCGCTGCTGTTCCTAAAGCGCCGCAGCCGGAACTCATCCCCGGCGCCGGCCGCGCCCCGCGCAAACCTCGCCAGGCGGGCGCCTAGCTGGGGCTGCCGCTCCAGGTGTTCCTCGCCCCTGAGCCGCTATTCCTGATCCTCTCCCTGCTAACCTTTTCTTAAAGACTCACTCCAGGAGCAATTCCGTGCAACGCATCTGTGTCGATATGGATGAAGTCATGGCCGACACGCTCGCCGAGCATTTGCGCCGCTATAACCAGGCTTTTGACGAAGATGTCACGACCGACGACCTGGCCGGAAAAGGCCTGTGGGAGATCGCGCCGCTCGATCGGCAGGCACAGCTTCGAGCTTTTCTCGACGCCGAAGACTTCTTCGAAGTTCTCGATGTGATTCCCGATTCGCAGCGAGTTCTCGAGCAACTTTCAACGCGCTTTGAAATCTTTATTGCCACGCAGGCCATGGTTGTGCCTAACTCGCTCGGCCCCAAATACCGCTGGTTGCAGCGCCACTTTTCCTTCATCCCGCCTACGCATTACGTTTTCTGCGGTACCAAGAGTATCCTCCGCGCCGACTACCTCATCGACGACCAGCCCAAAAATCTCTCTCGCTTCGAAGGCCAGGGACTGCTCTACTCCGCGCCGCACAACCTAAAAGTCACAGGATTCGTACGCGTAAACAACTGGCGCGAGGTCGCAGATTACTTCGCCGGCGTCGTTTCGGAATCCAAAGCTTCTGTGTGAACCGACGCGCGGCTCTCGAGCCCTCGGGAAAGACCCCGCGCCCGTGAACCACCGTCGAACTTCGTTACCATGAACTAGGCCAGTGTCCAGCTCCCAAACAAAGGCGCCAATTTCGCGTCGCCGCTTCCTGCTTGGGGGCGCGTGCGCAGGCGCTGCTCTGGCGCTCTACGGGGGCGAAGTTGAGCGGCACTGGATCGAGCTCACGCACCATGACGTCTTTCTGCCAGGCCTTTCGCCGGCCTTTGATGGTTACCGTATCGCGCAGCTCAGTGATATCCACCTGGACGAATTCACCGAGCCGTTTCTGCTCACCGACGCCATCCATCGCATCAACAGCATGAACCCCGACGCGGTTTTGATCACCGGGGATTTTGTGACTTACGGGATCCTGCCCGCGAAATTGGCCATCACCTCGGCATGGCAATGTGCCGATCTGCTCAATCAGGTCGTGTGTCCGCTTCGTTTTGCTGTTGTCGGAAATCACGACGTGTTGCTTAGCAAGGCGGCTGTTATTGCCTCGCTTTCAGCGAATGGCATCACCGTGCTCGACAACGCGTACCTGCCAATCGAGTGCAACGGCGCGAGATTTTGGCTCGCAGGTGTCGACGATCCGGTCGAGGGCACACCTATGCCCGAGCTTGCCATCCCGGAATTTATCCGCAACGTACCGCATGAGCCCGTCGTGCTCCTTTGTCATGCGCCCGACTACGTTGACAATCTATTGCCGACTCCAGCGGGCCGGGCACTCTCTCTTGTGCTTTCCGGCCACACCCACGGCGGTCAGATTCGTTTTCCACTGGCCCGCGCTACCAATCTTCCGCCATTGGGTCGCAAATACGTTGAGGGTTGGTTTCGTTTTGGAAATCTGCAGCTTTATGTCAATCGCGGTCTGGGCACTGTTGGCGTGCCGGTCCGCTTCGACTGCCCGCCGGAGATTACGCTCTTCACGCTTCGCTCCGCTTGAGCGAAGAGAAAACCTAGTCCACCGCCGAGGATGCGCGTCCAGCGATGGATACGCGCCCGCGATCAACAGCAATCAAAGCGCGAGCAGTTTCTTGATCTGCCCATCGACATAAAACAACATCAAGGGATCCCGAATGATCGCTACGACGCCCAGTTCCTCAAGCAGCGCGTCAGCTGCGTCTCGAATCTGCTGGTACACCTGCTGCCGCTTGGCCTGATCTACTTTGGCCATGTCGAAGTTGTTCAGGGCGGGATCGATTGGGTTAATCGGTTTCGGCGTCCAATGCAGATTCGCGAAAATACTGCCGGGCTGTGCCTGGTATTTCGCCAATTGCGTTTGGGCTACGCTGCGTCCGTAGTCGTAATCGTGTTGCCGAAATTTGACATCGAAGAACCCCTCAAACGCCTCCAGCCCTTTGCTGGCCAGCATTGCAGTGTCGGCGACAAAGTCGTAGATCAGCATCTCTTCTTTCTCATGGAGGTTGGCCGCGAGCTCCAGAACAAGAACCGCGTCGAGCCATGCATCGGCAGCGGTTGCATTCGCGCCAAACGCGTCATACTCGGTCTGGTACTGCGTCCGAAGTTGCGTGCGCGCCGCTTCCAGATTCGCAGTTGACGCCGGAGTCATGACGCCTTTGTCCGCAAAGAACGATTTGAGTAGCACCTCCGAAACCGGATTCGTCTCCGCCGCAGTCATTGCGCCACTAAGGAACAGCGTTTGAAGTTCCGCTGCCCGTCTGTCCAGCAAACGAAGCCGGTCGTTCACCCCTTCGGCTGTGATCCAGTCTTGAAAATTCGATTGGCCGACAATCGCGTCTACTAAATGCCCACCCACAGCCTTGTAATTTGCATTGGCGGCGCCAAATGCCTGTGACGGATCGACATTCGGATCATTCGTGTAGAGAATTTCGCCTGACTTCTTCGGTTGCGGCGCAATGAAGATGTAGCCGCGCTGCTCGGCGTTCAAGCGGCCCCCCGGTAAATTTTCCACCAAGTTCTTCGCCATTCCGAGCGGCTCGTTCTGGAAGACGCCTCCATCGGTGTAGGTGAAGTATCGGCTGGGCGCCCCGGACCAAAGCGAGCTGTCAAGAAAGGGGCTTGGGTAGTCAACAATATTTCTGAGTAGGTCCTGCACACGAAACGCAATCGGGAACGCGCCACATGCAACGGCCGTCGCGCGAATCGTTTCCCACAGGTCCCCACGGTCGCCGGACTGTTGGTCAATCGGCAGCACAAGTTCGTCTTCGTGTGCCGTATACGTAAATTCTCCCCCGCTGCTGGTCGCTCGCTGGTAGTCGATTCCATTCAGATTCGACAGCGCTAAACCAAGCTGAATTTGACCATCCGCGGGCAATGCCGGGTGCGGTTGAGCGGGAGGAATTGGCTGCGCCGCGTAACGGCCCGTCAGATATTTCTTCGAGATGCCGATCACCAAATCGGACGAGAACACGGAGTGAGTCTCGTCTTCGTCCGTCTGTCGAGCCAAGAGACCAACGATATCGACGTCCTGAACCCAGGCGTCATAGAGCGGATTGCTGTAAGGCTCAGACATCGACGGCCCATCGAAGAGAAGCCGCTGCGCGATCATGGCTGAAGTCATTCCGCCGGCTGAAGCGCCGGCCAGCACGTCGATCTCGATGCGTTGATCGGGAAGCTGATTTGCGCTGGCCCATTCATTATGCTGCGCGACCGCATCGAGGACTTCAAAAGCTACCCCCGACTCGTAGCTTCCCAGTGAAACAGCGCCAGCAATGGTGATTGCGAGTTTTCTTGCCATGGCTTACCCCCAGAAGCTTGATGCAGCCTGATATGGGGATAATTATGCACCTTCAATCGTTTAACGCTGGCGGTGTGCCCCGTCCTCACGCTCCCGCGATCGTCATTCCGTCAATCCGCAGCGTGGGCGAAGCCACAGAACCGCGAAAAACCAGATCGTTGCCGATGGCCGTCACGTGGCGCAGCATCTCGGCAAGATTTCCGGCGATCGTTATCTCTTCAACAGCGTGCGTCAGTTGGCCGTTCTCAATCCACAGGCCCGTTGCGCCGCGCGAATAGTCGCCGGTAACGAGATTTGTGCCGAAGCCCATCAGGCTGGTTACGTAGAGTCCTGCCGGAATCTCCGCGATGATCTCGTCTGGACTGAGCGTTCCCGGCTCCAGGAAAAGATTGCCGCAGCCGATGCCCGGCGCGCCCGCCAATCCTCGCGCGGCGTTGTGTGTGGATTTCATGCCCAGCTTGCGCGCAGAGTAAGTATTCAGCAGATAGTTGCGCAACACGCCATGCTCAACAACAACTGTGCGCCGCGAAGCCAGGCCCTCGTCGTCGAAGGGCGAAGTACCGAAGCCTCCCACGCCGGTGGGCAGCAGCATAAGGTTGTCATCGACAATGGCCAGATTTGATGAGCCGATGGTCTCTCCAAGCTTTCCCGCCAGAAACGATGCGCCGCGCCAGATGGAATCGCCGGATGCGGCGTCAAACACTGAGCCGATAAGTGAACGCGCCGTCTCGGGAGCAAAAATAATCGGGACGCGCTGCGTAGGCACGCGCCTCGCCCCCAGCCGCCGCAGTGTGCGCCTGGCCGCCTCGGCGCCAACAGCTTCAGGAGTTTCGAGAAGCGCGAAGCTTCGCGCGCTTGACCACCAACCATCGCGCTGCATCTTTCCATTCGCATCCGTCGCGAGCGGCGCCGCCGACACGCCCGCATAGCTGGTGCGGTAGCTGCCCACAAATCCGCGCGAGTTGGCCATGGCCTTGCGGCCCGTGGCTGCGTCAAAGCTGCCGCCATCGGAGTTGGTGATGCGCGGGTCGGCAGCCATCGCTGCCGCTTCAGCCCGGCGCGCCCACTCGATGCGCTCTTCCGCTGAGAGCGAATACACATCATCGAAGTAGAGGTGCAGATCGCCGTCGGCGGAGCCAAACTCACTCGCTTCCGGCAGGCCCGAAAACGGATCCTCCTCGGTGACCTGCGCCAGCGCCATTGCTCCGTCAACAAGCTGCCGGATTCCATCCGCGGTCAGGTCGCTGGTCGTTGCCGAGCCGGATCGCTTACCCAGAAACACCCTCAAACCCAGGCCTCGCGAGCCTGATTCCTTCAGCGTTTCTACTTCGCCCATGCGCACATTCACGCTGAATTCGTCGCCTTCGCGCGCCGCAGCCTCGGCGTCACTCGCGCCCGCCTTTACGGCCAACGCGACGACGTCAGAGACGAGCGATTCGAGGTCGAGCGCAGTTTCATTAGAAAGGGAGGTCGCTTCGGGCATGAGTTCAAGCTATCAAACTACTGGGGGCTTGGGATTTGTTTGGGAGAAATGAGGCGAAGGAGAGGACCGGCGCTCTGGGCCGTCAACCTAGGCCGTCAACCGTTCCAACTGATCCGGCTTCACGATGGTCAGACTCGCGCCTTTGATGGCGATCCACTGGTCTCGCTGGAACTGGATGAGCAGCCGCGTAACCGTCTCACGCGAGGTGCCTGCGATATTGGCGATTTCCTCGTGCGTCAGCGCCATTGTGAAGCAAACTTCCGGCTTGCCATTGGACGATGCGTTTCCCCAGTCGAGCAGAAGGCGCGCCAGCCGACCCGCAACCGTACTTGAGAGCGCAAGCCGCCTGGCATCGTGAAACACGGTCAGGTACTCGCCGGCGATCGATTGTGCCGCGTGCATCGATGCGATCCCATGGCGGCCAAGAAAATCGACGAACTCCTGCTTGCGGACGATTTTTACCTGGCAAGGCTCGATGGCCTCCGCCGTCACTTCGTAGGGCACATTGGCCAGTACTGCGCTCAATCCCATTACATCGCCCGGCCCGGCAATTTTCAGGATCATGGTTTTGCCGTCGCGCGAGGTTGAGGAGATCTTCACCTGCCCGAAGCAGATAACAAAAACATTACGAGCAGCGTCGCCTTCTGAAAACAGATGGGCCCCACGAGCATGGCTCATCAAGACGCCGATATTGTCGTAGTCCACCAGCGCCTCAGGAGTGAGATTGCAGAACATCCGCAGATGACGGTGCTCGCAATTCAGGCAATCCTTCGGTGCGTGATGAGAGTGAAGCGTGGCCATGCCTTTACCTTCGCTGGCTAAGGAGTGAGAGAAGTATAGCTCAAATCGAAATTCGGGAGGACGGCGGCAAAGGGCCGTCCAGCGGGCGCTCTGTACATCCGGCGGCCCAATGCGCTAACTTGGGCGCGGAATGAAAACTCTCGTCAAACGCTCCCTTATCGCAGTTCTCTCGCTCGAATTCGCAATTCTCCTCGCAGGCACACTCGCTCTCTCGGCGCAGGCTCCCGCACCCGACTCGCCCGCCATTGAAGCCAAGGCTCACGCCATGATTGCCAAGCTCACGCTCGAGCAGAAGATTGAGCTTTTGGGCGGCGTCGACAAGATGTTTACCCAGCCCATGCCGGCCATTGACCTGCCTCGATTCAAGATGTCCGATGCATCGCTTGGCGTGCGCACCTGGGGACCGACAACGGCATACGCAGGCGGCGTTGCGCTGGCCGCTACATGGGATACCGATTTTGCTCGCGAGCTCGGCGAGAGCCTGGGCCGCGACGCTCGCGCACGGAGCGTCAACTTCTTGCTCGGCCCCGGCGTGAATATCGCGCGCTCGCCTTTGAGCGGCCGCAACTTCGAGTACCTTTCAGAAGATCCATTCCTGAACGCGGCTCTCGTGGTGCCATTTATTCAAGGCGTGCAGTCCCAGGGCGTCGCCGCAACCGTGAAGCACTTCGCGCTCAACGATCAGGAGTTCAATCGCCACAATGCCAGCGCCGACGTTGACGAGCGCACCATGCGCGAGATTTATCTGCCCGCATTTGAGGCTGCCGTTACCAAGGCTCATGTTGATGCGGTGATGGACTCCTACAACCTGGTCAACGGCGTCCACGCCACGCAAAATGACTTTCTCAACCTCAAGCTGCTCAAGGGCGAATGGGACTTTCAAGGCGTTCTCATGTCAGATTGGGACGCAACCTACGACGGCGTTGCCGCGGTCAACAACGGCCTCGATCTCGAAATGCCTAGCCCTAAATTCATGAATGCGAAGAATCTCATTCCAGCGGTGCAGAACGGCCAGGTGAATGAGGCCACCATCGACGAGCATCTGCTGCGCATCTTCCGCACCGAGTTGCGCCATGGATTCACCGATCGCCCGCAGTTCGATCCCGCGGACTCCACTTACTCGATTGCCGATCGCGCGGTCGCCTTAAAGGGCGCGCTTGAGAGCATTACGCTGCTCAAGAATGAAGGAAACCTGCTGCCGCTCGATCCAGCCAAGATGAAATCGATTGCCGTCATCGGCCCTGACGCTTATCCAGCCGTCACGGGCGGCGGCGGTTCGTCCGAAGCTCATGCTTTCGAGCCGGTCAGCATCCTTACCGGCATCGCCAATCTGCTCGGCCCTAATGCTCATGTGTTCTACAGCCCCGGCATACCCGATTCGCCCGACGAAAAGAAGGCCGTCGCCGATGCTGACGTAGTGGTCGTCTCCGTTGGTTTTGATGCCAAATCGGAGCGCGAGGGCGCCGATCGCACCTTCACGCTGCCGCCGGGCCAGGACGCGCTGATCGAGGCCGTCGCCGCAATCAACCCGCGCACCATCGTCACGCTTACCGGCGGCGGCGGTATGGACACGAGTCGTTGGCTCGACAAGGTTCCCGTCCTGCTTCACACCTGGTATCCCGGCCAGGAAGGCGGCACGGCGGTCGCGCAGATTCTCTTCGGACAGCACGACCCCGAAGGCAGACTTCCCATCAGCTTCGACCGCAGTTGGGACGAGAATCCCTCCTCGAAGTGGTACCACGGCGACTCCAAAGACTCGACCACGCTCAACACTATCGGTGCCGATGGCCAGCCCAAGGACTACACCATCGAGCACATCAAATACGGTGACAAGCTGATGGTCGGCTATCGCTACTGGACCACCACCGGCAAGCATCCGCTCTTTCCCTTTGGCTTCGGCTTGAGCTACACCACATTCAAGTTTTCCAACCTCAAAGTTCCCGCTAATGCCGGACCCGGGTCCACCGTCACGGTCAATTTCGATGTCACCAACACAGGCAGCGTTGCCGGAGCCGAGGTCGCTCAGCTCTACGTCTCCGACCCTTCAGCGCAAGTCGACCGCCCGGAGCGCGAATTAAAAGGTTTCGCCAAAGTTCGTCTCGATCCCGGCGCAACACAACATGTGACCATCAATCTCGACGCGCGCGCCTTCAGCTTCTGGGATGAGCCCGCACATAAGTGGGTCGTCGATCCAGGCAAATTCACAATTCGCGTCGGCGACTCCAGTGAGAACACGCCGCTGAGCGCCGATATTGACCTGCATTAATCGGCCGTTCGCCCAGGATTTTCATTTGAGAGGAATCAATCCATGTTGAACCGCTTTTTCCGAGTTGCTGCTTTCGTTCTTGCCGTTGCCGCTCTCACTGTTCCCCGTTTTTCTCACTCCCAAACCGCACCGCAGTGGGTCGGCACCTGGGCCACTGCTCCCATGGTGGCCGACCCCGGCCCCAACTTGCGGCCGTTCAGCGGCACAACGCTGCGCGAGATCGTTCACATCTCAGCCGGCGGTGCTCAGATTCGCGTGCGCTTTACCAATGCATTTGGGACCGACCCGCTCACCATCAGCGACGCGCACGAGGCCTTGAGCGCGGGCAGTGCGGCGATTCAACCCGGCGCGGATCACGCCATTACTTTCGGCGGAGCAACGTCGGTGAACGTTCCGCCGGGCGCCGAGCTCTTCTCAGATCCCGTCGCGCTCGCCGTCCAGCCGCTCTCCGACCTCGCCATCAGCTTCTATCTGCCATCGCAGGTGATGCGCGCCGAGACCTACCACTCGTTCGCTTGCCAGGACAACTTCATCGCCAATGGCGACGTGTCCAGCGCGCCCGATCTGCCGGACGCGACAAAAATCTCTTCATGGTACTTTCTCGACGGCGTTGACGTGCAGGCTGTCGAAGGCTCACGCGCCATCGTGACACTCGGCGATTCAATTACCGACGGTGCGCTTTCGACGCACGGCGCCAATCTCCGTTGGCCAGACCTTCTCGCCGCGCGGCTGCAGGCCGATCCCAATCTCAAGAACATTGGCGTTCTCAACGTCGGCATCGGCGGCAACCGCGTGCTGAACGAAGTTGCCGGCCCGAGCGCGATCTCGCGTATCGACCGCGACGTGCTCTCGCAGAGCGCCGTACACTACGTCATCGTGCTCGAGAGCATCAACGACATCGGCCGCCTGTCGCACATCACAAATCCGTACGACGACATTACGGCTCAGCAGTTGGAGATGGGCCTCAAGCAGATTGCCGACGCTGCGCACGAGCACGGCATCAAGGCCATCGGCGCAACGCTTACGCCGTACGGCGGCGCGGGCTACTCCTCTGACAAGGGCGAGCAGGTGCGCGAGGCGGTGAACGATTGGATTCGCAACAGTGGCACCTTCGACGGTGTGGTCGACTTCGATAAGGCCACGCAGGACCCTGCGAATCCAACACACTTCAACGCGGCCTACGACTCAGGCGATCATCTTCATCCCAAGGACGATGGTTATAAAGCGATGGCCGGCGCGATCGACCTGACGCTGTTTGCGAAGTAAGCGATCGGGCTTTAGCGCGTAATGTAGTTACATTTTGTAACTACATTACGTAATTGCATAACGGCATTTCACGATGCCGGAAAATTCCAGCGCCTCCGCATCGCCGGGGCCGCTATCATCACCCTATGAAGCGCGTTCTTCTCTCCTGGAGCAGCGGCAAAGACAGTGCCTGGACACTGTACGCGCTGCGCCGCGATCCCTCCATCGAGATCTGCGGCCTGCTGACGACGTTAAACGCCGAATTCGATCGTGTGGCAATGCACGGCGTGCGCCGCGCGGTGCTCGAAGCCCAGGCGGCGGCCGCAGGTCTGCCGCTCTGGATTGTCCCGCTTCCATGGCCCTGTTCCAACGAAATTTATGAACAGCGCATGGCCGAAACCTGCCAGCGCGCCATCGCCGAGAAGATCGACGCTGTCGCTTTCGGCGATTTGTTTCTGGAAGACGTCCGAAGCTATCGCATAAAGCAGCTCGCGCCCACGGGACTCGAGCCGATCTTCCCGCTCTGGCAAATCCCGACGGATGCGCTGGCGCGCGAGATGATCGCCGGCGGTCTGCGCGCCCGTCTTTCCTGCGTGGACACGAAGCAGCTTCCCGCCGCTTTTGCCGGCCGCGAATTCGATCTAAGTTTGTTGAGTGATTTACCGCTCTGCGCCGATCCCTGCGGCGAGCGCGGCGAGTTCCACACCTGCGTCTACGCCGGGCCAATGTTCTCGGCACCCCTGCCGATCGAAACTGGAGAGGTGGTCACGCGCGACGGATTCGCGTTTGCCGATTTCACGATGCCGGCCGCCGAAGCAGTGAGCGCTTAGTTTCGCAACCCGCGCAACGCTGGATAGAGCTTTCTCCACTGCGCGTAGCCGATCTTGTACTCCGCTACGTCCGCAGGCTCCGGCTCAATACGGTGCGCAACTTTGATTGCTTTTGTGCACGCTTCGTCCAGATTCTTCCAGTAGCCGACTCCCACGCCGGCCATCAATGCGCAGCCAAACGCGCCACCTTCTTCGGCGGCCAGAATTTCCACCGCTTGGCCGTAGACGCCGGCCTGAATCTGTCGCCACAGCGATCCGCGCGCACCGCCGCCGCCAAGGCGAATTGCGGTGACGGGAATGCCCAGCTCGTGGAAGAGCGTGAAAGTGTCCTGCAGCGAGTAGGCGACACCTTCCTGCACGGCGCGGACAAAGTGCGCTCCTGTGTGCTGCACGCCAATGCCAACGAATGCCGCGCGCACCTCGGGATCGAGATGCGGCGTGCGCTCGCCCAGCAGATATGGCGCCCACTCCAGGCCGTCGCAGCCGGGCGCAATCTTGGCCGCGCCGTCGCTCAACGCATCGTAACTCTGGCCCTCAAAGAATGCTCCGCGCAACCAGTTCAGGCTGAGCCCTGCGCTCTGCGTTACTCCCATCACATGCCACAATCCGGGCACCGCGTGGCAAAACGTGTGCAGCCGGCCTTTTGGATCTTTAGTGGGCTCGGCCGTCGCCGCAAAAACCACGCCTGAAGTTCCGATGGTCGCTGACACGCTGCCCGGCTGCAGAATTCCCATGCCCACCGCGCCCGCGCCCTGGTCGCCCGCGCCCGCAGCAACCGGCGTACCCGCTTTCAAGCCCGTGAGCCCGGCAGCCTTCTCGCTGATGCGCGCGCAAATCTCCGGCGACTCGTACAGTTTGGGCAGCCAGCTCATGTCGATCCCCGACACTTCGGCCATCTCTTGCGACCAGCGCCGATGCGCTACGTCCAGCAGCAATGTTCCGCTCGCCTCCTGCACGTCGATGGCGAACTCGCCTGTCAGCCGGTAGCGCACGTAATCCTTCGGGCACATCACGTGGCGAATCTTCGCGAAGATCTCAGGCTGGTGCGTCTTGACCCACAGCAGCTTGGTCAGCGTGAAGTTGGGCAGCGCCGGATTGCATGTGAGCTCGATCAGCCGTTCGTAGCCGATCTTCTCCGTGAGCCAATCGCATTCGGGCTGCGTGCGCGTGTCGCACCAGATCAGCGCCGGCCGCAGCACAGCGCCCGCCTCATCGAGCATCACGGCGCCATGCATCTGCCCGGTGAGCGCAATGGCCGCAATCGGTTCCTGCGGCTCCGGCGTTGCTGCCAGCGCTCCGTGAATCGCAATCTGCGCCGCGCGCCACCAATCCTCGGGATCCTGCTCAGCCCATCCCGGGTGCTCGGCGCGAAACAGAGCGTGGTCGCACGCCGCCGCGCCCAGCAGCTTTCCCTCGCCGTCCACCACAACTGCCCGCGTGCCGCCCGTTCCCACATCCATGCCCAGGAACCACATCGCTATTCACTCCCTACATAAATCGTTTTTCCATCGAGAATTGCTTTTCCGCCGAGCCCGCAGCATAGCAGCTTGGCCGCATCGCGGCAAAGCAACGCCGCAGGGCGATTCCTGTGCCCCATTTGAGGAACTGACAATCGCTGCCCTTGAAGAATAGGATGCTCAAAGATTTTCGGAGGCACAATGACCAGACTGACGGTCTCGAATCGAATCGCATTGAAATCTTTGCCTGTCATGGCCGCGGCAACCTTCATCCTTCTGGCGCAGTTTGCCTATGCGGGCGCACCGCTGAAGGGCGTAGACGTGAAACTGGGCAAGAACCCCGGCGGCGGCTGTGCGGCGCGCACAACTGACTCGGGCGGAAAGGCCGACTTCGGCGTGTGGCCCAAGGGCAATTACACGTTGGAGTTTGCGCCCGCAGATTCTTCGCCAGCTGCCGCGCCCGCGGCAAGTCGCACCAATTCTCCCGCAGCCAAGCCGGGCGCGCCTGCCTCAACAAAATTGCATGTGGTGATCACCGGCGCGACAGGTGGCAAACTCGAGCGCGATTTCGACGCGGGCCAGTCAACTGAGCGTGCTGCGCCGTTGCAGTTCTCGCTCGATGGCAAGCAATCGCTTGTCGTCCTGGTCACCGCGGCGGACTAGGGTCGGACTTGACCCGCGCCTGCCCAATACTCGTGCGCTTTCCGCGCATTCGCCGTAAGATCACTCTGAACGCGAATGCGTGACGAGCTCCGCGAGGTAGACCCGGCCCGTGCCGTCCGATTTTCAATCTCTCGCCTTCGATCCGGCCGATGCTAACGCCGCGCTGGCTGTGCTGCCCCAGTCGCCGGCGGTCTTTGCGCTGCATGGCGCCGACTCACGCGCCGAGCCTTACATTGGCCGCACGCCCAACCTTCGCTCGCGACTCGACCGCCTGCTTCAGCCCTCGCCGAAGCATCCACGCCGCCTGCAACTCGCTGGCCTCGTCCGCCGCATCGAATGGCAGCTCACCGGCTCCGAGTTCGAGTCGCTGCTTGCGCAGTTTTCGCTCTTGGAGAAAACTTTCGGCGCAAAGGTGCTGGAGCGGATGCACCTGCGCCATCCGGCGTTCGTCCGCTTTCTCGGCAGCAATCCTTATCCGCGCGTTACGGTCACGAATCGGCCCAGCCTGCGCGAAGCTGACTGGGCATACGGGCCGTTCCCTTCGCGAGCCGCAGCCGAGCGTTACGCCGAAGAGATGCTCAAGCTGTTTCTGCTGCGCCGCTGCACATTTGAACTCGATCCTGACCCGGCCTATCCCGGCTGCGTTTATTCCGAGATGAAGATGTGCCTTGCGCCCTGCTTCAAGGGCTGCACGGATGAGCGCTACGCTGAGGAGTCCGCCGCGGTCGCGAATTTTCTCGCGACGCGCGGAGAAAGTCGGCTCGTCATTCTTCGCGCCGAGCGCGATCAGGCTTCGACCGATCTCGCGTTTGAATCCGCCGCCGCGCTTCACGTTCAAGTGCAGCGCGCTGAAGCCGTGCACGCACTCGCCGCCGAGCTTGTCCGCCCGCTCAGCAAACTTCGCGCCATCATTCTTCAGGCCGCCGCGAACCCCGATGAAGTCGCCGTCTTTCTTTTTGACGGCGGCCGCCTGAGCGGACCAGCCGCTTTCTCGACTCTCGGAATGAGAATCCAGAACGAGCAATCCGGTTCGACGTCGCTCTTCGCGCAGCCGCTGGCCATCGAGCCGATTCCGGAGCAGACAGAGATCAGAGAACAGAAATCAGAGATCAACCAGATTTCCTCAGAGCACGAGGTGTCAGGGCACGACTTCGGTCGTACCGGCTCCGATCAACTAAAAGATGGGGCTTCAGCCCCTGAGGCAGCGCCCTCTACGCCCAAGCTCCCTCGCGGTGTTCTCGAATCCCGCCTCGATGCTGCTCTCGCCGCGCTCGCGCAGGATGAATCCCGTCCCGCGCCCTCGTCCACCATTCGTCAGGGCCATCTCGCGCTGCTCAAGCGCTGGTACTACCGGCCTGAAGCAAAGCGTGCCGGCGAAATCTTCTTCCCCGACGCTGAAGATCATTGGCCCATCAAATCCGTTCTTCGCGGCATCGGCCGTGTCGCCGCAAAATCGATTCTTCCGCCGCCTCTCGCCTGACAGGTGCGCCTACAGATTTTTGGCTCCGCGAACCTCAAACGAACTATGATTCGTTCGAGTGTGTCCCGGGGCGGTCGATCATCATGCGAAATTCCCAAGTGCGAAATTGGCTGCTCGTCCTGTTCCTGACTTTGCCCTGCGCGCTTTCTGCGCAGTTTACTTTGGTCCCTTACAGCCAATGCGTATATAAGCTTGGAGACAATCCCGGATGGTCCGCAGCGAATCTCGACACGAGCGACTGGAAACCCTACACCGATTACCGCGAGACCGGCGACGCCTGGATGCTTTGGGTGCGCTGCCGCGCCAGCTTTGACACCAGCGGAATCGAGCATCCCGTGGTGGTCGCCAGTAGCGAGGGACGGGTGCAGTCCGACCTATATGTCGACGGACAACCAGGACGCCGATTCGGCCCGGTGAGCCTGCCGGCCTGGATTTATTCCCCCTTGCCGGGGGCCGGTTACCCGGCGCGCATCTTCGCCGTGCGCATTGTTCAAAGACCCCTCTTGCCCGGCAATTCACTCGGCCGTCCGCTCGATCTCGTCTTCGGAGACGGACCGCGGCTGCTGGAATATTCCGAGGCCAATCTGGGCACCGGTCTCAGAGGTTTCGTGCCCACTTACTCCGGCTACCTGGTCATCGGCGCGGCCGGCCTCTTCCTGCTCGGGCTTTTTCTTTTCGACCGATCACAAAAGGCGGCATTCTGGCTCGGCCTTTACTGTTGCTGCGTTTGCGTCACCCGAATCAACATCATGCTTGCCGACCTTTCCCGCGGCGGCTATTCAACATTGCTTGACAGCGTACTGTTCGGTCTTTCCATGTTCGAGTCGTGGGCGCTGGTTCGCGTCAATTTTGCTCTGGCCCAGCGCCGCGTGCCGACTATTTATTGGCTGGTCTTCGCCGCATGGGTGTTTATTTTCGTAGGCTCGGTGCTGCCGGCTGTCCTTCCTCCACAATGGGCTCTGCCGCTTTCAATCTTTGTGCAAGTCGACTGCTTCAAACCCATATGGTGCATCTGGAGCTTTGCATGCACGGCTCCGTTCGTTGCGTTTTGGCCGTTTCCGCGACTCAGTCCCCGCATGCGCGTCGTCGCAATCATCTGCGAAGTGTGGGCCGTCATCGAGGGCTGGTTCCAGTTGCAGCAAGTGATCTTTGACCGCAACACCTGGTCCGGAGCGATACAGAACTGGATGTCGCTGGCCATCGCTGCGCTGCTGATTGCAATCTTTGGCTACATCTTCCATCAGCAGCGGATAACGGCAGACGAGCGTGCCGAGATGCGCGGAGAACTTTCCGCCGCACGCCAGGTGCAGCACTTGCTCATTCCCGACAAAATGCTGGTTGCGCCCGGCGTCACCGTCAGCTCGGCTTTTCTGCCGGCCAGCGAAGTGGGCGGAGATTTCTATCTCTGCCGCGCACTCGCTAACGGATCACAACGCGTGCTCCTCGGCGACGTAAGCGGCAAAGGAGTTGCCGCCGCGCTCACCTCGGCGTTGCTGCTTGGCGCTGCCGATCGCTGCGACGATCTTCGTCCCGCCGCGGTGCTCAAAGAGCTGAACGCGGCACTGCGCCATAGCGGCATCGAAGGCTTTACCACCTGCCTCTGCGCCGATTTGTCGGCGACTGGAATGTTGCTCATCGCCAACGCCGGCCAGTTGCCGCCCTATCGCAACGGCCAGGAGATCGAGATTCCCGCCGGTCTTCCTCTCGGTGTCGAGGCGGCCGTCGAATACGCCGAATCGTCTCTTCAACTCGCGCCGGGCGATAAGCTCACATTTTTGTCCGATGGAGTCGTCGAGGCGCGCAACGCCGTGGGTGAGCTCTTCGGCTTTGACCGCACACGCCAGCTCAGCTCTCGCGCTGCTCAGCAAATTGCCGATGCGGCCGTCCAGTTCGGCCAGCAGGACGACATTACCGTGCTGACGCTGTCGCTGGCGCCCGCACACGCATAATCTTCGCTACCTCCAGCGCACCTTTCCGCCTGATACACTGTCCCCGCAAGGAGTTGCGCGCTTAATCGCATGGTCGCGCTACCGCTGGCCCGTTAAATGGTGGTTGAGAGATGGTTGAGCTTTTACCTTCGATTTTGTCCGCCGACTTCGCCCACCTGGCCGACCAGGTCGCGGCGGCCGAGCGTGGCGGCGCCGCGGCTATCCATGTCGACATCATGGACGGCCACTTCGTGCCCAACATCACCATCGGTCCGCCTGTCGTCGCCAGCCTGCGCAAAGTCACCCGTCTGCCGCTCGATTGCCACTTGATGATCGAAAATCCCAACGAGTTCATTCCAGCCTTCGCCGAAGCAGGCGCCAACTGGCTCAGCGTCCATTACGAGGCCTGCACCCACCTGCACCGCTCGCTGGAGATGATCCTTCAGCACGGCATGAAGCCGGGTTTGGTCCTCAATCCGGCCACGCGCGTCGATCTCATCATCGATATCCTGCCAATGGTCCATCATGTGTTGATCATGAGCGTCAATCCCGGTTTCGGCGGCCAGGAGTTCATCCCGTTCTCCCTGAACAAGATCCGCCGTCTCGTCGACCTTCGCAGCGATCTTGACCTTGATTTCAGGATCGAAGTTGACGGTGGTGTGGCTCACGACACTGTCGCAGCTGTCGTCCAAGCCGGTGCGGAGTTGCTTGTTGCCGGCAATGCCGTTTTTGGCCGGGGCGAGCCGGAGCGCGATGCCCGTGCCCTGCTGGCAGCTGCCCGTGAAGCGGACGACCGGATCATCGCCGGCAAAGCGACGGCCGGAAAGAGTAGAATTCACTAAAAAGAGTACGCAAGGTGTGGGTGGCCCTCCCAGGGTCGTCCTTCCACGAGGTGGTATGAACCGTTTGTCTCTCAAGAATGTGACGATTGCCCTTCTGGCGTTGTTTTTCAGCGGGATTGCAGTCGAAGTCAAGGCCCAGGACGCGGCCCAAAACGCGACCCCGAATGCCGCTCCAGACCAGAAGGCCGGCCCAAGCCAGGACGACGTCCAGCACCCGAGGGCTGTAAGGAAGAGAAAGCAGAAAAAGGCCTACGACCTGAACGCCAACCCGCTGGCCGGTGTTCAATCCCGCCAGCCCGACAAGGAGCTCTACGACAAGGCCATGGTGGCAATGAAGAAAGGCCGCTTTGACGTGGCCCGCCTCGACCTGCAAACCCTGCTCAATACCTATCCCGAGTCGGAATATCGCATGCGCGCCAAGCTCTCGGTGGGCGATACGTGGTTCAAGGAAGGAGGCTCCGCGGCGCTTACCCAGGCTGAAGCCGAATACGAGGACTTCATTACCTTCTTCCCCAACGTGCCAGAGGCCGCCGAAGCCAAGATGAAGGTGGCCGACATCTACTACGAGCAGATGGAAAAGCCCGACCGCGACTTCACCAACGCTCAGCAGGCAGAGCGGGAATACCGGGAAATGATCAACATGTTCCCGGATTCGACCCTCGTCCCACGCGCCAAGCAGAGGCTGCGCGATGTGCAGGAGGTTCTGGCTGAGCGCGAGTACCAGATCGGCAGTTACTACCTGAGCCGCGAAGACTTTATCGCCTCCATTGCCCGGCTTCAAACCGTAAGCGATTCCTACCCTCTTTACTCCAAAAGCGATCAGGTGCTCATTGGCATTGGTGATGCCTATGCCGGCCAGGCTCACGCCATTCAGTTGGCTCCCGGCCTGCCCGCCGCCATTAAGGAGCGCATGCGCTCCGTCTACCAGGACAAAGCCGCCGCTGCCTACGCCAAGGTCATCACGCGCTATCCTTTGGCGCCCCACGTTGAGGATGCCCGCGACCGCCTGGTTGCCATGAACCGCGCGGTTCCCGAGCCCACGCCGGCCGCCATTGCCGAAAGCGACGCCGAAGAGCGCAGCCGCCAGCCTCTGCGTTTTACCACCACCATGATCGGTGTCATCAAGCGCGGTCCTACCGTAGTTGAGGCCGTGCACGTGGGCGAACCCACCCTCGACGATCCCACGCGCACGCTCGCCCCCGACATTACCAACCAGAACAAGGCTGTCTTTATGGACGCTGTGAACCAGGGCAAGCCTCCCGCGCCCGCCGCAGCTATAACGCCAACTGGCGCTAACGAGCCACCGCGCAGCGATCAGCCTTCAAACGCTCCGGTAGAGATGCAGGCGCCCAGTGGCGGAGGCTCCGGCGTTGGCGTGGAGATCCTCAGCGCGCCCAACGCCAGCGCTGGCCCATCGGGTGGCGCTGCCGCCGATCCCAACGCAGTGGTCAAGGCAGTTGGTCCCACCAACACCGTTCTGCCCGCCGCTGAAAAGCCCGCCGAGGCTCCGATTCAGACCAACGACATCAAGCCCGGAGAGAACCCCGCACCGCCCACCGATGTTGCCAGCGGCAAGACCAAAAAGCCCAAGGTTGACCAGAGCGACGAATCCTCCAGCAAGAAGAAAAAGAAGAAAGGCTTGGCTAAGCTTAACCCATTCTGATCCAGTAACTTAAGCTAGTAAAAAGGCCGCCTTCGGGCGGCCTTTCTCGTTCCAAACACGCGCTGTAAACGAAAACCGGAAAACCTAAATCCGTGACCATGACAATTTCTGTCGACAAAGTCGAACTCGAAACGATCCTTCCCCTGCGAGCGCTGTTCCTTCAGGAGGCGAATCGTCAGATTCGATACAACGCTTGTCATGAACGAGGGTGGTCCGACTCGTACCTGCTCACCATCAATGATCGCGCTGTTGGCTATGGCTCTGTCAAAGGCCGCGAAATTCCCGATCGCGACACGGTCTTCGAGTTTTTCGTCCTGCCGCTATTCCGCGAAAACTCAGCCGAGATATTTCGCCAACTTCTCGTTGCCTCGCAAGCGCGGTGGGTAGAATGCCAGACCAACGACCCGTGCCTTTCGGCGATGCTCTTTGAATTCGCGCGCAATATTTCTTCCGATGTGGTTCTTTTTGAGGAACACTTGGTCACAGATCTTGTTGTTCCAGGTGTTGTCGTTCGTCGCCGGCAAGAGAGCGATGAGATCTTTCCTCATATCGTCGAACCAATCGGAGAATATGTTGCGGAGCTGAAGGGCGAGATTGTCGCAACCGGCGGCTTCATGCTCCACTACAATCCTCCGTTCGCCGATCTCTACATGGAAGTTCGCGAAGATTGCCGGCGACGCGGGATCGGTAGTTTTCTCTTGCAGGTACTGAAGCAGGAGTGCAGCCTCGCTGGCCGCGTCCCCGCCGCACGCACAAGCATCCGCAATTTGGCATCGAGAGCCTGCCTAAGCAGGGCGGGCTTGCGTGTCTGCGGATTCATGCTCACAGGCGAAGTGCACGTCTAAGCGTTGTCACAAGACGCACGCCGCTCTCTGCTAATCTGAGGGGTAGTCCCGCGCCTTGAAAGCTTGAACCGATGAACATTGAGGAGTTGCCGAAGCACTTTGACTCGCAGGCGGCAGAGAATTTCTGGCAAGCGCGTTGGCGTGACCTGGGAGTTTACCGATACGCCGAATCGTCTGCCGGGCAGCCGCATTTTGCCATCGACACGCCGCCGCCCACGGTGTCCGGCTCGCTGCATGTGGGCCATGTTTTTTCCTACACACAGACCGATCTGATTGCGCGCTTTGAACGCATGCGCGGCAAGAACGTCTTCTATCCAATGGGATGGGACGATAATGGGTTGCCGACAGAAAGACGCGTGCAGAATTACTTCCACGTGCGCTGCAATCCGGGATTGAAGTACGAGCCGGATCTGACTTTGCCCGCGCCGGAAAGTATCGACCCGAAATCGCCGCCACTGCAGATTTCACGGCGTAACTTTATTGAGCTCTGCCTGCGCCTGACTCAGGAGGACGAAAAGACCTTCAAGGAGTTGTGGGGGCGGCTGGGATTGTCGGTCGATTGGACGCAGGAGTATTCGACGATCGACGCGCGCTGCCGAAGAGCTGCTCAGCGCAGTTTTATAGACCTGTGGCGCAAAGGACACGTCTACAGCGTGGAAGCGCCAACCATGTGGGATGTGGATTTTCAGACTGCCGTGGCGCAGGCTGAAGTGGAGGATCGCAGGATTGCCGGACATTTTCATCATGTCCGATTCGGCGTGGAGGGCAGCGAAGAGATTTTCGCGATTGCCACCACGCGCCCGGAGCTGCTGCCCGCCTGCGTTGGCGTAACAGCTCACCCCGACGACGCGCGTTATAGGCATCTGTTTGGGAAGCGCGCGTTGACGCCGCTATTCGGCGTGCCCGTACCAATCTTTCCCTCAGAACTTGCCGATCCGGAAAAAGGCACTGGCATCCTGATGGTATGCACGTTCGGCGATGCCACCGACGTGCGCTGGTGGCGCGAGCAGAACCTTGCCAACCGCCAACTTCTGGGTCGCAATGGGCGCCTACTCGCGGTGCAATTCGGCGATGAGAACTGGCCGTCAATCGATCCCGAGAATGCGAACCGCCTGTATGCGGAATTGATTGGCAAGAGTGTGAAGCAGGCGCGGCGAGCAATTGTTGAACAGCTACGAACGCCGGACCAGGCGGTTTTGAGAGGCCAACCTCCGCTCGAACGCGAACCCGCGCCCATCGAGCATCCGGTCAAGTTCTTCGAGAAGGGCGATCAGCCTTTGGAATTCATCTCGACGCGGCAGTTTTTTGTTCGCTTACTCGACAAAAAGCCAATGCTGCTGGAGGCCGGCGAGCGGATCGAATGGCATCCGGAATTCATGCGTCATCGCTATCGCACATGGACTGAGAATTTGGCTTTCGACTGGGCGATATCGCGCCAGCGCTATTTCGGTGTGCCATTTCCAGTGTGGTATCCGATCGACGCGGCCGGCGAAATCGATTACGACCATCCAATTGTTGCGGAAGAAGATCGTCTCCCCCTCGACCCGGCCGACGCAACGCCGCCGAACTACACCGAGGATCAGCGCGGAAAGCCGGAGGGATTCGCGGCTGAGGCCGATGTCTTCGACACCTGGTTCACCTCGTCGCTGACGCCGATGATTGCCAGCGGATGGGGCGAGGATCCAGCCCGATTCCGTTCGCTCTTCCCGATGGATCTAAGGCCGCAGAGCCACGAGATCATTCGCACCTGGGCGTTCTACACCATTGTGAAAGCCTGTCTACATGAAAACCAGATCCCGTGGAAGAATGTGGCCATCTCCGGATGGATTCTCGATCCCGACCGCAAAAAAATGTCCAAGAGCCGCGGCAACGTGATCACGCCGATGCATTTGCTGGATGAGTACGGGTCCGACGCGGTGCGGTACTGGGCTTCCTGCGCGCAATTGGGCGCTGACACAGCATTCGACGTCAACGTCATGAAAGTCGGCAAGAGACTCGTCACCAAACTTTTCAATGCTTCAAAATTCGTGCTCGGGAAAGAAGGCTCGCCGGGGCCAATCGTCTACCCCATGGACCGTGTGTTTCTGCTGCGCCTGCAGGAGTTGGTGCGCAACGCCACTCGGCACTTCGAGAGCTACGAGCATCAGCAGGCGCTGGCTGAGACGGAGCGCTTTTTCTGGACCGCGTTTACGGATTCTTATATCGAAATGAGCCGCGCCAGAACGATGGGGACGTACGGAGCGGAGGCGCAGGGTTCCGCGCTGGCGACGCTGAAGATTGCACTCAGCGTTTTTCTGCGCCTGTTTGCGCCGTTTGTGCCTTACATCGCGGATGAAGTCTGGACCTGGGCCTACGCCGAAGAGACCGGATACGCGAGCATCCACGCATCTGTTTGGCCCTCCGACGCGGACTTTCCCGAGCTTGTCGAAGACGGGAACGAAGGAATCTTCGACATCGCCGTGCAGGCGCTCTATGCGATCAATAAAAGCCGCGCGGGCGCCGGTGTCTCATCCGCCCGAGAGATCAAGATCGCAACGCTCGCCGCAAAATCGGAGGCCTTCCCACTTCTCAAAGCGGCGTGCGAAGATATTCGGTTGGCGGTGCGTGCCAACGAGCTGCTGGTGATTGAAGAACCGCAACTCGAGGGCGAGGGAATCGAAGTCAGGCAAATTGAATTTGTGTCCGCCTGACGAAGAGGCAGCCGGCCAAGAATGGAAAAGGCCGCCCTGCTTTGGCCTCGCTGCCGAAGGGCTGACACTGGGAACTAAGAACTGAGAACCGTTTTCCGCAGGAAAACCATGGATTGGAAGAGCCACCGCATCGATGCATTGCTGGAGCAGGCCCTGCTTGAGGACCAGGCTCCGCACGACGCCACCACGCATCTCACCATCGATGCCAATCTCCGCGCAGCCGGCTCCATCATCGCCCGCGAAGAACTGGTGGTAGCCGGCCTCGGCGCCATCCCGCGATTTTTTGAGATTTACGCGCGCCTCGACCACAGCCCCGAAGGGCAAACGCGCTTTGAAGTTGTGAGCCATCCCGAAATGTTCGATGGCGTCCGCGTTCACGCCGGCCAGGTTCTGGCCGTCATTCGCCACAACGCGCGCGTGCTGCTCAGTTGCGAGCGCGTCATTCTCAACCTGCTCCAGCACATGAGCGGCATCGCGACACTCACGCGTCAGTTTGCCGACGCGATTCAAGGAACCCACGCCCGCGTGCTCGACACGCGCAAGACCGTGCCCGGAATGCGCGCCCTCGAAAAATACGCGGTGCTCTGCGGCGGCGGCACCAATCACCGTATCGATCTCGCCTCCGGCATTCTCATCAAGAACAATCACATCGCGCTCGGCGGCGGCATTGCGGCAGTTCTCAAGCGCGCGCTCGCCCAACGCAAGCCCGGCCAGCGCGTTCAGATTGAGGTCCGCACGCCGCAGGAACTGGAAGAAGCGCTCGCTCACGGCGCCGAAGCCATTCTGCTCGACAACATGACGCCGGCCGAAGTTCGCCGGTCAATCGAGCATATTAAGGCCGCGAGCGCGGCAGAGCCTGGTCGCTGGATACCCACTGAAGCCTCGGGCGGCATCGTGCTCGACACTGTCCGCGCTTACGCTGAAACCGGCGTCGACTTCATCAGCGTCGGCGCGCTTACTCACTCTGCCCGCGCCGCCGACATCTCGATGTCCATTGCCGCGGAGCAGGGCCACAGCAGGCACCAGGGCCATGAATAGGGCCATGAACTCAACTCTCAAGCTGATGCGGCGCGAAAAGTAATGTTCGATCTTGCCGCTCTCGAAGCCGATCTCGCCGGAACGGTTTTCGCCGGCAAGCTCCACTTTGTCCGCGCTACAGGATCGACAAACTCCGATGCCCTCGCGGCGGCGCGCGGAGACGCTCAGCATGTGGGCGTACCGCACGGTTCTGTCTACTTCGCAGATGAGCAATTGGCTGGCCGCGGCCGCGGCGATCACGGCTGGATCTCCGCAGCCGGTGAAGGGCTCTACGTCAGTGTCCTTCTCCGCCCGCAAATTCCCGCGTCGCGACTTGCGATGTTGCCCCTGGCCGCGGGCCTCGCCGCCGCCGAGGCCATTCGCGCTGCCTCCGGGTTAAACGTCGACCTGCGCTGGCCCAACGATCTGCTCATCGGCCCGCGCAAAGCCGGGGGCATTCTCGTTGAGGCAAAAGTTGAATCCGAAACGCCACTCTATGCGGTAGTTGGAATTGGGATTAACGTCCACCAGCACGCATTTCCGCCCGGCCTGGCCACGCCCGCAACTTCGCTGGACCTTGAAGTCGGGAAAAGCATCAGCCGCCAAACCCTCCTCGTGGCCCTGCTAAAATCGCTGGAGCGTGAGACGCAAGCGCTCGCCGATGCGACGGCGACCAAAGAGATTCTCGCGCGCGTTGAGCAGGCGTCCACATGGATTCGTGGCCGCAGCGTTCAGGTGCATGGCCCGCAATCATGCACAGGCGTAACGGCCGGCCTCGACGAGAACGGATTTTTGCAGGTCGCAACCCCAAGCGGGCTCGTCACGGTCCAAACCGGTGGATTGCGCGCCGCTGAAAAGGACTAGCTGACAGCTAGATTCGGAGCTCAAAGAAAATATGCTGCTCGCTCTCGATGTCGGCAACACGAACACGACGCTTGGCCTCTACAAGCTCGACGGCACAACGCCCGAGCTCGCCGCGAACTGGCGCGTGACCACGCATCGCGCGCGAACTGTCGACGAGTACGGAGTCCTGTTCGTCAACCTTTTCGAGATGCACGGCATGGCCCCCACCCATGTCACCGACATCATTATCGCTTCTGTTGTTCCGCCCCTCGACTCCACTCTGCGCCAGGTCTGCGAATCTTATTTCAGCGTCGAGCCGCTTTTCGTCGAGCCGGGCATCAAGACCGGAATGACGCTGCTCATCGACAACCCCTCGGAACTCGGCGCAGATCGCATCGCCGACTGCATCGCCGCATATGAGAAGTACGGCGGCCCGTGCATCGTGGTCGACTTCGGCACCGCGACAAAGTTTGAAGTCATCTCCGCCCGCGGAGAGTATCTCGGCGGCGCCATCGCGCCCGGCCTCGGCCTGAGCGCCGATGCGCTCTTCAATCGGGCTGCACGGCTCAGCCGCGTCGACATCAAGCGGCCCGACAAGGTCATCGGCACCAACACCGTGGGCCACCTGCAGAGCGGCCTCTACTTCGGCTACATCGGCCTTGTCGATGGCATCATTGAGCGCATTCTTGCCGAGCTTAGCCCCTCAGCTGGAGCTGACCCCGCAAAGTCGCCGCGTATCATCGCCAGCGGCGGTCTGGCGCGGATGATCGCTCCCGACTCGCGCTACATTCAGGAGATCGACGACCTGCTTACGCTCGATGGACTGCGCATCCTTTTCGAGCGCAATCAAGCCACACGCCCACGCGGCCGCAAGCGGTAGCCACGCGCACTCTCACAGCCCCGACAAGACTTCCTGCGGGGCGGGCACTTGCCGCCGCAAGCTCTCCGCCGTCAGCTCATCAGCTTTGCGCAGGCTGGGAAAAATGACAGCCCACAAGCCCGCAACCGCCAGGGCGCCCATTCCGCCAATTACCGTTGCTCGCACCGCGCCCCACCACTGCGCCGTCAGCCCGCTCTCAAATTCGCCTAGCTCGTTTGACGCGCCAATAAACAGCGAGTTCACCGCGCTCACGCGGCCGCGCATCTCAGGCGGCGTGGCCAGTTGCAGCAGCGACCCGCGAATGATCACGCTGATGGTGTCTGCCGCTCCAGCAATGGCCAGCGACGCCAGCGAAAGCCACAGCGTGTGCGACAGGCCAAAGATCACCGTCGCCGCGCCGAAGATCGCTACGCAGGTAAAGAGCCAGCGTCCGGCATGCCGGTGCAGCGGAAACCGCGCCATAATCAGCGACATTGTCACCGCGCCCACCGCCGGCGCTGCGCGCAGCATTCCCAGCCCCCGCGGCCCCTGGTGCAGAATCTCGTGCGCAAAAATTGGCATCAGCGCTACTGCGCCGCCCAGCAGCACCACAAACAGATCCAGCGAAAACGATCCCAGCAGCATCCGCGCCCGCCGCACATATTGGAATCCTGCAAGCAACACTTTCATCGAAAGTTCGCGGTGCTCCATGCGCCCCGGCCGCGCATGCAGGGAAACCACGAGCGCCAGGAACCAAACGACCGTTCCCAGCGTGAACACATACACAATCCCGGCGCCCTCCAGCCGCCACCCCGTCAAAATGCCGGTCAGCGGCAAGGTGAACAGCAATCCACCCATCGCCGGCCCCGTGATGTTGGCGAGTTGAAATATCGCGCCGCCCCAGGTCACCGCGTTCACAAAGTGGCTCTCTGGCACAAGGTGTGGAATTAGCGCAGAGCTCGCCGGCGACGAAAACGCGCGGCCCGTGCCGACGAAGAACAGCACCGTGTAGATGGCCAGAATGTTCTGTGTGTTGTTCCGCGCCAGCGCGATCAGCGCGCCCGTGCAAAAAACCTGCAGCCCGTAGCACGCCAGAATCACGTGTCTGCGGTCGAAGCGATCGGCCACATGTCCCGCGGGAAGCAGAAAAAGCAGCCCCGGCAGAAACAGCGCCAGTCCTGTATAGCCTAGATCGAGGGCGCGATGCGTGATGGAGTACACCTGCCACGCTACCGCGACCGACTGCGCTTCAGCGCCCAGGATCACGGCCACTCGCGCAAGCTGGTACCGCCTGAAGTCGCGGGAGGCGAAAGCCTCAAGGCCGCGGCGCGGTTGTGGGGGGACGGGTTCCATGGTCTGCTCTCAGGGTATATCGGCGCGCGCGTTGCCGCCTCTCCGCCGAATCGTGAAACAATAATCCGGAAGCCTCCATACCGGAAGCCCCCATGACAGACCAACTCACTCCTGCTGAACCCAACCCTAACCAGGACCCGGACCTTCAGTCCGCGCCGGTCGAGGAGTCCTCGTTTGCCGACGCGCTTTCTGAATTCGAGCGCTCGCACACGCATCGCGCCGAGAGCAAACAGCTTCAGGGCACGGTCGTCTCGCTCACTGCCGATCAGGTTGTCCTCGATGTTGGCTACAAGATTGAAGGCGTTCTGCCGCGGTCGGCCTTTCCGGACAACGCCGAAGGCGTCAATCCCGGCGACACATTCTCGGTATCCATCACCGGCCGCAACGAAGAGGGCTACTACGAGCTCTCGCGTCATCGCGTCACGCAACCCCGCGACTGGTCTGCCCTCGAGCGCGCTTTCGCAGAAAAGATCGCCGTCGCCGGCACCGTCACTGCCGTCATTAAAGGCGGCCTCAGTGTGGATGTCGGTGTCCGCGCCTTCATGCCCGCCAGTCGCAGCGGCACGCGCGACGCAGCCGAGCTCGAAGCCCTCGTCGGCGCCGAGATCAGCTGCCGCATTACCAAGCTCGACGTGGCAGATGAAGATGTTGTCGTCGATCGCCGCGTCGTTCTTGAGGAGCAGTCCCGTGGCGAGCTGGCCGGCCGCCGCGCCGCGCTCAAGCCCGGTGACACAGTCACCGGCACGGTCCGCACTCTCATGCCCTACGGCGCGTTTGTTGAGATTGAGCCGGGCCTTGACGGACTTCTGCATATCTCCGACATCTCTCGCTCCCGCGTTGCCAAACCCGAAGACGTTCTCACGGTCGGTGAGCAGCTCACGCTCCGCATTCTCAAAATTGATCCCGAGACCAGCAAAATATCGCTTGGCCTCAAGCAGCTTCAGCCCGAGCCGTGGGAGACCGCGGCGGAGCGCTTTGTCCCCGGCCAGCGCATCAACGGCGACGTCACCCGCCTCACCGACTTCGGAGCATTCGTCGAGCTTGAGCCCGGCCTCGAAGGCCTCATTCACATATCAGAAATGTCGTGGGCGAAGAAAGTTCGTCACCCCTCTGACCTGCTCCGCGAGGGCGACCGCGTCGACGCTGTCGTTCTCTCTGTCAAGCCGCCCGCGGGTGCGGAGCAAGGCCGCATCTCTCTCGGCCTCAAGCAAACCCTCGCCGACCCGTGGCTTGAAGTCGAGCGAAGATTTCCCGCCGGCTCGCAGGTCGAAGGCCCTATCACCAAGATCATGAACTTTGGAGCGTTCATTCAAATCGCCGAGGGTGTTGACGGTCTCGTCCACGTCAGCGAGATCGTCGCCGACCGTCGCATCAACCATCCTCGCGACGTGGTGCGCGAAGGCCAGCGCGTTAAAGCCGTTGTTCTAGCGATCGACTCAGCGAAACGCCAGATCAAGCTCTCGATGAAGCAGCTCATCCCTACCAGCATCGATGAGTACATTGCCGAGCACAAAGTGGGCGACTCGGTCTCCGGTCGCGTCGTCGAGATCACGTCTTCTGGAGCGGCTGTCGAGCTAGGCGAAGGAATCCGCGCCGCGCTAGGCACAAAGACAAGTCGTATAGCAGCGGCGGTCTCGTCGCCAGCCGAAACGTCAACAGGAAACACCGCGCCGGACCTCTCGCAGCTCTCCTCGATGTTGAAGGCTCGCTGGAAGGGCAACGCGCCATCGCCGTCAGCCGCTCCTGACCCTCTCGCCGAAGGCCAGATCCGCACCTTCAAGATTGCGAAGCTGATTCCAGATACGAAGAGGATCGAAGTTGAATTGGATTAGCGCGCTGCGCTCTGCAACTCCGGCAGCGGCAACTCGTGCACAACCTGGTCAGCCGTCAGCACCATGAGTTTCTTGCCGGTCACGATTCGCGCCAGCCTGGCCGGTGAACCCAGCGTAAAGCGCTCGATCTCCTTGCCTGTATGCTCGTCGACAAGCAAAATCTCATCCTCGCGGTTCACCGCCGCAATCAACCCCGTCGTCGAATCCGCGGCCAGTGGCGTGCCGAAGAACTCGCCCACCTTTGCGCCCGTTTCCAGCCGATAGATCACCGTATTGTTGTGCTCGCCGCGCACCAGCGCATACTCGCCGGAAATCTGAGCAAATCGCTTGTCGTCCCAGCCGCGGCTCAGGTCCACCTCGGGTAGGGCCACTTGTTCGAGCGGCGCGCCCGTCTCCAGCGTCACGGTCTCAATCAGCAGGCCTTTCTTGTGGCTCGTCAGCGCTTTGGCCTCCTCCTGCGCCTTCGGGTATTTTTTCAATTCTTCCTTGGCCGTATCGGTGCTGAGATCCCACGCCAGCGCGAGGCGGTCTCCGTCGGCAGGCCAGACGACCGGCACCACTTCCGGGTAGTCGCGCGTCCAGGCCGGGGTTTGCGCTCCCATCTTTTTAATCTGCAATGTCGCGTGGTAATCGGTCGAATTGCTGCTTCTTATGGGTTTGAAACTGTAATCAAAATCGCCGTACTGCCATTCTTTGTCGTCGTACTTACCCAGGTCGCTAGTGGTTGCGGCCGGCAGCGTGATCTCCATCTGGGTTGCGTCCATGTCCAGGTACTTGGGAAGTTGGCCAAACACATGATCCTTGTCGTCCACCCACAGATCCCGCATCGGCCGCAAAAGCTTCACTTGCTTTCCGCTCTCCATGTCCCATACCGCTGAACGGTCTCGCAGAGAAACAATCAGGTACTTGCCGTCTCGCGTGAATTCACCAGCACGCGGCTTAGGCAGCGGTCCCAGCGGAAGAGGAATGTGCATGCTGCCTGTCGAGTCCAATTGCCCCAGAAACAGCCCGCCGGATGAGTCTTCAGCTGCGACCTTCTTGTCCCAGAGGTCGATTGTTGGAAGCTGCCACGCCACCAGAACTTTGGATGCAAATGGGTCGAAGACGCCAACGGCGTAGCCCTTCAGGGGACCGATGATCATGAGCGATCCTTTTGTTGCCCCGCGAATACCCTGATCCCCGATCTCCGAGTCCGCAACAACCTTTCCGTCAGGAAAGCTGACAATGTGCGCTTTGAACAATCCCTTGGACACGGACGGCTCGACCACGTAGATCTGGTCGGGCGCGAGAAACGTCATGCGCGTCTCGTTGAGACTCTTCAGCTTTCCTCCGAGCGTGATCTGTTGCCGCTGCGCGAGGTCGAATGCCAACACGTGGCTGCCTGCTGCCACCAAAAGATAACGGCCACTCGGATCAATTTGGACATTCGCATCCTCGGCGCCTGACATGGCATCCAGCAGAAATGAATACCGTTGATTGAAGGTCCAAAATTCTCCCAACTCAACGAACTTCGGCTTTTCAAAGTACGGCTTGCCGGAGTCCACATCGATGAGTTTGAGGCTGAGGCGCGGACCCGAGCCGTCGATTGTCGCGTTCAGGCAGACAAGCGTCTTGCCATCCGGAGTCATCGAGGTCTGCGTGCAGCCGTCGTAGTCCACCAATTCCTTAACGTCACTGCGCTGCCCTGTGGCCACGCTCCATCTCTCCACTCGCAGGTTGCTGTCGTTGAAGATCACGCTTGAAGAGTCGGGCGTAAACCTTGCAGCATTCACGTCTGGCGCATCGATACGGAACAGGACTTTCTGCGCGTCCAGGCTGAAAACAGCGATGCTGCCGTCGTCCTGGGTAAGCACATATTTCCCGTCGGGGCTAAAGCGCACCCGCCACAGGCTCGGCCGGATTGGCGGATCCAGTTGAATCGGCTTGTCGCCTATTGCGCTCTCCGCCGCATTCTTCACCCGCTCTTCAACAACGTCATGCTGCCACGCGAGAAACGCGGCGCTGGATGTAGTTTGCTTTCCCGCGCAGCCCGCGGGAAGCTCGCCAACGAGCTTCATTGCTTCGCGATAGCGGCGGCTGTCTTGATGGGTTAAACCGAAAGCATCGGAAAGCCAGTTGCCGGTCTTGCCCTTGTTCATTGTGACTTGATTGAAAAACGCCGGAAAGCTCTCTGCCGCGTAACCTGCCCGCACCAGCGCATAAAGCGCCACATGGTCGGCGACAATCTCGTTCGCGATTTCGTTTCTTTCTGCCTCGTTTTCTTTTTCGAGCGTGCTCAGGAACTGGTGAACCTTGGCAAAAACGTCAGCGCGATCCCCTACCTGAGTTACACCCATCCTTACTTTGAACAGGTAGGTCATTTCAATTGCCGTCTGATGCGTCGATAAGTGGCCGAGCTCATGTGCGACCACACCGGCCAGTTCGTCTTCGCTCGTCGCCGCGGCGATCAGCTTGCGGCTCACGTACACCCGCCCGCCGGCAATCGAGAATGCGTTCACCTCTCCTGAGTCGTAGATGCGAAAGCGGTAATGGATTCCGGAGGGTGGCAGCGTCGCCAGCATCTTTTCGCCGATACGCGTCAGCTCATCGTCAGCGGCAGGTGGCGCAATGCGCATGTCAGCCTCGAAACCCTCTGCCAGCGCGTCGCCCAGGTCCTGCTCCTGGCGATCGTTAAAAATATTAGGTCCTGTAGTTGTAAAGTTGGGTGCAGGCAGCTCGCATGGTGAGCTGGCCGCAGTCTGAGCTGATAGCAGGCGCGGCAAAAGGCAAACCGCCAGCGCCATACACAGACTCATTGCGCGGCTTTTCACATCGGGCTCCCGGGCGCGATCTTTTTGATTTGCCCGAAAGAATAGCACAGAACCGGATGGCCGGCGGTACACCAACGATCTTGCGCTCAACTCGCGCTAAACTCGCGCTTCACCGGCGTGGCGGCTGGATTTGCCGTGGCGTGAGCGCTGCGTTCTTATAAATACACTTCATCCACAAAGCACCAGCTCCAATCCTCGCCGCGCTCGGCCGACTTGATCAGCGGATGCTGCGTTCCTTGGTAGTGAGCGCGCGCGTGCCGGTTTTTCGACGAGTCGCAACAGCCCACATGCCCGCACTCCAGGCACATACGCAAGTGCAGCCACGTGTCGCCCATCTTCAGACACTCCTCGCAGCCCTTCGTGTTCGGCTTTACGCCCTTCTTGATCGTTGACCTGTGCGTGCATTCCGCCGCCATTTGCAACCTCCATGAGAAAAGTTGTCATCCTGAGCGAAGTTTGGCGCGTCCGAGCGACAAACGGAGTCGAAGGACCTGCATCATTCTCGCGTCGCCGCGATTATTACTGGCTCACTTTTCCCTGCCTTCTTCACGGTCCCGCCCAACCCAATCCGTCCGTCACGTTGCCAGTTGCGATTGTCCGTTTCACCTTCCAAGTCGCCAGGTCAATTTCCGCCACTTCATTGCTGCCCGCGCACGAGACGTACGCCGCTTTTCCGTCGGGCCGCGCCAGCACTTCCTGCGGGCTCTTGCCCACATCCACCGCGCGCGCCAACGTCATCGTACGCAGGTCGATCACGTCGACTTTGTTCTGGTCGGGCACGGCCACCAGCAGCCAGCGCCCGTCTTTCGTGGCTGCGCTGCCGTAGCCCAGCCCGTCGATCTTCACCCACTTCGCCACTTTATTCGTCGCGGTGTCGATCACAGCCATGCGCGGCGCGGTCTGGTCGGCGGTAAACACCCAGTGGTCGTCATTCGAAATCGCAATCCGCTGCGTGTTGCCTGACACAGGAATGATCGTCAGTGTCTTCCGCGCTTTTATGTCGAGCACGCTCACCGTGCCCGGCCCCACATTCGCCGTGTAACCGCGCAACCCGTCGTGCGAGAGTGCAAGCATGTGGCTCTCCGGCTGACCGGTCGGAATTGAGCCGACAATCTTCAGCGTCTTAGGATCAATGATGGTTATCGCGCGATCCAGCTCCGTGGTCACGTAGAGCAATCCGTCCTTAGGCCCAAAGACCGCGCAGTGCGGCCGCACGCCATGGTCGAACTGGATATTGCCGACGAGTTTCTGCGCCTCCACATCTACCACTACGATGTTGTTTCCATCGGTTCCCGGTTTGCCCACGCCCGAGTTCCCGTAGATTGGCACAAAAGCCAGCCGACCGTCAGGCGATCCCGCAACTTCATGGCCGGTGATGCCGTTCTCCGCCACGTTGGCAATCACATTTCCCGCCGAGGGATCTACGATCGCAAGGCTGCGATCGCCTTTCTGTGCGACCAGCAACCGGCCCGTCTGCGCCTGCGCCGCGCACACGGCGAGCAACGATACGGCTCCCATACCAACCAGCGAAAACAGTTTCAACGAGGACCTCCCTCAACTTAGAAATGCCAATCAACTCGATTTCCAGCTTCCGCACAAGCCCGCGCAGCTTAAATTTGCGCTCTCCACGGATCATACGTGCCCACGCTCCACGAGTGCCCTTCAGGATCGTTCACGGTAAACTCGCGGCTGCCATATTCCATCTGTTGCAATGGCCGCACGATGGTTGCGCCTGCCGCCTGCGCCCGCGCGTACACGGCATCCCCATCGGGGACGACGATATACGTGCTGCTTGTCTCCGCGCCGCCCAGTTCCGAGGGTGCCTTGAATCTGCGGGCCTGCTCGTCTTCCTTCCCCTGTTCGTCTTCCTTGATTGACCCGAGCATGATCATTCCCCCGCCCAGCGCAAGCTCGGCGTGGTTGATGACGCCGCCCTCGCCTTCATGCACTGCATGGCGCGTAAAACCGATCACGCTGCAGAGCCATTCGATAGCGGCGTGAGCGTCGCGGTAACGAAGCGCCGGGATCACGGTGCTGCGGGATTCAGCCATGGGGAATCCTCCGCGCCAAGGTTAGCTCTTATCTGGGGCCACGCGCAATCGCGCCGTTATGTCGTCGCGTCCGCTATCCTTTTCCCCATGCCTCTACCCGTGCGCGACTCGCAGCTCGTGCAGATTGTCGACGCTGCGCTGGCCGATGCCAGCCGCCGTGCCGGAGACCAGCTCGCCTGCCGCATCGGCTGTACGCAGTGCTGCCACGGAGCATTCGCGATCAACACTCTCGACGCCGCCCGCCTTCGCGAAGGAATGAACACTTTGCGCGCAACAAATCCCGCGCTTGCCGCACAGATAGAGCGCCGCGTCCGCGAGTGGCTCGCCAAGTATTGCTCAGATTTTCCCGGCGATTCCGAGACGGGAGTCCTCGGCACGTCCGCCGCAGATCAAGCCCAATTTGAAGACTTCGCCAACGACGCCGCCTGCCCCGCGCTCGACCCTATCTCTGGCCGCTGCGATGTATACGCGTGGCGTCCGATGACCTGCCGCGTCTTCGGGCCGCCCGTTCGGTCTGTGAACGACAGCGGCGCCGAAGGCCTCGGCCACTGCGACCTTTGCTTCATCGGCGCGACGCCAGAACAAGTCGCCGCTTGCGAGATGCCCGTCCCGCATGAGCTCGAAGCAGAGTTGCTTGATGGACTCGGTTCGCAAGACGAAACTATTGTCGCGTTCGCGCTGCTGCCCTGAAGGCCGTAATTCGTAGATTGGCAAAACGCAGATTCAGAAGCCGGCGCGCATCACCACGGCAGCGGATTGACGACCGTGGCTCCCCACTCTTCGGGGCTTAGGTCGCGGGCGTGTGCGGAGAAAATCCATCGATGGCCGTCCAAATCTTCCACGCCGTACTGCCTCTCTCCATAAACCGTTTCGTGCAGCTCTTCCCAAATCATCGCCCCTTGCTGCTTGGTTCTCGCGTAGTGAGCGTCGACGTCGTTCACCATGACCGTCAGCGTTTGCGTTCCGTGTCCGAGCAGTGCGGGACTTTGCGTTCCCTGGCGTGGACCGGTCAGCATGATGACTGCTCTTCCCAGGAACATCTGCATCCCGCTGACCGGCTGACCGTATCGAAAGTGCTCCTGGAAGCCGAACACTTTAGTCAGCCAAGCGGAGGCCTCGATCACGTCGCGGTAAACCAGATGGGGAAGCACAGTCGAAACCGGCACGGAGCGGTTGCTCACGGCGTCAGTATGCTACCGCTTCGGCTCCACAATCAACGGCGAGCGAAGAACTTTCCCTCTGGTGGTAATCGCAACGCCTGATCGCCTCGCCGCATGGCATCACCTCTCGGGCCATGCCGTAAACTGATCTTTGCCGCCCCCCCAATGCCCACTCCGATGACAACGCGCCCCTGCTGGGTTGAGATTCGCACCCGCGCTCTCGAAGAGAACTTCCGTTTTCTTGCCGGCCTTGCCTCGCCCCATGCCGAACTGTTGGCTATCGTCAAAGCCAACGCCTATGGTCATTCGCTTGCATTGTGCGCTCCAGCGGCCGTCCGCGCAGGCGCAAAGTGGCTCGGCGTCACCAGCGTTGAAGAGGGCATCGTCGCCCGCGCGCTCTGCCCCGATGCGCGCGTGCTCATCATCGGTGGCGTCTTTCCCGGCCAAGCCGCGGCTGCCATTCAGTTTCAACTCACCCCTGTCGCATGGGAGCCGTGGCAACTGGACGAACTCGCCGCCGCCGCACTCGCCGCGGGAGAGCAGCCCGGCTCCGTGCCCATCCATCTTGAGCTCGACACGGGCATGAGCCGCCAAGGCGTCAGCCCCAACGACCTAAATGCAATCATTTCCCGCTTCGGACCCGGTTCGCGGCTTCGGCTCGAGGGCGTAATGACGCATCTCTTCGCCGCAGACGAAGCCGACGGCGGGGCAACGCTGGAGCAGCTTGCGCGGCTCGACGAATCTTTGAGCCGCATCTCCGCCGCCGGTCTCTTCGCCGAGTGGCTCAACGTTGGCGCTTCAGCTACGATTCTTGCCGGACAGGCCGCTATAGTCGCGGACCTGGCCGCGCGCCACGGTATGAAGGCCATGCTGCGCCCCGGCCTCGCGCTGTACGGACTTGTCCCGCGATTCGACCCGGCTTTTGATTCAGATACACAGCCTGCCTCGCTCGTCGCCGCCCGCGCCGCGCTTCAACCCGTTCTTACGTGGAAAGCCTCGGTCGCCGGCGTCCGCGCAGTTCCTGCCGGAGCGACTGTCGGTTACAACGCCACCTTTATCGCCACCGAGCCGATGCGTCTTGCGCTCGTCTCCGCCGGCTACGGTGACGGCCTCACGCGCTCCCTTGGCAATCGGTTCAGTTTGTTAGTGCGCGGCCAGCGCGCGCCCGTTGTGGGCCGCGTCAGCATGGATCAGATTGTCATTGACGTTACGGAGATTTCCGGCGTCGAGCACGGCGACGAAGTTGTAATTCTCGGTACTCAGGCTGGCGAATCCGGCAACGAAACCATAACGGCTTTCGACCACGCCGAAGCAGCCGCAACCATCCCCTGGGAAATTTTTACGCGCATTGCGCCACGCGTCCCGCGCATAGCTATATAGGTTTCGCAACCACGAATTCGATGGTGAGAGTTTAGCTCGCGACCGATTCCGTCGCGGGTGCGCCCATACTACCCGCACATAGTCCCGCAGCGCACTGCACGGCGTCGATCATCGCGGCAGTTCCGATACACGAATTCAGCAGCATGTGATAAAGCCCGCGCGAGCACCACTCCTGCTGGTAGAACTTGCGGATCACCGCCGCGCGCCGCCGGTCAAATGCCGCCAGTTTTTGCTCCGCCTCTTGCGCCTCATGCGGAAACGCACGCGCGAACCAATCTTTTTTGGCGCTGGCCGTTGCGTATACAAAGATGTGAAAGCATCCCGGCTTTCCCGCGAGCGCGCAAGCAGCTCCGCGACCAACCAGCACGCAATTGCCGTGGTGGGCTGCATCCAGAATCTCTTTGCGGATCAGCTCCAGCATGCGCTCGGAGTCCAGAACGTGTTCCTCGCCGCTCGGCGCCTGCGCGTATACCGGATCATGCCAAAAGGCTTTCCCATAGCGGTAGTACCAGGGGTCCAGCCGCTCGTCTAGCTCGGCGGCCAGCTTTGGATCCACGCCCGCCATGCGCGCCGCGCCCGCCACAAGTTCCGAATCCAGCAGCCGCCAGCCCAGGTGCTTAGCCAGGTCGTGCGCGAACTCGCCGCCGCTCGAACCGTATTCTCGCTCCACGGTGATCACGTTCACTGGCGCATGAACCATGACGGCGATCGACTCCGAGGGGGACGAGTCCCCACGCAGTGGAGCATAACTCTATCGGCGACAAAAGACAAAGTAGGACTGGGGCCCAAAAAAACAAAGGGCGCAAGACGACAAAAAACAAAACGGGCGCAGGAGATTGGTTCCTCCCGCGCCCGCTTTTCGTCTTGGCTTTCCGTTTTTTCTGTTCTATTGCGTAACCGGTTGCTGGGGCAACGGCGCAGCGCTCTTCAGGTGCGGAGCCTTGGGCGAAGCCGGCGCGTTCGGTGGGTTCGGCGCAGCCGGTGCCGCCGCGGGTACTGCCGACCCCTTCTTAATGTGCAGATCACCGTTACTGGTGCTCAGCTCAATGTGCGCTGAGCCCGAGCCGATCTTCCCGGTCACCGTTTTATCCTCGTCGCCTGTCACCGTCAGCCCGAAGTCGGTCACAATGTCGCCATTGTGCGTTTTCCCGTCCACCGTTGCCGAGGCATTCGGAGGCAGCGTCAACTCCACGTCGCCCTTGTCATTCTTCGCCTGCACCGAATAAGGCCCCGCTGGCTCCACGCTGATTGTTCCGTTGCTGCTTGTGACGTCGGTATCGCCATAAATCTCGCTCAAATCGATATCCTTGGAGCGCGTGACCACATGAACCGTCCCCTTCGCGTCGCTCACGCGCAGGTTGTCGGAATCGAGCGTCATGTCGCCGGGAAGGCTCGCGATCTGTACGTCGGTATAGGGCGTATGAATGCTCACCTGCGCGCTGACAGTCTCAATGTGCACTTCGCCATCGATCTCGCCGTTCAACGAAATGTGCCCTTGAACTTCAGAAAGAGTCACGTCATTGCAGTTGCCGGTGGCGTTGATGTCGCCGTTAACCTGGTGCGCGGAGAAATCGTGTTTGTCGCTGGCGAAGTGCATCGTTACCGGGCCTGTTATCGCATCAAGATGCGTGTCCCCGTGCCCGCCGGTTATGTCGACTCCCGCTCCCAGCCCTGAAGCAGTCACATCGCCTTTGCCTGCATTCACGGTGACTTTTGCCGTTCGAGGAACCGTCACAGTCAGGTTCACGCGCCCGTGGTCGTTGCCGTTGGACTCCACCTCGACCGCGGCGCCGTTGACTGTTACGTGCGCGGCTTCGCTGTCAAAGATATTCTTCGCCTCGGAGTCGGAGTTGGCATAAGCCAATTCGTGCGCCTGCACCTCCATCGTGGGCTCGTCGCTCGCCGTAATGCTCACGTCCCCGCGCGGGTTGTTTATCTGGATGATCGCGTTGGCCGGAATCGGCCTCGAATCCGCCGCCTGATCGTTGTCGTGCTCCGGCAGACCAAAGAAATTGAAGAGGTCGCCATCGCCGCCGTTCCAGTTGCCCATGAAGGGCCGCATGTGGTTCCATCCCGCCGCGCATAGACCGAGGAACGCGACCAGAAAAAGAATTCCCACAAAGCTGCCGCTGCGGCGCACGGGAGTCGGCCGCCGCATGTCCAGCGTCCACTCTGCCAGCAGCGCCAGCCCCGCCACGATCAGCAACAGCGGCCACCAATGCCCGTACCACGACGAGAATGAGCTGGCATTCAAATGTCCAGTCACAATCAGCAGGGCAATCACGCCCACGCAAATTAGAAGCACCGGGCCGACTACGGAAGGCACGCGCGGGCCGTATGCGCCCACGTATTGCGCCTTCCAGGTGTGCCGCTGCGCTCGCCATGCATCGCGCTGAGCGCGCCAGGCGGCACGCTGCTGCTCGCGATACACGCGCCACTGCATCTTAGGATCGTAGGGCGGCGGAGGTCCCCCACCCGGAGGCATATTCGGAGGCACGCTGCTCATGACTGTCCTCCATGAATCTCATCGCCAAAGTCTTGATGCTCAGCCGGCACAATCGCAGTGCTCGTAGTTTGTTGCGCGCTCTGCGTCGGAGCCTGCGTTGTCCCTTGCCACGGCGTGCCTGGTGGCGTGCCCGGAGGCGGCGGATAGCCTTCTCCCGCCAGCGCCGCACGCTCTGCCAGCAGCAGCACACCTGCCAGAATCAGGAAAAGCGGCCAGCACTGACCCCAGCTCAAAATGTCGGCCTGCGCCAGCAGTGCAATCACTCCAACCAAGAGCAAGAATGCGGGCCCGCGCAAGCGGCGAATCAATAAATAGCGATTCATTTTTGTCCTCCCTGAGGACTGTCCTGAGAACGGTCCGGAGAATTCGCCTGCGCAATCCTCTGGGTATCCTGCAGGCGTTTCACAATCAACCACACTCCCAGCCCAATCAGCAGAACCGGCCAGCTGAACTCAACCATCCGGCCTGAGAACCAGTTGAAGTGCCCCAGAAGGAACAGCAAGCCCAGAGCGATGAGAACGATTGCTCCAATCGGCTCCTTCCGCCGCCAGTACACAGGCGGAACCGGCGGAAAATCCGGCCCGGTGTAACCCGGAGGAACATTTGGGCCCTGATACGGACCCTGATACGCAGTCTGGAATGGCGTCTCGTACGGCGCCTGATACTGCGCCTGACTTGGCGGCTGATATGTACCCGCCGGCCCAGTTCCAGCAGGCCCCGCTCCACTTACCGGAGGCGCAACAGGCGGCATTCCCCCCGGCGGCATACCTTGGTACGCTCCCTGGTTCATTCGACCGCCTGCGCCCATTGCGTTTGTCAGTTCG
>Ga0182024_10002443_pt1 | contig 45981 bp, 39 predicted proteins | sample P32metaG_FD_120480 | JGI IMG/M metagenome (GOLD analysis project Ga0182024, IMG submission 120480) | Permafrost microbial communities from Stordalen Mire, Sweden - P3-2 metaG (Illumina Assembly) | ecosystem: Environmental > Terrestrial > Soil > Wetlands > Permafrost | place: Sweden: Stordalen... | reverse complement strand
GGCGCCGCCAAGAAATCTCTCATCGTAGTGCTTCAAGGTCGCGACGGTGCCGGTAAAACTGGTGCTACCACGCGTCTGACTGAATCACTCGGTTACGATTTCAAAATCTTCCTCTCAGTGCCCATCGGCCCGCCCACCGAAGAAGAACGCAGCCACGACTACCTGTGGCGGTTTTTCAGATACGAGCGGATGCCTGCCTATGGGCAAGTTCGTGTTTTCGACCGCAGCTGGGCCGAACGAGTTCTTGTCGAGCGGGTCATGAAACTGACCGACAAGAAGCTCCTTCGTGCGTCCTACGCAGAACTACGTGCGTTCGAATGGCAACTTGCTCAGCAAGGTCACATCATCGTCAAAGTCTGGCTCGACATCACCAAAGCCGAGCAGAAGAAGCGCTTCAAGGCACGTCACAAGGACAAGCCCTGGAAGGTCAGCACCTCTGACGACGTCGCCCGTGCCCACTGGGATGACTACACTCCAGCAGCAAATGAGCTGTTCCATCGCACTGGAACTGACTTTGCCCCCTGGTATCTCGTTCCCAGCGAAGACAAGCGCTACAGCCGCGTCGCTGTGCTAAGGATTATCAATCAGCATTTGCGCGCCGCTCTTGGACAATAGTCCCAAGGCGACAGCATCGTTGAATACTGGCGAAGGAAGCACAGGGCGCAAGCCTTGTACTTCTTTTACTATAATCCTAGCTTACACGGCCGGTCTGGAGGCTCAGTATGACAAGCAAGCAAGACGTGTCCCGGCAGTTTGGCCGTACCGCGAAAGCGTATGCGACCAGTGCCGGGCACGCCAGCGGGAGCGATCTCGCAATCGTTGTGCAATTACTTAACCCGCAGACTTACATGCGGGTTCTCGATGTGGCCACCGGCGCCGGTCATACGGCCGCGGCGGTGGCTCCATTGGTTGCCGAAGTGGTGGCATCAGATCTAGTGCCCGAAATGATTGGTGAGACGCAACTGCTGTTCTCCAAGCGAGGACTGCAAAACGTCAGCGCCGTTGTTTCGGACGTAGAGTTGCTGCTCTTCCCCGATCACTCTTTCGACGCGGTCACATGCCGGATCGCGCCGCACCACTTTCTCGACATCGAGAAGGCGTTGCGCGAGATCGCGCGTGTGCTCAAGCCGGGCGGTGTCTTTGTGGTGGAGGATAGTTGTGCACCGGAGGCGGTGCGCCAAGATCGCTTCATCAACGAGTTGGAGACGCTGCGCGACCCGACACACATTCGCTCTTACACCAAAAAGCAGTGGAAGCAGATGTTGGTGCGCGCAGGCATGCGTGTTGCTCGCCTTCGCAACTACCGCAAGACGCACGAAGTCGCTGACTGGATTCAACGCTCAGACTTGGGCGCCGACCAGCAAGCAAAGGTGTGGGCAGCGTTTGCCAATGCTCCGGCATGGGCGCGCAAGCGGTTTTCCATTACCTACGAGGCAGCTCAGGCAAAGACTTACTCGGACGACAAAGTGATCATCCGCGCAGTCAAGGAAGCCTGAACTTCGTCGCCACGGTCTACAAAACCCGCGTTTACAAACCCGGGTCAAACAGCAACCAAAGAGCCCCTGTCTGATTGGCTGGTCTGACTAGCTGGTCTGAAAAGGGGCTCTTGCAGTTTTGCCACTGAGACGAATCTATGATACGAAAAAAGAACCCCACAACCCTGGAGGCTGCACTGCAGGCTCAGGTTGCGTCAATTGACGGCGCGAAACGAAAACTCGCCACAGCTGTTGAACTGGCTGATCGCAAGCACTACATTGCCGTCGACGAAGCTAAAAAGGCTCGGCGCAAAGAATTGATTGCCGTGGAAGATGTCTTCGAGAAGCGCCAGAAGTCCGTCGAAAGGGCGTGGTCTCTTGTGTTCCGCCGCGCTCTCAACGCCAACGCCCGCTTCACGAAAAAGGCTTATCGGGAAGACCAAGACGCCGTTAATGCTGAAGTCAGCCTACAATCAGCATTGCCTTTCATCCGCAAGGAAGTTCCTCGCACGCTGGCAGGTCTGAAGGATGTTCTTGCCGACATGCAAACGGCTTGCCGAAGCCGTCGCGTTGCTGCCGGCAAAAATCTTTCCCAGAGGCACGATCAAGCAGCGCAAAAAGAACGCAAGGAGATACCGGAGGCAAAGAGAAAGCGCGACAAGGAGACTGCCGCGATCAAGCGTGAGCTGAAAGCGGCAAAGCGGCCGGTTGAGGCTCGTTTCCGTTTGGCTGTCCGAGCTGCCAATGCTCAGTTGCGCCAGAAGAAAGCGGACGCGAAGCAGGCATTTGAACAGTCCAGTCAAGCGCGCCAAGAAGCCTGGGCCGATTTCGCACAGACTACCGAATCGGCGCAGCAATCGCTTCTCTGCGCATTGGACGCTAACGCCTGATCAGTACCGGTTGAGCGACTCAACGGTTGAGCAACGCGAACGCAACGACGCCCGATTGACTGACTGATTGACTGATTGACTGATTGATTGATGTGCTTGATCGATGTGCTTGATGTGCTTGATCGATGTGCGCGCCTGGCTTGAACGAGTGGAGAAATCCGCTTCTCAAGCCAGTCCGCACATTTTTTTCTCCATCAATCTCCCCCTTTTTCCTCCATCATTTTCGGCAATGTAATCTCGCTCTGCCTTTTGGCTTTGCCTTTGGGGAAATTTTGCCGGAAATGATTGGAGAGCAACGACACCTGTCGATTGATGTCCGATTGCAAAGCAAGGTCATATTGGGTTATTGCGTATAGACATAATTTTTGCGGAATTTTATGTCTATACGCAAATAATCTCCACTTTTCAAATCACTGCCCCATTCTTGGTCGTTTTTAGAGCAATCATTTTCGGCAAAAATATCGGAAGCAGCGAAGCAGCGGCGTTCTGGTGCGGTCCATTCATTTGCTACGGTTGGCTCAACGTGCATATGTCACTGCGCTGAATAGTCGATTGAACGTTTCAAGAGTCATGCTGAAGTCGCCGTTTGAGAGAGCCCTGACTCCCTGCGGCGGCACATTATCTGGCCATCTGTTATAACCCAATGGATTGCGCAGCGTAATCACCCCCTGTGTGATATCAGTGGCATTGGGGCTGAAGCCAATTACTCCATATGCATGCCCGTTCATGAGGCCAGGTGCTGCCGATCCACCCAAGTTCATGAACCAGTGATTGAGCTGCGCCGTTACCGGCCTGCGTGGGGTGCCGTTAAGCGAGTTGTTGAGCCATGTGTTTAAGGTGTCGTAACGGGTAAACCTGTTGTAGTCTGTATCAGCGCCTAAGCCGGAGAGCGTGCGCAGCCCGTCGTCAAAATTCGACGAGCCTGCGCCCTCAAGCGGCATCTGCCCGGTCGGACTCCAGAGCTGTCCATATGCCATCTGCAGAACTGCTGCCCAAGTTCCATGAGGGGAGTCTACTCCGTAGTAAGCCAGCTCAGCTGCAGTTGGCGCCTGTACCGTAATTGCCTCTCGTCCAGGAAAAGTGACATTGTAGCTACCGTTGCCGTTGTCGTGAATCATATCCCTAATGGCCTGCGGATTTGACGCTGCCAAAGAGGCCATCGCTCCTACAAAATGGTCATTGCTGACTCCAAAGGGCTGCGAACACGCAGCAGGAACAATACTGGCAAGCGGATTGTTCGCATCGGCATACAAAGACATTCCTGAACGGTTGAGCAGTTGCTGGTTTTCCACAAGATTGACCATGGCACCGTTGATCAGTTCGCGATTCCTTCCTTCTCTTCCGTTAGAATTGAGATTGTCGCGCCAAGCAGAAATGAATTGCGTGAGGTCCTGCCTGCTTATACTGCTTCCTGTGAAGAGACCGTCATCGTTGAGCGGAGTGATCTTTTCAAAGTATTTCTTCAGCATGGCAACCAGGCTTGCTTGCTCCGGTGAAAGGGATGGATCCCGCATGGTGGCATTCAGCTCTGCCATGGTTATGTAGCCGTCACGATCCTTGTCAATTTTGAAGAAAAGAGTCTCCAGCATCCTGGATAGCCTCGCTATGTCCCGCTCCAAGGGAATAGTGGGCGCAACCGCATCAGTTGGAGCGGGCGGACCAACGACATCACGTGGAGCAGGCGGACCAACAAAATCAGATGGTGCTGGAGCGGGCGCTGGCGGACCAACGAAATCACGCGGAGCGGGCGGACCCTTGGAGTTGTCGTCTAATTTGATGCTAGGAAGGACCCCCTTTGACTCAAGGTCGGTGCCATCCTTGACTCTTGTAGTACCACCAATGGTGCTGTTGATGGATTGAGTCTGGCATGCATTTTGTAACCTCGATGATACGTCGTCGCCTTGTGATGAGCCAAGTGCGTGCGCACCACAACCGTCCAAGATGGAATTTTTGTCCATAGTAAGATACTCCAACGTAATAGAAACGAGTGGTTGAGCCCATCTCGACATCAAGTCGGGACACAGAGCTTTAGCAACCGAGATTTAGGTACTGGACGATTTGGTAAGGGGCATTCCTTTGTGTCTATACTTGTCCATGAATTTTTTGGACATACCTGGTTGAGAAATGAGGCGCGACAGAGAAGAATCGATTGAACGTGGCAAGATTCATGCTGAAGTCGCCGTGGCTAAGACTAGTGATTCCGTGGGGCACCACGCCATCTGGCCATGAGTTATGACCCGACGGATTACGCAGTGTGATCACCGCCTGCGTGAGATCATTGGCGTTGGGTGTGTAGCCAACTACCTCATACGCATTCCCGCATACGAGCCCGGGTTCTGTGTTTCCAAACAATCTCAGAAACCATTGATTGACGTGGGCGGTTACCGGGTTACATGGAGTGCTGTTAATCGAGCGGTTGAGCCACGTGTTTAAGGTGTCGTAACGAGTCCATCTATAGTCCTGGGAGTCAGTGCCTAAGTGGGGGAGCGTCTGCCGCCCGAAGTCTAGCATCTGGGTGTGACCAGTACTTCCAAACAGTTCAGCCATCTTGATCTCCTTAATTGATTATGACCGTGCCGAATCAGGCGATACCAACCGTCAAAGTGGTGCCACTGCGTTGGAATGCGAGAACGCCTGTTGTTTTTTGTAACTTGTGCTAAGCACTTAATTATTCAGTCGACGTATTTGCGTCTGCTGAGCGGTGTGGAGCTGGCGGGGGTGAGGCTAGGAAATGAAGCTGGTCGGGGTGGCTAGGAAACGAAGCTGGCGGGGTGAGGCTTCATTGGCAATGTACTATGCCAAGCTGACCAAATCCTGTCCGTCGGTCCTAAGATTCAACTTTGAGGACTGAAGGATCTCGGAGCTTCCTTTTATCGATCACGCATCACGTGATCCGTGATTTTCGCCCGTAAAATCTCCAAATCCTATGTACTGCTTGTCTTTTGACCAATCGATCATGCATCGCTTGATCCTTGATTTCCGCCCGCTTAATCCCTGAACTCATTGAACTGACTGTCTTATGGAGAATCGATCACGGATCACGTGATGCGTGATCGTTTAAATAGGTGCCGAACTCTTGGAGTTATTTGGGGCTGAACGCAAATCAGGACAAATCAAAAAGGAATTTCCCTTAGCGCCAGAGCCCCTTATATTCCTCCGATAAATAATAAAACGAAAATGGAAACCGTTTTCATTATGAAATGGAAACCGTTTTCATTATAATTGTTTGGCGCCACGCTCCCAGATTCTACACACTGAGATGATGCGCTCAAATCGTGCGTTCAATCAGGTCGTCATGAAGAAGGACTTCACTCATGAGTACTGCTATCCACAACGTCCCCGCCGCCACAGAAAGTAAAACTGGCAGTGGGCTGAAGCTGACGCCTAAGATTCACCCATTGATTGAAGAGTTTCTTTCGTCGCCCAAGATCTTCGAATTGACAGAGGCCCTGGGAAGTCCTTTGAATATGCTGTTTCCTGAATTGGTCGGCGAAAATTTACAGTCGTTTCGAGCGTCTATGGAAAAACACAAATTGCGCGGGCGCGTCTATTTTGCGCACAAGGCCAATCGATCTGACGCGCTTGCACGTGAACTGGCCAGCCTGCAGGCCTATATTGATGTTTCATCAATCAACGAGCTACGTCATGCCCTGGGCAGCGGCTTTGCTGCGCAACGCATTCAGGCCACCGGTCCCAAGAACAGAGAATTTCTTGCACTCAGCCTCATGCATGACATTACGATCAGCATCGACAGCAACTGGGAACTAGAGGAAATTCTCAAACTCAGAAGAGAATTTGCTTGCGAGCATGCCACAAAAATTTTGCTGCGTGTCTCAGGTTTCAAGATGGCACACTCCCAGCATAGCGGCAAGGCTAGCCGCTTTGGCATTCCTTTTGATGAGGTTGAATCAGTCTTCAATTTTCTTCAGGATGCAGGCGATAATTTCAGACTGCTCGGATTTGCGTTTCACTTAGACACTGTCAGCGTTGCCGAGAAGGCATTTGCAATTGAGGCCTGCCTGGAACTCTTTGAAGATTCTCTGGATCGCGGCTTTGATCCGCACGTGCTCAATCTCGGAGGCGGCTTCAAAGTCAACTATCTGGCTAATGCTCAAGACTGGCATGCTTATACTCTAGCTTTGAGAGAATCTGTGATTGGATCACGCGCACCAATCACCTGGCAGAATAATTCATTTGGGCTTTTGCCTGATAAAGGCTCTCTGCGCGGGACCTTCAATACCTACAGTTACTATGACTCCGTAACTGGAGCAAGTTTCTTAGAGGAAATGTTGGCACATGAAGTTGCCAATCGCGGCGACGCTCAAGTCTCGTCTGTGCTGAGGGACAATGGCATCGAGGTGTGGATCGAGCCAGGCAGATCTATGCTGGACCAAACTGGTATCACTGTCGCCAGAGTAAATTCCCTGCGCAAATCGAGCCAGGGCGAGACAATGGTTTGCCTGAACATGAAGCGACAAGATTTATGCTTTCTCGATCAAGAAATGTTTGTTGACCCGATCGTTCTCAGTCAGCATCCAGAGCCGCAATCTGAGCCCGATTCAGCACATCCTGTTTATTTTGCAGGCAACCTGTGCCTGGAAAGTGATCTTATTTGTCGCCATCAGACATTCCTTCCTGCCTTGCCAAAACCTGGTGACCTGGTGGTCTTCATCAACACCGCCGGTTACTTCATGGACTTCAGTGCCAGTCAGTCGATTATGCAGCTCAGTGCGCGCAAAGTAGCAATCTTCAAGCGCAACGGTCAGTTCGCATGGACGGCTGACGATCAATATTACCCGTGGCTTTCAAAAGCTTAGGAGAAGCAAATGATAGTAAAACAAATGACAGATCTGATCGGCAACACGCCGCTTCTTGAAATCAGTGCCAGAGTCCATGGTCTGAAAAATATCAATCTGTACGCTAAGCTCGAGCTTCTTAATCCATTTGGATCGGTGAAGGACAAAACCGCATGGAACATGCTTCGCTATGAGATCGATGAAATAAAGCGCAAATCTCAAACAGTAATCGAAGCGTCGAGTGGAAACACGGCCAAGGCCCTGCAGATGATCTGTTCTATGCACGGCATACCGTTCACGATCGTGACCAACCGCATACCGGTTCGCGAGGTCAAGCAAGTATTGCAGATTTTGGGCACCGAAATCGAAGAGCTGCCCGGACAATCACAATGTCTCGATCCAACCGATCCTAATGACCCTTTGTTTATTGTCGAGAAAATTATCAGCGCGGCGCCAGACAAGTATTATCACACCACTCATAACACAAATGAACGCAATCTAGAAGCGCACTATGAGATGACCGGGCGCGAAATCGGCAGTGATCTCGATCGGGTTGATTTCTTTTTTGCAGGACTGGGCACCACCGGCTCTAGCAGAGGAACTGGACAATTCTTGAAGAAGAACAGTCCGCAGTTAAAAAACATTGGCATCATTTCAACAAAAGGCAGCTTTCTGCCTGGTATTCGCAACTCAGATGAGTTGTATGAAGTCGGCTTGTTCGACCGCAAGTTTTACGATGAGATTATCGAAGTGAGCACAGACGAGTCGCTTGATGCGATGCTTGTGCTCATTCGCTCATGCGGCGTTCTGTCAGGACCGACCGGTGGCGCCAGTCTCGCTGGCGCTCTGCGTTATTTGCGTGCCATTGACGACTCTTTGACAGGGCCTCATAACGCTGTGTTCTTCGTTTGCGATAGAGTGGAATGGTATTTGTCATATGTGCAAAAGTACAGACCAGAACTTTTGGGAATGACGCGAAAGAACGAGTCAATCAGCTCGATTACAGACGAAGACGAAAAGCGAGCAATTGAAGTTGACATTGACACGGCAGAGTCGTTGTTGTCTGCACAGCCAGGACTGGTAATTGTAGATCTGCGTGGCAGCCTGGCCTTCAAAGGCTCACACATCAGCAATTCGATCAATATTCCAACCGATGTTCTCGATGAAATGACGCGATGGGGCACACCATTCTCTCGCGGTCAAAAGATCTTGTTCGTCTGCCCGGTGGGCGATCAATCGAGAAAGTGGGCGGCCTATTTCGCAATCCGGGGCATCGAGTGCATGAGCTTAAAGGGCGGGTTCGTGGCTTGGCGTGATGCCGGCAAACCAATGGAAAGGCAAGCTGGCAAGCATGCCACAAAAGAACTCGCAGGCAGCAAAGCATAGGGAGATGTTCAAGATGGCTAAAGCAACGCTAGAAGCCTGCGAATTGGCAACAACAGCATTGACGAATGATTTTTTAGATGCCGATTTTGTGCGCGCACAATTTCCATCTTTGTTGCAGCATCCAGATCTGCTTTTCTTCGACAATGGTGCCACGACACAGAAACCGCAATCGGTAATCGAGACGATTAACGGATTTTATCGAGACAAGTGTGCCAACGCTGGACGCGCTGCCTACTCATGGGCGACCCAGCTCAGTGGCAAGGTCGAGGATAGCCGCGCCGCCGTCGCTTCACTGATCAACGCCAACCCGAATGACATTGCCTTTACCAACGGTGCAACCGACAGCCTCAACTTAGTGGCCAGCAGCTGGGGCATGAACAATCTGAAAGACGGCGATGAGATCATGTTGTGCCTGGACGATCACGCCTCTGCAACCTTGCCCTGGTTCAACGTTCAGGCGCAGCTTCGGCGATTTGGTATTGAAGTAGCCATCCTTCCTTTTGACATACATTCAAGCGGAACATACGATCGCAAGAGCTTGATTGAGAAGTTAAGCAGCCGCACTAAAATTATTGTGTTATCTCATATTCATCACCTCTACGGCATGGAGATGGACCTGCCAGAACTGAGACAATCCATCCCAGGCAATATCTCAATTGGCCTGGATGCCAGCCAAAGCATCGGTCATACCGAAGTTGATGTCCAGAAATTGGGCGCCGACTTTGTTTCATTTTCTGGACACAAGATGTTTGCTGCAAACGGGACAGGTGTTTTGTGGGTGTGTCCGGAAAGACGCGAGCAAATGTGGCCGTCGCGCCTCGGAGCCAAAAGCGCAGTACATCTTTCAGCCGATGGTTTGGTAGTCGATCGATCGAGCTTATCCGGTCTGGTCGAATGTGGCACACTCAATCTGCCAGGCATCCTATCATATGCACCAGCAGTGGATTTCATTGAGTCGCTAGGCATCACCAATATCGAAAAGCATCTTTCACTTTTGACGCACTATCTCCACGGCAAGTTGAAGAGGTTGTCTCAAATTGACTTCGCACCGGGGTTGGGATCGTGCAATTGCACAAAAGGATACGGCATCATCTCTTTCAAATTTGCCGGGTTCCCTTCCAGCGATCTGGCCGCCTATCTAGATAGTGAAAACATCTTTGTGCGCACCGGTGACTATTGTCTGGGTGCAGGAAAGAAAGACGACGACTACACCAGAGTGAGCTTGCATATCTATAACACTCTGGAAGAGATAGATCACTTTGTGGAGGTGCTCAAGGATGCAGCTGGTTGAGCGAGAGAAAGATTCAATGGCAAACACGCTAGACCAAGCCGAATATGAGTTCCGCCTCGCTCAAGCGGAAGACGCCTGCGTTATCGCTTCGACGTACGAAAATGTCTTTGGCAAAGATGGTGTAATGGCTCCAGGGCATGAGGCATATCCTGAGCCCGATGTATTCAGCGCTTCAGGAGTGCTGAGAATTATCAATAATCCGTCCCGGCACCTTGTGGTGGCACAACTGCACAACAAGATTGTTGGTGGCATGATCATCAATTATTTGAGCCCATTTAATTGTGAATTTTCCTGCGTCTGCGTTGATCCACAGTATCAGGGTTTTGGCATTAGCCCACTGATGCTGGCATATGCCCGACAGCTGGCGGACCAGTCATCTTTGACCATAAACAACACCGAGATAGTGACACATAGTGTTCTCAGCCAAACTGCCCACAATCGCGCCGGTTACAACAAAGTAACAGGCTTTGGTTTCTGCCAGTATCCGTGCGTCTTTTTTGCCAATCATCCAGAGTCTTGCCTGTGGATTAGCGAAATTCAAGGACGCGTTGGCGATGCGCTCAGAGCAAGCAGACCAGGTTCGATCGGAACAGGATCGATCAGAACAGGATCTATCAGCACTACGAAGGTTGCCGATCTGAACGAAGAGGAGCTGTCACTGTTTGATGCGCTGAGCGAGCCGCGCCGGGTTTTCGTGCCAGAAACTTATCGACAAATCGCCCATGAGATACTGTCACAATTTACAGATGTGTTCGACTATCGAGTGCACACGTTGTCACTCGAAAATAATCTTTCCAACGGGCTAAAACAGACCGAGGTTGATCTGGCTGATGAAGCTCCCTATGCCTACCTGAAGTTTCCAGGCAATATCTACAGCAACTGGCGCCAGGATATTGACGAGAAAATGGCCGCCATCAAGTCACAAGGGAAACGTTTTATTCAAGCCAAGATTCCAGCCAACGGTTCCAGTGCCATTGCCTACGCCGAATATTTGCAAAGCAAGGATTTCATACTGTTAGGACTACTGCCGGCCTGTCAAGTTCACCATGATCATGGCAATTACAGATTCGATGATCTGCTTGTGTTGCAGTGGATCAAACCGGACATTGTAGTTGCCAATGCACTGCCGGGCGAGACCAATTCGGTGATCAAGTTATATGGACATCCGGAAAATTTAAGCGGTCGGCTATTAAAGGTGATGCGCTACGAGTTACGCAGACAGAGAAATGAAAATCACATCGCCCTGAAAATCAACAGGTAATGTTTATGTTCGACCAACCAAACGCGGCACCTCGAAGGCTTAACAAAGGCTGCCATCTGGTTCTAAATGCTCTTGGTGGCATTGAGAAACTTGCCAGTGCGCAAGAGATCTACATGTGGCTGCGGGAAAACTTTCCTGAAGAGGCACCGGCTCTAACAACCGTCTATCGGTCCATCGATTCATTGATGAAGTTCAACCAAATTCAAGCAGTGGACATTGGAGACGGTGAAAAAAGATATGAAAGAGTCGAGCCGGGAAAACATCATCATCATCTGATCTGCACCAACTGTAAGAACAGCATCCATCTGGACAATTGTTTTATTGAAACGCTCACAGGCAAAGTTGAACAGCACCATGGTTTCAAAGTGCGCGCACATGTCTTGGAGATTTTCGGTATCTGTCAAAAGTGCAAGGGGAACTGAACTGCCTTGCTGCTGCCCATATGTCGCAATGGACGAGCCATCGAAATCAGCCGAATCGATTTGGGTACACGGAGTCTCCAAGCTGCGCAATGCAGGCGGAGCTGGCAGTGGATTAACGTCGCGATATGTACGTTTAAGGATCCATAGACACTACCTCTGCTGAAATGTATCGTTGAACGTTGAACGTTCAACGATACATAGAAGGTAAAACTGAAGCTATACAAAGGTTTAGCGATTTCTAGTGTGTGCCTTCAAACGTACCTTCAAAATCGATGTCCATAAAGCCAGGTAGAGCAATGATTTCATCGATCGATCAATCAAATCGAACGTCATTTGCAGGGTAAGTCTCTAAAGCCCTATAGAGATTAGCTTTTAGAGATCGTATTTTAAGCTCGTTGCATTTTGGCCGCAATCGAATCAGCGTAAAGACATGTATAACGAGGCTTTTGGGGATCATTGAACGTTGAACGTTCAACGTTCAACGTTCAATTTAAAGGCCAAAGACCCATCTACCCAGTTTAATGTTCGGATTTTGTGGCCGACAGGCCCCGACCTACCAGTTTCTTACAAACTGCACAGCTAGCCAGTCTTCAAAGATTTAGATCGCGATCGTGGCTGTACTATATAGATGAATAAATCGGGAATTTTAAATTAGAAATCGAGAGGTTGGTTGCAAGCGACAATCCGTCTGTGAAGGGATTTTATCTCTCCACAGACGGACGCTTTTTTGGGGCCCCAGTCGCAAGCGCTAAGCAGCAAGTTATCTATCAGCCGATTGTCCGCGATTGGCAAGGCCGTAGGCCGCCTTAAGGCCCTTCGGGAAACCTTTATTCATAACCCATGCCTGGGTCAGACAATCGAAGTGCCACCACTCGAAGGGATAGTTCACGAAACCGGCACGCACCATGGACCAGTAGAGCAGTCGCCGATTGCGCTGAGCTTCGATGTCACTTCGGGAGTTGGCACGAAGGTTCTCTTCGTAGTGCCTTGTCCGGCTAACTTCGGATGGGTCAAGATAAATGCCGCCCATGTGAAGGGGCCGGCCGGAACCCAGCTCCCTCAGCGTCAAATCGATGGCACCACCTGTGGAGTGGGTTGGCCAGGTTGAGGCGTTGTTCGCATCGAAGTGACGCGGATCAGAACAGAAACGAAGTGCAAAACGCCTGCAATCTTGTTCGCTTGGATTTGCCAGTGTACGGCGCGCCTCGGCAATGAACCAATCCCACAATTCTTGCTGCACCGAAACTGGTCTGAAAGCGTCAAACACAAGCAATTCGATTCCGTAAGGCGCAAGCAGAGTATTGACAGTCGCCAACCGTCTAGCTATGCCCCGACGCGCGTAGACGCTGTTCATTGAAGAGGGAAAGCGCTGATGAATAGGGGCGTTCAGCATGTCACTTCGACCGTAAAAGTTCTCAGTGGCGATGCCGAATGCAGCCAAATCGACAAGAGGTTCAGCGAATTGCTTAGATTGACTGTCTATCGAAACCTGCTGATATTCGTCGGTGTCGATTGCCACTGGCGATTGAGGTACAGGGCGGTTTCGAAGGTCGGCGGACTGCCTGCGAGGAACGAGTTTTTTCTTCATGGTGACTCCTGAACTTACCTGTGCTTGAGAGGGGAATGTGATGGAAACGCCACTCAGCGTTAGCTTTGCAGCGCTGAAGGTGCGTTTGCGGAAAGGTGCTCGCGTATGCGAAAAATCGCCCCATGATATGGAAAGTGCTCGGCTGATCGGGAAAGGTTCTCGCATCCGCGAATAAATGATGCTTCGGGAAGGTAATAGCGTAGAACCGCTCAGCTGGCGTGATTAATAAAAATGCGATTGGTCAAATACATTGAGATCAAACGATCCCTGTGAAATTGACTGAGAAAACATAGACGATGAGCTTGGGGTTATTTGACCGAGTTGTAAGTGGAAAAGAACTAGATAATTCATCGTATAAGATTCCGGCTTTCAGAATCAAGAAACAATTGGAAGGGAAATTCTTAGAAAAGGCATGCAGTACAATAATAGCGTGATTTCAAAGGGGTATGTTTTGGGGGAGTATCTTAAGGTCCACAAGCAAGAAATAAGCCTCATTTTGGAAATGGTTACCATTTTCATACCGCTGCTTCCCTCTCGCAAATTGCCGCGAGCTGAGCGAGGCATAACAACAGCCTTCGTCGTTCCGGTGCATTGATTTATCGGTATGCGAGACGCTGGCGGTACACATGGCGCTGCGTTCTAGTGCGTCGTCGCGACAGGCGAAGAGACGCTTGCTCGGCACCATATTTGATACCATTACATAGGGTTTCTGAAGACAAGAGGCTCTGACTGAGCATTATGCAAATGGAAACGGTTTCCAACGCAAATGGAAACGGTTCTTAAAAACTTCAATCTTCTTCTTATTAATGTGTTCGCCAGGATGCTGATCAATAGCCACTCTTTACAAAAACTATCGGTGAACCTATTCCGCCTTGTTCGAAAACATTGACATGGTTTTCTGCAATATTGTAAAAGAGTGAGACAGGTTAGACTACTCGTCACTCATGCCCTAAGGAGGCAATCGATGCACTGTACCAACAAACACTCTGGACACGAACATAAGCATGGCTCGAGCTGCGGGCATCCGTCCATAAATCACGAAGATCATACCGATTTCTTGCATGATGGACACTTGCATCATGTTCACGACGATCACGTTGACGAGCATACTTTGTCAGAATCCAGCACTAACAAGAGCGCCTGCACGCCTGACCACGCTTGCGCCAGTCATGAAAGTTCTCATAAACACGGTGCCGGTTGCGGACACGAAACCGTTCCGCACGCTGACCATGTCGATTACATAGTGAACGGTCATTTGCATAGCCCCTGCGTCGATCATTGCGATCATCACGGCGCCCTATCCATAGCTTAAAGCAAACCAAACCTGGCGTCTGAGCGCAAGCGACATGTCTTGCTGTATCTACTATTCAGGCGATCGATTCAATGTCACTAGCACTTCAGCTGGTATGCCATGACTGTGGCAGCCGCATTTGCTGAGGCGCTTGTTCTCATGGTTGGCTCTTATAAGAAGCAAACTGCCCAACGCCGTAATTACAAGGTGGATCGTTTGGTCTATGGCGTTGCCAGCAAAGTTGGCAAAGAAAATGCAGATGAATCCGATGCACATAAGGGCGAGAACACGTTTTCTGCGATGTTTCAAATATCCGGGAATAAAGCCGGGTGCGCAAATAGCAAGCACAATAAAGGTGAGGAGCTGATCGCTGATGCCATGGTAGATCTGGTGCAGACCGACCAGCGGCAAGATCATCAGAGCAACCGGAATTACGACGCAATCGACCAGGCAAATGATTGGTCCGACTATGGCAAGGACTTCAAGAGCGGATTTGAAACGACTCAAGCGTTCGGCGCTGTGTTGCAAAGCTTCTCTCCGCCTGGTACTTGTTGCTGACGACAAGGATGTATTCAGAAGATAGCACGAGTCTTGGCTTCGTGATCAAATCAACTGCCCGGAAACCGAGATTTAAGGCAGGCAACCAGTTGAGGGCTGGTCAACTTGCTCGTTTGACAACGCCGGGTTGATTGAATGTTGTGTTGGGGAGTGCTTTCTTGGCGAGTGCTTCCTTCTCGACTGCTTCCTTCGCGACCGACAAACGCCAATCTGAATCGTGACCGGTCAACTCGAGAATGTTGTCGTGGTAGTTTTTCAGTGTCGGGCGATGTCCAACACTGAGATAGGCGATGCCGCTAGCTTGCAAGAGCTTGTAGAGCTGATCTTCATTAGGAACATCGAGAGCGCTGGTCGCCTCGTCGAGAATTGCATAACGAGGATTGGCCAGAAGCAATCGAGCAAAGGCCACACGTTGTTGCTCGCCAAGGGAAAGAATATCTGACCAACTCAATTCAGCGTCGAAGCCGCCCACACGTTTGCACAGATCACCAAGATTGACGGCTGCAAGAACAGACTGCAACTGATCATCGGAAATTTGGCGGTCGAACTGGGGATAGAGAAGTTGATCGCGCAGTGTGCCCAGCACCATGTATGGACGTTGAGGCAAAAACATCATTTGATTAAGGGGCGGACGTTCGATTGTTCCTGAGCCGTTGTTCCAAAGTCCGCCGATTGCTCTGAGCAGGGAACTCTTTCCAGTGCCACTGGCACCTGTGATCAGCAGTCGAGAGCCAGGCTCAATTGACATAGACAGGTTTGAAATCAGCTTGTGCGCCCCATTCGGCGTGCACAGCGTCAGGTGTTGTAATTCAATTTGATCCGCTTGCCTAGATTGAATGGTGCCATCGTCTGCCGTAGCACCATCATCGATGGCGTCATTAAAGGTGCCAAGACGTTTCACTTGCGCAATGAATGCGGTTATGTCATCAATTGAAGTGACAAGCAAAGAGAGAGCTGTGAGGATCTGTGCAAAAGCCATATCGGCCTGTGTTTGTGTGCCGAAAGGCACTTTGCCGGCGAAATAAAGTGGCGCAATTATTAGCGAAGGAATTAGAGCGACAAGATAATTGTAACCGGTGGTGAGAAAACCGACGTTGCGCTGCCAGCCAATCAAGACATTGAAATTGTTGACTGCGTCAATGAAACGGGCGCTGACTTTTCTTTGTTCTTCTTTTTCGCCCTGATAGAAAGCAATAGATTCAACATTGTTGCGCACATGAATCAGGTTGTATCGGAAGTCGGCTTCCGTCCTCAACTGGTTGAATTTGAGACCAATCAACCGGCGACCCATCCAGAGGGTTGCGGCCGTTCCAACCAGAGAATAAACGAAGACAATGCCGACCAGCTTATGTGAAATCGACCATAGAATGGCAATGAATGAGATGAGCGTTACGACGGAGCTCAAGACGTTCAACAAGAGCGAGAGCGCACCGCGCGTGAAGTCTTTCACATCTTGAGCAATCCGTTCATCGGGGTTATCGATCTGTCTTTCATTGTTGATTCGGTAATAGGCGCGATTGGACAAATATTTGGTGAGGATGTGTTGCGTCAACCAGGTGCGCCAGTGTAAGCCTAACTTGTCTGCCACCCAAGAATAGAGCACCACAATGGGAGTGCCAACCATAAAAACTGCAAAATACATGGCGAGCATTTTGTAGAATGTCGGTTGATTCTTGTCAGAGAATGCAGTCATAAATGCGCCGCTGACATAATTGATTGCGATGTTGAGGCCATTTACGGCAATCAGAAGAACAAGCAGGATTGAAAGCAATCCCAGCGCTTTCCACCTCACCTGCGACTGCCAATATGGTTTACCTACGGCGAGCAGCTGTCGCCAGATATTCTTCGCCGTCGTCATGGAAAATCCTTTCATCAAATTCCTTCTCCACGCAGGATGCGCACAAAAAGGGCTGAGCGCGTCTGGGAAAGAGACAGAGCGCACCAAGCCACAGTAATAATTGAAGACGATGGGAAATGCATAATGATTCCGTGTGAACTAAAGCTCACAAGTTCTGCACGAAATTTTTAGTTTTACAACCACCTTGGATGTTACTGAGCGCTCGTGCTCAGCTCATCCACTTTGGCTACGCCGTGATAGTAAAACTGCAACTGCTTGCTTACTTTCACCATATCAGATTGATTGTCGGCCGCTTTTGCGGCATCATATCGGGCCCATAGTGCGTCCCAGTTACTGGGATCGAGCAGCAAGATCTGATCTATGATTGGCTCAGCCATTTTATTTTTGCTGTTGCTATGAATGAGAAAACCGTAGAGAGCCAGCGCGACAGCTGAATTCGTCGGAGCCATCTCTGCCGCCTTGCAAATCATCAGTCCATCATCTTTTAGCTCTTTCGCTTCTGGTTTTTCCAGACTGTTGAAATGCAATGAAGCGGATGTGGAACAAACCTCTGCTCGCACCTCTTTGTCACCGGAGGTGGTGGCAAGCGAGAGAGCTTTCTTGAGCATGTCGCTGGTTTCTTGCCCGTAAGGCGCTGCTGAAACAGCTGCGGCGCGGCAATAACAGATGGCGGCGGCACCGGGTTTGGCCTTTTCAAAGGAATGAGCGAGATTCTTCAGCTTGTGCCTGGCAGTTTCTTTGTCTCCTGTTTTCAACATCCGCAGTTGAATCTTGGCGATCTCTTCAAGCACCGAATTATCCACTGCCTTGCTCTGCGATTGGTCCAAAATCAAACGCTGGTTGCGGTAATCAATTGTCATCGCATAAGGCGACCAGAAGGGGTTGCCGAGAATTGCCAGGGCGCCGTTGGCAATTATGCCTGACTGCGCTGGAGTCACCGAATGCGGTGCCACAGAAAAAATGACGCGAGAAAAATCCTTGTTTGCCAGTTTCAAACTCTTGAACATTACAGAGCCGATGCTGACTTTCACGCCATCCAGGCCGAGCACCTTCCCGACCGGTAAAAGAGGATGCGGGATTATTTCGCGCACCAACTCCTCCGAAACATTGCTGAAAGCAGCTCCTGAGTCGACCAGGAAATTCAAAGGCTGGCCGTCGAGCGTTCCCTCGACAAGCAGCCCGGATGTACCTAAAGCGGGCTTTGTCGTCAATCTGACGGCGGTATGGGGCACCACATACGGTGATTTCGGATCGCTAAAGGTGATCAGCCGTTTGGGATAATCTATGGTGACGCGGAAGCGGTGCATAATATTGGCGCCAAGAAGACCGACCGGTTTCTTGCCGTAAATCTGGTCAAAGCCAGACAGAGGACTGATGGCAACGGTGACGTCCTTCAGCACCAGTTCGCCCAGGGAAAGGGAGTGCAGCTTCAGGTAGTTTGCCTGCACCGATCCCGAGCCTGTAGTCATGCGCAAATCAGACTCTTTTACCTCGCCAAACAAATTAGCTTTCTTTTCATCGATCACCGTTTGTGTGGCGCCCGTGTCGAAGATCATCTCCACTTCCCGGTCGTCGTTGATTTTTGCCTTGACGAAGATTTCGTTGTCCCGATATTCAAACGGCACTTCGATGACGCCTGCCTTCAAGCGAGCCAGCTCTGTTTCCGCGGGCATCTCAAAGATGCTGTCATCGACGCCCTGAGCTATTTCAACTTCAGTGACGATGCTCTGGCTGCTCTCCTTCTTGCCGTTGAATTCTTCGGTTTTATAAGGCATCATGCAGCCGTTAAACTGCCTGTAGTCTGAATATTCAAAGGCTTTATATGTATCCAATCCTTGCTCCAGATCCGTGCCTGAATATTCTGTTCTTGTAATTAAATGGTTGTCCGGATCAACATAAAAGTTGGTTGGTTTGCCGTCTTTGCCTTGCACGACCAGACACTGGCAATTTTTGCCCTGCACCATCTTTGCTGGGCCTAGAGAGATATGCAATTTCTTGTTTGTGAATTTGTCGATTAACGCCAAGCCGCGCTCCACTTCCTCTCGCACTCTCTTGGCCGTGGTGGCATCGGTGGGGTGCACCTCATCTCCTTGCTGTATCCAACTGTCTTTGCCGTTGAATCCGGTGATGATCTGTTGCCCGAGGACCGTTATCTCGATCCGCTCCTTTCTGCCCCTGGAGAAGACATGGCAATCGGCACTGTTGGTTGTGCCGGAAAGCATCGAAAATTCCTTGATCCGCCCGGTGGAAGAGCAGATTACTTCGTTTGACTGGCGCAGATTGTCTTCGCCGCCGAATGCCTCGACTACTTGCTTAGCCAGAAAGCGGGCCTGGGCGACGGTCTTTCCGCCGTGAGCATTCGATGCCTGAGCCGGCTGCCAAAAAATGGGCGAAGCAATAAATGAGAAGGCGAGAAGAGTTGGCAGTAAAAGTGAAAATGACTGACGCATGATCTAAATCATGCCCTTTTACCGTCAATTTTTCCAGTCGATTGGCGTCAAAGGCTCAGCAAATCTTGCCATTAAATGGAGCAGTTAAATAGAATAGTGGCTGGGTTCATCTCTGGCTCGATGCCTGGATGTACGCAGCCACTACAATTGGTGCTTGATTGACCCCGGGGCGCAGGCGTCCCGCCTGCTCTGATTAACGGTGCTCTGATTAGACGGCGGCGCCGGTGTCGGAGCCCGTTGGCTGAGCCAGAGCCAGTTGCGTTGGATCGGTTTGTCCGGCACCGGCTGCCAGATTTGTGCTGGTCGGTTGGGTCTGCGCAGTTTGTAGAGCGCTGGTTCCGGCTTGCTCGGCTGCTTGCAGGTTTTGCACGAAGACCTTGTCTTGCAGAATCTGTGGATCCACTTGAGCAACCTGCATGAGAAGCAGGGCTGCGTCGGCTTGATCGCCTTGAGAGATCATCGTCAAAGCTTGCTGCATGGCCGTCTGGATGGTCGGATCGGCCGATTGTGGGTTATTTGTTGTGTCGGTCAGTTGAGTCGGCAGCGTATAGTTGCTTGGGGCGACTGTTTGGCCGGTGCTGGCATCCGTTTGCTGGGTGGCGTTTGGATTGTATGCGGTATCGGTTGTCTGCGCCGCCGGATTGCTCTGGGCATCAGTTGTCTGAGCGCCAGGAAGAGCCTGCTGCAGGACTTGCAAGAAATTCTGGTCGCTGACCAGATTCGGGTTCATAGTTGACGCAGCCATCAGTTCTAGCATTCCGGTGGTTGGATCTTGCTGTGCATCAGTCAGTCCCTTTTGGGCCATGACTGTACCAGCATCAGGCTGCCCGCTGGCAGTTGTTGCTGCTGTGTTTGTGAGATCGGTAGGTGCTCCTGGGTTTGTGAGGGATGGGTTTGTCAGATCGGTGGGTGTTCCTTGGTTTGTGAGGGATGCTGTGTTTGTCAGATCGGTGGGTGTTCCTTGGTTTGTGAGGGATGCTGTGTTTGTCAGATCGGTGGGTGCTCCTTGGTTTGTGAGGGATCCTGTGTTTGTCAGATCAGTGGTTGCTCCTGTGTTTGGGTTGCTCTCCACAAGCTGCAGTTGATTCAAAAAGGTTTGATTGTTGATGCTGCTTGGACTCAAGTGCTCTGCGCCAAGCAAATCCATAATCCCATCATATTGATCTCCTTGCGAGAGCAGCGTCAGTCCCTGAGTGGCTAGCTCGCCGCCGGACACGTTGCTGCCAGCCACGGTGGTGCTGGTCAGGTCGGTGCTGCCTTTTTTGTGTCCTCCATGTCCGTGGTGCTTTTTCCCGTGAGCGGGTTGTCCGTTGGCGCTTACATTCTCATTGTCTCCACCGTTGAAGTTGCCGTTGTCTCCTCCCTGTCCGTGTTTGTGTCCATGTCCTCCGTGGTGCTTTCTTCCGTGAGCGGGTTGTCCGTTGCCGCCTACATTCTCATTGTCTCCACCATTGTTGAAGTTGCCGTTCCCTGCCGTGCCTCCGTCGCCGGTGTTGAAGTTGCTGTTGCCTGGCACAAAGTTGGCGGGCATGAAGTTGCCTCCTTCCGTCTGCCCGTATTGGCTGCTGGATCTACCAGGCGCACCCGGATAACCGGATTCGTACAAATTAGAATTGAACTGCTGCTGCTGTCCTGCCCCCGCGAACTGCCCGTTGTCTCCGCTAGGTTGGATTTCGTTGCGATAATTACCCATTTAAATGTCCTCGGTGAAGGCGTCAAAAGATGGACCGCCGGGTGTAATGCACGGTTCTAGACAGGCTTAAGCTAATGCCTTGAGCAGCTGGATAGTATTGGTATTGCAAAGCGAAATTGAACTACAGCCGCATATTAAAACTTTGAGGCAGCTCGGAGCAATACGTATAAACCGCAAAAACGTTAAATATCTGTACGCGGGTACAAACAGTTGGTTGCCTGAAAACTGGAGAGTTGGGCTGGGTCAGAAACGCCAAATCTCTAATCTACCTTAATTCTGGACGCGGGTACAAAATCTGCCTTGGAGTACAAATTCTGCCTCGGAGTCAAAACGTAGGTTAGGAACCTCATCTGGCCACTAGGGTTAAGGATCGGGTTGATTGAAGAGGCTAAGATGTCCAGCTGTCCCAACTTGGTTTTGAGCCGGCTGGATTGGCCGCCATATAAAGGAGCAGCTCATGATCGGCACATGCGAAGTGATTAGCAGCGCTGGGGAACTGAACGCCTGGCTTGCCCGCAACAAACGCAAACCGCTAGGGCTGGTGCCAACCATGGGGGCGTTGCACGAGGGGCACATGGCTCTGGTAAAAAGAGCCAGGGAAGATTGTGGATATGTGATTGCCTCAATTTTCGTCAATCCCATGCAGTTTGGAGCGAATGAAGATTTCGGAAAATATCCCCGCACCTTTGAAGCTGATTTGAAAGCCTGCACAGACGCGGGTGTGGATGCCATCTTTCATCCGGGCGCAGAGCTCATGTACCCTGGCGGTGCGAAGAACACAACCAGGGTTGTGTCCCCACCTGCGTTAATTGCAGGGTTGTGTGGAGCATTCAGACCCGGTCATTTTGAGGGAGTGGCGACGGTGGTGGCTAAATTATTCAATCTGGTCAAACCGGATTTCGCCTATTTTGGTGAAAAGGATTATCAGCAGCTGCAAGTGATCAAGAAAATGGTGGCAGATCTGGACATGTCTGTGAAGGTAGTTCCGGTTCCCATAGTGCGTGAATCTGATGGATTGGCTTTGAGTTCGCGCAATGTTTATTTGACTCCTGAGCAACGAAAACTTGCTCCTGCGCTGTATTCCACCTTGAAGGAAGTGAGCGAGCAGACCAAACAAGGCAACGCGCTGCGCTCAGTTTTGAAAATCGGCAAGGAGAAGATTGGTTCATTGCCTGGTGTCACCCTGCAATATCTGGAAGCTTGCGATCCGGCATCTTTGGAGCTTTTGCACGAAGCGAGAGTGCCTATGGTGATTTTGGTTGCCGCCAAATACGGTGACGTGCGATTGATCGACAATTTGATAATTACGGACTAATGGTTAAGAGTTACTGCAATCAGCGAAGCGCAGCACGGCATGACGTGCGGAGCGTAGCTGGTTCACGCGTGGAGGAGGCGAGGGACGAAGCCGACGGAGCGCTTATAAAGGATCGCATCAGAAGTTAAGGTCCTCGCGCAATTGTCTGCCTGTGCGTGCCAGTTGGGAAAGCCTCTCCGCCTTCAGCAGCGACTTGATCGTGGGCGAACCGGACTTTGCTTCAGAAAGGAATTGTTTGGCAAAGGCACCGGATTCGATGCGCGAGAGAGCTTTCAATAAACCGTGAGAAGTGGCGTCGTTTACCACTTCCGGGCCGGTGAGGAACGAACCGAACTGCGCGGTCGTGGAAATTTTTTCGCGCATTCCGTCGATGCCGTGATCGAAAAGAAGATCGGCTATTAGCTTGACCTCCTTTAAGCATGAGATATAGGCGAGCTCCGGCTGATAACCAGCTTCAACCAGTGTTGAGAAACTGCGTTTTATCAATTCCGGAATGCCACCACATAAGACGGCTTGCTCGCAAAAAAGATCGGTGACCGTTTCTTCGGCAAAAGTCGTTTCGATTAAACCCACACGAGAGCAGCCGATTGCTTTGCCGTATGCCAGACACCTCGGCAACGCCAAGCCGGAGCCGTCTTGACCGACTGCCACTAGAGCGGGCAGACCTTTGCCCTGCTCATATAAGGAACGCAATTGTTTTCCTGGTCCGGCCGGAGCGACAAGTAATATATCCGAATATTCCGGCAGCACGATCATTTGGTGGTGCACGGCAAATCCGTGCGCAAAAACAAATACTTTATCGGCATTGATGTAAGGCTCGATAGAATTGACATATACATCATGCATATGCTCATCCGGCAGCAGGAGCACCAATAAGTCGCAAGTTCTGGAAACAGTTTCTATCGTTTGTGGATCAAATCCATCACTCACGGCTGTGCTATATGCATCACCGTTCTCGCGTGCGCCCACGCAGACAGAAAATCCGCTGTCCCTCAAATTGAGTGCATGTGCGCGTCCCTGGTTGCCATATCCAATCAAACCGAGCGTCAGATCTTGCAATGAGTCAAGCTCAATTTCACTGTCGTAATAAATTTTAGCCATATTTTTCTCGCAAATATTCGAAAGTGCTACGTATGTCGCCTGTTGAATAGCGAATGATTATAGCTGGTATTTTTGCCCACAGGTGCGGTTCTTTGGACTTGCAAAAAAGATGATCGCAACATTAAAATGCATCCTTCATTACAAATCAGGTTAAACCTGATCGGAAGGTCTTGTGTTCCTGAGTCATGGTGTCTATGCTGATGTCGTGTTGCCCAGGCATTGTATTTAATCTCTTTTGTGGAATTACATATGGTGCCTTTGACTAAGGGGGTCACAATGCTGGTAACCACCCAGACTCAATTTCAAAGTCTTTCAGCCCTACAATCCATTGCTCCGCTGGAAGCGCAAATATCCGACATATGCATCATCGGTGATGGCGCAGTAAGTTTAGCAGCGGGATGTCTTTTCGCTGGTTCAGTACACAGCTTAAGGGTTTTGAGCCTTCCAGGCAAACATATTCCGGAAGCGCTGCCCACCGAATTTGAAATACGCGATCGCGGCGCAAGCGTGAGCACATTCAGGGCGAGAACCTGTTTTACCAATCGAACCATTGATTATAAGACAGCCCTGAGAGGAGCTGATGCGATAGTCATTTCCAGCCCTGCCACTGAATATGGTGTGCTGGCGAAGAATCTGGCACCCGTACTTGCTAATGGACAAACAATCTTTCTGCTTAATTCGCCCCTGGCTGGCGGGCTGGAATTCGAGCACAGAGTGCGAACTCTCAAGCGAGATCTGCAGATAAATGTTGTCGAAGTAGGCGCATTATTTGACAGCGCCAAAATAGAAGGCGGCGTCTTGCTGATCACAGGCAGGCGCGACAAAATAAGCTTCTGCGGTAATTCTCGCAATGCCAGCCGCAAAGCGCTGGAAAGCACGAGCACTTTGTCGGAGTTTCTGGTTCCCTGTTCGAATCCGCTTGAACGCGGATTCTCAGAAGTAGAGAAATTTATTCGCCCCAGCTTGCTGCTTTTCGCCATCATGGGCGCTCGCGGCAAAGAACTCGATTGCATATCGAACATCATCAACCCGGCGCTAACCGCTGTGATATCGGCAATAGAAGCAGAGTTGCAAGCATTGGCAAAGAATTACAAGTGCATCGTGCACAACTTCTTTGATACACTGCACGATTTTTCAGGCGCGCGCTGGGAAGACGCTGATTGCCTAGATCAAGCCCTGATCAGTGTTTCCAAAAGCTTCCTGGAGCAGAATGTAAATCGTGCTTCTGGCAGTGATTCCATACCGATGGATGCAGCGATTGCGGTTTTGAAGTCTGATGTGCAGGAGACTTTGGTTCTAGTGTCTGAATTGGCGCGACTTTCTCGCACTCCGGTGCCGGTCATCAACAGCGTCATCGATCTGGCAGCAGCTGCTACTCGCTGCGATTTGCAAAAACAGAGCCGCACCCTGGCCGATCTAGGCTTGATGGGTTTTGATGCTCAGGAAATCGTTGAGATAGCAAACAGCTAGTCCATAAACTCGATCTTCAGAGCAACACACGGCGAAACCCGCATAACACTTACAATGAACGCCAAATCCAGCAAGAACAAACAAATCTAGAAGTATCGTAGTGAGCTGAACAACGCTGTCTATCGTTGAGCGATGTATAATCCTTAGCTTGGTAGTTGGAGGATCTTGGATGTCCAGTAATTTCGGCATGCGCTACTCGCGCACTCCTTTCTTTGCGCCCAGGGCAGCGAGTGCACTGCTTATTTTCATTGCCTGCGCGACTTTGCCGGCCAGGGCGGACTTGAATCCTTATGAGAGAGGGTGTGAGCTGCTCAAGTCTAAAGACTATAACGCCGCCATTCAGCAGTTCGATCAAGCAATAGATTCCGCCCAGACCTATCCGCTGGTCTACTTGAAGCGCGGCGAAGCACTTGAGAAGATGGGCAGCGACAAGCTCGCGATCAGGGATTTCACACAGATGATCACCAACCAGCCGATCAACGCTGACGCCTATGGCTGGCGGGGCACGGTCTATGCCAAGTTGGGTCAGAACGACCTGGCGCTCAAGGACTTCGAGAAGGCCGTGTCAGCCAATCCGAATTACGCATATGGCTATAACATGGAAGGCGATGTCTACAAAAACATGGGCGATAATCCAAAAGCCATCGATAGCTATAGTAAAGCACTGGGCGCTGATCCGAAAAATGTGGACGCACTTCTGAAACGAGCCGCGGCGTTGAATAACGCGGGTAAGGCATCTACCGCTCTTATTGACTCTACAGCAGCCATTGATATCGATCCTAACAATCCAGTCGCTTACATCAATAGTGGTACCGCCTACAGTGGTCTGTCTAAGCCTGAGGACGCGGTGGCCCAGTTCAACAAAGCGCTGGCTCTTGATCCAAAAAATGCCACTGCTCTCAAGCTGCGTGGACAGGCTTATCTTAAGCTGAAGAATGCGACACAGGCCATTGAGGACTACAGCGCTGCGATCAAGGAGGATGGCACCAACGCCATAATGTACTACCATAGGGCCAAGGCCTGGGAGCAGCTAGGCGATGACGGCAAAGCGCTGGTCGATTTTAACCACGCCATATCTTTTGATCCGAACCAGGCTAACTTTTATCTAGGACGTGGTTTTCTGGAGCACAAAAACAACCAACCCATCCTTGCTCACGAAGACATCCAGCGGGCGGAGTTTGCCAACCCTCTTTTGCCGCAAAACATTCAATTCAAAGCCAGCGATCAAAACGAAGATCGGTACTTAGTGGATACCAAGTTGACCGACGTCAATACTACCGGCGTAGTGGACACATCAGAGAAACCTCAGTATTAGTTCGGTTGGAGGACCTGATTCTGTGCCAGGTTCACCTGTTTGGCAGGTTGTTTCAAGGTGTCTTGTGCAGCCGCAAGATGGCCAGATACAAATCAGGCTCGTCGATAAATTTATCGATCACCATGCCGTCCATCAGCACACACCACTTTTCCAATCTCTTCAGATCCGGCAAAAGATGCGGCACCAATTCGGGTTCGCTTACCTTGAGAGCGGCAACAAATCTGTTTCCCATTGGATGGCTGATAACGATCTTTGCGTCGGATGAAAGAAGCTTGCCTGAATGGATGAGAGTTTGCTCTTGGTTCCAAACGTTGCCGAAGCAAGCATTGAAGAAAATTGCATCAAAAGAGGTTATGTGTTTTGGTGCGTCTTCAGGCAATGCCAGTGGAAAGTCGATGATGTCGCCGTGCCAGTAATACACATCAGGATAACGCTTGCGCGCATTACTGATCATCTCCTGGCTGAGGTCGCAACCAATGATGTTTTTTTGCGATATACCAAACTCGAGAAAGTGCTTTATCAGGGCTCCTGTGCCCGTACCGACATCCAGCACCTTCGAATCGGCGTTGATATGTGTCTCTTCAACAATCTTTCTTGTGCGTGCCTGAATGCTTTCAGGTACGTCATGGCAAAAGAAATCGAAGTGCTTGTCGAAGTATGTGCTCTGCACCTTACTGTGAGACTTGCGCTTGTCGTTTGACTCCGGCTGCATTTGATTTTCCCTCAGCTGCCCCGCAGCCCAACCAGTTTACGCCCCATCTAGCTATACCGCGCTGTTTCCAGGTGAATTTTCTAGCTGTTATTCTCAACTCCTGCGAATTCACAAGTCGTCCGAGCGTTTCCGCCACAAGAAGAAGTTGGTTGGGCTCGCAGTTGACGATGAATGCTTCTAACCTTGAAAGATCGCATGAGGTTACCGCTTCCATCAAACCCTCAATGTTTACAGCCTGTGACGTGATTGGCAGGCGGAACTTTGACGAGAAAAGCTGTTTGTGGAGTTGAACATTTCTTGCGCCTCGCAATATAGAATCGACAAAGAACACCCTGATTGATGCTGCGCTCAGCGATTAGCGGCCAACTCAGTTTGGGCGGCCGTTAGTACCTGTTCTTGTTCATGAGCTTCTGGTTTGAATGATTCTTTGGGCTCGGCGTATACAGTCCTTTTGGTGACAACACCCTTCTCATTGTATTCCGTGAGCACGCTCAGTTCGGTTCCGTCTTTTAGCAACCTTCTTTGTGCTTGTGCGCTGCCACCAACGGCAGTGCTAATCGATCCAGTAGCCAAAACAATGCCTTCTAAAGGGCTGGTCTGGGATTCGGCAAAAGCTGCTGGTGTCAGGGTTACTAAAGCTTGAAGGGCAAACATAACGGCAAATGTTCTTGTGTTTAACATAAAAATTTAAAATCCTCTTTTGAGTTTATCGTTCAGTATTACTCTGAACTTTGACTTGTGCATGATATGAGAGTCGGTAAAACGAGTGGTATGGGCTCCGTCAGTTTTCGAACTGTTGTCATGCGGTCCACCAACATCGCGACTTTAGACCCCAGTTATTAAAATGGCGTTAAAATCCGCCTCCGCAGTTTCGACTCCCGTCCCTCCCCCAAACAGAGGGTTGATGGGGTTACCAAATTTGGTAACCCCTAACATTAAATGAGACTTCGCCCGCATTGCTGGAAATCCTATTCCAATCAGGGTTTGGTGACAATTGGACTTTCCGTCCGCTGGTTGACAAGGTTACCAAATTTGGTAACCCCTCCCCTATTTTTGGAAATCCCGTGATCAAGGTACCTTGGGGCACCCAGATCGCGATTAGTTTTGAACTTTCACCATAACGGATTATTTCCGTTAAGCGCCTAGCGTGGCAGACGCAACCTGGTGCCGTTGAACCGCACCAGTAACAATCTTCCGTTGCGCTAGCTAGCGTCAGATTGTTTCTCACTTATTAACAACAACTTTCGTCCCGCGATCGTGATGGTATCGCTCAAGGTGGCACCATATTGCGCAAAAGCCCGGTTGACAAGGGTTTGCGAAGATCACGACATTGTCACTAATCTTAAGTACTTTTAGATATTCGCTTTTTTGGCTCTTTTTTATACAACCAACCCGTTTTTGTTTTTCTATTTTTAAGCGCCGCACTGAACACGACTTATGTCTGTGCAGCAATTGAGACCAAACTGCGATCTGAAGCAATTTCCCATATCAACACGGATCAACAACAAGGCGAAAGCCCAGCGGCACAACAGTGCGCTGTAACGACGGTAAGTCTGCGCAGCGTGCTGCCGGTCTACCCAAAAGAAACGGAGAGACTATGTACAAATTCCCAAGGGTCAACATCGGCGAGGAGCTGGGTCAACTTCCCATTAGCCGGGTGACGGATGAACAGGTGTGGGAACACCTCGTCTCGCCGGTCACTAAATCACTGCTGGGACCCCTCCAGGGCACACCTCAAACTCGCGTTATGGATACGGTCGCAGGGCTGTTTCCTGGCGATGAGGTGTCCAATCTGAACGATCACAAACTGCATGGTGGGCAGACTGGATTCGTTCGCTTCCCCTATCTCCACTGCCTGCACAAGGCTGAGAACGGCTATTTCATCGTCAAACGCGATGGCATGAAGGTCGAGGCTTTCTGCTGGTTTGGAGATGTTTTCAACGGTCGCGGAGAGCTCATCTTGAAGGTGGGTTTGAAGGATCGTCGCTACGACGGCACCATGAGAGCCAATGACAGCGCGCTGCTCGACTACCCCTACCACGAGCCGCAGCTCCACAGCCCCACTCATCCCCAACTGAAGGCGCTTGAACTTTCGATTTACACGTTCATGGTCAGCTCGCGCAACAGCGATGTCACCGGAGAGCCTGAGTTCGAGAAGTTCTTCGCCAACCCGTTTGCTTTCATGGATCGCCCGGAACTCTTTCTCGCGTACTTCAAGCGAGCCTGGAAGACCAAGCGATCACCTGGACAGATTGCCGCGCCAGTATTCGATGTCTCCCGCATGATCTTCCGTGGTGCCACCAACATCGCGGCGGCTTACGGCTATGACATCGTCGACATGGCTTGCAGTCACTATCACGTGGCCAAATGGGCAATCTCAGCTGGTTTCGTTATCGACAGCGCCAAACACGCCGCCGAGTTCGAGACCCTGCAGACCGGACTGGCAAAGATTCGCGCCGCCGGACAGCCGCTCAATCGCTTCCAGCAGTCGTGGGCTTGCGTCATGCAGAATCTGCCGGTTGAGCATCGCATTGCCGCCCTCGACATGGGCAACGCTCGCTGGCCGCAGAACAACGTGGACAACGAGTGCTTTTGGGTGCGCAAGGGCGTAAGCGCAGCGGCGAAGAAGCTGTATCGCCCGAAGGCGGCTTGACCGAGCGCAACGCGCTTCCAACGCGGGCATGACGCTCGCGATCCAGTGGTCACCGGATGACAGAGTCCTATTTGATGCGTGTCGTGCCCAAGCACGGGTGCATAAGAAAGTGTCTTTGGCAAACCGGAATGAACACACCTAGCGAGCGCATGGGCGGACTCAAAACAGGGTCCTGCCCAGGCGCTTGGATCAATCCAGAGTCATTGTCTCAATGACTCTAGCAGTGCACCACTAGTGGTGGCACAGGAGATACTCACATGCGTGTAGAACTGATGACCCCGTTGAAGGGACCCGCGAAAATTCGGGTTACCTACAACGAAAAGGAGCTCTTCACTCGGGAGTTCGCGGAAGGCGAAACCCCAAAACTCGCTTTCGATACGCCGCAAGAATCAGGACACGCGAAAGCGTTCCTGATCGTGGGCGATGGGCCGGAGCGTCCAATCGGCATGGCCAGCTACTACTTTGACGACATTGTCGGCGCCCAGATGCTGATCAAAGACGGCAACACTCTTGCCGGTAAGAACAAGAATTGGGCTGCCCGCACCAGGTTGCTCAAGGCGATCTCGCTGCTCGGAAAGCTGGCGCCGGACAGCGAAGAGATGGCGGACGCGTATCTTTCGATGTCTATGGTTTACTTCTTTTCGCGCAGCCGCAAGCACAAGGTGGCTCAACGACGTCAGGAAGCACTTGCCTGGTACGAGAAAGCACTGGCGGTCTGGGAGCGCAACGGCGACGTCCAAGCGCTGGGGGGCAATCTCACCAACATAAGCTCCATGTACACCCGGGTCGGCGATCTGGAGACGGCTCTGGCTCGTGCTTCGCGCGGACTCGAGGTCGAGCGAAATCATCCGACACCCGCTGATTCGCCCTCATACGGCGAGCGGGTCCATGCGTGGAGCCACGTGGCCGGCTGCTATCTCGCTCTGGGCAAGTTGTCCGAAGCGGAAGCCGTGATCGCAGATGGGCTCGAGCGCTTCAGCACCGACCCGAACCGCGGATACCTCTGGGGTTTGCAGGCTCGGGTTCATGAGGCGCGGGCGACAATCTGCCGGCAAACGGCGGAAGAAATCCTGCCTGTGCAACACTGCTCGATCTGAAGGCGCCTCAAAAACCTGCAACTTTCTTGATCGGGAGGGTCCGTCATTGCGCTGGCATGCACCAGATGCAGTGGCGGACCCTCTTGTTTTACTAGAAATTGCTCGGCTCTCCAACACCAGGGAGATTCGGGAATTTCTCTTTTTAAATCTTATACTCTGCAATATAGTTGTGATTTTCGATGTTGTTTTGAGCTATGGCTTCAGTGTGTTATTTTCGCTGCCAGCCTTAATCATCCCTTCAGTGATTGACTTGATTGACTTAGCTAACAAAATGAACTAACCTGAAGAAATGCAAGTCAACATACACGAAGCGAAAACCCAGTTGTCCCGTTTGCTTGAATTAGTTGAGCAAGGCGAGACTGTCATTATTGCGCGTCATGGGAAGCCCATTGCTAAATTGGTCATGGTGCAAAAGCAGGGACTGCCGCTCGGGATCGCCAAGCAAGATCAGCTTGTGCCACCAGGGGATGCGTGGTGGCAACCAATGACAGAAGAAGAAAGCGATCTTTGGATTGAAGGTAAATGAGAGTTTTGACCGACACCCATTCCCTGGTGTGGGCGCTATGCGATCCGGATCTGCTCAGTAAGAAGGCGCGAAAAGTGTTATCTGAGGCGGAAGTCACAGCCAGCGTGGCTAATTTGTGGGAACTGTTGCTCAAGGTTCACAAGCAAGATGCGTTGCTTACGGATCCGCTTGCCTGGTGGGGCAAATACGTCCTGGCAAACGGTATTCCCACTTTGTCCATTCGCACACCGCATGTAATGGCGCTGGGCAACCTGGAAGATTTTCATCGAGACCCTTTCGATCGAATTTTGGTGGCACAGGCAAAGACGGAAAGCCTACCTCTGGTAAGCAAAGATGGTCGCCTCAAACAGTACGGCATCGAAGTAATTTGGTAGTTCAGGATGTGCCGTCTCCAAATTGAGTGACGATGCGCTCCTCACACGAATGTGTGATTCCTGCGGTCACTCCATCACGGTAGATACCCTAAAACACACCTTCTCCAGAGATCCTTAGGACCACATACGGTGGCACGCCTCGACAGATCGTCCAGCCAGGCGGTAGATTGAGAATATCTTAACGGTGATTCTCGGGAGCAGCCTATATGAATAAACGGCATTTCTTAGTGGGAATCCCGGTTCAAGCTAAGCGCCAACGGAAACAGAACGGCGGCGGACAAATGGCCGAATTTGCTCCGGCACTGTTCATCTTCCTTCTGATCACTCTTTTCCCGCTTATAAACCTGATTGGCTACGCGACGGGCGTGGGAACCGTCCAGTTAATTGCCCGGCAAACAGCCCAGGCTGCAGGCAGCTCCAGTACTTTATGATGATGCGCTTGTGGTGGTGCAGCAACGAGCTACGGACCTTCTCAACTCGCCATGGGGGCAGTTTGCCAAAGTTAAGCAGTCGCTGCCAGCGCACCGATCAAAAGCCACTGAAAAACTTGAAAAACTGGAGTGTGGCAAGCAAAAATGGCACGCTTGAGCGCACCGTATGTGATACTGAAATAATTCGCGGATCAATCCTGAAATAAGTCGCGGATCAGGGGAAGAGTTGGTAGCTCTCCCCCCGCCTGAGCGATTTATCTAGAGGACGATAAAGCTGTACTTACCGGCCAATTGCTTGTTCCCTTGACCTGATGCTTTGCGAATATCGTTGGCAGCATAATCAAAGTCGCGATACATGGTTTTGACGTATCTTGCGTGATCCACATTGCATTCGCTGCCGCTAACGCAGGGTCTGTTCAGTATGGATGCTACTTGAGATGTCAGTGTGCCTGCTTGATCGGCAGACAATTTCCCGTTGGCTCTTTCAGCAAAAATGCGAGCGAGCAAATCATCACGGCGAGTGAGCAAGTCGTTGGGGGTATAGGTTCTGAATCCTGTGATTGTCTCACCGGTGGTGACAAACATGACAGGGTTGGCATTCAAGATGGATGGAACCATCAGTTGCTCTCCCAATGTATCAGTGACGAGCAATTGTGGTCCTGGACCGATAGTTGCTTCGTTGACGAAAACCACTGGAGACGTTGTTGTCGTGGTCGTTGTGGTAGACGAACAGTCAGCCAGGGCGGCTTGTCCGGCCATGGCGAGAGTGGCTAAAGATGCCAAAATGGCGCTTCCTTTGATTAGTTTGTTCATGGTTTTTTTGTCCTCTATGTAACGCTTGTGATGACGTTGCATTCGCAGGATAAAGTTGCGAAGAAATAGTTTTGTAAACGAAATGGTTTTGTCATCGGTATACCGCTGAGCTAGAAACTAAGCAAGCGACTATCTTAACTATTGGTTCAACACGGTGTAGGCTTGAGTGTCCAGTAATCGCCGTCTGCGAAATGCACTATATGTGGTTTCGCGGTCCTAAAAGGGTCTATGATGGACTTAGACAGGCCGCGCGCGGCCGCACACAGTTTCACCTTGGTCTAGAGCTAGAGCTGCCGTTACAACCTGATCTCTTTTGTGGTGATAACGTGTGCGCTCAAATTCTGGCATTACTTGAAAGTACCGCTGATGCAGAACTCCTTTGTAAGAGTCTTGCTGGTGAGACTGGATATAGTCTGATTGTCTCGAAAAATTTCAAGCATGCAATTTCGGTTTTGAAGAGTCAGCGTGTTGACTTGGTCATCTCTGACGTACATTTGGAGAATGGTGGAAATGTTTTTGAATTCCTCAAATGGGTGAGGAGCAATCCCGGAACCTCAGACACGTTGTTTGTGCTGTGCAGCATAAATCCCAACTATGTGGCCAGGTATGTCGAGGATGGACTGAGATTATGTGCTCGGGCATTAGGTGCCACGAAATATATAAAGATGGATCGTTTTCAATCTGAAGACTTTCGCAAACAGATCGATGCATTACTGCCGAGAGGCAAGCGGGCAATTGGCGACTTGCTAAAAGAAAAGCAAATGATCACAGGAACCGGTGAATAGATATGGCCGCAAAAATCATAATAACGATGGAACATGAAAAGCATAGACAACTTCTAGGCGACTGCCTGGAGAATGTCGGTCATGACGTGACAAAAGTTGAGACGTTTCACGATGCGATGGAATTCCTCAGAAGCGCCGATTTTGACGTCATAGTGTCAGATGTGCACCTGCAAAACGGTGGCACGGTTTTTGACTTCCTTCGCTGGGTGAAAGGCGATCCGCATATCAGGTCAATTCCCTTTGTTTGCTTTAGCGCCGAACCATCCGAGATCGGCAAGTACCTGGCTGATGGCGTCCGCACCGCCGCCAGAGCGCTGGGGGCTGCCAGATATATAACCATGGAAAATTTCGATACGCGCTTGTTTCAGCAGGAGATCGAATGGCTCATACCTCAGGAGCGAGCGGGCAGCTACTACCTTGTAAATAGAGGCGACGGCGAAGACGGCCATGTACTCAAGACCCCTGGCAATGGCAGGGATAAGCTCAAAGATTGACGTGCCGGCTGCAACGGGGCGGCATTTGACTTTCCGCAGTTGGACTTTCTTGGGCTCCGAACACCGCCCTATTCTTAAAGATCTTTCGTGTCGACAGCTTTGAACCTGCCGGTCTGTTCCTTTCTTCCCTGTCCTTTTCGTTCCAGCCCTCTCACTATTGCCACCGAGCATGGTGCGTGCAAGGCCACCGCTTGAGAGACGCTGCCCAGCAGCAATCTGTCGAAACCAGTGCGGCCGTGCGAACCCAGAACAATTAGATCCGCTGACCAGGCAGCAGCTACGTTGAGAATGATCTCTTTAGGGTCTCCGTCTCTTATCTCAGTACTGACTTTTCCTTCGCCAACCACGGTACTGAGCTGTGTGGCTAACTTTCCTAATTCGGCTTTGGCGCAGATGGCTGTTTGGTCGTACTGACGCGTTAAGGACGAGCTGGTTGACAGGCTGCCGACAGAATCGAAGGACTCAGCCAGTGGTTGAACAATAGTAAGCAGTCTGAAAAGAGCTCCCTCTGCCCAGGTGATGCTTTCCAACCAGCCCAGGGCGGCGCGGGAATATGGCGAGTTGTCCACGGTTAGCAAAATGTTTTTGAAAGCTGCTGCGGAACTCTTTGAGGCTTCCGATTTGGCAATCAGAACGGGACAGCCAGACTCCATCAGAACAGCCTGCGAGACGCTGCCGAGAAGCATGGCGCCAACTCCTTTCTTGCTGCGACAACCCATAACGATGAGGTTTGCCGGCCACAGCGCGGCTATACTGAGTATTTGGGACTTTGCCTCCCCTTGCCCGATTTCGTAAGTGACCGTGCATTCATTGAGGTTTTTGCGCAACTGTTGGGCAATTCCGTCGAGCGCGCTCTGGGCTACTTTGTGCATTGCTTGATATTGCAGGTCGTCGAATGAATCGATTACCATGACCAGCTTTATTTCCGTTCCTTTCTCCCATCTCAGGTTTACAACAGCGCTGACGGCGGCTTCCGAAGAGGGTGACCCATCAATTGCGACAATAATCTTCATCGTCTACCTGCATCCTTTTGACTACAATTGCGTTCTGATTATAGCGGGGTTTATAATGCACGGCCAACCTTCGCACACTCTCATGCGACTGTTTCCCCGTGGTCATTGCTGCTCACTGTCTGCGGTATCACCTGTGGGCTCTAAGGCACCAAAGCCAGAGCCGACAGAAGTGCCTGCAAATATTTACTGGCCTGTTCGTAAATTCCTTCTGATTGGCTCTCTCTTGGACCAGCCACGTTCAGGCTACGAATCTCGTTCATATTCAGCCAAAAAATCACTTCGCTTATGGGAAGCGGCTCTGACAGATCGATTACACAGCAAGGCTTACGAGTTTGTGTGCAGGTCTGCTTGGTAAATTGGGTGCCACCAGATATGGTATGGCGATAAAGAATGATAGTACCGTCTGAATCGCGCACATTCCATTCGGTTCGCTGATCGTATTCAGCAGATGGAGTTTCTGACAGGCCATAGTGCACCGCAATGACTCCATCTTCCGCTTTGCGTCCTTTCGGACACCAGCCACCGATTTCGATACCATGCATCAGTGCAGTATCGAGCGCGGCTCTGTCAACGCCACTTTGCCCTCCTGAAACAATTTTTTCGATCACTTGATTCCACCAACCTCCACATAGAGGTCATTATTCCAGAAGAGCAAAGGTGATCTCGATCTAGAATTTGGCGTTACTGCTGAGTTAGCCGAGGATCATTTACGCTTTGATCCGATAACATTGAGGCAGACTGGAAGCATGGGCCAAATCTTGGCATAAGAAGAGTGCGCAGGTAGGAAGTTTTGAAAGGAATCCAATGTCAAAAATCAGCCTGAGCGGTGGTTCTGCGGAGGCCCGCCTGTTCTGGGCTAGCGTGCTGCTGCTGTTTGGAGAGATCCTCGCCATTCGCTGGCTGGGCATTGAAGTTCCGACAATCGGGGTCTTTCCCAACCTGGTCTTGCTTGTTGTTCTTGTTGGAGCATCTGCTGGTGTTGGCGATCCCAAGAAATACAAAACACCGAAGCCCTTCTTATTGGCTGCTCTGGGTGTGCTGTCGATTACTATGATAGGGGCTGTTCCCTTAGGAATTAGCACCCTGTCGATGAAAGTGGGAGTGGCATCGGCCGGTAGTGTAGTTATCTCGATTGCGCTGTTGCTGGCGCTGGTGGTTTCTCTAATTGCAGTCTTTGTAAATGTGGGCGGCGTCATGGGCGAGGGGTTCTCACGGCTGCCGCCACTGCGAGCTTATTCGATAAATCTTCTGGGCAGTATCGCCGGTGTCTTTCTTGTATCGCTGATCTCGCTGTTTCAGTTGCCGCCGCCGGTGTGGATTCTCATGTGCGGGATGATCTGCTGGCAGATTGTCACTGACAAGTTGGTCCCTATTTTGACTGTGGTGCTTATCGCTGCTGCTTGTGGCACGACGTTGAATAGCAAATGGTCTCCGTACAGTAAACTGGATATTATTCCCATTCAAGGAAGCGCCACGCTTGGGCAGAACAACTATGTGCTCAATTCCAACAACCATTTTTTTCACTTTGGTCTGCGCATGCTCAACGACAAAGAGGTATCAAGGCTGGCTGCCGAGCCGGAGTCAGAACAGAAGGCAATAGTGGCGCACTACTATGATTTCCTGCGCATACCATTGTGGGCGCCCCATCATGACAGAGTGCTCGTTTTGGGCGGTGGCTCGGGCAATGATGTCGCCTACGCTCTCAGTCGGGGAGCAAAACATGTCGATGTAGTGGAAATCGATCCGATCATTAGCAAATTAGGGCAGACACGGCATCCCGACAAGCCCTACAGCGACCCCAGGGTGACACTGCACACGGAAGATGCGCGAACATTTTTGCGCTATTCCCAGGAAAAATTTGATCTGATCGAGTTTGCTTATCTTGACCCTGGTGCCACGCTCAACACCTCGTCGTTTGTGCGGGTGGACAATTTTGTCTATACGGTGGAGTCGATTAAGTCTGCCCTGGCGCATCTCAATAGCGATGGTCTGCTGACAATCAGCTTTGTTACCGGCCCCAAGCATCCGGTTACACGCCGGCTTTATTCAACAATAGAGCAAGCCCTCGGTTATCCACCGCGCACCTATGTAGATGATAAATGGGACAGCGTGCTCTTCCTGGCCGGTCCGGCGGCCGGACAAATCGACATGGATAAGGAGGCAATGAATATCCTGCGCCCGTGGAAGCCAGAGTCGGCGGGTGGCGAAAGGCCAAGCAAGCCGGCCACCGATGATTGGCCCTTTCTATACCTGGAGTATGACCTTTCCGGAGTAATATTGTACTTTGCTGTGCTTTTCGTTGCCGTCATCGCCCCGGCTTTGATTCTCACGCGGTCCGCCGTTCAAAGTGATATTACAGCTGGTGCGTGGGGAAACATGTTCTTTCTCGGGCAGGCATTCATGTTGGTGGAAACCAAGTCGATTACCCAACTCTCCCTGTTCTTCGGCGCCACATGGCTGGTCAGCTCTGCCGTCATCGGCTGTGTGCTGATTTTGGCATTCTTCGCCAACCGCTGCGCCAGCCGCATAAAAACTACCAACATGTTGCCGTTCTATGTGGGACTGGCCGCGGCATTGCTGCTCGACTTTTTCTTTTGCGTACCGACCGATTCGCAGGTTCATCCGCTTCTTTTGGCCTGGACCGCTACGCTTGTTGGTTGTCTGCCGATCTTTTTCGGCGGTCTTATATTTTCGCTCTGTTTCCGCAATGCCAAAGCCCCGTCGCTCTATTTATCAGCCAACCTTTTGGGAGTCGCAGTCGGCGGATTAACGGAAAATCTTTGCATGGCCACTGGCATAAAGAGTCTGGTAATCATCTCAATGGTCCTCTACGCCTTGTCCTTCGTTGCCTTGCGCGCCGCCGCAAAGCAGCAATAACTGAAATTCTTCCTTCTCTTCCTTCTCTTCCTTCTCTTCCTAACTTTCCTGGAGGCGCAGTTAAGGAACCGTTGCTGGAGAATGATTAGTTCCCTCGGCGCCGGTTCACAGCAGCAACCAGACGTGAAAAAAATGAAACTTTTCCGCAGCTCGCGCCCGTATAGCTTACAGCGACTGTTGAGGCGATTCGATATAGCCGGGATGGAACCAAATGTGGTGCTAAGGCATATTTAATTGATGGTGTTAGCATTATCGGCAGCATCGGATATGGTGCTAACCGCTAAGATTATTACAACCTCGATAACATTGGTGAGCAAGGTTTTAGGGGAAATACACCCAGGCCGGTTTAGGGGTTCGCACGATTGTGCCAGCTGAAACTGATGCTACATGTGAAGACAGTCAATCACCACAAGTATTATTGTGTTATTCTTCCGATGTAGTAAAGACGGTCACTAGAAGGAGCAATCAATGAGAATGAGAACACCGCTTAACGCTCTGGTCGCGGGTGTTCTGTCAGTCGGACTCGTTTTGCCGGCATTAGCGCAGACTTATAATGGGCAGCAACTGCAAGGTCATGTCACCTATGTTCCCATTGGCACCAACCTTGATGCAGCATTGACCAGTCCAATTGATAGTGCATTATCCAAACCAGGTGATTTATTCAACGCCAAGTTGAATGCGCCACTGTTCCTGGGCAGCGACCTGGTTTTACCAGCCAACACAAGTCTGGAAGGAAACATCTTGTCAGCTGATAAAAGCGGATTAGTTGGATCTAACGGCAAGATTACGATGAAATTGACGGCAGCGACAACTCCTGATGGAATTCGCTATCCGTTATCTGCTTTGATCACAGCCAATCAGCCCGGTGACACGGTTCACGAAGACAAGAATGGCAATCTCAAGGGGCGCACGACAGGCTCGACAGTAAAGTCCGGCATAGTTAGAACAGCAATCTGGACGGGTGCAGGAACCTTGCTTGGCATCTGTTTTGCTCCTATCGTTGGTGGCGCAGTTGGTGCAGGAGCTATCGCTGGTGTCGCCACTGGTGGCGCCGTGGGCTTAGGCAGCAACTTGTGGAGAAAAGGCAAAGACGTGAAGATTCCGAGTGGCACACGCATTCAATTTGCGCTCGACCAGCCGATGGCGGTCTCAGCAGGAATTGCCAGCGGCCCGGCCACTCTCCACTAGGGAGCGCGGAAACCCGGAATCTGAAGAGGCGCAACAATGCTTGCGCCTTCTCCCTATGATGTTTCCCTATGATTTTAACGGTCGGTAAAAGGTAGTCCCGGGTCCACGATTTTTTAGATTTTTTTGGACCTGGGGACCCACCCAAAGAGGCACTTGTTGGGGTTACCAAATTTGGTAACCTTCAAGATTAAACGGGATTTCTTGCCACCGCCTAAGAGACAATTCCTGTCTTGCTTTCAGGGTTTTTCAGATTTTTCACGATCATTGTCAAGGTTACCAAATTTGGTAACCCGACCTCAATTTCTCAAAAACTCCACTAGAGCAACCTGCAAGGTTAATTAAAGTCTGTCACTGTGGTGGTACCACCATGGGGCATCTGCCCATAGGGGCGGAAGTTTGCTATGTTGTCAGGCACACCCAGATTTTAACGGAAACACCTTGACCCCAGAGCAGCAGAGCCTCAGCAGCAAGACTGCAAGCCCAGACAACGGAAGCCTCGACGCCTCCTCGGCAATGCTGGCCCAAATCAAGGATGACTCCGAGCACACCCTTGGTGGAAAGTTAATTGGGGCGATCAGAGAGCACACGATAGGCAAAGGCTCCGCCCAAAGCAACGACCAGATCGCCACCATCGCTGCCGATACCGTAGCGGCACTGCCCATCGTCAAGTCGTGGGTTGGCGGTCTTGCCAGAGCGACAGTGCTGGTTGATCCAACCAAAGGTCTGACCCAGAACCTGGCCGGATTCGGCGTCAATTTTGCCGAAGGCTTCGCCCTGAACAAGGTTTCCAGCCTCTACAACCCGGAAAGCGCCCTCAGCCGATTTGCCACCGCTAAACTGGGCACCGGCATTGCTGCTGAAGGCGCTACCCATCTAGCCGTGGGCTTTGGCTTTGGCGCCGTTAGAGCCGGTTTCAATTCGCAAAGCTGGCATGACCAACAAGGAAGCTTTAGCTTCGCCATGGGTGCTGAGAATATCTTGAAAGACGGCGGCATCGGCGCTGCCATCAATTTGCCGGCCGGACTGCTGGGTAGCCGCATCGCTAAAGCCTCAAGCCTGGCAATGGCTAATGAATCTATCTCTGCCCGCCTGGCTAACGCCATTGCCGGTGCTGGTTCGGGATACGCTGCCGGCGGAGTCTTCGGCGGGCTGGGTGCAGTCATGTCAGGGCAAAGTCTGGGCAATGTTCTTAAAAGCGCTAATGAAGGCGGCATCATCGGTGCTGTCACAGGTTTTGGTATGGGCGGTCTTCAATCTCCGGCGCACAGTCGCGATGCTGTTCCATTAACACGGGGCCCAGCATCCGTTGCCACCGAGGCAACGCAGCCGCTAGAGTCTGCAGTGATCGGTGACCGAGCAGCTTCCATAACGCCACCCCCGCAGGCTGCTGCCGAGCAGGTTTTGGCAGCCAGCCGCCCAGTTTTGGATCGCCGTTTCTCGCCCAACGAGGCAGCTCCAATCGGCAAGAGTGCCGATCTACCGCTGGATATCATACCCAGGGAATATCGCATTTTTGAAGTGACACCGCGGCTGCATCCGACAGAGAACACTCTGGAATACGTTCGCTATATGCCGAAAGGCGTAAAAGGACCGTTTAAAGATTGGGACGATATGGTGGCTGCCTCAAAAGTCAGAACAGAGGAGTACCGCAACTATACAGTTGATGGCCACAGTGCTCCTGTCTCGGTGCCTGAAGCCTACGCCCGCAAGCTTGACCAAGTAAGAATTTTGCGCCATCAAGCAGAGCAACCAAATGCGGTGCTTGATGGACTTACTCCGGTGACTTTGCGCCAGGTCCAGGAATGGGCTGATACGGGTAACCAGGAGGCTCTCAAGGCAAAATTTAGTGAGGAAGAGTTGGGCAACATCATGCCGATCCTGACGGCGCGATCTGGTTTGGCAAGCCATTCGATGGGCGATAGAGCGTTGCCGGAAGACTTGATTACGTTGATGGATGAGCTGCCTGTAAAAGGCAATATCGAGCGCTTGACCCTATTGGACAGTGACTTGTGGCTGAATCTGTGGAACGGGCAAACTTATAAACCGGGCTTCAAGGCAGCTGCCTCCGCTAATATTGACACCGGTGAAGTTGCGTTTTATCAGGCTAAACGCATAGATCCTGCCTTCCCGCAGTTTCGCGACCAGCTGCGTCTTACTTTGATGCACGAAGACACGCATCTGGCGAAGTCTCAGGCACAACTCTACGAAGCCGCATCGCAGCTAGAGCCGAACGGTTATCACAGCTCTGAATATTCCAAGCGTGATGTGCTCGAAAGAGAAGCTGAGGATCGGTCTATAGGATTTTTGAATCCAGTCGCCGACAAATTCGACGAATTTGTCACTGGAGCACCCATTCGTGCCTCAGTGATAGCCAAAGATTTGACTTCGCAAATGGCCCCGAAGCCAGACCAGCAGGGCATTTACGCCAAAGATCATTGGGATCGGATCAAGTACGTGCAAGATAACGCGCTGCCCGAAGCGCAAAAACAGCTGGTCCAAAACCTGCGCCACGGCAGTCTGGAAGATAAGGCCGCTGCAGTCAAACTAATGTCCCACCTGGGCAATGACGATCACGCAGGCGATCTAATGGCGGTTGCTCACCGGTATTCTTCAAACGAACCGCTGGCCATATCTGCGTTGGATGGCGCTTTAAACGTGATGGGAGTTGATCGAGAAGCTCAATATAAACTTCTCTGGGATGAAGGACAGCCCGACAGTCCGTTTAGGGATGCAGCCATTTTCAGAATGCGCGGACTTGGCAGCAAGCTTGAAGATGCAGCTCCCAGTGCCAGATTGCTGGAGATGGTTCGCGACAATGATATTTGGGGAGTGAAAAAGCAAATTGGCTTGATGCGCACTGACGCAAGTAAAGCTGCAGCCTATGATTACGCAGAAAAGTTAGGCGCAGACAGGCCGGATTATCTTAGAGGTCTGGCGCTGACGGTGTTGCGGGAGCAGCCGCAGTTGCGTGTACAGGCTTTACATACGCTGGAGAATTTGGATCCTGATGGATTGGGATTCTTCGTCAAACAGTATTTTGACGACCGCAATCCTGAAGTCCGCCGAGCCGCCCGTGAAATTCACGCAAGAGCAGTCGCCAACAGTGCTGACGATATGATCGCTCATGGAGAATATCCCGACTCCTTGATGATTCGCCAGCTCTCCCTTATAGAAGGCTCAGCCGCAGTGGCACCACTTTTGAAGACTGCTATCAGTGGACCGGAAGTCAATCGCGAAGCAGCTGTACAAGCGCTTGGTGGTCATAGTGCGAACTTGATCAAGTTTTATCTCAAACAGCTCAAAATGACCGCCGCTTCGCCAGCAGAAATGCAGCGCTTGAATTTCTTTCAAAGCCACAACCCGGGTAGCACAAATACCGGCCAGGCAGCGGTGCAGTAGAAAAATACTGGGGTGCAAGGATTCGAACCTCGGATGCCTGGACCAGAACCAGGTGCCTTACCGCTTGGCGACACCCCAAAGTATTGCCAAAAGGAAGTCTAGTGAATCTAACTGGCGCAGACAAGCCCTTATTGCGGATTGCTGCCATTATTGCCGATGGCATTCATAATTCCGCCTGCTTTTCCCTTCTGTTTGGTCTAAGCGTTGGCCCAAGTGTATAGGAGGGGTTGGTTGCCGCTTGCGAAATGTTTCGGAAGCTGGAGGGTTGGGGACAGTATGGCTGGCGCCAGGCACGACGTCAGTGGAAAATACGAATCTATGAACTGGAGGGCTGCCAGGGCTGCCAATACTTCGAGCGAGGGATCGAGCTGATCAAGCCTAGCTCGTACGATCAGATCAGCTCGTACGATCAGATCAGACCAGCTCGTACTCTTCTTCCTCTTCTTCGACAAATGATGGGAAATTCAAATTTTCGTAGATTTCCTTAACTGGCATAACAAATGATTTGCCCGGGATTAAATCCAGACGCAGTACATCAGAACCGTGAAGTATTACGGTTTCCCATTCAGTCTCCGAGATTCTGCGATGCAGTTCGACGCGCATTCTCTTTTGGTGCACAAGCAAGTAAAATTGGAGGCTCTCTAGCTGCTGGTAGGCGATCAGCTTTTCGCGTCGATCGATGTGCTGGGTCGATGGCGACAGCACTTCTACCATGATAGACGGACCAGTTTTGTACTGGCTGTTTGCATCAAATGGCTCGCAAGTAACCATGATGTCTGGATAATACGCGGAATTCATGGCACTAACAAATACCATCATGTGCCCCTGATACACCCGACATCCCTTACCGCGAAAGAAATTGAATAACGCACCATTCAGATTAGCGCTAATGTTGCTGTGCGCCTCGGTTGCGCCGCTCATCGCAAACAGCACACCGTGCACATATTCATGGCGCACCTCAGACTTTCCTTCAAGGCGCAGATACTCTTCGAACGTAATATACCGGGTAACTTTCGGCTCGCTCATATTCCCCCACAGCTACTGCGCTCGATCACATTATAAAGCATGATGGTTAGAGACGCTGTGACGCCATCGTTTTCAGCTGTTACTGTGATCGGCTGCCAACATTTCGTTTTACAGTGCAATGACAATCGATTGTCAGAGAACATGTGCAGGGATCAATACCGAGTGGGTTATAGGTAGATCATTCTGGTTGGTTCGTCGATTGAGGGTATTGAGGGAAGTTCGTTAGTAATGTTTTTTGGCTGTTTTGCTGAGCGTTCTATGCTTCTTACCATTTCTTCGATTTGTCTTTCGAACTCTTTAGGGTCTGTAATCGGCTCTGCGTCTTTGCCGAATATACGGTCGATTTCCGGGAAGTTTGGAGTGTCGTGATGTGCATGTTCCATGATTTCGAGATTGGGAAGCGTTGCATCTATTGGGGTGGCCTGCGCGATAGTTCTAGCAGATTCACCAACCCGCCCGGCTGATTCGCCCTTGTGGGCTTGCTCGGCTACTTCTGCTCCCTTTTTCAAAGTTTCGTGTGCATGCTCGAACGCTTCATGAGCCTTGTTCACAGCTCCTTGCAGACCTTCTTCGCCTTCCTTGATCCCCTGCGCCACAGTCCTTAACACGGTTTTTCCAGCCTGCATAAGAACCGACTCGGCAGCACCGCCAACCAAATTGGTTGCTACTTCAGTTGCTCCAGTGAGCGCGATTCCCGCTTCTGTTGCACCAGTCAAGCCAATTCCAATCTCTGTAGCGCCGGTCATTGCGATTCCCGCTTCTGTCGCTCCAGTGACGGCAATTCCCGCTCCCAGCGCTGCTTCGCTGATGCCCATGGCGCCCATTGCAGCACCCATTGCGGCAGTGCCGATTCCTTCGGTGGCGATTCCAATAACGATGCCAGGCAAAACGTAGTGTCCGATGAACTTGCCTTGTTCTTCCGGCGTAGCTGACATTAAGTAGTCTGCGCCCTTAACAGCCTCGTCAAATCCATTTCCAATCGCCTTACCGGCTTGCTGCAGATCTTCACCCAAACCTTTGACGTCGCCTGCGGCAACCTGCTCCATGACGTGTTCTGTAGTTTGCAGGGCGCAAATAACGTTTGTACCGATCTTTGCGCCTATTTGCTCGACTTTGGCGATCGTTTCTCCAGGGTGGGTGGCTGCGTAGCCAATTGCAGCACCGGTTTCATGTAACATATCGCCGACTCCCTCGACGACCCCGGCAGCAGCTTGCAGACCGTGTGTGATCCCGTCAAGTGGATTCAAGGTATCGTGAATCCCTTGGCCAATATTGTTGCCGATGGATTGAGCGAGGTGCCCCAATCTGTCCATGGTTGAGGGAGCGCCTGACTCAGATGGAGTGGACTGTTGGGCTGCTTGTTGAGATTGTTGTTCAGCCGGTTGAGCTGCTTGTGGTGCCACCACATGTTGAACTTCATTGGCAACGGCCTTGGCACCATTCTCGACACCACGGACGATGCCGCCAAAAAGATCGCCGACTGCAGCCAGCCCTTGATCGAGCACTTGTTGCATGTCGGCAGGCTTTTGCGCTGGGGCGGTGTTTTCTTGACCAGAGCGTGGAGCCCAGGCTTGTTGAGCAAGAGCAGCAGTTCCTTGGGTTGGGTTGGAGGTGGCGGGTTTTTCAACTTGGTTCTGTTGTTCGAACGGCATTTTAGTAAGTGCTCCGGGGTGGGCTATGCACTTAGAATAGATTTCAGTTTTGGCAAACTTTTGGCTGCCTCAAAAATTTCTTCGCTATGAAGGCAAAGTCTTACCCAGCAGGTGTTTTCAGCCGTCGCCGCCGGCGTCGCGCGAACATTGCGTTTTACACGGAATGACAATTACTTGTCAGCGAACATTTGCTGAGCTATTATTTTATTGTTCCCAGTTCATTCGTCTAAAGCCATGATTTTGTTGCTGACAATCAGACGATTTAGAAGCCCCGGTCTACTACGATCTGGGGAGCGAGTTACGCTTTGACGCACTGAGTTGCGCTTCGATGTCTGTGTATGCCCCCGGAGATAGTACCGGGGGTCTTTTTATTTGCACTCTCATTTGCACTCAAGACACAACTAGAAATTCAGAAATTCCGGTGCGTATTATGACAAACACAATTTCATCGGGCGCGCTTGAACGCGCCCTGCATCTGCGCGATCTGTCCGATCCGCTGCAGGGTCCACATGCTATCCAGCAAATAGTTGAAGCTGTCCACCATGCGCTCGCTAAGCGCTGGGGAAGTCGACGGCTCTTGTATCGCGGCAGTCCGATGGTTTCTGTCGAGGATAACTACGACCGGCTTGGCTATCCGCCGGAAGGCGCAGTCAGGGATGCTCGCTACAGTCGATACGTGACACCGCAGGTGATGCTAAGGGCGCATACCAGCGCCATGATACCAGGGTTATTGCGCAGCTTAGCATTGGATCCACCGGAAGAGATACTGCTGGTGTGCCCG
>Ga0182024_10002442_pt1 | contig 45982 bp, 39 predicted proteins | sample P32metaG_FD_120480 | JGI IMG/M metagenome (GOLD analysis project Ga0182024, IMG submission 120480) | Permafrost microbial communities from Stordalen Mire, Sweden - P3-2 metaG (Illumina Assembly) | ecosystem: Environmental > Terrestrial > Soil > Wetlands > Permafrost | place: Sweden: Stordalen... | reverse complement strand
CAGCCCCCGCTGATGGTGCCGGCGCGGCGTCCGTCGGCGCCAATCAACATGCGTGCTCCGGGCTTGCGATAGCCAGAGCCTTCAACCTCAACCACCGTCGCCAGCACATACTCTGCCCCCACATCGCGAAGTTCGCGCCACAGGGGAAGTATCTGGTCGAGGTCTGTCATGGTTTAGGCCTCGCGGATATCCGATTTAAGCAGATCTTCGATTTTCACCGGCAGGTTACGCACACGAACGCCGGTAGCGTGATAAACCGCCGCAGTGATTGCCGGAGCAACCCCGGCGAGGCCAATTTCTCCTACGCCGCGCGCGCCGTATTCGCTCATCGCCAGGTCTGGATAGTTGAGAAACGTGACGTCAATGTGCGGCGTATCAGCGCAAGTGGCTACAAGATAATCGGCCATACTTCCGTTGATCGGCTGGCCGGTGCGCTGGTCGTAGACGGTCTCCTCCAGCAGGCCCATGCCCACGCCCATCACAACCGCGCCCATGATCTGATTCGTCGCCGCCTTCACGTTGATGATTCTGCCCGCGTCGATCACTGAAACCACGCGGCTCACACGCAGGCGCGCAATTTCCGGCTCCCACTCGACTTCGACGAATTGGCAGCCGTAGGAGTGGAGCGAAAGATCCTTCGTCTTGGGGTCGTCGCCCGTCGAGATGGTCTTGCCTTCAGCGAGAACGCCGCTCAGCTTGCCCAGCTTCACAATTTCTTCGAATGGAACGCCGCTGCTCGCAGGTTTGTCGGCCAGATGCACGCGCCCTTCGCTCAGATCCAGCTTCGTGGGGTCGGTGTCCATAAATGGAGAGCCGGGAGTAGTGGCTGCCAGTTGCAGCAGAGTCTTCTTTGCGCCCATCGCAGCATTCGCAATCGCGGGAAGGGAAGAGGCAGTGGCCCACGACCCGCCTGACATCGCACCTTCAGGCAAACTTGTATCGCCCATGAAAACGTCGATGCGGTCGAGCGAAACGCCAAGTTTCTCGTGCATCACCTGGGCGAACACGGTGTAGGTCCCGGTGCCAATATCCTGAGTAGCACTGCGCACGCACACGCGGCCGTTCGCACATAACTCAACGGTCGCCGTCGCCGGAAAACGATACGCTCCCCAGCTCGCCGCAGCCATCCCCCAGCCAAGAATTTTGCCGTCCTTGCGCATGGAGCCTACCGCAGGATTGCGCTTCTCCCAGCCAAACTTCTTCATGCCCGTTTCCAGACATTCCTTCAGATGCCGCGAAGAGAATTGCTGCCCCATTCCTTCATCTTTTACCGGCTCATTGCGGAGCCTCAGTTCTACGGGATCGATCTTGAGTGCGATGGCCAACTCGTCCATCGCCGACTCCATCGCAAAGAGCCCCGGTACTGCCCCCGGTCCGCGCATTGGAGAAGGCGTTCCATGATTTCGCTGCACCAGCGCTGAAGTAATTTCGAGGTTGGCAACGCTGTAGAGGTAAGGCGTAGCCTCGCCGCACCCCTCATCGATATCGTCGATCAGCGAAGTGTGATTGAGATAGTCCTGTCGCAGTGAGACCAGCTTGCCGTCAGCCGTCGCGCCGATCTTCATCCGCTGTTCGCATCGCGGACGATACCCCACATTCGAAAACATCATGCGCCGCGAAAGGCTCAGCTTCACCGGCCTTTGCAAGCGTCTGGCAGCAACCGCCGCCATCGCCGAATGGGGCCACGGGAATAGCTTTCCGCCAAATCCCGAACCCAGAAACTTTGTAATCACCTGCACGTTTTCGCGAGGCACTGCGAGCACCTGCGCCATCGCCAGCCGATGATTCCACACACCCTGAGAAGTTTCGTAAAGTGTCACCTTATCGCCATCCCAGGTGGCGACAGTTGCGTGCATCTCAATCGGATTATGAGTCTCTACCGGAGTAATGTAATTCTGATCGACCTTGACTGGCGCAGCAGCAAAAGCCTTATCCACGTCGCCGCGCTTCGAGACAGACTTGCGTTTCCCCGCGTAGTCGCTGAGACTGTGCTTAAGCGACGAAGGAGTCGAGTCATACTCCACCTGAACAGCCTTTGCCGCGGCCGTCGCCTGCTCCAGCGTCTCAGCGATTACCACGGCGACATATTGTCCCCAGTAATAAATCTTGTCGTCTTCAAACGGAGGCCGCGCCTCACTCGTCGTCGCACTGAAATCGTTGGGCACCACGCGATATAGAGGATCCATATTGCCGTACCGCAAAACGAGCAGCACACCGGGCATCCTCTCTGCCGCTGAAGTATCCAGTTTCCTGATCTTGCCGCTGGCGATCGTGCTCTGCACAGGCACAGCATGAGCAAGATTCGCAAAATGCACATCGGCAGTGTATTGCGCCCCGCCCGTAGTTTTAAGCGATCCATCTATGCGCGGAACGGATGCGCCAATGATTGCTGCACCGAGAAATGCAGAACCCGCATTTGGCGGTCCCGATACGCTCTTAATCATTTCGCTGACTGCGTCTGTCGCTGTTGCCATCACGTTCTCCTTGCGTACTCAGGAAACCTAAGCAGTCGCCATCTTCAACGCACGCGAAACACAACGACGTGCCAGTTCGACCTTGAAAGCGTTCTCCGGATGTGGCTTTGCATTCTTCAGCGCTGCCTCTGCGGCGGCCTTGAATGTCGCTGGATTTGCAGTCTTCCCTGTCAGCGCGGCTTCTGCCTCATGCGAGCGCCAGGGACGCGTTCCCACGCCGCCCATCGCAACTCGTACTGAGTGAATGTGCCCGCCATCCACTTTGACAACCACCGCCGCGGACGCCAGCGCAAATTCATAGGAGGCACGGTCACGGAGCTTGAGATATACCTGCCTGCTGCCGATAGCCGGCGGTAACTCGACATGCGTGATCAGGTCGCCGGGCTCGAGGACATTTTCGATATTCGGAGTATCGCCAGGCAGTTTGTAAAAGTCACCAATCGCGACACTGCGCTTGCCCTTCGCTCCTTCGATGTAGATCACCGCTTCGAGCGCCGTCATGGCCACGCACATATCCGAGGGATGCGTCGCGATGCAGTGATCGCTCGTACCCAGCACCGCCATCATGCGATGATGCCCCTCCATTGCCGCGCAGCCCGTGCCTGGGTTGCGCTTGTTGCAACCACCGGACGTAGGATCGCGAAAGTACGGACAGCGCGTGCGTTGCAATAGATTGCCGCCAGTCGTCGCCATGTTACGCAACTGCGGCGAAGCGCCCGAGAGCAGCGCCTGCGAGAGGACGGGATATTTCTTGAGCACCTCAGGGTGATGCGCCAGATCGGAATTGCGGACCATCGCCCCGATTCGCAATCCGCCGTTGGGCAACACTTCAACCTGCGCCAGCGGCAGCGCGGTCACATCGACGATCGCCGGCGGTAGCTCCACGCCCAGTTTCATCAGATCCACCAGCGTAGTGCCGCCGGCGATAAAGCGCCCAGTTGATCCAATTGCCTTTTCGATTGTCTGCGGCTGTTCGTAAGTAAAGCTGTGCATCGTGACCTCTCTTGTGACCCTGGTCGTGAGGGAAAGGTTGGTTAAGCGGAAGCCGGATTCTGTGCACGCACCTGCTGCACTGCCGCGACGATGTTGGGATACGCTCCGCAGCGGCAGATATTGCCGGCCATCCCATGTTGCACATCTTCGTCGGTAGGGCCGATCGGTTCCTTGAGCAGCGCGACCGCAGACATGATCTGGCCGGAGGTGCAGTAGCCGCACTGGTAGCCGTCATGCTCCACAAACGCCGCTTGCATCGGATGCAGATTTGCCGGCTGGCCAATGCCCTCAATCGTCGTAACTTCCTTGCCCGCGGTCATCACCGCCAGCGTCAGGCAAGAGTTCACGCGGCGCCCATTCACATGTACCGTGCACGCGCCGCACTGCCCGTGGTCGCAGCCTTTCTTCGTACCCGTCAGATACAACCGCTCGCGCAATAGGTCGAGCAGAGTGACGCGAGTCTCCAACCCAGCGAGTTCGTATCTATTGCCGTTGATCATGACCGATGCCGCAGGAGCCTCCTGGGCAGCCGTGACCACGGCAGGTGCGGCAGCAATCGAGAGCGGCGACGCACCTGCTACAAGGCCTGCGGCTCCCAATCCTGACAGGAAGCTGCGACGGCTCACACGCCCGCCAAAGCTCAAATCGCTCTTGTTGCCTGTTTCGGGAAGAGGTTCCAACTCCAGCAATTGCTGGTCATCACGAAGCGCTGAATTCGTTTTTGGTTCGTCAGCCATTCCGGCCTCCAAATCAACTCTATTTGCTCATCGTAACCGATGTTCACGCCGTGCGGTAGCGCCCTGAGCAGGATTTGAAATTCTTCGATGAAGACTCTGCGCATCAAAAGGAGCGCGCACTTTGATGTCATTGTCAAAATACGCGAAAACATCCTTCTTACTGCGTTTCGGCGCTTTTCGCGTGCTGGCGTTCCTGCCGTCCTTCACCTCGTCCCTTGGACGCACAGTCGCCGTCGACAGCCGTCATGTCCCGGCCTGTTTCCGGTATCCTTGCCCCAGTGGAGCCCCAGTGGAAACTCAATTGAACGACACCGAACATGCTCTGTATCGCCAAATGCTCGCCGTTGCACTCGATGAGGCCCGGCTTGGCCACGCCGAGGGTGGAATCCCCATCGGAGCCGCTCTCTTCACTCACGACGGCAAACTCGTCAGCCGTGGACACAACCGCCGCGTCCAGGAGGGCGACCCCTCAGTCCACGGCGAGACAGACGCCTTCCGCCGCGCAGGCCGGCAAAGCTCGTATCGCGACCTGATCATGGTCACCACGCTCGCCCCATGCTGGTATTGCAGCGGGTTGGTCCGCCAGTTCCGCATCGGGACTCTCGTAGTCGGTGAGAGCCGGAATTTCTCCGGCGGCGTCGAATGGCTTCGCGAAAACGGCGTCCGAGTCATCGACCTCGACAATCAGGAGTGCGCCGACCTGCTGTCCAGCTACATCGCCGAACATCCAGAGGTCTGGAACGAAGACATCGGCGAACTGACCGGCGGTTGAGGACTAAACGATCAGTTAAGCCTAAGGTTTGGTTGACGGTGGGGTACCCTCTGGCGAAGTGTTGTTGGAATCCGCGTCGCATGCAGGTGTAGGGTCAGCCAACGTTGTCACTCTCTTCCAGTTCGGATACGCCCTGGTCGCAACAACAGCGCCCTTATCAAACTGGACAACAACGAAGTCATAATCACCCAGTCCGCTCTTGTTACCCTTGCCGTCGTCATTCGAAGCGCTTCGGCTCCAGCGCGGCTCCGCAGGATTCCTTCGAAGCCAGACCGCAACCATCGTATCGGTTTCATGCAGTACCGGCAGAGGCCTGGTGATCCTGTGATGCTTCTCGTCAAACGGTATGCCCATCTGCTGTAGCTGGCACAGTTGCGCATCCGCGACCGCAAAGCTTTGGAAATATGCCTCTCCGCCTCCAAATTCGACTGGAATCGACGGGTAGAAGACGAAGGTGAAGATGATGATGTACCCAATCAGAAAAAACAGCGCCGCCGCGACCGTCATCGTAAAGTGGAAGAACTCAAGAGGCATTCCAGATGCGTTTTTCCGCCAGTTCGCAAGCGCAAAGCAGCGTTTGGCCTTGAATGCGAGATTCGACGACGCATAGGCCGGCCCGTAGATCCCCACGACAATCAATGCGGTGGCTAGAAATCGCTTGGGGGTGGTTTGATGACCCAGGTATTGCCAGATCCACCAGCCGCGAAGCTGTCCCAGAGGGCTCTCCAGCCTGAAGCTCAACAGATAAGCCGCGAAGAGAAGCCCCAAAAAGTACAAAAGGCCAAGTAGCGGTAAGCCCCATGAATAGCTCTTTTTCCATGTTGAGGCTGCATCCTTTTGGTCCCGCGCAGCCTTAACCCATTTGAAAAAGAATGGAAAGGAGGCCGACAAAAGGAAGCTGGCAAGGATCAGTGCGCCCGTCAGCAGCAATTTGGGCTTGGCGAACGCAAAGTCCGTAATTCCTAGTCCGTGAAGGTAGGTATTGATGGCGACCACACCAGTGCAGTACGCCACCGCCGCCAGTCCGGTGATGAACTTGGTGACAGCGCCAAGGTCCAACGGGTTTACAGCAGCGTCTTTTCTGGATCGATCTTCGGCTCCATCCTCCGACCTGGCTTCGACATCCGACACCATTCCACCTCGGTGACCATCGCCTCGTATTGTATGAGTCGACTGGCCCGCCGTAGCCCCTCGATCAAGAAATATCAACGTGGAATCAGGAAAGGCTTGACATTTCCCATAGGCATAGGCAATCTATGCCTATGGTCTATACGCCTAAAGAAAATATGCCTAAGCCCGGTATGCCTTCCGGCGCTCTGGCTATGCTCATCCTGCGCGTCCTCAATTCCGGTTCGCTCCACGGCTACGCCATTGCCCAGCGCATCCACGTGCTTTCCAGCGAAGTGCTCGATGTAGAAGAGGGCTCGCTCTACCCGGCACTCCAGAAAATCCTGCTCAAGGGCTGGGCCTCCGCCGAATGGGGCATCTCCGAGACCAACCGCAAAGTTCGCTTCTACCGCCTCACCCCGGCAGGCAAGAAGCAGCTCGAGGCAGAACTCCAGGACTACGACCGCGTAACGCAGGCCATTCAATCCGTCTTGCGCACCGCTTGAGAATGCTGTTTAAGAAAGAGCCGATTCATGGAAAAGATCAAAGAGATTCTGCGCCGCCTCGGCTACCTTCTTAGCCGCAACCGCCATAGCCGCGAACTCGAAAACGAAATGGCATTCCATCGCGAGATGGCCGAGCGCGCCGGCAGGCCTGAAGCAAAGCGTAACTTCGGAAATACGCTGCATCTCCGTGAACAAGCGCGCGAAGCCTGGGGCTGGACATGGATCGACCGCCTCATCCAGGACCTGCGATACGCAACCAGAATGCTTGCTCGCACACCTGGTTTCACCATACCCGCCGTGCTCGTCCTCGCAATTGGCATCGGTGTCAACGTTGCCGCCTTCAGCATCTTCAACCTTATCGCGCTGCAACCCATTCCCTTGCGCGATCCCGATTCTCTCGTGCGCCTCCAGCGCCGCTCCCCCGAAATCATCTCCGGTCAGATGCCTTACCTCACAGCAATGTTCTTTCGAGAACACGCCAAAACGCTTTCGGCCGTGATGACCATGATGGGGGCGCGTCTGGAGTTTGAAGACGATGCACAACCCGTCAGAACCAACTTCATATCCGCAAACTTTTTTGTGGAACTCGGAGCGTCAGCGGCTTATGGTCGACTGCTCAATGCCAGCGATGAAGCCGCCAATGCTCAACCAGTCGTAGTCCTTGGTCACGACTTCTGGCAAAGCCATTACGGAGGCGACCCATCGATCGTCGGCAAGACCATCCATCTCAATCACAAACAAGTCACGGTAGTCGGCATCGAGCCCTACGCTTTCCCGAGCCTCAACGGGGAGACCGCCGACATCTGGCTTCCCATCACCCAGCAGCCCTACCTCGTCGAGGGCAGCGCCCTCCTCACGGATCCCGCGGATGGTGGCCCCAGCATGTGGGGTCGTCTTGCCCCCGGCGTCACCGCAAAGATGGCCGAAGCCGAGCTGCTTACTCTCACCAACGAGCGCCGCAAGCAGTATCCGAAGGATGTCTGGAAGGATGAATACGTCCGCAGCGACCCCGCCAGCCATCTCCATGTGATGGAGCCTCAGATGTACCAGGCCGCCGCCATCGTGGGTGCTCTGACCCTGTTGATTCTCGCCGTCGCCTGCGCTAACCTCGGCGGCCTGCTTCTCGCCCGCGGAGTCGCCCGCGAACATGAACTTGGCATTCGACTCGCCATCGGCGCCAGCCGAAAGCGCATATTCCGCCAGCTTTTCACCGAAAGCATGTTGCTTGCCTTCCTCGGCTCCGGAGTCGGCTTGGCGCTCGCCTATATCACCATACGCACCGTCCTCGTGACCACTGACGCCCCCAAATGGATGTCGGCAGCTCCGGACTGGCGTGTACTGCTGTTTGTGGTCGGCATGGCGCTCGTGACATCATTGCTCTTCGGCTTTGCTCCCGCCCTGCAGATGGCCCGCCAGAAGCATCGCCGGACCATCGCCCGCCAAATTCTCATTGGCGCCCAGGTTGCCGCAAGCTGTATATTGCTGATTGTTGCCAGCCTGCTTGTGCGCGCCGTGCAGCACGCACTCTACACCAGCCCCGGATTCGGCTACGAACAAGTCATCTCCGTCAGCCCCGGCCTCGGCGAACATGGCTACAAGCCCGCCGCAGCGCAGGCTTACATGGAGCAACTTCGCATCCGCGTCCTCTCTCTCCCCGGCGTCACGTCCGTCGCCCTTGTGAAGCTTCCACCTCTCGGCCACGGCGTCACTCGAATAGACACCCAGGTCAACGGCCATCCGCTGCAGATCTATCCCAACTGGGTCGATCCCGACTTTTTCCGCACCATGGAAGTCCCAATCCTGCTTGGACGAAACTTCCTACCCGGCGAAAAGAATGCTGCAGTCATCAGCCAATCCATGGCGCGGGCGCAATGGCCCGGCGAAAACCCCATCGGCAAAACCTATGGCGATAAGGACACAGTCGTCGGAGTCGTAGGTAACGCGCGCATGAACGACCTCAACGAAGACGACACTGTCGAAGTTTACTCGCCCTCGCAGACCGAAGACATGCCCGGCATGAGCCTCGTCCTCAAGACCAGCGGAGCGCCCGACGGACTCACGCCGAGTCTCAAATCCATAGTTCAGAATCTCGATCCCAAGCTCTTCCCGGAGATAACCCTGCTAAAAGCCAACTTCCGCAAAGACATGAAGTCGGTCGAATTGGCAGCCCTAGTCGTAAGCCTGATCGGATTTCTGGCAATGCTCCTCGCAGGGGTCGGCTTGCTTGGACTGGTCGCCTTCACCATCTCGCAGCGCGCCAAAGAGATCGCAATCCGCCTCGCTCTCGGATCTCCACAGCACAAGGTCCTGTCGTCGATCCTTGGCCAATTTTCCTGGCCCGTGGTGATCGGTCTCGTCCTTGGTATCGGAGGCACCGCCGCCATATCGCAAATCCTGCGTCGAGTTCTCTATGGAGTCAGCAACCTTGATCCGTTCAGCTATGTCAGCGCCGTCCTGATCCTCGTCGCGATAATCGCCTTCGCCGCACTCCTGCCGGCACGCCGAGCCTTGAGGCTCGACGTTGCGCGTGCTCTCCACCAGGAGTAGAAGCGGCATTCACCGAAACCGAAACGAACACAAAGAAGACAAGCAGTACTTGTCAGCAATCAGCGAGGTTTTCGCATGACGGAGTTCCTAAGGCGGCTTGGCTACCTGTTGAGCCGTAAAAGACGCAGGTTCGAACTCGAAGATGAAATGGCCTTTCATCGCGAGATGGCCGCTCGTCAGGGGAAGCGTCACTTTGGCAACAGTACGCGTCTGCAGGAGCAATCCCGCGAAGCCTGGGGATGGACCTGGATCGATCGCCTAATGCAGGATTTGTCCTACGCCGCACGTACCCTGCGCCGCGCACCCGGCTTCACTCTGACGGCGGTGCTAGTACTTGCGATTGGAATCGGCGTCAACGTGTCGGCATTCAGTCTCTTTGACATGATTGCGCTCAAACCGCTGCCCGTCCGCGATCCAGATTCGCTAGTCAGGCTCGAACGCCGCTCGCCGACGAACAATACGAGCGAGATGCCGTATCCCTCCATCGTTTTCTACGGGGAACATGCGAAGACTCTATCCGCCGCGATTGCCGTCTTGGGCGTACCGCCCATGCAGGTCGATGACGATCTGAAGCCGACAAGCATCTCCTTCATAACGCCCAACTATTTCACCGAGTTGGGAACGCCGCCTGCGTACGGGCGCCTGCTCGATCCAGTGCAGGACAGCTCCGTCAGTGCAGCCCCAGCCGTAGTGCTGAGCTACGAATTCTGGCAGCACCACTTCGCGGGAAACCCCGCAGTAGTAGGGACAACGATCCGCTTGAACAAGAAGCCGGCGGTTATCGTCGGCATCACCCCATATACCTTTGCGAGCCTCGGCGGCCAGCACCCCGAGATATGGCTGCCAATAGCCCAGCAACCCTGGTTCGTGCAGGGCAGCCACGTTCTCACCGACACCGGCGATTCCAGCGCAAGGATGTGGGGCAGGCTGGCGCCGGGCGTCACCGCCAAAATGGCAGAGCAGGAGCTGCTCACACTCACAAATGAGCTGCGCCGCCAGCATCCGAAGGATATCTGGGATAACGAGTACATTCACAGCGATCCCGGCGGTCACCTGGAGGTGATGCAGCCCGAGATGTATCGCGTGGCGGTCATGGTTGCTTTGCTGACATTGCTGATTCTGGCAGTTGCCTGCGCGAACCTCGGTGGATTGTTGCTCGCCCGGGCCGTAACGCGAGAACACGAGATTGGAATCCGCATCGCCATCGGCGCCAATCGAGGGCGAATCTTCAGACAACTATGCACCGAGAGCCTGTTGCTCGCAACACTCGGTGCGCTGGCAGGCTTGGCTCTTGGCTACGCGGTATTACGCATTGCGTTGACCGAATTGGATGCTCCGAAGTGGGTGAGCGCAACGCCGGACTGGCGAGTTCTGCTCTTCACCCTGGGCGTGACGCTGCTGGCAGCAACATTGTTTGGCCTGGCGCCAGCGTTACAGATAGCCCGCCAGCGCCAGCGCAAGACGTTGGTGCGGCAGATTCTGGTAGGCGCGCAGGTGGCCGCGAGCTGCGTCCTGTTGATAGTGGCGGGACTGCTTGTGCGAGCCACGCATCACGCGCTCTATACTGACCCCGGTTTTGGCTATGAACAGTTGCTCTCGGTCGATCCGCAGCTCGACAAACACGGCTACACGCCGGCAGCTGCGAAAGCCTATCTCGACCAGTTGGAGACCCGGTTGCGCGGAGTGCCCGGCGTGAGGTCGGTCTCCCTCGTTAGCCTGCCGCCAATGGGACACACAGTCTCACGCTTTCGGCGAGAATTTGGCGGCCGTGAGGTGCTTATCTACCCGAATTCAGTCGAGCCGGGATTCTTTCAAACGATGTCGATCCCACTCCTGCTGGGGCGAACCTTCTATCCCGGTGAAAAGAATGCTGTCATCGTGAGCGAGTCATTTGCCCGCCAGCAATGGCCGGGACAAAACCCGGTTGGTCAGCGAGTCCCAGACGATGACCAGAAAGATATCGTGGTCGGCGTAGCCGGAAATGCGCGAATCAATGCCATCAGCGACGACGACGCAACAGAAGAGTATTGGGCGGCTCAACCGGAGGATATGCCGGGGATGGTGGTGATGGTGAGGGCGGCTGGCTCGCCTGACTCACTACCGCTGATCGCAAAGTCCATCAGCGAGAGCCTCGATCCCCAGCTGTTTCCTGAGATCCGGCCCGTGAAACTGCTCTATCACGACAGCGTAGCGCAGGTGGAGAAGGTAGCCATGGTCGCGAGCCTTATAGGCTTTGTCGCGGCATTGGTCGCCGTCATCGGCATCATCGGACTGGTTGCTTTCACCGTTTCGCAACGCACCAAGGAGATCGAATTCGCCTCGCTCTCGGATCGCCGCAACACAAGGTCCTGTCCTCAGTATTGGGCCAGTTCTCGCGCCCGGTATTGATCGGTCTGATCACCGGCATCGGAGCCACCGCCGCCCTCTCGCAAATGCTCCGGCGCACTCTCTACGGAATCAGCAATCTCGACCCATTGAGCTACGTCAGCTCCATCCTGATCCTCGTCGCAATCATCGCCTTCGCAGCGTTGATTCCAGCAAGGCGGGCGCTCAAGCTCGACGTAGCTCGCGCCCTGCATCAGGAGTAGCCGAAGCCCGCATGCGAAACCTAGCGTCTGAATCTCGACACCTGCCCCCCAGATAGCGCGTCAAGGATTCTTTGGACGATGGCCGCTGGATGCAGCACAATGGCTCATATGCCCATCGTTCGTGTATTCGCATTGTGTTTTGCCCTGAGCGTTGCCGCAGCCGCCCAACAGATACCTGCTGCCCTAACCACTGACCCGCCGGTCGACAAAGACCACCCCGCGGCCATGGAAAGCTTTCAGATTCCCAGCCATGGCGCAGCGCTCAACGCGATCGCCTATCTGGCTCCCGGCGCGGGTCCGCATCCTGTAGTCATTGTGCTGCATGGCTTTCCGGGCAACGAGAAGAACCTCGATCTCGCCCAGTCGATCCGGCGCGCCGGCTGGAATGCCGTGTTTTTCGATTACCGCGGCAGTTGGGGTTCACCCGGCTCATTTTCATTCGGAAACTGCATTGAAGACACGCAAGCCGCAATCGCCTATTTGCGCGACCCGGCCAACGCCGCCAAACTCCGCACCGACCCCAAACGCATCGCACTGGTTGGACACAGCATGGGCGGATTCCTCGCAGCGTACGCAGGTTCGCACGACCCGGCGATTCTGGGTACCGTGATGATCTCGGCCGCGAACATGGGCTACATGCCAAAGCGCGCTGAGGTCGCAGGCGACCCCAAAGCCTCGCTCGCGCAACTGGCAGCAGCGCTGGTGCGCGAAGACATTCTCCCCCTGGCAGGATGCACCGGCGAGAGCCTTGCCCAGGAGCTGACCGATCACCAGAAGGACTGGAATTTTCTCGGCTACGCCAGCCTCTTCGGCAATCGTCCACTGCTGCTCATCACTTCAGACGATGGGCTGGCCCCATTCTCGACCGCGCTGGCCGAGGCCGTGCGCAAACAGGGAAGCAAGAGCGTCAAAGAAGCGCACTACTCTACCGATCACAGCTACTCCGACCACCGTATCGCGCTTCAGGTCGAGGTGCTCAACTGGCTCTCAATCCTGAAGTAATCGAGGCCGAAGTGACGTTGATGGCTCAGAACCTGTAAGCCACACCCAGAGTCGCCCGGGCATTCAAACGCGCATGCGGAGAGAAGCCCTGGTTCAACGGGTCCAGCACAAATGAAGAGACAATCCCATCGCCCGCCACCCGCACCGCAAAGCGCGGCGAAACCGCATAGCTGAATCCGCCGCCCACTGCGTAAGCAAACGCGATATCCGGCTTCGCTCCAACACCCGCCGTGTGCGCGCCGCCAAACAGAACATGAACAAACCCGGTCAGGTTATCCGCCGGGATGTAAAACTCCGGTCCAGCCAGCAGCGTCGTGACACTCGGCGTCGCCACTCCGTGCGAACCCGTGTAGTAGCCAAAATCGGCAGTGCCGCCAAACCACTTCTTTAGTTTGGCATCGACACCCACATTCGCGCCGACCAGCGCCGAGGAACCCTTGACCTGATTGGCGGAGGAGTAAGCCGCCCCGGCAAATACTTCATATCGTTGAAACGTGTTTGCCTCGGCTGCGGTGGTCGGCTTGGCTACCTGGGCCGCCAAAGATACCGGCAGGACCAATGCAAAAACAGAAAGCAGAAACTTACCCTTCACTAAAAATCTCCTCAACTCGATCCCCCGGCTCAGGATTGCTCCGACGTCTGTTACTTCCTATAGACGAACCAAAGCGCAATCCGGCGGTTCCTTTCAGCTTATCAGTCCGGCACAGGGTCAATTCAGCCCTGCGAGCTCTCGCGATCCAGGTACCAGGGAATGTTGATGACCACAATGTTGCGGTTGCCATGGACCAGAAGCAGCACCTTGAGCAGGTCCGCGCGGCGGTTGTGCAGCAGGTTCTCCCACCAGTGGCGCACCACCAGCTCCGGAACCAGTACGCATATCCTCTGTCCTTCATGAGTGGGCACGATAGCGAGAATGTAATCGATGAGCGGCTGCAGAATATACCGGAACGGGGAAGTCAGGACCACAAGTCTCGGCACCGGCTTGCAGGCAAGATGCAGCGGATCGATCACCATCTTCTGCCAGCATTTGCTGATCTCGTCCGGTTCCTCCCCGGACTGAATATGCACGCAGCGTACGTCCGTCGACAGCGACAGCGCAAACGAAACGGCCTTTTCCGTAATCCGGCTCCATCGGTCGATGGGCATCACAATGATAGGCTCCTGCACCAGCGAGGAGGCCAGCGGACTCTCCAGGGCCGTCTCCCGGGCAACCCGGTCGTAGTGCCGTCTTACGGCGCGCATCACGATAATCATCGCCGGAATGAGCAGAGCCGTGATCCACGCCCCGGAGGTGAACTTGGTCACCAGCACGACGACTGCGGTGATTCCCGTGGCAATCCCACCCAGGCCGTTGACGAAGGCTCGCAAATGCGCGCCGCCCTTGCGTCTCCAGTGCACCACCATCCCCGCCTGCGAGAGCGTAAACGCCATGAAGGCCCCAATCGCATACAGCGGAATCAGGCGGTCGGTTACACCCTTGAAGATGATGAGCAGCAGCGCCGTCAGCGCCACCAGCACGTAGATTCCCCAGGAATAAAGCAGCCGCCGCCCACGCAGCAGAAAGATGTGAGGCAAAAAATTGTTGAGGGCAATGGCTCGCGTCAGGCGGGGAAAATCGGCGAACGCGGTGTTGGCCGAGAGCGCCAGCACCAGCAAAATAGAGCCGATTGTCGTGTAGTAAAACCAGCCCTTGCCCATCACCGCGCGCGTCAGCATCGAGAGCACGCTCTCGTAATGCCCGCCGTCGGGATCGGTAGCTGCCACGTTGTACGCCCGGCATAGCAGCGCAATTCCCAGCAGCAGGATAAAGAGCAGCCCGATGATGATCGTCAGAGTTTTCTTGGCGTTGCCGCACGCAGGGTCACGGAACGCCATAACTCCATTGCTTACTGCTTCAACGCCGGTCATGGCCGTACATCCCGATGAGAAGACCTTGAGCACGAGCCACAGCGTCAGCATTTCCGTCGCCGGAGAGGGAATTGGCAACGGCGTCACCGGAGCCGGATGGCCGCCGCTCATCAACACCTGCCATCCGCCAACACCGATGACAATCAGCAAAGTCACCAGAAAGAAATACGTCGGAATCATGAACACCACCCCGGTGTCATGCACGCCGCGCATATTGATCAAGGTGAGCAACGCCAGAATTCCGAGACACAGCGCCAGCGTATGCGGCTGCAAACCCGGCGCGGCTGAAATCAGCGCGCCCACGCCCGCCGAGATCCCCACTGCCGCCGTCAGCACGTAGTCGATCATCAACGCGGCAGCCGCCAGCAGCCCTGCATTATCACCTAGGTTCTCGCTGGCTACGGTGAAGGAGCCGCCGCCGTGCGGATAGGCATCGATAGTCTGCCGATAGCTGAAGTAGACAATGATCAGCAGCGCCAGAATAGCCGCGCTGATCGGGACAATCTCCTTTACCCCCATCACGCCAAGCGGGATCAGCAGCGTCAGCGCCGCCTCCGGCCCGTAAGCCGCGGAGCTCAGAGCGTCCAGTCCAAAGATGGGAATGCCTGCAATCGGACCAATGTGCTCAGCGCGCTCTTCCGATGTTGCCAGAGGACGGCCAAGCAGCAGATTGAGAATATTGGGACGAGACGCCATGGGAGATATGCCCTCGCGCAGACCTGCGTGACGCAGGTTCTACCGAGGGCATTCTCTCACGAAGTCGTTTCAGTCTCTGTCTTGCTCTGCGCATCCCCGGCGGGCAGCGTAAACAAGAACCGGCTGCCCTTGCCGGGTTCGCTTTCGACCCAGATCATCCCGCCATGCTGCTGCACGATGCGGCGGCAGATCGCCAGCCCAAGGCCGGTTCCGCCCAGCGCCCGCGAATCCGAAGCGTCGCCCTGCTGGAATCGCTCGAAGATCATATCCAGCTTTTCCTGCGCGATGCCCCGTCCCTGATCTTCGACCAGAATACAGACCTCATTGTTGTCCGCAGCCTGGGCCGCCAGTTTGATGATGGTCTGCGGCGGCGAAAACTTGATTGCATTTGAGACCAATTCCGCAAGCACCTGAAGTATTCGATCGAGGTCTACATTGACGGTTAATTTAGAAGGTACATCGAAGCGGAATGTGATCTGCGCCTTCAGCGCCGCGTCATGCTCCACGTCGGCAGCACGACGAAGAATGTCGCCGACCTTGTGCACTTCGCGATTGAGCGGCATTCCACCTTTTTCCACCCTGTCGAAGTCCAGGATGTCGTTGACCAGCCGCACCAGCCGGTCGCAGTTGCCAATCGCTACCTCCAGCATCTGTTTCTGTTTTTCGGGGCGCTTGTCCAGCGAACCGGACGAGATCAGCCCCAGCGAGGCGCGCAATGATGTCAACGGTGTACGAAGCTCGTGGCTCACAGTGGAGATGAACTCGTCCTTCATACGCTCTAAGCGGCGTCGTTCGGAGATATCCTGAAATGCTACAACCATACCGGCAATCTGCCCTTCGTCTATAAGTGGACTTGCAACGTACTCCACGGGGACCGTGGTTCCGTCCTTGCGCCAAAAAACATCGTCGCGAATACGAACTCCCTCCCGGCGTCTTAGACCGAGAAGGATGGGGCAGTTCGTCTTTGAGTGGTGTGTTCCATCTGCATGACTGTGGTGAATAGTTTCGTGTATATCTTTGCCGCGCAACTCATCGGCCGTGTATCCAAGCAGCTTTGCCGCCGCAGGATTTACAAAGCTCAGCTTGCCATCGAGATCGATGCCGTAGATGCCATCTTCAACTGCGGCAAGAATCAGTTCCCGCTGATGCCGCATCAGGTGCAGCTCGTCTTTGGCCTCATGCTGCTCGGTCACGTCCATTCCGTGCGTCAGCACAAAGGAAGGTGATCCTGGCAGGTCCATACGGCGGCTGCGAAAGGCGATCTGTCGCTCCGCTCCATCCTTGCGCAGAAAGGGAATCGTACCTTGATACTCTCCAGTCTTAATGATCGTCTTCAGACTGTCCGCGAAGATCGGAAGCCCCTGCTTGCTCAAGAAATTGGAGAGCGGTTTGCCCGTCAGATCTTCCGTCCCATATCCCAGGCTCTCAGCCGTGTATGTGTTCAACGATGTGAGCCGGCCCTCGATGGTACAGGTGAATACGAATCCGAGGCTGTTTTCGACAACGTGCTTGTAGCGAGTCTCGCTTGTCAGTAGCGCCTGCTCCGCTTGACGCTGCCCGGTTACATCCCGTCCGCTCACGATCAGGTACTGCACTTCGCCGCTTGCGCCTGCCGCCGGATCGCCGACCATTCCGCCGCCGGGACCGAGCAGCGGTCTGAGCGTCCAACTCACCCGCCGAGGAGCTCCCTGGCCGGTACGCCACAAATTCTCGTAAGGACCGGCAACCTGTCCGCTGGCTGCCAGCCGGACCTTATCCTGTGCCCAGCCGTGCGCCTCCCGCTCGACCAGAACCTCCTCCACAAAATGGCGTCCGACGATATCCACGAGCCGCAGTCCGGTCAGCTCTTCCGCCGGGCGATTGAATCGCACCATCCGCCCAGCCGTATCCAGCACCGCAACCAGCGCCGGAATCGAATCCAGCGTTGCCGCCACAAAATTTCGTTCAATCGCCAGCGCGCGTTCCAGCCGCTGCCGCGAACGTTGCGCCTGTTCCTGCGCCGCGGTGCGGTTATACAACTCGACCCGCGTCATAACCTGGCGCGCCAGAATGTTGATGAGATTGATGTGTTCCTGGCTGAAGCGATTGGCCTCGATCGCCAGCACCGCCAGCGTCCCGATCACCCGGTTGCCTGGTCCCAGCAGCGGAACGCCCAGATACGAACGGCAGGGCACGGCATTTTCGAGCTGAACTGCCCCTTCGCCATCCGCATTCTGAAAGCGCGGGTCTGTCGCCGCATCCTTGATCAGCAGCGGCGCTCCCTGCTGCACCACCCACTGGCACGCGGTGCTCTTTCGAGCCTGCTCGCGGGCAGAAAATCCGTGCATGGATTTGAACCACAAGCGGCTGGAATCCATCCAGCCAATGTAGGCGTAATCCGCGCCCGAGAGTACTGCCGCCAACCGTACCAGCTCGTCGAGAGCCGGGTCCGGATTCCGGTCGAAAACCTCGTGCTCAGGCGGAGACGAAGTGCCCCGGTTTTCCGGTCGGGTTGTATCCTGAATCAAAGACATGACGGCCATTTACCAACATCCCTGAGTATCAGGGAACAACTACGAAATAGCTCTTGCACAAACGGGTCAGCATAAGCCAAGTCCCACGTGCAACAGAAGTAATGCCTGAAAATGGGTTTCCTGATTGAACTACAGTACTCCCAGACACATTCGTACTCTTGTATTCCTCGGATTTTGTCGTCGCTCACAGCCCGGGAGGTAGCTTGCAGCAGTCACCGGCACCCGCCGGTTCCTCGCTGCTCGCGTCCAGCACCACTTTCCAGTTGCCGTCCTGCTCTTTTCGCCAGATGGTAAGGTAACGTCCCATAGTCACTTTAGTGTTACCGTCCGCATCGCGGCTATGACCCTCATAGTGGCCCCAGGTATACCCCATATCCCCCGCAGGGCTCATCAGCGCGTCGGTCGGAGTCCACAGAAGCTGGTAGTCCTTGGCCAGCCAGGTAGCCTGTTTGGCGATCGCTTCCCGGCCATGAACGGCTGGTTGAGCATTGCCCAGCGAGACGCCATCCTCCGCAAACCACTCCGCAAAAGCCTTTCCTCCGCCCTCTGCCGTTGCCTTCGCAAACCTGGCTTCGAGATCGAGCAAAAGCGCCTTGCCCGGCTTCATTGTCGTGTCCGCCAGCGGATTTGGCGCCGTGGTCGATGCCCCCGGGCCCAGCGCCCCAGGGTCGAGCACCTGCCCAAGACCCGCCCGAGCTGAAAGGCACAACCCCAACAACAGCCCTGACGCCACCGCTATTGCATAACGCTTCCTCATCTTCTACCTCCAGCCTCGGCTCCGCACCCCATATCCTACCGCAGCCAGGCGAGCAAAATTGAACTCCTCTCCATAACGAAAAACGCCACCAATTCGTAACAAATCGCGTCGAACCTTTGAGTCCGTCAAAGCGGAAACGGTCCAAAAGCGGGCCCGAATTGCGAAATTGTTATACTCAATGAGGCGTTGGCTGCGGCGGGACTCATTCCATTTCCGGCTCGGGAGCTGGATTGGCCGGGTTTCCCTGCGTCAGTTGTGGCATGATTGCTTCGCTCAACTGGCACGCACGGTCAGGGCTGTAGACCCCGTCCCGAGATGGACGTGGAAGGAAATTGAATGGCAACACTTTTGGACTCCATCCAATCGGCGCAGGATCTTCGTCGCCTGTCTCCCGCGGACCGCGAGACGCTCGCCGCCGAGATTCGCGAGTTCCTCATCCACACTCTTTCGAAGACCGGCGGCCATCTCGGCCCCAATCTCGGTGTCGTCGAGCTGACCATGGCGCTCCACATCGCCTTCGATACCCCTGTCGACAAGATCACCATGGACGTCAGCCATCAGGCCTACGTCCACAAACTCCTCACCGGCCGGCGCGAGCAGTTGGAGACGATCCGCCAGCCCGGCGGCCTCAACGGCTTCATGCTGCGCACCGAAAGCGAACACGACGCCTACGGTGCGGGTCACGCAGGCACCGCTCTTTCCGCCGCGCTGGGAATGGCGGTCGCCCGTGACCTCTCAGGCGGCAGCAATCACGTGATCGCCCTTGCTGGAGACGCCGCATTCACCAACGGCATCTCCTACGAAGCGCTGAACAACATTGCCGAGCAGACCAAGCGCCTCATCGTAGTTCTCAATGACAATGAGTGGTCGATCGACCGCAATGTCGGCGCCATCGCCGGATACTTCCACCGCATCGTCACCAACGATCGCTACAAGCATCTGCACGACTCCGCAGCGCGCCTTCTCGAGCGCTTCGGCGGCAAGGCTGCCGTTCACGTCGCCCGCAAGGCTGAAGAAGCCGCCAAGGGATTGCTCTGGCCTTCAATGCTCTTTGAAGAGTTTGGCCTCAAGTATTACGGACCCATCGATGGCCACAATCTGCCGCTGCTGATCGAGACTTTCAACTTTCTCAAGTCTGAGAATCGTCCGGTCCTCCTGCACGTCCTTACGCAAAAGGGCAAGGGCTATCAGCCCGCGGTAGACAAGCAGAAAAAGTTCCACGGTCTCGGACCTTACAACGCCGAAACCGGCGAAACCAAGCCCGCCGGCCAGGTCACTTACTCTGAGGTCTTCGCAAATACCCTCGTCCAACTCGCCAACGAAGACGAAAAAATTGTCGCCATCACCGCGGCCATGCCCAACGGCACGGCGCTTGATCTTTTCCGCCCGCATCATCCCAAAAGGTACTTCGACGTGGGCATCGCCGAGGAGCACGCGGTCATCTTCGCCGCCGGCCTCGCTACGCAGGGATTTAAGCCTGTCTGCGCCATTTACTCGACGTTCCTGCAGCGCGCGTTCGATCCCATCGTTCACGATGTCTGCCTGCAAAAGCTCCCGGTTGTCTTCTGCATGGACCGCGCCGGCCTCTCCGGCGACGACGGCCCCACCCATCACGGACTCTTCGATATCGGCTATCTCCGCGATATCCCCGACATCGTTGTCATGGCCCCCAAAGACGAAGACGAGCTGGCGGACATGATGCTGACCGCGCTGCAGATTCCCGGCCCCAGCGCCATTCGCTATCCACGCGGCCTCGTCGCAGGAGTGTCGCGCAAGCCCCGGCCCGAGCTGCTTCCAGTCGGCAAGGCAGAAGTGATCGCTCCCGGCCCCGGCAGGGACGCCGACGTAGCCATCTTCGGCCTCGGTCCCATGATCACCCTGGCCCAGGAGCTGGCCACCCGTCTCGACAGCGAGGGATTCTCAGCGGCAGTCATCAATCCAAGATTCGTCAAGCCGCTTGATCTCGAAGTAATCGAGCACTACGCCCACCGTTCCGCGGCCTTCGTAACCTTTGAAGATCACGTGAAGTCGGGCGGCTTCGGTTCAGCCGTCCTTGAAGCCCTAAGTCAGCTCGGATTGAGCGTTCCGGTCGTCCGCATCGGCTGGCCTGACCAATTCATTGAGCACGGCAAGGTGGATCAATTGCGCGTCCGCTACGGCCTCACCGCCGAGGCAGCATGGACTCAGTTGCAGCCCTGGCTCGCGGGAATTCGACACCGCACGAGAGTCGCCATCTGAGCCGGCTTCGCTTACCTTCAATTTTTATGCGAGACCAGCGCAGACTTTGCGGCGATAATCGCTGCACTCGTCGTCGGGCCTCTCGAAGCGCCAAAAGCAGCGAAGCGTCATTTGATTGCCAGAACTGCTCTGCAATGGCGCACTTGGAGCGGCTGCCGTGGTCGCTCGCCCGCCATGCGACAATATGAGAAACACCCTCACGATGCCAGCTCTGCCGCGAAGATCGCCGCGATTTCTACCGCGAAGTCCGCTTTCCGGACCTCGGCGCCTGTTCCAGCTAGGCATCGCTCTCGCCCTGCTCACCCAGGCCGCAATCCATCCGCTGGCGCAACCCCAGTTAGGCAAGCCGAATCCGCCTCCGCCGCTGGTACTCGCCGGCGGAACGGTCATTGATGTCACCGACTGGGGTCACTCCGCCAACGACCTGCATGACGCCGTAATCTACATTCGCGAAGGCCGCATCACCGCCATCGGCCCCCGCGCCACGCTGCCCATTCCCAAGGGCTCCAAAGTCATCGATTGCACAGGCAAGTATCTGGTCCCCGGCCTCATCGACGGCTTTGCCGGCATGAACAGCCAGGGCCAGGCCAAGGCCAATCTCTACATGGGAGTCACCACCGTCGTCGCCAGCAGCGACGAGATTCGCGGCAAAATAGACCAGCGCGCCAGCCCGAGCCCCCACATCTACCTGCTCGATAGCATCGGAACGACCGACGATTGGAGCCTGCTGATCAATCATCCCGATTGGTCAAAGAAGCTCGCCGACCCCAAAACCCCTCCAGGCCGCTCCATCGAACTGATCCCCGAAGACACGGCGCGCCAGCTAATCGACACCGCCAGACTCGGCACCAAGGTCCTCTGGCTCGGACACAATCTCACCGCCGCCAATACTCAATGGATCATCGAACGCGCGCATCAGGTAGGCCTCGTAACCTACGGTGAATTCGTCTCGACACCCTATCGTGTGGGAGTTCAGGCAGGAGTCGACGCGCTGCTGCACATGAGCCGCTACGAACTCGGCGTCGTCCCCGACGAACTCCAGCAGCCGTTGATGGAAGACCCTGAAGGCGCAGCCAGCCGCACCGCATACGGATATTCCGAACGGCTGCCGTCCACCGACTGGCGCCTGCGGGAATACGCAAAATTTCTCGCCGCACATCGCACCGCACTGATGCCCACCTTTAGCATCTACTACCTGCGCCTGCCCGGTCACCGCAACCTCTGGCTTGAACCTGCCGCCCAATTTCTCGATCCCAAGGGTTTGAATTCGCCCCCCGACATGAAGACCGGCGAAACCGTTTACCCCATACCAGCCTGGGCGCGCCGCATGCCCAACTACTACCAGAAGTGGCTTGAAGACGGAGCGCGCAAGAAGGCCGATCAGCAGGCTGAACGGCTATGGGCCATCAATCGCACCATCTTCGAAGCCTATCCTCACTACCTCGCCGCCAGCGGAGCACCGGCCATGGGCACCATGCCCGGAATCTCCCTGCACACCGAGCTTGAAATGCTGGTGCGCATCGGCCTTTCGCCAAGAGAAGCCCTGGCCGCCGCAACAAACAATTATTCAGAACAATTCAAGTGGCATGAACTGGGCCTGATCGCCCCCGGCCGCCGCGCCGACATTCTAGTGCTCGACGACGACCCCACCATCAACATCTGGAACGCACGCCACATCAACACACTCTTCGTCGACGGCAATCAAATCGACCGTGAAGGCCTGCTCAAGAAATAGTCGAGCACAGCCGCAAACTACTTCTTCTGCGCCGCCAGCTTCTTCTGCGTTTCCACGAATCGCCGCACGCGATCGAGCGTCCGCGCCTTGCCGAAGATCACCATGCTCTCCATCAGCGGCGGACTCATCGTGCTGCCCGTAATAATCGCTCGCAGCAGCATGAAATTGTCCTTCACGGGCCACTCCTTCTCCTCACCCAGCCTCTTGAGCGCGGCCTCGAGCGCCTCGGTCGTCCAGTCGGTGACTTCGAGCAGCGCCAGTTGCTCAGCCGCAAATGCCAGCGTCTCCTCCATCGTGCGCTTCTTGGGCACGAATACCTCTGCCGCAGGCATCACATTGTCAGAGAAGAAGAATTGCGTCAGATCTCCAAACTGCCCCAGCGTCTCAATGCGCTTCTGCACCAGCCCGGCGATGGCACTCAGGTACTCATCTGAAAGGACCGTCGAGCGCAGCGCCGCGTAGAACTCCGCCGGCGTCAGCGCGCGCAGATATTCGCCATTCAGCCATCGAAGCTTGGTCAGGTCAAACACCGGGCCCGCCGGCCGGATGTTCTTCACATTGAAATGCTCGACCATCTCCGCCAGCGTGAATTTCTCCGTCCCGTTGTTGATCTCCGCCGGCATTCCGCCGCCCATCAGCCCGAGAAAGTTGAGCACCGCCTGAGGCAGAAAACCAGCCTGCCGGTAATACACCAGCGACACCGGATTCTTGCGCTTCGAAATCTTCGACTTGTCCAGATTGCGCAGCAGGGGCATATGCCAGAACCGCGGCACAGGCCACCCAAACGCCTGGTACAGCAGCACATGCTTGGGCGTCGACGAGATCCATTCCTCGGCGCGAATCACGTCCGTAATGCGCATCAGGTAGTCGTCGACCACATTGGCCAGGTGGTAGGTCGGGTAGCCGTCTGACTTCATCAGCACCTGGTCATCCACATTGAAGTGATCGAAAGTGATTGCCCCGCGCAACTCGTCGGTAAAAGTCGTCGAACCTTCGCCCGGCACCTTCATTCGAATAACAAACGGCTTTTCCGCCTTCAGGTTCACTTCGATCTGTTCGACGGAAAGCGCCCGGCACGTCCCCGCATAGCGCGGCGGCAGCTTCGCCGCCATCTGCTGCTTGCGAGACGCTTCGAGTTCCTCGGCAGTGCAGAAGCAGCGGTAGGCGGTGTGATTCGCCAGCAGCATCTCCGCATGCTCGCGGTAAATCTCCGTGCGCTCTGACTGCCGATAAGGCCCATAAGGGCCGCCAACATCCGGCCCTTCATCCCAGTTCAGACCAAGCCAATGCAGAGCGTCGAAGATCATCTGCTCGCTGGTCGCCACAAACCGAGTGCGGTCCGTGTCCTCAATGCGCAGCACAAACTGCCCCCCGCGCTGGCGTGCGTAGATAAAGTTGATCAGTCCGATATAAGCCGTGCCCACATGCGGGTCACCCGTCGGTGAAGGAGCAATGCGGACCCGAATGGGAGCAGAATTCGAAGGAAGGGAAGAGTTCAGTTCTGTCATAATGGCTAACTCTTGATGGTAGCAGGGGTTCAATCGACCCTCACTCATTCTCCTTGCCCGGGCAAGGAGCTTGACCAACTTGACCAATTCATCTTTAAGGTCCAAAATAAATCAATGGCATCTGCTGAAGGGAGCAAAATGGCGAGTACACGAGTTAATCTCTACGACGCAAAAACCCAGCTCTCCAGCCTCGTCGAACGCGCCGCCAAAGGAGAAGAGATTGTCATTGCCAAATCTGGCAGGCCGGTAGCGCGCCTGACGGGGCTACCTACAGAAGATCAGGCTGCTCAGTCGGAGCCGCGGCCGTTGGGACAGAACTTGCTTGGGATCACGTATATCGCGGACGATTTCGACGCTCCGCTCTCTGATGAAGAGCTCCGAGACTTTGGTTTCTAGTGTCTTATGCGTTTACTTCTGGATACCCATGCGTTTCTATGGATCGACTCGGGCGACCCGAAGCTTCCACTATCGATGCGAGTCGAAATTCAATCCAGACAAAATATGGTCTTTGTCAGTGCGGTGACGGTCTGGGAAATCGCGATCAAACGAGCCTCCGGGAAGCTGAATTTCGCGCTTCCCATAGGGAAAGCCATTGCGGATTACGGATTCCACTCTTTGCCTATCTCTGTAGAGCACGCGGAATGGGCCGGTGCGCTCCCTTTCGTCCATCGTGATCCGTTTGATCGCCTTCTGGTGGCCCAGGCTCACCTCGAGGGTCTCACTCTTGTGACGGTAGATCCGCAAATTCTGCAGTACCAAGTCCCTCATCTCTGATTTACCACTTCACCAGCACCCCATCCAGCGAAAGCAACCGTCCCACCGGATACAGCCCAACGCGATTCTCCTGATACCACGGCGACCGCTCGTAGAAAAACTCCAGCCGCGCCGAGGGGCTGGCAGCAAAGCGAGGATCGTTCATCACCCGCTTTTCAAATTCGGCCTTGAGCGCCGGGTCTTTCTCCATCATCTCCCGGGCCACCTTCTCCAGTACATAGCCCTCGCCATACTCCCTCTGCTCAAAGATGGAGTCGAAGAATCCCCACCGCATCGCCGAATCCGGCGCCTCCGGCTCCAGCCAGTGAATCGCAACTTTGGATAAGCGCTGATTCAGCGGCACAACGACCGAACCGGCAGGGTAGGTGACAGTCTCAGTCGTCAGCGAGCAGTGTCCAAACTTACCCGGCTCCGCACCCGCTCCTTCGCCCGCAAAGATTGGGTGCCGCCCCTCGAATGGCGGCCCCTGCCATTCCATGCCCGCGCAGTTATAACGCTCCACCTTGCCAGTCCATGCAGACTTAGTATGCTGCATCGCGACATCATGGAACTCCAGCACATCGATCACATGCACCCATTGCGGCGGAATGATATAAGCCGCCGGTGGAGCAGTAGCGACAGCTACCTTCACCCCGGTAGACAGCGGCAGCGTAGCATTCCACGGCTCATGCGAATAACTCACCCACATCGACCCCGAAACCGAACTTAACTCCCTCGTGTACTTATACCCGCGAAACAGAAAAGGCGTCGTCTCGCCATTCCACTCCAGCTTCAGTGGAAACTTCGAGTTATCCAGCGGGTGAGCACCCAGCTTCTCCGCCTCTGTATCCGCCTGATGATTCAGGGCGATCAGTTTCGCCGCATCGCGATTCATCACTTCCAGCAGCGCCCGCAATAACTCGTAGTTACCCGTAACCCGCGCCTTGTAGTCCTTAAGCATATGCAGTTCGACGAGCATACCGGGACGGTTTTCCAGAATCATCTGCCCCGTCGAAAACCGGGGAGGATTGTCGCTGAAAGCAAGGCCCTGCGCTGGATCAGTGTCGTCATTGAGATTGATCAGGTTGGGCGCGGCAACGTGCCCGGCAGCATCGACCTGCTTCTGCAATTCAGGAATCACCGCCTCACGGAGCCATTGTCCCGTCCCCGGAGCCACATCTGGACCAGCGTCAATCGCGAAAGTGACGTCGTACTGATAATCCGCCCCGTCAGTAACATGATCGTCCACAAAGAAATCCGGCAGCCAGCGGTGGAACAGCTTCAGAAAAGCTCGCGCCTCCGGAGTGTCCGCTTTCATGTAATCGCGGTTTAGATTGAGATTCGTCCCATTGCCGCGCCAGCCCACAAGCTCAGGCCCATTCTGGTTGATCCTGTTATATGGCGAACGCCTCTCATGGCCATCGATGTTATACACGGGAATAAATACAAAGACGGCATAATCCAGCAGAGCCGCCCTTGATTTGGTAATGACAATATCCCGCAGCAGCGCAAGGCAGGAGTCCTTGCCATCCATCTCCCCCGCATGGATCGCATTCTGCACCAGCAGAATCACCCGCCCTGAAGCATGAATCTTCTCCGGATCAAAGACCCCATCCTTCGAAGCAATCACAATCTTCAACTCACGGCCTTCGCCAGTTTTGCCAAAATCCTCGATCTTGACTTGTCCGGGCGCAGCAGCGGCGATGTGGTCGAGATACTTCAGCGTCTCCGCATAATCCGGCGTAGTGCGATACTCCGCGATCTCAGCCGGAGTCCGCCAGTCCTGACCATAGAGGGCAGGGAAGAGAAGAGAGAGCAGCACAGTAAGCGCGAATACACGAACCCTCATGTCCCCCCGTCTCTATTCCCTATTCCCTGGTCCCTGTTTCTACGTAATGTCCTCAGTATCGAACGCCGGCACAATCTCCCGGCGCTTCGGCACGCCATGCACCTGCGTCAACAGGTCTTCGACGATGTCCTCAAGCTCACGCTGGCTTTGAACCACCGCAGACATGCTCTTCAGGTCCTCAGGATCGCGCACCCGCTCCAGCAGCACCACGGCATGAGCCTGCGCCACATGATCCAGACCCATCCCCTCCGGAGTCTTGGCCTTGATGCTCACCTGATCGAGATCGACGTTGAGCAGTTCAGCGACGCGAACCCGCATTTCTCCTGCAATGGGAGAGATCTTCGGAGCGGCCAGCACCAGCGTCGTATCGACATTCACAATCCCGTAGCCCGCATGCTGTATCTCTTCGAGAGCCAGGTTCAAAAAGATCGCCGAATCCGCATCCTTCCAGCGCGGGTCTCCCGGCGGAAAGAAGGTGCCAATATCCCCCGCCGCCACCGCTCCAAGCAGCGCGTCGGTAATCGCGTGCAACAGCACGTCTCCATCTGAATGCCCGGCCAGCCCTTCGTCGTGCTCCAGTGTCATTCCGCCGATCCGCAGCGGAACCCCCTGCTTGAAAGTGTGCGAATCCCAGCCAAACCCTATGCGTGTATCCATTTATCCAACCCGTCGTGCTGCCGAAATATTGCCCAACTAACCCCTCTGCCGCAGATAAAACTCCGCCAGAGCCAGGTCACCAGGCTGTGTGATCTTCAGATTAACCTGAGAGCCGGCAACCACCGCCACCGGATGCCCGGCGCGCTCCACCACACTCGCCTCGTCGGTCCCCACAAAACCGTCTGCCGTGGCCTCGGCAAACGCCCGCCTCAACAGCCCGCAGCGAAAGCCCTGCGGCGTCTGCGCCAGCACCACAAACTCCCGCGGAATCGTCGAAGTCACCAGCGCTCCGTGCGCCGTACGCTCCACCTGCTTCACCGTATCGACGGCCGGCAGACCCACGATCGCCGCGCCATGTTCCACCACGGCATCGATCGTGCGCTCAATCGTCGCCGTATCAATCAGCGGACGGACAGCATCGTGTACCAGCACAACATCGTCCTCTTCACCAATTCCATCCTGAATTGCCGCGAGCGCATTCACCACCGACTCCTGCCGGTTGTCGCCCCCCTCCACAACATGCACCCGCCCGGCGAACCCAAACTTGTCCGCATGCTCAGCTATCTGGGCATCGACGCGTTCGACCTCGTTTCGGCGTACCGCAACGTAGATAGCCGTGACTCTCGGCACAGCAGCAAATGCTCGCAGCGAGTGGATAAGGATGGGTAATCCATTCAATTCCAGAAATTGTTTAGGCTGCGCCGCGGCCATGCGCGTCCCCAGTCCAGCCGCCGGAAGTATCGCAAATACCTGCATAACCTGTGGAGTATACATCCCGGGGCCCCCAACGACAGGTCTTCGTCGTTGAGGTGGATCCCGGAGTTCCCAACGACAGGGTTGGTCATCTGCCCGTCCGGTTTACCATCGAAACCGTGACTTCGCCCGCCCTACCCCTCGACACGTCGCTCCTAAAGCCAGGCCTCCGCCTGGCAGTCGGCCTGTCCGGCGGCACGGACTCCGTCGCTCTCACCCGCGCCCTCGCCGACCGCGCCGGCGAACTGGGCATCGTTCTCCACGCAGCTCACCTTCATCACGGCCTGCGCGGTACCGAAGCCGGTTCAGAAGCCAGCCAGGACCAGCAATTCGCCGCAGAACTGGCTCATTCCCTCGGCCTCACCTTTCACACCCACCAGGTCGACACCGCCGCCGAGGCCGCGAAACACCACGAGTCCATCGAAGAGGCCGCCCGCCGCCTGCGCTATGCCTGGTTCCGCAGCCTCATGGCCTCTGGATACGTCGATGCGGCAGCCACCGCCCATACCCTCGACGATCAGGCCGAAACCGTCCTCGGAAAATTTCTCCGCGGCGCCTGGACCCAGGGCCTCTCCGGAATTCATCCGGTCGTCACCTTTCCGGAGGGCCGCATTCTCCGTCCGCTTCTCGCTACTACCCGGCCCCAGATCGAGGCATATCTCACCGCCATCGGCCAGCCATGGCGCGAAGATACCTCCAACCGCGATCCCGCCTACACCCGCAACCGCCTCCGTCACCAGTTGCTCCCTGAGCTGGAACAGTGGAATCCCCGTATTCGGGACCATCTCGCCAACATGGCCGGACTGGCAAGGGCAGAAGATGCCTGGTGGCAGGCAGAACTGAACCGCCTCGGCCCACAGCTCATCCTGACAGGCCTGCCCGTCCGAGGGGGAGGCCGCGCCAGCTCTGACGAAACCTCCCTGGCCATCGATGTAGTCCGACTGGCCGCTCTCCCGACCGCTCTGCAGCGCCGCCTCCTTCGCCACGCCGCCGATACCCTTGGCGTCTCTCTCAGCTTTGAAGCAACCGAAAGCCTCCGCCGTCTGACCATCGAGGGCCGCGCAAGCCAGAAACTGACCCTGCCCGGGCCGCTGACCGCCGAGCGCACTGCCCGCGAGCTGCGCCTCTCCCCCAGCGCTCCTACGCCCGCCTCATCCGCCAAATCCGATCAGGTTCAGCTCCCCGTCCCGGGCGAGGCAGAAGCCTTCGGACTGCGCTTCCGCGCTCATTCGTCCACCCCGCAGGCAGACGCCGTCATCCGCAACTGGCGCCCCGGCGATCGCGTTACCCTCCGCTACTCCAGCGGCCCCCGCAAGATCAAAGAAGTCCTGGAGCGCCTCAAAGTCACCGGCACCGCCCGCGCCGAGTGGCCGGTCGTCGAGTGGAGGGGCCAGATCGTCTGGATGCAGGGCCCCGAACTCGTCGGCCACCCCGACCTCACGATCTCGGCAGAAAAGGAATAAACCTCCGGGGCTGCCGATTCGTAAAGTTTTGTAACTCCATGATTTCGCTGCCCGTCGATCTCCGCACCTTGGATCCGCCGGTTTCCTTTGAACCGAAATCGCTTACCGCGCCACTTTCCCAATTCACCCGTTCGGTCCATGCCGGAATTCCTCAGACGGGAGTACAATCATAAGACTGCTGACTCTGCGCTGCTCGCCGTGTTTTGCAGGACGGTATCTTTCTAACCTTCCTGACTCTTTCACGGTGACTTCAGCGTCTAAAGGGAAGCAAGCGGTGTGGGAATCCCCAGCATTCTTTCCCTGCCGCAAAAGGAGTCCTGGTGAACTCGACCGTAAAGACAATCATGTTCTGGGCTTTTATCGTCATCTGCCTCGTACTACTCTTCGCAGTGGTATCCAGAAGCGCAGTGATCGGCGGCAAAGAACAGGACATCCCCTTCTCCCAGTTCCTCGAGAAGGTCCAGCAAGGCCAGGTGAATGACGTCACCGTGCAATCGACAACGGGCGAGGTTCACGGCCATTTCAAGAACGATGGCAAGGAAGCGGCCGGGTTCCACACTACCGCCCCGTCCAACTACCCTGACATGTACACCCAGCTCAACACCGCCAAGGTTCAGTACACCGTCAAGGATGCGTCGGGCAACAACATTCTCTGGACCGTTCTGATGAACATCGGCCCACTGGTGCTCATCCTGGGAATCTGGTTCTTCATCATGCGCCAGATGCAGTCCGGCGGCAACAAGGCTATGTCCTTCGGCAAGAGCCGCGCCCGCCTGCTCTCGATGCAGCAAAAGAAGATCACCTTCAAGGATGTCGCAGGCGTCGATGAAGCCAAGGAAGAGCTGAAGGAGATCATCGAGTATCTCCGTGAACCTCAGCGCTTCCAGAAGCTCGGCGGCCGTATCCCCAAGGGCGTCCTGCTCGTCGGACCTCCAGGCACCGGCAAGACCCTGCTCGCCCGCGCCGTAGCCGGCGAAGCGAATGTACCATTCTTCTCCATCTCCGGCTCTGACTTCGTCGAAATGTTCGTAGGCGTCGGCGCAAGCCGCGTTCGCGACCTCTTCGAACAGGGTAAGAAGAACGCTCCCTGCATCATCTTCATCGACGAAATCGACGCGGTCGGCCGCCATCGCGGCGCCGGCCTCGGCGGCGGACACGATGAGCGTGAGCAGACCCTGAATCAGCTTCTCGTCGAGATGGACGGTTTCGAGTCTAACGATGGCGTAATCCTCGTCGCCGCCACCAACCGTCCCGACGTTCTCGACCCGGCGCTGCTTCGTCCCGGCCGTTTTGACCGCCGCGTAGTCGTCGGTCTTCCCGACGTCCGTGGCCGCGAAGAAGTCCTGCGCGTTCACGTCAAAAAGGTTCCAGTCGCCGACGACGTCGTCCTCAACATCCTGGCTCGCGGAACACCAGGCTTCTCAGGCGCTGACTTGGCCAACATGGTCAATGAAGCTGCCCTGAACGCCGCCCGCGTCAACCGCAAGCAAGTCACCATGTACGACTTCGAGCTCGCCAAGGACAAGGTCCTGATGGGCGCAGAGCGCAAGTCGATGCTGCTGACCGACGAGGAAAAGAAGGTCACCGCCTACCACGAAGCCGGCCATGCGCTGGTCTCCGTGCTGCGTGACCACACCGACCCCATCCACAAGGTCACCATCATTCCTCGTGGCATGGCGCTCGGCGTCACCGTCTACCTGCCGGGCGACCGCCACAACTACACCCGTGAGTATCTCGAAACCCGCCTGGCCACTGCCTACGGCGGACGTGTCGCCGAAGAGATCTTCCTCGGCCAGATGTCCACCGGAGCAGGCAGCGATATCGAGCACGCCACTGACCTCGCCCGCCGCATGGTCTGCGAGTACGGCATGAGCCGACTCGGTCCGCTGACCTTCGGCAAGAAGGAAGAGCAGATCTTCCTCGGACGCGAGATCGCACAGCATCGCGATTTCTCCGAGGAAACGGCACGCCAGATCGACCAGGAAGTTCGCCGCCTGATCGACGAGGCCTATCAATCCGCCTACTCGCTCGTTAAGGACAACAGCCCCGCAATGCATCGCATCGCAGCGGCCCTCCTCGAGCGCGAAACCATCGACGCCGAAGAAGTTCGCCTGCTCATCGAAGGCAAGGAACTCCCCGAGATGCGCTCTTCGCTCGCCTCACCCAGCGACCAGGGCGGCAGCGGCGGAGTCACCCAAATCCTCAAACCAGAAACAGGACGCGGCGGCCCCGGCTTCCCCGAAGGCTCACCCTCCCCGGCATAAGCAACTCGCATAAACCGAAAAGGCCATTCGTCAGTCATGACGAATGGCCTTTTCTCTGTTCTTAACGAATCTGGGTGCCCCATCCTTGACGCGCAGTTTGCGTCAAGGGTGGGATGGACAGATCTGGGGCGTGCCCACAACTACCGCGTAGTTGCGGTAAATGTGGGATGGTCTACGCCAGCACCATCACCACCGCCCCACCAGCGATCATCAACCCACCCGCCATCGCCAGCGGCGACATCTTCTCCCCCAGAAACACCACCGCAAACACCATCACCAGCACCACACTAAGCTTGTCCAGCGGAGCCACCCGCGAAGCCGGCCCCAGCTGCAGCGCGCGAAAATAGCACAGCCACGATAGCCCGGTTCCCAACCCCGAAAGCGTAAGAAACAGCCAAGCCCGGCCATCTACATCGCGCAACTCGCCATGCTTGCCCAGCGCCAGCGCAATCGCCCACGCGAAGATCACCACTACCGTCGTGCGAATCGCCGTAGCAAGATTGGAGTCAACATGCGCCACGCCAACCTTGGCCAGCACCGCCGTTGCAGCCGCAAACAGCGCCGATAGCAACGCCCACAGTATCCAGTTTCCCGAACTCAAGCTCATCCGCCCATCCTACGATTTCCCGCTTAACTCTGCCTTAAACTAGAGGGAGATGAAGACCGGCAGCATCAGCATGACCGCCCGCGCAGTCGCCACCCGCCGCGCGGCCCACCAGATCCTCGATCGGCCCACCGTACTCGAAGACCCCATCGCCGTCCCGATACTCGGCCCTGAGCTCTACGTCGATCCGGTGCGCCACTCCGACCCAAGATCGCGAGCCTTTCGGGCATTCATGGTCGGCCGCAGCCGCTATACCGAAGACAATCTAGCCTCCGCCCATGCCGCCGGAGTGACGCAATACGTCGTACTCGGCGCCGGACTCGATACCTTCGCCTATCGCAACCCCTTCGCCGGCCTCCAGGTCTACGAAGTAGATTTTCCCTCCATGCAGGAGTTCAAGCGCGGCATGCTCCGCGCCGCATCCATCCCCGAGCCCGCAAACCTCACCTTCGTCCCCCTCGACTTCGAACACCAGACCCTCGGAGAAGGCTTGGCCGCCGCAGCCTTCGACGCGCAACGCCCGGCCTTCTTCAGTTGGCTAGGCGTAGTGCCTTACCTCACCCTGAGCGCATTCCGCGCCACAATCGACCTCATCGCCGCCATGCCCAGCGGCAGCGGAATCACCTTCGACTACGCCCTCGCCGAGCAGGAACTCAGCCCCCGCCTTCAAGTCGCCCGCAAAGCCCTGGCCGCCCGCGTCGCAGCCGCAGGCGAGCCCTTCCGCCTCTTCTTCGGCTCAGAACAAATGGAGAACGAACTCAAATCAGCCGGCTTCCAGCGCATTGAGCAACTGGATTCAGTCGACCTCAACCACCGCTACTTCACCAACCGCACCGACGGCCTCGCCCTGCCAGAAGAAGGCCTGGGCAAACTAGCCACCGCCTGGGTCTGAAGGTAAGCCCCAGAATCGCCACCCCTTTTTCATGCAGTTAAACTGAACGAAGCCATGCGCCGATCCGCAGTCCCGATTGTTCTGATTGTCCTCTCGCTAGCACTAGCCGCCCTGACCGCATGCGGCTATCACTCCGTAGGGTCAGCATCCCATCTACCCCCCGGCATCAGAACCATGGCCATCCCCGTCTTCGCCACCAAAGCCAACGCCTACCGCACCGAAACAGTAATGACCACCGCCGTCGTCCGCGAATTCGCCACCCGCACCCGCCTTCGCATCACCCCAGACAACACCGCCGACGCCGACACCACTCTCAAGGGCACCATCCTCAGTCAAACCGTCGCCCCGCTAACATACAACTCCCAAACGCAGCAGTCCTCCAGCTTCCTCATCACCATCGTCGTCTCCGTGACGCTTACCGATCGCGATGGCCGAACCCTCTACGAAAACAAAAACTACGTCTTCCGCCAGCAATACCAGTCCACCACCGACCTGCCGACCTTCCTCGAAGAAAACCCCGCCGCCGTCGAACGCCTCTCCCGCGACTTCGCCAAAGCCCTTGTCGCAGACGTGCTCGAAGGCTTCTGAATCCCGCCAACGCCAGGAAAAGCCAGTAACCATCGCAATCCGGCCCCGGTTTTCCACGTCCCGCACACATCGGCAGCAGTTATCCTTAAGCCAATGCATCGGAGCCACATAGCGGCGGAGGCACTCGCATGAGCACTCAACGCTCCGGAGTAGGCTTTGCCGCCACCGACCGCTTCGTCGCCGATATTGCCGCATCTGCCACTAACCCCAGTGCCCTCAAACCCGGCTACGTCTGGGTCGGCGATGAAACCTTCCTCTACGAGCGCTGCCGCAAAGCCGTCCTCCAGGCCTTCGTCCCCGACGACATGCGCGACTTTTGCCTCTCTGAAATGGATCTGGCGGAGCATTCGATCTTCGAAATCCTCGACCGCGCCCGCACCCCGTCCCTCATGGCTCCATTCCAGGTCGTCTTCGTCCGCAACCTAAAGCAGCTCTATACACGCGGCGCAAAGAAAGACGAATTCGCCGAAATAGACCGCTACTTCGCAGCCTCGAACCCGCAAGCGCTCGTCATCTTCGTCGCCGACCATCTCCGCATCCCCGCCGACCCCCGCCGCATGGATATGGACGACAAGAACAAATTCGAGCGTCTCCGCGAAACCCTAGGCGATCACTGCGGCATCGTTGAACTAGCCCGCGTCGATGAATCGGACGCCATGCGCTGGGTCGCCTCCACCGCTCAGGAGCAGGCGACAAAGATGGACCCCGACGCAGTTAGAGAACTCGTCGATGCCCTCGGCGCCGACATGATGCTCATCGCGTCAGAACTCGAAAAGCTGCTTCTCTTCAGCTATGGCCGCGGCCGCATCACCCTCGGCGACGTCGAAACCATGGTCCTCAGCGCAAAGCAGCGCAGCCTCTATGAACTGACCGACGCCATCAGCGCCAAAGATCGTCCCCGCGCCCTCGCCCTGCTGCATGGCCTCCTTAATAGTTCTGAAGCCGGAGAAGAGGCCGCCATCGGCCATCTCTACATGCTCGCCCGCACCTTCCGCCAGATGTTGGTGATTTTAGAAAAGAACGTCCGCGATTCCCGGGCCATCTGGCAGGCTCTCTGGCAGGGTTTCCGCATGCCGCCCTTTGCCGCCGATGATCTCATTCGTCAGGCCCGCCGCTACAAGAGCCGCCGCGACCTTACGCGTGCTTTACGTCTCATAGCCCGCGCCGACCTCGAACTGCGCTCATCCCCGCCCGACAAGCGCCTCGTCCTCGAACGACTGATTTACGACCTCGCCAGCGAACCGCGCCCCTATTCGCCAGCCTATACCTCACCGCAACTTACATTCGAAGCATAACTTCGAACCATAACTCCTGACTTATCCCCAGCATTGTCATCCTGAGCAAAGCGAAGGATCTGCTTTTCCAATCCTTCAAACTACCGCTACTGCACACCATGCTGCAACAACCAGGGCCCATAAGTCCGGCCCGAAACACCAGTGTGATTTGTAAACCAGCGCCGAAGATACTCCACCAACTCATAGACCGAGTTAGACTGCCGCTGCTCATATCGCACATTAAAGAGGGCCAGCCGCTCCAGCAGTTTCCGGTTCTCAGTCTGGTGATCCGCCAGGCCCGGAAAGCCATTCCGCGCCAGCAACTTCTCTTCGCTCTCCACATGCAACCGCATAAGATCCGCGACTCGCGTCAGCATCGCTCTTACATTCTGGCAGTCCGTGCCCCTGACCAGCGCCAATCGCAGTTCATTCAAAGCATCCAGCAGAATACCGTGCTGATCGTCCATTGCCTGTACACCGGCCGAGCAATTGTGCGTCCACATGAGGGCTGCCATACTAACCTCCGCCTTACATCTACTACAAGCGCAAATATCGGCAAAAGTTGCGCTCTATATGATAAGAATCGTGCTATTCAGGTTACTTCCGTATCCGGCTTATAAGTATTTCGCTAAGTATTTTTGAAGCCCGTTTCAAATATCTATTCCAGAATCACTTCCGCCTCCGTCGCCTCCCCCCGCACAGTCAGCGTTACCGCCGCCGCCAGAATCATCCCTCCGCCAACCCAGGCAAACGGCCCAAGCTTATCCCCCAGCAATTGAACCCCCAGCCACGAACCCAGCGCCGGCTCAATATTCAGAAACACGCCCGCCCGTGACGCAGGCACATGATGGATCCCCCAGTTCCACAGCGCGGTCGTCGTAGCGGTACACAACACACCGCTGGCAGCCAGGGCCAGCCACGCCGTCATGCTCACCCGTGCAAACGGAGGCGGCCCATCGACAGCAGTCACCCAGACCACCAGCATCGCTGTGCCCGAGAGCAGCCCATAAGCCGTCACCGCCAGCGGACTATGCACCTGCATCAGGCTCTTGTTCATCAGAATCCAGCCCAGCGCAATCGTCAGCGAAAGCACCACCAGCAAGTCGCCCGCCAGCGTCGGGCCACCCGCAGCAGCCGCCGAATCTGCCCCTGATCGCCCGCCCAGGACGATCAGTGCCGCGCCCACCGTCGATCCAGCCAAAGCCACCCAGCCAATCGCATCCAGCCGCTCACCGGCAAAGATCGTCGCCCCCAGCGCCAGCAGCACAGGCATCGTTCCTACCATTAGCGAAGCGTGGCTGACCGTCGTCCGCGCCAGCCCCTCAAACTGCAGCAGAAACTGCAGCGGAATCCCCAGCGTCGCCGCGATCAACAGCGTCGTCGTTTCGCGCCTCGTCCACCGCGGACCCCGTCGCCGCCCCGCCGTCAGCACCACCGGCAGCATTCCGAGGCTCGCAAACAGAAAGCGGTAAAGCACCATGTGCCCCACGCTCATCTCCCTCAGCGCCAGCTTGCCAAAATAAAATCCCGTTCCCCAAAGGCATCCCGCCAGCGCGCAGGCTCCATAGCCCAGCCAGCTCAGTCTTCGGCTTACACGTTCCAAGGTCATTCCTTCCACTGTCGCACACCAATCATCTGATCGAACCCATGCACTCAACCGCACACCAGCCATGGCCCGAATAGGCGACAATAGTGTGCGATGAATACGCGGCGCTTCAGCCTCGACATCGGCCTCAGCCGAGCCGTATTGGCAACTCCAGCGACGGCCCTGCTTTTCGTCGCGTGCGCCTGCTTAAACGCGGGCAGCCTGCCGCTTGCCGCACAAGACCCGCTCATTCCCATCCTCAATGCACCCTCAACCCCCGTTCCCGCGAAGCACTCCAAACACAAAGCCCCCGAAAATCCCGCAGCGGCACCCGATATCGTCATCCCCACCGTTACGTTAGGCTTCGCACCGCCCGCCCAGTGGTACCTCGGCCAGCGGGTCGCACAGCTTTCCCTCAGCTTTCTCGACGAAGACAACCTGCTCTTCACCTTCCGCGTTCCCGGCCTGATCCCGCGCGAACAGCCAAAACCCAACCAGCCCTCAGCGGACGATCCGCCCCAGACCACCCGCCATATTCGCGCCCTCGTTCTCGAACTCCCATCAGGCAAAGTCACCGCCGAGGCACTATGGGAACTGCACGACGCCGCCAGCTACCTCTGGCCGCTCAAGGGCGGAAAATTCCTCCTCCGCGACCGCAACATGGTGCAGATGGGCGACGCCAGCCTGCACCTCGAACCGTTCCTGCGTTTTCCCGGCGCAGTCAACTCAATCCAGCTCCCGCCCGATCAGCGCCTCCTGGTCACCAACACCACGGAGCCACCGTCTCCCGAAGCAAGGGGTGAATCCAAAGTTGATTCGCAGCCTTCAACGGCAGCTGCCACCATATCCGTCTCCGGTCATCTCACACTCGATCCAGCACCCGGTGAGGATCAGCCATCCTCGTCCATGCAAGACCTTATCCGCATTCTTCGCATGGATACCCGCACAGTCATGCTGTTCAGCCGGGTCACAGGACCCACGCGCCTGCCCATCGATGGCGAGGGGTATTACGAAGCCCTGCGCGGTAACGGAAGCGGCTGGCTGATCAACTACCGGCAATTCCGTGGCTCATCGGAGCCCCTTATTTCCATCGACTCATATTGCTCGCCGGCACTCGAAGTTCCCGCCTCCGGCGTCGTTCTGGCAACGGCCTGCACCCAGGGCGGCGGACGCAGGATCTTCGCCCTCACCCAGAATCAGGACAAATCCAAACGCCGTCTGTGGGACGCCGTCGTCTCTCCCTACCGGGTATGGCCCCAGATCGCCAGCTCCTTCGACGGCCGCCGCATCGCGCGCACCACACTCGACGTCTCCCATCCCGTCGGCATCAGCAGCCCCGTCGATCGCGAAGACATTCGCAGCCAGACCGTCGAAATCTACGACCTGGCCACCGGAAAAGTGCCTCTCACCGTTGCAGTATCGCCAGTTCTCGATGGAGGAGGCAACGTAGCCCTCTCACCCTCCGGCAAGCGCTTCGCCGTTCTCAACGCTGGCGCGATCCAGATCTACGACCTTCCCCCGGCGCCAGACCTGCCGCCTCCATCCGCAGCAAAGCCTTGAGCCGCCCTTAAACCGACTGTCCATCCGGCTTGTGAATTGAGGCAACCTCCGCCGCTCGCGAAGACCGTCCGGCAGGGCCAAGCCAAAGGACCCGATCTCGTTGTAAACTTATTGGCTGGGAGAATTTCGTGGCCACTGCTGTCGTGCGCTATACCGCTGCCGCCGTTACCGACCGTGGCCGCAAGCGCACATCCAATGAAGACGCCTTCGGTTTCTCGGTCGAACACGGCGTTTATATCGTTTGCGACGGCATGGGCGGAGCCGCAGCAGGAGAAATCGCCAGCTCTCTAGCCGTCGACGAAGTCCTCAGACTGGTCACCGAACGAGTCTCGGTACCCATCACAGCAAATGGCGACGGCGCCCATCCCCCTCGCCCCGCGTTGCCCACCATCGCCGAAGAGGCCGTAGTCGCCGCAAACCACGCCATCCACTCCCGCGCCCAGCGCAATGCGCGCCTAAGCGGCATGGGGACCACGCTGGTCGGCCTACTCGCCAGCATGCCCGAAGAAGATCGCCGCGTCTGGATCCTCAACGTCGGCGACAGCCGCTGCTACCGCCTGCGCGACCGCCACATCCAGCTCTGCACCCAGGATCACTCCCTCGTCGAAGAGCAGGTTCGCCTCGGCCGCATGTCGCGCTCCGAAGCCCTGCTCTCGCCCCTGCGCAACGTCATCACCCGCGCCCTCGGCACCCAGGTCAGCGTCACCCCAGACCTCATCGAAGCTGAAGTCGAGCCCGGCGATCTCTTCCTCCTCTGCTCCGACGGCCTCACCCGCGAGCTCTCCGACGAAAAGATCGAGTCCATCCTCAACACCTCCATCGGCGGCATGAACCCCGCATCCGTCCCCCTCGACGACCTCTGCAACCGCCTCATCCAGGCAGCCAACAAAGCCGGCGGCCACGACAACATCACCTGCCTCATCGTCCGCGTCGACTAACCCACCGCCCCGGCATTTGCTTTTGCCGTTGGATTTGTCGTTGCTCTTGCTTTTCTTGTCTGTCATTCCCGAAGGGAATCTGCTTCTGTAGGTGCGGGTGCCCACATCTCGATTTTGAGATGTGAGGCCAGATTCTTGCGCAGCACGAACCCCAGATCCGTCCACAACTTGAACGGTATTGGCGTCAACCCGTACATTAACCCCTGCACAGAGAAGTGGGGCTTCAGCCCCTGAGGCCCGCAGATGAACCCCCAATCCACGACACCTCCGATCCAAACCATAGCCGTAATCGGCGCAGGCACCATGGGCAGCGGAATCGCCCACGTCTTCGCCCGCTCCGGCTTCGAAGTCCTCCTCTGCGACATCCAGCAAACCTTCTTAGACAAAGCCCTCGAACGCATCCGCACCAACCTGGGCAGGGAAGCCGCCAAAGGCAAGCTCCCAGCAGATCAGGTCGAGCCAGCGATAGCCCGCATCAAAACCACCACCGACCGCGCAACCCTCGCCTCCGCGGACTTCGCCGTCGAAGCAGCCAGCGAGCGCTTCGACATCAAGAGCGAACTCTTCCGCTCCCTCGACACGATCCTGCCCAGGGAAGCGATCCTGGCCACCAACACCAGTTCCATTTCCATCACCAAACTTGCCGCCCAGACCTCACGCCCCACACAGGTCATCGGGATGCACTTCTTCAACCCCGTCCCGGTCATGGCCCTCGTCGAAATCATCCGCGGCCTGCAGACCGATCAGCCCACCTTCGAGGCCGTTCGCGACCTCTCCATCAAACTCGGCAAGACCCCCATCGAAGTCAACGATTCCCCCGGATTCGTCTCCAACCGCGTTTTGATGCCTTTGATTAACGAAGCCGCTTTCACCGTCATGGAAGGCGTCGCCACCGCCGAGGCAGTCGACCAGGTCTTCCAGCTCGGCATGGCTCATCCCATGGGCCCGCTGACGTTGGCGGATTTCATCGGCCTCGACGTCTGCGTCGACATCCTGCGGGTCTTGCACCAAGGCCTCGGCGACCCCAAATATCGCCCCTGCCCGCTGCTGGTCAAAATGGTCGACGCCGGCTGGCTGGGCCGCAAATCCGGACACGGCTTCTATACCTACTGAATCCCGCCTTTGCCCTTGCTCTTGTCCTTGCCCCTGCTTTTCTTGTCTGTCATTCCCGCAGGGAATCTGCTGTTATCTTCCATCCAGCCCAACCCTACCTCCCCTCGACCAACCCATCCGTTACTAATTGAGAATCCCGCCAGATTCCCGTCTGCTTTTCCGCACCGAACAGGACTATCCTTGAAAGATGGTTCGCTTCACCGTTCTCGCTTCCGGCTCCAGGGGAAACAGCGCCATCGTTTCCAGTTGCCCCAGCGGCACAGGTTCGAATGGATCAGCCGAATGCACCCGCATCCTCGTCGACGCCGGCCTGAGTTGCCGCGAACTCTTCCGCCGCATGAGGCTAGCCGGCGAAGACCCCTCCAAGCTCGACGCGATCCTCATCACCCACGAGCACCAGGACCACATCAACGGCCTCGCCGTAACCGCCCGCAGACTTGGCATCCCGGTCTACTTCACCGAAGCCACACATCGCGCCTGGGTTCGCCAGGTGACCCCGCAAAAGCGCATCACCTACGCAGAATGGGCCGCCCAGTACCGCGCCCAAAAGCAGCAGGCCGGCGGATTTCCCGTACCCCACCCAGATCCGAACCCGCTACCCGACCCCGCTCCAGATCCAGCCCCCGATCCGGAGCCCGTGCCCGATCCGGCGCCAATGATCGCAGCCTCGGCCGACGACAACACTTGCGCACCCGAACCTGAATCAGCATCGGCCCCCGACCCAGGCCGCCTTCCCTCCGTCGAATACTTCCGCGCCGGAGAAGCCTTTCAGATCGGCGACATCGCCATCAGCCCCTTCACCATCCCACATGATGCCGCCGATCCCGTAGGTTTCGTCTTCACCGCCGAGGGAGTCCGACTGGCCATCGCCACTGATCTCGGCTACATGCCGCCCAATGTTCAGGCCCAGTTGCGCCGTTGCGACCTCATCATGCTTGAGTCCAACCACGACCTCGAAATGCTCCGCGACGGCCCCTACCCATGGTCGGTCAAGCAGCGGGTACTCTCGCGCGTAGGTCACCTTTCCAACGACGCCGCATCCGCCTTCCTAGAGCAAACCTATGACGGCACAGCCACTTACCTGATCCTGGCGCATCTCTCTGAAAGCAATAACCTTCCCGAATTGGCACGCCTGGCCGCCGAACGCGCGCTCACCACCAGGCCCAGCCTGCTGGCCAACCGATTGTTCCTTGCCAGTCAACACCAACCGATGGAACCGGTTTGTTTTTAGCTACGTATCCGTAATCAGGGTCGGTTACAATGGTGGGATACGTTGAGCATCGGGAAAGTCTCTGGTTACCCCCGGCCTGAGAAAGTTTTTTAGGAACCGAATCTGTGTCGAAGCGAGTCTAAACACTATGGCAAGAACCCAATGTACTGACAGGGTAGTAGGAGCCATTCTGGGTAGCTGGCGATATGACATCTCAGGCATTACGCCAGAGATGCGCAAGGATTACGAGCAGCACCTCACCGATTGTGCCCACTGCCGCTCCCGCCAAAAATTCCATCGCACGCTTGACGGCTCACTAGCCGTCCTGACAGCGTTGTCGATGATCTCCTTCCTCTTCGCACTGGCCGTACTGCAGCGCGTCAAGATCATGGAACACGTAGCCTTCAACATCCTGGGCCTCGACAAGGTCTCGATGTACCAGATGCTGGTCTCCGCAGCCTTCGCAGGCCTCTGCTTCTCGCTGATAGCCTTCGTCCTGGTCCTTGCCACCACCCCCGCCTCGTCCTACCTCGGCGGCATGGCAGCCGAGCGCGCCCGCCTGATCGAAGCCCGCCTGCCAGAATCCATCCGCAGCCTGCGACCGCGCTAAGCAACTGCGTCAGTCCAAAATCAAAGCCCGCCCGGATCATTCTAGGCGGGCTTTCGTGTGTATGAAGGGTACGGGCTTCAGCCCGTACAACGAATCAATCCTTGGCAACGGGCTTCAGCCCCTGAGGGTTTTGCATCGGGTGCATGCAGCTCCCGCATAACTTCGCTTTCGGCGTTCGCAGCGGCCTTCCACATCGTTCACAAGGTGGCCCATACAAGCTCAGTCGGTGATGCCTCACCGCCAGATGATTCGTTTCACGCATCCCTGTCACCCGCTCGTAATACTCCAGCAACGGGCGGAAGCGCTCCTGCATATCGGCTTCCTCGAGCGAAACTCCCCATTTCTTCCGGAACTCCTTTGTCGCCCGAATCCCATCCGAGTACAACACGGACGCCTCCGTATACTCGGCCTCATCGAGCATCGGCATCTCAGTCTTACACCGCCAGCACCATAACCACTGCATAGTATCGCGCCCTTCGACGATCCTGTGAAGACTATCCACATCTATAGAACATAACCAGGTAAATGGGGGCATACTTTTTTCTTGAGAATCTCGACTAACTCTGAATCCATGTATGTGTAATTGTCCGGAATGCGAAGGACAACCATTCGCTTCGTCTCAAGCAACTTCCCGAACCTGTTCCTGAGCTTGTCACGGTGGTGGTTTTCCATCGCGAAAATGATGTCCGCCCACTCGACAAGATCCGTCGAAACCTGCGTCTCAGCGTCCACGCTTGTTCCCGCGGACAGAGCTTCAATGCCTTCATAATCAGAGAAGACGGCCTCAGCAGTTGGACTGCGAAGCCGGTTCCTGCTACAGACAAACAGCAGCTTCATCCCTGCCACGGAATCGTCAGCCCGCCAGTAAGCCCACTGACCTTCTCGACATTGTGCCCCCGGCACCACGACTCCAACCCCTTCACCAACCGCTCCACCGCCCGCGGATCGGCATAACTCGCCGTCCCCACCTGCACCGCCGTCGCCCCAGCCAGCAGAAACTCCACAGCATCCTCCGCAGTCACAATCCCGCCCATGCCAAGAACCGGGATAGCCACCGCCTTCGCCGTCTCGTACACCATGCGCAGCGCAATCGGCTTGATCGCCGGCCCTGACAGACCGCCAGTGATATTGCGAATCATCGGCTGCCGCGTCTCCGCGTCGATCGCCATCCCCAGAAAAGTATTCACCAGTGAAATCGCATCCGCCCCAGCCAGCGCGGCGATCCGCGCCATCTGCGCAACTGAGGTGACATTCGGCGACAGCTTCACAATCAAAGGTCGCTTGGAAATGGCCTTGGCCCGCGCCACCAGATATTCGAGCGCGCCCGCGTCCGCGCCAAAAGTCATCCCGCCCTCATGCACATTGGGGCACGAAACATTCAACTCATAAGCGACCACACCCTCAGCATCATTCAATCGCTCGATAACTCCGAGATAGTCCGTCACCTTATCCCCGAAAACATTCGCGATGCACTTGGCCTTCTTGTATCGCTTCAGCTCCGGCAGCTTCTTTTCAATGAACTCCGCGACGCCAATATTCTGCAGCCCGATCGCGTTCAACATGCCCGCCGCCGTCTGCACAATCCGCGGAGCCTCATTGCCCGCCATCGGCGTCAGCGAGAGCCCCTTGGTCACAAAGGCGCCAATCTTTTCGAGAGCAACAATCTCCTCGAACTCGATGCCGTAACCAAACGTGCCGCTCGCGGCAATGATCGGGTTCGCCAGCTCAATACCGGCAAACCGCACTGTCATGTCAGGCTTCAAAGGCAATCGCTTTCCTGATTCAGACTCAGATGTAGGTGCCCCACCCTCGCCACGCCGTTGTTTTTGTGGCTAGGGTGGGATGGACGCCGGCCGAACCAGCAATCCCTGATGCAACCCCGATTGTAATTGTCGCTGACTCTAGCGGTCCGTATCCTTCAACGAATCCGTCAACACCCGCCCCACCGACGCCGAAGGCTGATTTACCCCCAGCAGCGAAGCAAACGTAGCCGCCAGGTCCACAGGCTCAACCCGCCCCCGATACGTCCCAGGCTGAAAAGGAGCGCCATAAAACGCCAGCGGCACATGCCTGTCATACGACCACGGACTAAAGTGCGTCGTCCCCGACCCATGCTGATCCTGCATCTCGTATCCACCCAGCAGCAGCATCACATACCAGTTCCCGTGATACGTGTAGCTATGCGCCAACTCTCGCCCCATTTCGCTGGGAGGCAACTCGCCGTGTAGCAATTGAAGCCGCGTATAAGCGCCCACGAATACAGGCGTAGGCGGCAGCCGATGCGTAGCAGGCTCCTTTGGCGCCAGCAAACCCAGCTTGGCCACAGCATCCGGCAGCGCCTCGCTAAGTGCCTCTTCAGCAGTTTTCTCGTCGATCCCCGCCGCCTCAAAGGCGCGGCGGTCCAGCGTCAAGTAGGGTAGGTCCGACCCCGACAACAGATAGCTTTCCATCGGACTCTGCGGATACCGAGTCTTTGCCGGTGGAAACCTCTGGCGCAGCGCATCATTCACGTTCTTCGCAAGCGCCTTCAAATCCACCGTCGCTGCATTCATCCCCAGCCCAGTTGCAACCGCAGGCACCGGCGCAACGCCATGATCCGCAGTCAGCGCAATCCAGACATTCTTCAGCCCGACCGTCGAATCCAGCCACCCAAAGAACCGGTCCAGATCGCGATCCAACCCCAGCACCATCTGGTGTTCCTCTTCAGAATCCGGCCCGAACCGGTGTCCCACCAGATCATGCGCCGACAATGAAACCGTCAACAGGTCCGTGGTCGAGTTCTGACCCAGTTTCTCGCCCGTGATCAGCGCCTGCGCAAAGTCCAGCTCGTAGTGGTTGGCCGCAGAAGACAACTCGATCTGCGAAGAGAATTTCCCCTTCCCATCCACTCCCGCTTCCTTCGCCGCTTCCGCTAGCCGGCCGCTCGCATTGAACTCCGCAGCCCATCCCGGCAAGTGCTCCATGTAGTACGTCGAACTGGTGAAGCGCCCGCTGTCGTCATCCAGCCAGAAGGCTCCATTGGCCGCCTGTCCCGGAGGCAGAATCGCTGCACGATCCTTGATCGAGACGCCAAACACACGCGATTGCCCCTTGGTCGCAAGGCGCAGCTCATCGCCCAGCGTCGAGGCTCTCAGGCTTCGTGGCGAAGCACCCGGCACAACCGCGCTCCCAGCCGGACGATCGACCAGGCTGTAACGCTCGTCTTCTACAGAAGTGACCTTGTGCTCATACGATCGCGCCGCATCCCACCACTCGTTGTTCTCAATGCCATGACCGTCCGTATACGCGCCAGTTCCGATCGTCGCGTGTCCCGGAGCAGTCTTGGTGTTCGCATAGTTGTAATAGCAGTCAGGAAACCACGCGCCCTCATCCAGCAGCAGCCTGAATCCCCGCCCTTTGAACTCCGACCTGAAGCGCTGTAAATAATCCCCGCGAAACTGGTCGATGACCACAATCACGACAAGCTTGGGCTGCGCGGTATAAGCCTGCGCCCGAGCAGCAGAAGCATCCAAAAGACCAGCCAGCAAAGAAGCCATGGCAACGACAGCAGCAAAAGAAGAGAAGCGACGCATGACTTCAATCCTAAAGGCAGGGAATGGAGAACAGGGAATAGGGAACAGGGAATAGGGAACAGGGACTAGGGACTAAGAAGCAGCGGATAGCGAGAAGAAGCTAACGACGAGGCAGCAGCAAAAACACAAGAGAAATGCAGACACAAATGCAAGCTATAACAAAGTCCGGTAAAAAGATGCTGGAGGCAGGCATGCTTCGTCTGTTCCCTGTTCCCT
>Ga0182024_10002441_pt1 | contig 46027 bp, 42 predicted proteins | sample P32metaG_FD_120480 | JGI IMG/M metagenome (GOLD analysis project Ga0182024, IMG submission 120480) | Permafrost microbial communities from Stordalen Mire, Sweden - P3-2 metaG (Illumina Assembly) | ecosystem: Environmental > Terrestrial > Soil > Wetlands > Permafrost | place: Sweden: Stordalen... | reverse complement strand
TGCGAGATGGTTTGGCCGATCATGAGCGGGCGCTGGGACTCAGGCTGCAATGTTAGGGATGTGACGAGGCAGAGTCAACGAGGACGGCGCACCAAATGGACGCAGGAAAGGGCAAATCCTGTCATTTCAAGCGTTCCTGAGCCCTTGCCTACGGGGTGGTCCAAAAGGGTATCTGCGACGACTTCATTTTATGCGGCCTTTCGCCCCCTGTTTCGGCAAGTTGGTCGCTGGTGCACAGGTATACCTTTTGAACGGGTCACTGCCGGAACCCGATTCGGCGCAACAAGTCCGCGAAGCGCGGGTCGGAGTGGAGATTGTCAAGTCTTATGGACGCGATACACACGCGTCAACGCGTGTGCATGATCAGGGCGTGGAGGTTTCGCTGTCACGCAACATGATCACATCACTGGTAGCATCGTGCCGCAATACGCCAAGTTGCCTTCCATCTCTCGACCATCGAAAATCGAGAATGATTTTTGACCTGAAGTTCGTAAGCTGCTTCGCTGCCGAGCCGTCCAGCGAGAGAGTCCAGATATTGCTCACGCCTTGCTCTTGCCGGACGAAAGCCACCGCCTTGCCATCGGGAGTAAAGCGGAAGTTTCCGCGGGTTGTCGGTCCCGGTGAGTAGAAGACCGCCGTGAAATGCGGATCGATGTTGAGCCACCGCAATCCACTGCCAACTGGCGCGTCCAGATTCAGCAACTGAATCCGGTTCGTGTAAGTCTTCGTTTCCGGTGAAATCTCATACCAGAACATCGCTAGTACTCTTCCGTCGGGCGAAAGCGCCGCTCCCTTGAGCGCGGCATTCTTAAGTTCGGTGCCCGGTACCAATTTACCCTCGCCACCGGCAGAAGGTACTTGGAATACCCCGCCGCTCTTCGCATAATCCGTGTAATACAGGAGCTTCCCGTCAGCCGAGCAAAACCAGAACACCGTACCAGTACTGGCTGGAGTAAGCGCCTTGGCACCGGAACCATCAGCGTTGCCCCTCCAAACTCGATACGCTCCCGTTTTGTCCTCCTTGGTGAAGCGGGTCATCGCGATCGAGTTATCGGCGCAAGAGGTCACATCCTTGAGATATCCGCCCGGATCGTTCATTGCCGTCTCCGCGGCGGTTCCGTCGGCTCGCACCAGCAGCAAACGCGAAACTTCCGACACCAGCAGCCGACCATCAGTCATCCAGTCAAATCCCGCGATCGTCTCCTGAGGAGAGATCCCCGGAACCGTTGATGCTGCACCTCCACCACTTCCGGATAATAGGTCGATCTGAAATGTCTCCTGCCGCTCCACCGTGGCGAGCGTCGAGCCGTCGGCAGAAATCGAGAGCGCTGGATGCTGGCTGGCATCATTGGTAATCGCACGAAACTTTCCGTCCGGATACGAAAAAACTCCGATTTGATAATTCCCCAATGATGCCTTCTCCATCCGAATGAAAACTGAAAAAAGTGATCTCCCATCCGCAGACCAAGCTACATTGAACGGCAGTTTGTCGCTGAATCTGGCAAATGCCTCCACTTGCTTGGTCTTAAGATTGAACAAGTCAATGGACGAAAAATAGTTGCCCGTGTAGCCAAACGTTGAAATTGCAATATGCAGACCGTCGGGCGACCACGCGAGGCTCAAGGGAGCATCCGACAAAGGCGAAACAAGTAGCGTCCTTTCATCGCCCCCTTCTGCCCGCGCGTCCAGCAAAACCCACTTGCCGACTTCGGGATCGTTCATACGAGCATATGCCACGCGCAATCCGTCCGGCGAAAATGTTGCGTCACTGTCTACATCCCTCGCGATCGCTTCCGGCGCGCCTCCCAGCACCGGAGCCCTATACAAATCCCAAACTGTGGACGAGGCGCTCTGTGACTCCCGAAAGTAGATGAAGTTGCCGTCGCGCGAAAACATCGGACTCGCAAAATCGCGACCGGTTCCAGAAATCACCGAGGCATCGCTTCCGGTGAGCACGTTCCGCAACCGCAGACTTTGTTGCCCGTTTTCGGTTTGTATACTTAGCACGAATTTACCGTCAGGTGAGATACCGGTTCCCACCGTGTTGCCGTTATTCGTCACTTGCCTGATTGTGAAATTCTTAAAGGGGGTCGCAGCAGGACGATGCAAGAGGGAGTAAACGCCGAAACCTGCCGCGCCGAGCAAGATCAAGACAGCCACCACTGCAGCCGTAGAGCCCCATTTGTGCTGCTTCGCGACAGTGAGGAGGGCGGAACCGTTGGTCGTGTGCGCAGGTTGGGTCGTGGCTCGATCGACGTCTCTCTCCACACTGACAGAAGCGGCATGGCGGCTGGAGTCGGTATCGCGCCTCAACCGTTGTAGGTCGGCTCGCATTTCGGAGGCGTGTTGGTAGCGCAGGGAAGATTCCTTCTCCAACGCCTTGTTGACGATGTCTTCCAGCTTCGGCGGCACGTCGGGATTCAGTCGCACCGGAGCTACGGGGACACGTTCCAGAATTTCGTTGAAGATCACCGCCGAAGTGTCACCCCGGAACGGCAGCGTGCCCGTGCACATCTCGTACAAAACCGCACCGAACGAGAACAGGTCCGTGCGAGCATCGAGCACCTTGCCTCGAATCTGCTCCGGCGACATGTAAGCGACGGTGCCGAGCGTAGAGCCGGGGCTGGTAAGTTGCTCCTCATCGATGGTCGCGACGTTTGCATCTGCGCCTATTCCCGGCTTCAGAGAGAGCTTGGCGAGTCCGAAGTCCAGAATCTTCGCCTGCCCGCGAGCCGTGACGAAGATGTTCGCTGGCTTGATGTCTCGATGGATGATCCCTTTGGAGTGCGCTGCGTCGAGGGCGTCCGCGATCTGAATGCCCAGATCGAGTACCGTTTCCATCTCCAGCGGCTTGCCCGCGATCCGGTGCCGGAGAGTCTGCCCCTCCAGCAGTTCCATGGCGATGAAGCGTCGTCCATCAGATTCGTCAATCTCATAGATCGTGCAGATGTTCGGGTGATTCAGGGAGGACGCAGCCTTGGCTTCACGCTGGAAGCGGCTGAGCGCCTGCGTGTCGTTAGCAAGTTCATCAGGGAGGAACTTCAGGGCGACGTGGCGACCGAGCTTCAGGTCCTCCGCTTCGTACACTACACCCATGCCCCCGCCGCCGATCTTGCTGAGGATGCGGTAATGGGAAACCGTCTGCCCCACGGGTTGGGAGGTAGTGTCCACTGGGGTGACATGTTAGGTGGGCGAGAAGGGGAAGGTCAATCAAGACGGCGGATGATCCCCCCTTTACTGTGCTCGCTGGGGTGAGGGCTCAACCAGTGGTCTGCGCCAGATTTGCTTCGACTGCACGATGCGCGTGCAAGCGATCCATCGCCCATCAGGCGAGACTCGCGGATGCATGAGGTTGCCAGAATCGTGCGACAACTGGTGGGGCGAGCCGCCTTGGCGCGAGACCGCAAACAACTGCATGCGACCGCCCGCCAGACCGCCATAGATTATACTCTTGCCGTCCGGCGTCCAGTCGACGCCGCTATCCGTCGAAGCTTTGTAATTGAGCAGCTTTTCCGTGTGGGTACCATCTGCATGGACAATCCAGAGGATGCGATCTTCGCCTCCGCGGTCATCCTCAATCGCGATTTCCGTGCCGTCAGGCGACCACGCTGCCCATAAGGCACTACGAATGCTCGCGGGTAAGGGAAGCATATCCGTGTGAAGAGCCTTCCCACTCTCCGGGTCAAGCGTAATGACCCAAAGTCGGTTGATACCGGGCTGTCCGCCTTTTACCCACGCACTGAAGATTAGCTTTCGCCCGTCCGGCGACCAAAACGCTGGCCCCGTCTCCCACCCAAAATCTGTGAGGCGAATTTCTGGGGCATGGACATCATCTGCGAGACGGAGATACACGTCGTCAGTGCTGCCGGGGCCGTCGTAATCGGGGACTGGCGTCTTTGACCGATGTGAATGAAATGCGATCCAACGCCCGTTCGGGGAGATCGCTGCCGGAAAATCCTCGTGGAAGCCGGAGACAATGATACTTGGCCCCGAGATGATTTTGCCTTGCGCATCGACGCCCACGACCGCCGCGTCCAAGTTTATCGCCCAGTCGGCCAGCCGCCAGCCGCCGATGAAATAAGAGATTCGCCGACCATCGAAGCTCCAGATTGGCAATTCTCCGCCAGTTACTAACTCCCTCGCTTCTCCACCGCCAACTGGCAACAGTGCGACGGCTGAGTGATATACGTTTCTGGCCCAGTAAAGATCGCCTCCAGCAACGGAAGGATCGAAGTTATCTTGATTGGGAGACTCGGCGAGAAGATGGCGAGCACCGCTGCTTGTATCAAACTCGTAAATCTTCAGCCACCGCTGCGCATAGGGCTGGTGCCTCGCTGCATTATCGGGTGCGGCGTTACTTGCCAAGGGTAGATAGATGCTGCGCCCATCTGGAGCAATGGCGATACTGCCCGAAGGAATCGCATCGAGATCGCTAGCGATGGTTTCGATGCTCGGCTTGGGCGATGTAATCCGTACAAGTGATGATTTCCCGTCCGCCCCGAACACTAGGGCGTACAGCGCCTTGCCATCCGGTGCAAAAACAGTACCGCTCACTTTCCCAATGACCGGATAGTGTTCATATTTTCCGTTTGCTCCTACATAGAGCCCCGCATCCGGGCGAGACGAGAAAAAGTAAGCGATTTCGCTGGCATCTGGCGAGCACTGGAGCACTGCGTCTGGGGGAACCGAAATGAGTTCAAGGTGCTGCCCATGGGAAACGAACCAACCGTGCTGTCCCGCCCGCTTGCCAAGGTATGCCAGCTTTCCATTCCCGCAGAACGCTGCTGCTCTCGGCGGTGAATCCAGATCGGCACTCAAGTGTTGACGATCTTCGTGGCCAGTTTTCAGCGAGACGAGTGCCTCCACTCTACCCCACTCCGTGAACAGAGCCCACTCAGCGTCTGCGGAGATTGCCACATCGGTCGCGGGCCCTTCGAACCACTGGTTGCTCGGCTGCTCGTAAACCATAGCGTCCCGGTTTCCACGCTCTTGTGCTACAGCAAGATGAGGCAACAGCAAAACGATAATCGGAACGATAAACGGACGAAGCGTCATGGGAGCCTCCGACTTGTGGCGATTTCGATCGTAATGGGAAACCGTATGACCCACGGGTTGGGCATGGCCACTGGCTAGACATGTTAGGTGTGGGCGAGGGGAAGGTCAACGCTCGGCGACATTCCAGTTCAGGTAAGTTGAATCCCAACCGCCACATCGAATTTCGAATAATACTTCTTCACGTCCTTCGCGCCGTACTTCTCCCGAAACTTCTCGACGACAGATTTCACAACTCTGTCATCAGTGATGGGAACGGCTCGCAACTTTGCTTCCACACCCCGCGCATCAATCCGAATCCACGGGTTTTGGAGTACGTTCCTGTACCACTGCGTGTCCGAGCCCTGCACGGGTAGGAGGTAGAGCTTTTCGCCGTCCATCACGAACCAGACGAGGATCGAGATCGTCCGCCCCGACTTCTGCCGATCACGCTAATCTTGATCTGGCGGTAGCGAGCGAGGCGGGCTTTGAGGTCGTCCTGTTGGTTTGGCATGACACACTCCTGTCGGTACCGAGGGTGGTCGAAACTAGCAACAACCGCAGACCTTCCCGCGCATAGCTTCCTGACCCTCCCAAACAATGAGCGGCAGAACCGCTAAAGCCGCAAGCGGGTCTGCCCACTTGACGTGCCAGATCGTGTTGATCGCCAATCCCACCAAGGCGATGAGCGAGAGGTAAGCACACAGCGCCGACTGAGCGGCGTCCGCCCTCAACGCAGCACTGCCTGTAGCTCCTGATAGCCGCCGCTTTTCTTTCGCGAGCCACGGCATGACGGCGGCGGCCGAAACCGCTCTTGGCGCATCATGCGCGGGGAACGCCGATAGAGATACTGTTCTGGGTGCCTGTCGCATGCGGTCGCTGGCGCAGCGACCATGAGCGCCGACCGGGTCGGTAAGGTCTTCACTGTCGTCGGTCAGAACATGCGCAAGTGTGTTATCTGCAAACAAATATTCACTCGGCGAGCCTCTGCTGAACACGCCAAAGTGGTCTGCAATCCAGCCGTTCACTTCCAGCAACTCACTCGTTCTGTGCGTTCCTGAAAAGCCCCGGAAAGGGAGTGATTCCGTGCCCGGAGCAACACCTCACGACCTTCGGGGGTGCGTGTGTACACGAGTTCAACTGGTCCGACGAGACGTGCCCAGCGTTTCGTGAACATCTCAGCAAATTCCTTCTTCCGCGCCAACGCATCTGGAACCGCGAAATAGTCCTCGCGGAACATTCTCCAAATCTTGCGCCGTGCGAGCAGGTATCGCGGGTTGTCGATTGGGCTCAGTATCTCGCGCAGGGCGCGAAGAAATGCCACTTGTTCCTTACCCGTCCCACCCCCGATCCAGCAGAATACGGTTCCGTCGCCATTCTTATCGGCATACACGCGAAACTCTCCGGCGTGCTGGTCAATCGAACCCTCGTACTCTAGGGCTTCGAGAACTGCACTCCCGATCTGCTTGATGCTTCTTTCGGGCGTTCCGTGCCGAATGAAACGCCACAGCGCAATCAGGCTCCAAGGCAAGCTCACAATTGCAGCAATCCCCAGCAGTAGTGCGACGTTACTCCAAAAGTCCTGAGTCGTCCGAACTCGACCCAACATCCGTCCAAAATATTCGAGCATTGCGACGACAACATAAGCAGCTTGGATCAGAAGAGCCGCAATTGTGTTTGCAAGAACGAACCCATGAGGCAGCGATTCGTCGGGTGCTTTCAAGCCATCCGTCATCTGCTTGATTGAACCTGCACCGAGCGCATCTTGCCACTGCTGGCGAAGAGCAGCGCGGTCGAGAGCACGCTTGCAGGTCTGGGCATTGAACTGGGTTATCTGATCACGGCTGAATGGGGGGTGTCCGAAGCCCAATCGTTCGGTTCCGTTCTCGATCACTGGCGCAGCAGAATTCACACCAGCGAATGCAGAGCAGCGCCGAACCAGAAGTTCATAATCGTCACCCGGACCGAACAGACCCGGCTCAACACAAACTAGATGCCAGATGTTGGCTGTTTTCTTTGGCTGAGCGGCGTCCACTCGGATCGAGCGCCCCCTCATCTGGTTCGACAGAACAAAAGAGCCGACAAAACTGGCGAGCACCAGCGTGTTAATGCAGGGGGCATCCCAGCCTTCTCCAAGCAAGGATTTGGTTCCCACCAGCACTGTTATCCCGCCCTGCTGGAAAACCGACGTGATCAAACGAACTGAGCCTCGATAGTATTCTCCGCGTATTTCTACGCTCGAATAACCCGGATCGTGGATTAGCGCGGAGATTGAGAGGTCTCGCGACTCAATTCCCAATGCCGTCGCAGCCTGCCTGAGGAGTGGTTCCGCGCTGCCGGGAATAATCACCAGCGAGCCGCTTAGAACACCCAGACGGATGTCCGACAAGGCGGCACGGCGCAGAAATTCAAATATCGGAACGATACCAATATCTTCACAGATCGCAACTTCGCCCGCAGATTTCGGCATCTCTGCCTTGCGGATGAAATCCGTGAGAATGACGCACCGCAATTCGTTGCCCTGACTTCCCGATTCAAGCCTGACGATCTCCTCGACTGATTTCAATTTGGTGACCGACGTAGTTAGCAGCTTTAGGTGGTCTGAAGGATTGCGGAGCTTCACCCTTCGCCGTTCAATCGCGCCGATCTCCAGCATCTCGCGCCGGATCGACTTGAGGATTTGTTCGCTCCGTTGGAAACTTTCGGCATCGGAATACAGGCAACGCGAAAGCAGCACCTCCACCCATTCGAGTTCTAGCGTAGGAATTTGCTTGTGAGACAAGCCCAGCGTGCTCAACACGGCATGTGGGATTTCCCGCCCAGTGGCGTGCAGAAAGACGACCATGCTGGAGAGATATTCGGGGTCTTCAAGAATCTCTTCCGTGTGCTCGTCGGGCGTGGAAATCCACGGATGAGTGAGGATCGCATCATTGAAGCTCTCGTTCGACCGAAGCCGCCCGACAAACGAATCCACGGCGGCGCGGAAATCCGAGATCACCTTCTGCTCTTTCTCAGTAGGCGTGCTGAAGTAGACGTAGTCCTGATGCGGACAGAGGTCACCTTCGAGCACCAGTTCGGGTACGGAAACCTCCGCGTCGACTGGACCGCAGAGTTCTTCGTATCGCTGCCATTCGAAAGGAGACACATCGTAGGGCGGCGTAGCCGTCAGGGCAACTATCGTTGGCTTGTCGAGTTGCGCCGCTACGGAAGTCAACGTTTTCCACCACTCGGCGCGGAGATGGTGAGCCTCGTCGAGGACAAGAGCCTTAAACTTCGCTTCGGTGAACGCCTCAGGGAGAAGGACGTGCGCTTGAGCGCCGTGGTTGATGTCCGCGTCGTTGCTTAGTGGCTCGAACACATGGTTCTTAACGTCACCGTTCTCCTCGGCTCCAATTGGCTGCGTTTGCTCTTCTGGTTCGTTCGAGCAGACTGCATGCAATGCCTGATAGGTCGCGATTGTTAGGAACGCAGGATTCCTCAATTCCGTAGAAACCCACGCGGGTCTGCCACTGCCCGGAGGCAGAAAAAGATCGACAAGACGATCAACCCATTGATCTCGGATGGTGATCGTTGGTGCCAGCACCAAGGTGGGTTGATTTACCCGCTTTATCACTTCGAGACCCAGAACTGTCTTGCCCGATCCCGGCGCTGCTACCAAATGCAGCCGTCTGTTGTTCAGATAGCCGTCAAGGCGATCCAGCAGACGTGATTGATAGACTCGCCAAGTCTTTCGGAAAGTCATTACATCCGGCAGAGATTCCCGTTACGTGTTGGGGGATGCCAAGGGCATGAACTGCTGAATTATATGGTTGCAGGCGGTTTGGGGCTACTGTTGCGTCTTTACCGGGGGTCTGCGCGGCGTTGCGTCAGCCAGTGGTCAAAGGGCTTTCCCGCAGTAGCCGCAAGTGAGTGAATTTAACGCCCGAGAAATTCGCGCCCCTTCTGGTCAGCCAGCATACCTTTTGAGTCGAGCCTGTCGCGATTGGGGAATCTGGGGTAGAGATACTCACGCCACGTCCGAGAGCGTAACGTAGAGCAGGATACCCACGAAAGAATAATGGCATCTGCATTCTCGCACGCGGTCGCAGCCCTCAGTATCGGAACGTGCTTCTATCGACCCGAAATCCCCAAGCGTATCTGGCTGGCTGGCGTCGTGTGTTCCGTCATTCCTGACCTCGATGTGATCGGGTTCCGGTTCGGCATTCGCTATGGTGACTTCTGGGGACATCGCGGACTCACCCATTCTCTAGTCTTCGCCGGTCTTCTGGCAGCCGTGGTTACGGTTGTCATGTTCCGGCGCGGAGTATCCGGAATCGGGCGATTGGCGCTACTTGCGTATTTGTTTCTGGCGACAGCAAGCCACGGCTTGCTTGACGCCATGACGAACGGCGGGCTTGGCGTGGCGTTCTTCTCGCCTTTTGACAACACCCGCTATTTCCTGCCGTGGAGACCAATCCGCGTTTCACCAATCGCCGTGACGCGCTTTTTCACGCCACAAGGATTCGCAATTCTGCAAAGTGAACTGCTGTGGATTTGGCTTCCGGCGATGCTGTTTGCAGCATTGATCTGGATGTTGCGCCGGAAGAGCCAACCGCACGTGACGATCCCAAGCGAGTAGCGCAGATTCGCTGCCCTTGGTTCAGCGACATGCCGGGAGCGGTGTTTCGATGTGGTTGAACTCCCACGCTTCCCTGATGTGAGCAATAGTTGAGTCTCTTTGCTGGGTGTCAACTCCGAGCGGCATGAAATCGAATTGCGCCCAAAACAAGAAATTCAGGTAGACGACTTTGCGATTGGTCGAGACCTCAAAGACAAAGTCCATTCGACTGTAGTCCCATGTCTTCCTCATTGTGACGAACTGTTCGACAGCATCCTTTCCCCTAAGCCCGAAGCTGTCTGGAACGAACCCCTTAAAACCCGAACCGAAGAAAGCGGATTCAACGCTGATGGTTCCTCGGATTGAAGCATTGAACATCACAAGCTGTTCGGCTGGAATCCAATACTCGACATGCATAGCCGAACCCACAGTACGTGGCTCGAAATTGGCGAGGAACGAATCAGCGACGGCGAACTTAGTCACGTACCCGGCGAAGCTGGTGTCTTTTGTGTTCCAGTCCCTCGCTATCTGGGTTGCATACTCCATGTTCGCCACAGGATAGAAGATCGGCTGCTGTGGCAATCGCGGAGGAAACTCCCGCATTCCGGAATCCCAGATCAGAGCGAGTTCGTTAAGACCGACTGGTCGATACAGCGTCGTCATGGCTGGCATCCCGGCGCTGCGGGAGAGTTGTTCCAAAAGCGAAGATACGTCTCGCTCACAAGTGCAGAGATTCTGTTTCTATCCACCTTCTCTGGCAATCCGCTCTTCGCTTCGGCTTCTTCGAGTTCGCGGAACAAGGAATTCGCAAGGCTTAGTACACGCTCAAGAGAACCGTAATTCCCCGTGCGAATCGTAATCAGCAACTCCTTTTCCGGACGAGGCAATGTGATCGTGCCGGAGCGCATCAACTCAATTCCCTCGTTCAGCAAGCGGATTACGTGCATGGCAGCCTTTATGTCATACCCGTGGACACCAATTAACTCGTGCCTCTGACCCTTCTTGCCAGTTCCAATCCCTTGCAGGCGGCGAACTTGAGCCTCGGCAAACCCACGGAACTGGAGGGCTGCCTGCCGCGAGAGGAATACGTCCCGGCTCTTCAAAACCCGATCCCACGGCTCCGGCTTCGGTGCATAGTTCTGGGAGAACAGAAAGTGCAGAGCAGTCGGATTGCCCTTAGCTGCCAGACCCGCCCACTTCCGCAACGAATACAGGCACAAATCAACATCGTCCGGACCGTTCCTACGTTCGCTGCCCGCCGTGCTCCACACATAGAAGTCCTGCTTGTCCAAACCGAGGATGAGTTCGGGCAGTTCCAAGTAGACGCCGTAGATGTCGAGGTCATCAGTATTCTTAACCTTTGCGCCGTGTAGTTCGCTGCCACCCACGAAAAGGTGAATGAGGCTATCGAGGTGTGGAAACTGCGCCTGATGCACGGCGGAAACCAGTTGTTCGGAACGGGTCATCGCTGACAGTGTAACGTGGCGCTTCTAACGGCGGGCAACTTCTCAGTGACTGTCGAGAACAGCGATTGTGGAGCAATCCAGCGCATTTATCGGCGGCTTTTCTACTGCGTGCGGGGCGCTCTCGCAGACACGTCATTGATACCGTCCCGTTTGACCGTTGCCGTGCTGATATTAGATATTGAGACGGATGGACACCGAACAGACCATTGCTGAAATCGAGCGGCTGGAGCGCATCTTCGCGGTACCCGACACGAGACCGCTGAGTGCAAGCGACCTCGCGGCTGCGAATCGGCGGCATGATGAGCAGCAAGCCAGTAGCCCGTGGTTTCAGCTTTGGCAACGGTATGGGGTTTGCTGCCGAACCGAGTCCCCAGTGCTTCGACTAGGCGAATCGGAGAGCTAACCTCGTCGCGAATGGAGGTGAAAAATGGCGAAGAAGAAAGCTGCCAGTGCTGCCAGTGTCTCACCGAAACTCACGGAGGGTGAACAAGACCTCCTGTCGCACATCCAAGACGGATACCAGCTTGAAACTAATTCGCTCGGCGGCGACCCTATTCTGCGCCGATTGAAAGACAACGAAGTAATCCGCCCCCTCTCTGCCAATCGCAATACTATCAAGGCGCTCGAACAGCGCGGACTCATCAGCCCCGGCAAAGGTCGAGACCCGCTCACTATCGTGTGGCGTCTGAAAAAGAAAATAGATTAGGACCTCTGCTCTTCCGGCACATTCTAACGCTAGGAACCGTCTCTCAAGCCTTTCATCCAACTCAGTAAACAGCTAAGTTAAGATTGGTTGCAACGGCTGGAGGGCACCATGTCGCCACGCACACTTTTTCTCAGCAAGCTGATCGGGCTGTACTGCATTCTGATCGGGCTATCCATGATGACCCGTGGACAAGCGACCGTGGAGACGTTGACCGCCCTTCTTCAGAACTCCGCGATGACGTTGATCCTTGGTGTAATCACGCTGGCGGCTGGGCTGGCGATGGTTCTCGCGCACAATATCTGGTCGGGCGGTGCGCTCGTCGTCGTGGTCACCCTCGTCGGTTGGATGGCGCTCATCAAGAGCCTATTCTTCTTGTTCCTGCCGCCTGAGATGGAAACGGGACTCTTTCTTCAGCAGCTTCACTATCAACAATTCTTCTACCAGTATTCAGCTATTTCGCTCGTCCTCGGCGTCTACCTGACTTATGGAGGATTCAAGTCAAGATCACATTAGCCAGCTACGTGAAAAGCCGATTCTGAATCTGCGCCAGTTTCACTGGTGCTGAGCACTCTTCGTCGTCGTTGGCAACATGGTTGATCCGCGTGCTCACGGGGTAGCACCGCATCAGCCGAGCATCGTAGGGCTTCAGCAGGTCGGAACGCCGCATGACGGGTGCGGGAGACGCGGACTGCAATCTGATAAGCCTCCATGCTGTCGGAGAAAGCCTCGACAATATTGCCAAGCGACTGCGGCTAGTTACCAATGATGGCTAATGGCTCCTAAAGACACGAATTCCTGCCTTGAGGTCTGATCAGCATCGGCGGACTGACCCCTCGTAACTATGGTGCCCCTCCCAGCAGGAGTACCGTCACAATAAGCCGAGAGTCGAGGGCGGCCGCTTTGTATGCGGAAGCCTTCCCACACACCATACGACACCTTAGGCGTTCTGCACGATTCGCACCAACACTCACCTGCGACGAGACCGCAGCGGTTAATCGTTCCAATTCGAAAATTTGGGGAAGAAATCAATGCCTGAAGACACATACAAGAAGAGGCTGGCGCAATACGGAGACAAGTTGACGAGTCAGCAAAAGCTCTACTTTCAGCAGGAATACGACAAGCAAAGCAGAAATCCTTCGACAGCGTTGATGCTGACTCTGTTCTTGGGAGGAGCGGGCGCACATCGATTCTATCTTCGCCAGTGGGGTTGGGGAGCAGCATATTTGCTGTTTATGTGGACATTCGTGCCTCTCATTGTGGCATTCGTGGAGTGTTTCCTCATCAGGGGTCGTACAGAAAAGTACAACGAGCAAACTGCGCAACAGATATTGGACAAGATGGATTTGATCTTCTCAAAACCGGAGATCGCTGTTGGGGCGGGGGCCTAAACCCATCTTTCAGCCTGTTGGGTACCGAGCCTCATGAATGAGATTGAAAAGCTGATTCAAACGACCAGACAGCAACACGATGGGGCGAGATCGGCGGCAAAGTTCTGGATCGTTGTCGCAGTTCTCGGGAATGTTGTGATCCCGCTCTTGTTGGTTGGGGGGATTGTGCTCGTAGCCTGTTTTATGAAGTAAAGGCTTGACCGAGTTTCACGCTACCGTGATTGCAAATCGTTGCCAACTCTTGTGATTTGAAGATTTGAAGTCGTAATGGAGATAAGCGTAATGAAGAGAACGATCATCGCATTGTCGCTTTTGTTCGTTGTTGGGTTGTCAATCGGGTGCAACAAGGGGAAGGATGAGGTGTTGCCGGATGGCACCAAGATGTTCGGGAAACGGACTCTGAAGGACGGCACCCAGACAGCAGAGCGTAAGGAGTTTCCAGACGGGCGGAAGAATTTCAATCAAACTTGGCTAAAGGATGGCACGGTCAAGGCAGAGCGTGGTGAGCTTCCTGACGGGGGAAAGAATTTCAATGAAACTTGGCTAAAGGATGGCACGGTCAAGGCGGAGCGTATCGAGTTTGTCGGTGGGAAGAAGTCTTTTGACGTGACTTGGCTCCCAGACGGCACCCTAAAAACTGGACATGACGAATTCCCCGACGGGGAGAAGAGTTTTGACGTGACTCGGCTCCCGGACAAGACTGTAGTCGGGCGTGACGAATTGGCCAATGGGCAGAAGCTTTTTGACCTAACCATTCTTCCTGACGGCACGCAAGAGAGCGGGCGAGTTGAATATCCAAACGGGGAGAAGCAATTCGATACGACTAAGCTTCCAGACGGCACCGTAAAGATCGGGCGTGACGAATTGTCGGACGGCAAGAAACAATTTGACGTGGTTAGACTAAAGGATGGCTCTGGCACCATTGGGCGCGTTGAAGTCCCGAGCGGCGAATCGTATTCTGACATTCACTTATCTGCGAATGGCAAAATGACCATACCGGGTCCGTTCGGGTTCTGGGCTGGCATGAAGGAATCCGACCTAACTGAAAAGTGCGATCACAACAACTTCATCGTACGTGATGACAAGTACTCGTGTATTCTGGAGCACCCTATCGAGCCTAACTCGTACTTTGACGACGAGGCGTTAGTCACATGGTCGCCCAACACAGGAGGTTTGGTAGAGCTAAGAATACGCGGACCAAAGTTTTCGAATCCGGCAGGAGGCGAAGAGAAATTATTAGAGATTGCGGAATCTATCACTGCCAAGTACCAAGCGCGTTCGGTGAGATTGCCCGGAAGAGACATCAGACTTGGATGGCGCTTACCAAGCACGAACAAAGAGCACATCCTAAGCATATCTCTCGATTTGACAGTTTTTGACGACCCTCGCGTACAGGGGCAGGGTTACATCTCCTTGGACTATCAGTTGTTTGGTTACCCTGATTACGCTTTCTACCTCGCTCAAAGGGAGGGGAAGCAAAGGGCAACCGATACTCAAAAGTTCTAGCGCAACATCGCGCAGGTCTGAGGCAGTTGCTTGTAGCATCAGGAGTATTCCATTTGTCGCGCCTCTACGAACTTCGTCGATATGGCTGTCATCTACACCGACGATGAGATGAAGAGCAGATAAAGAGGAAGTCGTAAATCTCCGGCGCGTCTCTCGCCACCGCACTTTCGCCTGCCGCAACGCCGAGGCAAGACCATACGGAGCATATCCGTCTCGTTCGACCCGGACTACAACTGCGTGGAGGCTGAGTTCACGGACGAAGTGCGGTTGTGCGCCGTTCGTCTCTTCATCGACTTGTGGAATCCGTCCGCAGGGATCACCTGCGGAACATTAGGGCGTCGCTGAATGAGGGCTTCATGCTCACGGTTTCCGACCGAGCGTTGATCATTCTCGCAGCGACGGACGGGTCTTTCGCCCAATACGGAATGAGACCCAACTTCATCAGCGAAAGCTGCCGGACAGGCTTCTTCGGGTGCTGCCGGACAACCGGGGACTTGCTGGGTGGGGGCGATGTTGTAGCGGGGATTCCAGTCTGGTTTGTCTGAAACGCTATCGAAATACTCTTCAACGATTTGCTTTCTCCGCGAAAGTCGGTAGCAGCCCGCACATGGGGAAATTATGGCAGATCGGGGGAGCATTTCAGAAGATGCCAGCGCCCGCAAGATGGCTGTGCGCTGAGCATTACGATCTGCAACGACCTGAGGTGGGTTCGTGGCGATAGACAGCGTGGCGGCTAACTACATCTTCCACATCAATCCACCCGGTGTGCGATTGGCGATGTCAATGCCGTCGATGGAGTCCGCCCTCGTGTCTTGCGTGATCCGCAAGAAATGCTCGGCGAGCAGTTCCACTCTTTGCTTCCTCTGCTTTTCGTTCCGGCTGGTGTCCCGCATTTCCAGCACTAGCCGAGCCATCTCGGTCGCAATTTCCATCGGCGTGTCAGGTATTGACAAGTTTGGTTCAGAACGCAAACCTGCGTGAGGTTGAGCCAGCAGCAATTGACGTTCTCTCGATGCTTCCGTCTTGCCCTTGAGCATGTATTGGATCGTCCGCAAGCTGCGTCCCAATTTGTGGCGCTTGCTTTCAACCCATTGCGTCCATGTCAATCCGATAGGAGCACCTTTGCGAAGATCAGTACGTTTGCCCGGTGCGCTAAGCCGCCTGTTCATTTCCATCATGTAAGGAATCAACGCAGCCCACTCTCTCGCAACGATGCCCAGACCTTCGTCGATCTTCTCGTCCAAGGCGTTGAACGACAGGGACACTGCATCGGCTATCGCTCGTATTTGGCCTTTTACGGTGGGCGGCAGCACTCGCCGAGATTTATCGACCTCAGGCGAGAAGTTGCTCCACAGGCACTCCGTGCGATCTTCTTTGCACACTTTCATTCGGACGCCCAAGAGTTGCATGTCCCTCGCCCAGATCGGCTTGCCGAGGCGGTGCAAGACCGGGTGCAAATACCCGCACAGAATCCATTTGAACCGTGCTCTCAGAAGAACATCGACTAGCTGCTCGTAATCAACCGTCTCGTGCGTGTACGGTTTCACTCGGGCGTTGGGATACGGTGGATCAAGAACGACGACATCATCTTCCGTCAGCTTCTCCAGACCCAGCTGCCGCCAATCGAGCGCCGTGATCTTTGGGCGTGTGCGTGTGAGAATTTTGTGGCACTCACGCAACGTTCGCTGGTATCCGTTCGAAGAAACGCCGCCATTATCATCCCCGCGTTCCACACCGCCCTTGCAGCCGGAATCGTATTGCCCACCTGAAAAACTTAAGTACGGGGCAAGCAGGACAGCCATGGGATCACCATACTTGAATGCTTCACGCTGTCTTTCAAATTCTCGCATGCTGCGAGGCGGCACCTCGATCTTATGACCGTGCAATTTGATCGCCTCCAGAAAAGGCGCGGTGTTGATGTCATTGAGCCACCATCGTCGGAACTCCAGTTGTCGTTCGCCAAAACGAGATCGTGTCTAGTCATGAAGTGAAAAGTCGGGCCAATCTCTCCCGCCCGGTCGTCGTTGCAGCACAGTGGGTGAACCAACATGAAATCATGCTCGGATTCGAAGCAGTGCAGGAAAGCATCCTTACCTGATCTTTGGAACCAGCTTGACTTATCCGTCGGTTCAGCCCGCCATCTCACCGCCAATGGAGCGAACGATTCGGTCTTCCCGGTCTTCCCTTCCCTTGCCTTTTAGTTCTCAGGCCACGCGCCGTTCATAACGGTGGTGCAACCCGCCCACTTGCGGTATCGCGATGATCTCGCCTTGCCGCATGATCCCCCGTGGCTCTGGCGCATCCTTGCCTAACCCCAAGTGTGTCCGCGAGCGGTGATAATAATCCATGTAACTCTTCAGCAAACGACGTAGGTGCCGGTGGCTGAGCACTACCACATGGTCCAGACATTCCCGTCGAATCGAGCCGATCAGCCTCTCCACATAGGCATTCTGCCAGGGACTCTGGAACCCGCTGATCACCTCCTTCATGCTCAACGACCGCAGCCGACGGCGAAACTCTTCCCCGTAGATCTTGTCCCGGTCACGAATGACATAAGTCTTACTCTCGCCTTCCCAAAACGCCTCTACCATCTGTTGACCCGTCCATTCTGCCGTCGGATGCTCCGTGATGCCGAAATGCAGCACTCTTCGGCGTCCATGTTCCATCACCAGGAACACGAACAGCACCCGTAGCCGGATCGTCGCAACCGTGAAGAAGTCAATCGCTACCGTCTCTCCCATGTGGTTCCGCAGAAAGGTTCTCCAGTTCTGCGAAGGCCGCCGGGGAATACTTCGCAGCACCCGCGACACCGTTCGCTCTGACACCGCGATTCCCAATTTCTTCAACTCGCCATGAATCCGCGGCGCGCGCCACAACGGGTTTGCCTTCGCCAAAGTCTGAATCAACCTGCGAATCTCGCGCTTGATCGGCGGCCGCCCAATTCTTCCCGGTTTACTGGACAGACCTCCCCAGTGCCGGCGAAAACGCTCCCGCTGCCAGCGCACCACCGTGTCGGGATGGACGATGAGCAAAGCTTGCCGCCAGTTCTTCCACATCACCGAGATCGTCATCCAGAACCAGCGGTCTCCCCCGATCAACCGTGGACGCTTCTGCTTGCGTTGGTAGATGGAGAGCTGCTGACGCAATGCAAGATTTTCCAGGACAACGTCACGTTGACCTTTTCCGAACAGCCAAACCAGGCGAAACAGACTCAGAAGCAAGGCGAGCATGTCGCTCGATTCTTTCTTCTAGCTCATTGAAAAGTCAATGTGATCTGGACGATCCAATTTTGGCGAAGGACAACCATCTGTACTACCTTGCTGTTGGCTGCGCGCTTCGATTCCATCATGGCATCCCCATAAACGTTCATGGTGGTTGCAATCTGAGCGTGCCGCATTAGCTTCTGCTGCACCCCCATCGAAGTGCCAACCGAATCGAGCCAGGAGCGATAGGTGTGGCGGAACGTGTGCCACCCGATGTCTCCCAAACCGAGTTTTCGTCCAGCCGGACGGATATAGTCCTGCTGGATTGGACTGGCGTGGTAACAACGACCGGTGACCGGACTGGGGAACATCCAGCCCACCTCCGATTTCGGGCATCGTTCCTTCCTTGTCAGCAGGACCGTAGCGAGATCGGGATCGAGCGGAAGATCGTCTTCCGAATACTCGGTCTTGACCTCGTCGACCACTCCGTCGACCACGCCGCGGGTAACCCGCATCGTGAGTTCGCCGAAGTTGATGTCCGCCCATTGCAGGGCAAGAATTTCGCTGACCCTGAGGCCCAGGCATTGCGCCACAACTACCATCGTCCGGTAAGGTTCTGGCAACAATCCGAGTACCGCGAAATACTGGTCGACAGTAAGGATGATCGGTTTCTTCCGGCGCCGGCTTGCCCCCTGAATTTCAACCAGCGCCATGGGATTCCGACCAGCTGGAATCATCTCCCAGAACATCGCCCGTTCGAACAGACGATGCATGAGAGCCTTTATCTTGCCCTTGGTTTTGGGCGCCAAGGGCATTTCGTCCAGCCAGTCTTGCACGAACATCGCTCTCACCTCTGCTAGTGGCGTGTATTGCCACCGCGGCAGGATATGTTTGTTCAGAATGGTCATATACGACTTCCGGGTCGAGTGTCGCGACGGAATTGCATGTTCGATGTACCGGTTACAGAGAGCACCGAACCGAACCTGCTCGTTGAGGCCCGACTCCAAGCTGGCATATAGAGGATTGAGCTCGGCCTCCCGCCAAGCGGCTGCCGCTGTCTTGAACTGCTCAACCGTTCCGAGCAGCACCGTTAACTTCTTGTACGATCCGTCGGTTTGCTTTTGCCGGTATCGCCACACGACGACCGATGATCCTTCCCTCCTTTTCTGTTTTTCAATCCAACCAAAATGATCTGTGTTTTGCCGCAAATGAGATCCTCCTCTATTCGCGGCGCAAAGAGTGCGATGAGGGTACCGCAGAACGCGCCCAGGCGTCCAATTCGGAAGGGCGAAACCGCCAGCGATTCCCGATCCTAAAAGCGGGGAGCTTTCCCTCACGCGCGAGGCGTTTAACGGTCGCCGGATGGATGCACAAGAAACATGCGGTCTCGCGACAATCCCAAACCGGCTCTGTCTGATAATTTTCTGTTAAGTTTGAACCTGCGTTTTCTCGCTGCCCGGTCTTGCAAAGTTCCATATTATGACTCGTCGTTTCTTATTGTTTGCCGATAAGTTGGCGAAAAAAAACCACTTCGTGCTGTACTCTTATCGCTGGCATTGCTTCACGAGGCACCAAAAGATCAATTCGGACATGTCTTGGACAGTTCCGTTTGTTGCAGCCATAAAATCAATCACTTCTCCCTGAACTGCGATTCGGCAAATGGCAGTGATATCAATTAATTCGTTCCTTCTTACGTATGCTGGCCTGTTTCAAAACCAGCGGAGGCCCAGGCGCTGCGCTCCACATAGTCACCTTGTAGTGCTCATTACTGAAGGAACCATGACTAAGCGAACCTAAATCTCCGTAATGCAGCCTGGTTCTGTATGAACCTGGTTCCAAATCAATTGGTCGAACATGCGGCAAACAATCAAACATCCCGGCGACAATGAGGCGACCCGATGGTACCTCTATCGTGGCTTCATTAACCTGATCCCATCGACTCATGTCCTCGTCGGACTCACTGTCGGCGATTTCCACAGCGACGCTAATGTACCCGTCGTGGATCGTGCCGACACCTATGATTCCTTCCTCAACGGCCAGAAGCCTATCGTCCGCTTCACGCGTCCAGTCAAGGTTCTCAACAGTGTCAGCGGCTAAATCGTATAGAAGGAACTGCTGGCACTCGGCAAGCACTTCGAATTCGAATCGTCGCTTCATCACTTTCTCCTCCAAACCAAATCGTTCAATTTGAATCACTAGTTGCTACGAACGCTTAGTAGAAGCGGCTGTTGGCGCTCCCGTGGCTTTGGAACATCGGCAAATTCTTCCTCGTCTGGGAAATCGGGGTCCTCTTGAGATTGTGACGCCGGCGAATCATGGGTCGCTGCCTCCGCTTTCATCTGCCGCATCACTGCAGCAATTTCCTGTGCCCAATATTCATTCGCGCCAATCAGCATCAGCTTGAAAGGCTTTGCCCGAATCGATTGCGTGCTGTCGCCGTCCCGCGCTCCGTCCGTGTGCCCTAACAATTCGATCAGTTCTTCGAACTCAGTGACGTAGTCCTCGGGAAGATTGATGGCCAGCAGGCTCAGTATCGGCTTGTGCTCCGTTGGAGGCAATTTCGCGTTGAGCTTTTGCTGGACTTGATTGCGAACTTCGAGCACGGATCTAGTGACCGCAGCTTTTCGAATTTCCGGCGTGCGGTCTGTCGGCTCCAGTCTCGCCACCTGTGCCGCGCGGGATATTCCCATTCGCCGAACTTCACTGGCCGGAATTGGATTGTCACCTTGCGTTAATTCAAAACAGCCAAGGACGTCGTAGGCTCGTTTTCGTGCCATGCGACCGAGTATGGCTTCCAGGACTTCTGTCCACTGGCGAAAACGCGGTAGCCCTTTTTTCGCGTCTGTGACGTGTTTCCACAAAGAATCCCTCCTAAGATCGGAAGCGATTTTGCCCAGGTCTACAAAGCACTGGTTGAGGGTGCCGGCCTGTTTGACTGCTTCTGCGTAGAGCTTGTTTGCCTTCTGCTGCAATACAACTTCGGACTTCGACACAAAATCACGTTTCGCTTTCGGCATCTTTCTGACTCCTTTTGCTGAGATCCTTGCAACTTAAAACTAGCTAACGAGCAACTCGTGTCTGCAAAATAGACATGGAACAAGAATCAGGTACGTGGCCCTGACGGCCGTTTCTAATGGAGGTCCACCTCGACGGGGGCCACACTCTGCGGACATCCGGGGTCGCGTTCCGACATGGTCAAGTGTTGACGTTCTTTCGCGACGTTGCCCGGCTGAAAAGAAACCACATCTGCTACGAGCGCGCGTTTCGCATGCCGAGCCAGTCGACGACGGGTCCTGGCGCTTCTGTGCGCTCCAGGATTTGGCAGGTATAGGTCGAGATTGGCGAAACTCCAATCCCCATCAATTTCAAAGATTTGCTTCAGCGAATAGGCCAACGCCCCGCGGTCAGGATCGTAGATTCGAACATCCGCACCCGCGTCGTTCTTCCGGCTTCCTGCCATCTGGATCCAGATATCGCGAACAAACGCGCGGTCGAGTGGAACCGCAGCGGCAAATAGGACGTGAAAATGTCTGCGGATGGACGGCATACCACAACCTGAGAATCTCCGCTCGTCACCCCGCACGTATACCAGAGGGCAACGGAAGTACTGTTCCATACGGTCGACACAGCCTCCGAAAACCTGTGTCGCTCGGGCATCTCCAACCGGTCGGGCAAATGTTAATGTAGCGAAAAGCTGCCAAGGAATTACGCTCAACCAATTTGCATAATGCGAAACTCGGCCCTTGAAGTTCATAGACTCGTGTCCTATCGCTTTCTTGCATTGGCTCTATTGAGTTTTCAGCCTGTGCCAAACAAATCAGAATTCCACTGAACGTCCGGAGCTAGGCGGTTGCACATGAAACTTGAGCTCTTGCTTTCGCCCCATCAGCTCCCGGTGCATCGCCGGCTATTGATCGAAAGATCGTGTTGGTCCGCATAGGTAATGCTTGCGTACGCTGATAACGAATCGCCGATTACGAGAACGCGTTTACCGATATTCCGCGTTTTAAGTTCCCTGGACGAAATAAGCTTGTCGACAGTCCTGAGGCTCAAAGACAGCAACTGTGCTGCTTCCTTTCGGCTGTAAAGAAGCTTGGACGTTGTCATGCGTGCAGTGTAGACACAATGCGCTCACGCGGTCACGCGCAGTTCTAGTGAATTACCGGCTTTATTGACCAAAAGGAATGTCAAAATACCAGCACCGGCTTTGGAGTCACGGTTCCACCCATTTCCTCTACGCCACTTTTCAATAGCTTAGCGATCGTTTTGTGCTTGGAAATCGTATTAAGCGCGTTTGAAAGATACATTCTCTATAACAAAGAAGTCTGGCCGGGAGGACCACCTGCGACCAATCGGTATCGATCAAGGCCTTTAGGTGAGTCGGCCTTAAATTGTTTCGGTAACCCATCTCCGTGAGTACGATTAAACAAACCGATCATGCAGGCGGCCTATTTGCCAAAATTGCCACAATGGCGGATCGGTAACATATAAGCACTTTATGACTGCCTGAGGTCGGTGACCGTGGGGTTATAGGAAAGTAGTGAGAGAGTAGAAAACAATAGAGACGTCAAAAGCAAAAACGATGAAGTTTTGACGAGAACAAAAAATTGAGATGTCCATAGGAATCGAGATCGTGAACACCTAACGGAATGCTAGTCAATTACATTCGAGAGTGCACGTTGAATTCCATCGGCGTTGTTTCAAGTTATGCAGAAGTGCGTGCTCGGTGAGAATTGGAGTAGCGATGGCCAGCGAGAAGCAAATTGAAACAAACCGCGCCAATGGCCACAAGGCAGCAGGCAAGGCGAGGGACACGTCTCGTTCACGTTTGAATGCAATTAATCACGGGCTTTTGGCTACAGGAGTTACAGAGATCGATGACTCAGCCGGCCATTTCACACTCCTGAAGCAACTCCAAGAACAGTGTGAACCAGTCGGAGAGATCGAGAACTTTCTAGTCGAACGGATCGCTCTATCGATAACCCGGGTTCGGAGATCGGTCAGGTTCGAGTCTGAAGCTATAACAGCTGCCCTGCACCCCGAGCGCCGCTCAAAATCACGATTAGACGAAGAGATGGAACGTCAATTCGCTCAGATAGGTGCCGAGACATCGACTATCGATCCTGGTTTCCAGTGTCAGTTCGCGAACGAAGTCCTTGAAAGCTTGGCTCAGATTATCGGTCGCTATGAAACGCTGCATGAAAAGCGCTTATTCCGCGCGATCCAGGAACTCGAGCACATGCAAACGGCACGGAAATCATTGAGGCAAAGGGCATTGCCGGCGGCAGTTACGCCCACCGGAACTTCCTAGATCCCGTGTGATTCGCTTCGTTTGGGAAAAAGCGGCTATGCATACAAGCCGATCGCAGTCCGTAAACAGTAGAGATAGGACACTTGCAGGACACCCGGCGATTCACAGCTTTGTTGTCAATTACTTGCGTCGAGTCGCCAATATGAAATCGGTAGCTCAATGTTTCGGCGCAAGAGATCTTTTTCCCGTCGCAGCGTCACCGATCCATTGCGTGAGATGGCACACACTTTGCACCGATCGGCTACACAATCACAGCGAAAACCGACGTTTTCGACGGTCCGACAGTCAGCCGACGGAATGTACGTCGCGGCCAGCAAATCTGGCACACCTGCGGCACACAAGACTGGTCCACACATAACTTCCGGATAGCCGTAAACCGGTAAGTGGGATCCGTTCGCTCAGTCGCGTTTCACTTTTCATCCCCGCGATTGAAATGAAAGATCCAATGGATTCTCTGTCTGACTTGGTCAATTCACGCGAAAACCTGGTTTCTCGGTTGGGGATACTCGCGCTCAGTTTAAACGATGAGCTGCGGTCCATGGTGGGTACGCTACGCAATCCTTCCGGTGTTGTGGTAGTCGCACGAGTAGTAAATTTTATGAGTTCTGAGACTGGCCTGGAGACTGGAGACATTATCCACAGCGTGAACCAGGCACCGATCAACTCTTTGAGCTCTCTGCGTGCAGCTCTGACGCAGATCAAGCCGCACGATCCCGTCGTACTACAGGTGGAAAGGGAAGGAGGATTTCAGTGGCTGGCGTTTGATATGGAATAGTGGACTCAGAGGATGGCTGATTCTATCGCTTCGTTCTAGGTCACGCAGCGCTCGCGCCAACGTCGGGTCAGAATCGGCCGAAGGTTAGCCAGGCTACATTTACGCCAATGCGTTCTGAGATACGACAAGCCTTGCAACTACTGAATCGGGGTGACGATGCAGCTCTGGGAGGTTCCGGCTCTTCTCCAAAGTACGGTGTTCTCCTTTTAGCATGCGCATCTGCATCCAGCGCAAGAGCGCGGAAGATACTAGTGCAGCGTCGCGCGAACTGGCGGAATAAATCCACCGGAGCTAAATAACCTGCACAATGGTACAACCAACCTCACGCCGTGGTTATCTAAAAGGGGATGTTCCGGTGTGATTACCGTCGTCATGTCCATCCTCTTGCTGTTGTTGCAACGAGAAAATGTCGTATTAACTGCAACGAGACTGTGTCACCCCCCTGTCGATTAAGTAACGGCCGCTAAAGCCGGGCGGCCGGAGAGGTTGTAGATGCGTGGCGTTGGGGTTTTTCTTTTCTGCGCCGAGGTGAGGAGCTGAGGACGACGTTCCGCGTGCTCTTCGAGGGGCAAGGGCAGTTCGAGAAGAAGCTGGCCTCCGCGATAGACGCGCAATATGCCATCCAGATGATGGGCGAGCTCGACCGTTTCTCCGGCATAGCCGCGACGGCCGGGCAAGGGTGGCAGGGTGATGGAGGTCGCGCCCAAGGTGACGGTGTGATCGGCGTTGACCACGCGTTGATAGTGCAGAGCCAGGCAGCGGGCGAGATCGAAGCGGCGCGGCAAGGAGCGGAAGTCGCGAGCGGATTCGGCGGCGGGACGGGCGAAGCGCTGGTTGTAGTCTCGGCAGAAGCGGGCGAGCACGGCGTTGGCTTCGGGCAAAGTGGTAGCCCGGGCGAGGCGCAGTTCGCTGACCAGGCGGTCCTGGCAAGTGCGCCAGGCGCGTTCGATGCGGCCTTTGGCTTGGGGAGAGTAAGCGGGGATCTGCTCGATGCCGAGTTCTTCGAGAGCGCGCCCGAGTTGAGTGGGAGCTTGTTTTCCGGCAAGTTGTTCGGCGAGGGTCCAATGGGAATCGTTGCGCTGGAAGATGGAGTGGCGGTCGCGGTAGAGACTAAGCGGGACGCCATGGGTGGTGATCAGGGCGTGCAGGGCGCGGAGATAGCCGACGGTATTTTCGGCTTCGAGTTGGAAGTGCGCGGCGAGGATCTGGCCGGTGGCGTCGTCCTGAAAACCGATCAGAGTGAGCACCGGGCCGCGGCCTTCGAGCCAGTCATGACGGCTGGCGTCGGTGAGGGCCATCATGCCGAAACGCGGGCGGGGTGGGCGGCGGGAGCGGTATTGACGAGGCCGGCGCTTCTGCGGCGAGGCCAGTTTGGCGGCGCGCAAGAGGCGGCGCACGGTCTCGCGGCTGACGGCGAGGTTCTCGTCGGCGCACAGTTTTTCCGCCAGATGAGAATCGTTGAAGCCCTGATACTTGCCGCGCGCCAAGGTCAAGATCAACTGCTTCTGGGGAAGAGGCAAGGCCCAAGGCATGGGACGTCCGCGATTGCCGTGCTGCACCCAGCCGACGGAGTCAGGCCGATAGCGGCGTTTGAGGCGCTGCACCTGGCGTTCACTCAGTTGCAGCAGACGGGAGGCTTCGCCTACGCTCAGCCTCCCGCCTGCCGCATTCTCAATCACTTTCACTCGTTGGAACTCTTTCTGACTCATCGTCACCATCCTTAGAGGGTGACAAAGTCTCGTCGCAGTTATGGGGTGACATTATCTTGGAGCATTTACACATGTCCATCCTCTTGCTTGCGGCGACTCAATTTTATATGCTACAAACAACGAGGCTTTTGAACTGCCCTTGAGATGCCACTGCTAAGCCATTTCGAAGATCGCCGGCGCCCGGGGTGGTGCGCGGCGGTCGTTTTGGTAGCCGTATGCTCGTTGATTGTGAGCGTGGCGACGCGCTATTCTTACACGTGCTATGCTTCGTCTACCACAGTAAAGGCCGTCCAGATCCACACATCCTCTGAGGCGAAACGGCAGCGTCTCGCCAAGGATGCGGCTGACTGGATGCCTCCCGTAATCTACTTCAGCGTTTTGCAGTCTCCTAGTAGTTATCCTCGAATTGCGCCGGCCGGGCCTCCGGTACCAGGACTTCTTTTTGAAGAAAGCCTCTACAATCGGCCCCCTCCATCCTCCGAATCCCTGTCGTAAATACCTTTGTAGCTAGCTTGCGTTCTTGCTCACAAGCCTGTTGAGGGTGTTTCCGCTTTTCGGCCTATCCCGCTGGCGGAGCAGGTTCGAATCAGGACTCTCGATTCCAGCGCAGCGGCTTGCCTGGTGTGCTTTGAAACCTGCACACCACTGGCCAGAATCTGTGAGAAGTGTGACAAAGCAGACGGTTTCTCGAAAGTAACGACGAGTCCGAAAGGATATGGACATGCCCGTCCCACCTTTATTGACCGAAGAAGAGCTTGACGCCCTTCGCCAATTTGATACGTGCATGATCGCAAACGCGATCGAATCGTTTAACGTCAGGCTGCGGAACACTGGGTTTGCCGATGCAAGTGTGCGATGCATGTTCGAGGATGCTCCTCCGATGGTGGGCTATGCAGCTACAGCCCGCCTTTGCAGCGGGGAGCCCCCGATTGGCGGAGGCACCTTTCACGACCGCGCGGATTTCTGGAACACCATCCTCACCGTTCCTGCACCACGCATTCTCGTACTACAGGACATGGACGACCGACCGGGACGGGGCGCCTTTATTGGGGATATACACGCTGCAATTCTGAAGGGGTTGGGCTGCGTCGGCTACGTGACGAACGGCGCTGTCCGTGAGTTGCCGTCGGTGCGCAAGATGGGCATTCAGTTATTCGCTGGAAGTTTAGCCGTATCTCACGCATATGCCCACATCTTCGAGGTCGGAGCTGCTATCAGCGTCGGCGGAATGGAAGTGCGACCTGGAGATTTGCTGCATGGGGACTGCCACGGTGTGCTGACGGTCCCGGCAGAGATTGCGGCCGACGTTCCCGTCGTTGCAGACCGGCTGCAACGGGCAGAGCAAAGGATCATCGACTTTTGCCGATCCAAGGATTTCTCGGTGCCGAAGCTGTGTGAGGTTATGAAGACGCTGAGTTAAGAAACTGCCAGAGAATGCTGGTCAAGGGAAACACGATGACTCAAAGTTGTAATGGAGTTCGGAAGGTGCGAGCGCACAGATCGAATGAGCTGCTTTCCTATTTGCTCACGACCGTTGTCGCCATCATGGCTATCGCCGCTTCGTCCTGTTCAGTGGGTAGAAATGGACAGGTTCAAGCGGGAGGCCCGACGATCACCGTCGGCGTAACGAAGGTGGTGAACAAATCGCTCGGGCGGCAAATCACTTTGTCTTCCGAACTGGTGCCGTTTCAAGAGATTGACGTGTATGCCAAGGAATCCGGCTATGTCAAGAAGCTGATGGTCGACTACGGCACGCACGTGAGGGCCGGTCAGGTAATGGCAGTTCTGGAGATTCCCGAGTTGGAGGCGCAGCTTCAGGAAGATCAGGCGCAGATCAAGAATGCCATGAACCAGGTGAGCCGGGCGCAGCACGAATTATATCGCTACCAGGCACAGTACAAGGCGCTTCACCTGCAATATACGCGGCTGAATAGTGTCTTTGAGAGTCAACCCGGAATTGTGGCTCAACAGGAAGTAGACGACGCACAGGGCAAGGATATGGCTGCATCCTCTCAAGTTGATGCTGGGCAGGCGACTCTGGAAGCGGCTCAGAGCGAGCTGTCCGTGGCCAGAGCGAAACTGACGCACGATCAAAGTCTGTTTGATTATTCGCGGATCACGGCGCCTTTTCCCGGGATCGTCACCGAGCGCTATGCGAATCTCGGCACGCTGGTACAGGCGGGCACAGGGTCGAGCACGCAGGCGATGCCGATCGTGAAGCTTTCCGAGGATGATTTGTTCCGGCTCGTCATACCGGTTCCAGAAGCCTACGTTCGATACATCCGCGTGGGTGATCCTGTGGACGTACGCGTCCCCTCGCTCAACCGGACGTTTCCCGGCAAGGTGGCTCGGTTCTCCGTCGACGTGCAGGCGGACACGCGGACCATGCATACGGAAGTTGACGTTCTCAATCCTCAGCGGGTTTTGATGCCGGGTCTGTATGTCGAGGCCGAACTGCACCTCGACCGGAAAGACAATATCCCTTGCGTTCCGGTGCAGGCGGTAAGTCACAGCGGCGACAAGACAACTGTTCTGCTCGTGAGTGCGGACGGAACGCTGGCGCAACGAGAAGTGGAGATCGGGCTAGAGACCAGTAACGACGCCGAAATTCTTTCTGGATTGAGCGAAGGGGAGCAGGTCGTAATCAGCGATCGCAGTGGCCTGAAGGCTGGCCAGAAGGTTCATCCGCAAACCGTGGTGACACCTGAGTACCGCGAGGGGGATGCACAGCAGTAGAACAGGGATTTGCCGCAAGTGAACGAGTTCGGAAACAAGAAGATTGGATGAGGTCTATGCCAGGGTTTTCAATTCGTAATCCGTACTTCATTATCGTGATCTGCCTGGTGCTCCTGGTCATCGGCGTAACCAGCATTGCGCGCATGCCGGTTGATCTGTTTCCACCCATCAATTTGCCGGAGGTGGTGGTGGCGACTTTCTACTCCGGCATGCCCCCAGAGGACGTCGAGACCGACATCACCGATCCTCTCGAGCGTTTTTTCACGCTGGCCGCGGGCGTCGATCATTTTGAGTCCCGATCGCTTCTGGGAGTGAGCATCATTAAGGTTTACTTTCAGCCCGGGACGAGCGCCGACGCCGATGTTACCGAGCTGTCCAATCTTGCGCTGGCGGACTTGAAGCGTCTGCCTCCGGGAACCTTGCCGCCGGTGGTGCTGAAGTTTGATGCGTCCAGCTTACCCGTGGCTCTGGTCACGGTGAAGGGCGAGGGGCTCAACGAAACGCAGCTTCATGACTACGCCCAGTTCCAGATCCGCAATCAGATTACGACGGTGCCCGGTTCTTCCATCCCAGGTGTGTTCGGGGGAATCTACCGTCAGATCATGGTGTATGTCGATCCCTACAAGTTGTCGTCGCGCCAGCTCAGCTTGATGGACGTGGTTGGCGCGGTCAACAACGCGAACCTGATTCTGCCCGCAGGCGACGTGAAGATGGGGCCCTACGATTATTTTGTTTACTCGAACAGTCTCGTCGACAACATGGACGAGTTGGGCAAAGTCCCGCTGAAGGTCAACGGGCACTCCTGGGTGACGGTGAATGACGTCGGGAAGGCGGAAGATTCCCACCAGATTCAATACAACATTGTACGGATTGACGGCCAGAAATCCGCCTATATTCCCGTGATGAAGCAGGGCGGCGACACGAACACGATCGCGGTCGTGGACGGAGTTCGCGAACTCATCAAGCATCTATACGACATTCCCAAGCAGATGGTCACCAGCATCGTGTTTGACCAGTCTGTCTACGTGAAAGAAGCAAGGAACACGGTGCTGCACGAGGGAGCTTTAGGCTTGATTCTTACCAGCCTGATGATCCTGATTTTCCTGGGCAGCTTTCGCGCAACTTCGGCCGTGCTGCTGTCCATTCCATTGTCGGCGCTGGCTGCATTTGTGGTGCTGGCCTTGATGGGCGGCACGATCAATACGATGATCCTGGCAGGAATGGCGCTTGCCTTCTCACGGGTGATCGACAATTCGGTCATCTCGCTGGAAAACATCTATCGCCACCTGGAGATGGGAGCCGCGCCCATGATCGCGGCCGAGGTTGGTGGGTCGGAAGTAAGCCTGGCAGTGCTGGCGGCCACGCTGGTGGATGTAGTCGATTTCTTCCCGGTGGTGTTCCTCTATGGCGTAGCCAAGTTTTTGTTTACCGCGTTGGCGCTGGCGTTCTGCCTTTCGCTGCTGGCCTCGTACGTGGTGGCGATGACGGTCATTCCCTTGTTCTGCTCGCGCTTTCTGAAGGCCAAGCCGCACGGTGAAGTTCACGATAACAAGGAATACGACTCTACCGTGAAGAGTTCCTCCAGAATCGACAAGTTCAATGAGCGCTTCAACCGGATGTTCAACAAGGTGCTGGATTACTACGAATACTGGGTGAGAAGGGCGCTCCAGCGTCCCGGGCTCACGGTTGCGATTCTGAGTGGCTTATTCATCGCGAGTCTGGCGATCTATCCCTTGCTTGGATTGGCGTTCTTCCCCAAGACCGATGCCGGGCAGTTCACCATTAACCTGAAAGTTCCCACCGGTACCCGGATCGAAGTAACGGATCAGTACGTTGCCAAAGTCGAAGATCTGATCCGGAGCACGATGGAAGGCAAGGATCTGCGGAGGATCGTTTCCAACATCGGCGTCGTGCCGGACTTTTCTTCGCTATACACAACCAATTCCGGTCCTTACACAGCAACCGTTCAGGTGCAGTTGAACGATTCACATCGGCTGAGCAGTTTCGAGTACATGGACCGTGTGCAGCAAAAGATGGCCAGCCAGTTTCCCGAGATTCGCACATTCTTTTCGAGCGGGTCGATGGTTGACGCCATCTTGAATTCGGGCATGCCGGCTCCGATTGACGTGCAGGTGAGCAGTTCGAATCTGGAGCAGATCAATGGGATCGCGCAGAACCTGGCGGCGGAGATTCGCCAGGTGCACGGCGTTGGTCAAGTTTACATTCCGCAGGACATGAACTATCCCGCCCTGCGCCTGGATGTGGACCGCGTGCATGCCGGCGAGTTGGGGCTGACGCAGAAGGACGTGGTGGATAACGTCATCACCGCCCTCAACTCGAACTATATGATCGCTCCCAATTACTGGGTCGATCGGAAGAGCGGCAATGATTACTACCTGACGGTCCAATATTTCGAGAAGGGCCAGGCGGCAATCCATAACATGGCTGACCTCGGGCAGATTCCGCTGCGCGATCCGAATGCGAGTGCGGATATGAACTGCGGTCCCAGCGGGCATCCGGCGCTGGGTAAGGCGCAGCCCGGCTGGTCCTGCGCTGGAGGAGGCCGGCCGACAACCGTTCTCAATAATGTGGTCAGCGTAAAACAGGTTCAGACGCCAACTGAAGTGGACCACTATCAGATTCAGCGAGCGATCGACATTTATGTGACTCCGAAGGGAGAAGACCTGCACCGCGTGACTAGCGCGATTCGCGACATCCTCGCGAAGGACAAGAAAAGCATTCCCGACAACGTGCGGGTGAATCTGCGCGGCATGGTGCAGGGCATGGAAGCGTCATTCAAGAGCTTTGCCTTCGGGTTCGTGATTTCCTTTCTGCTGCTCTTCTTGATTTTGACGGCACAATTCAAGTCGTTCGTCGACCCGTTCCTGATCATGCTGGCGATTCCGATGGGATTTGTCGGCGTGCTGATTATCCTGCCGCTGACCGGGAGCACGTTGAACGTAATGTCGCTGATGGGCGTGCTGATGCTGGTAGGGATCGCGGACTCGAACAGCATCCTGATTGTTGATTTTGCGCACAATCTGGAAAAGCAGGGATTGGCGCCAGCGGATGCAGTTATTACCGCCTGCCGAGTGCGTCTGCGGCCGATCCTGATGACCTCTCTGGCAACGATTATCGGCATGATACCGATGGCGCTCAAACTCGGGACGGGTGCAGAACAGTATGCGCCCATGGCGAAGGCCATCATTGGCGGTTTGACGTCTTCGGTGGTGTTGACCATCTTCATCGTGCCCGCGGCATATCTGCTCGTTTACGGCAAGCGTGGAGAGAAGAACGCACCCAGCCAGTTTCCGGCGTCGGAAGCATGAGTCTGGAAGCAGATAAAGGGAGATTCGTTCGCTGAGGGATTCTCTAAAAATGAACAGCCTCCGATCCATGTGTCTCTTTCTAGTTCTGCCGGCTTGCGGCTTCGCGCAAGTGACGCTCACTTCGCGCAGCGCCTCGAATCTGCCATCCGCTCCGGCACCACAGGCCTCGTCCCAACCGGCCGGGCCCGCAGCAATTCCGATGGGACCGCAAACTGCCGTGCCGACAAATGCTCCCGGAGCTCCTATTACTCTTTCGTTGAAGGATGCTCAGGCACTTGCGCTGAAAAATAATCCTCAGATTTCGGTTGCACGCCTGACCGCGTTGGCTTCGATCCAGGTCACGCGGGAGGTTCGATCGAATCTGTGGCCGACCGCGTCGATTGACTTGACGGCGGTCGACGCCAATCCCGGCACGCGCCTCACGGCCGGCGCGCTGAACAATCCGGCCCTCTACCAGCGCGCTGCTGCTGGGACCATGGTGACCCAACTAATCACAGACTTCGGACGCACCACGAACCTGGTTTCGAGCGCCAATCTTGCGGCGAAAGCCGAGAACCAGAACGCCCTGGCCACGAAGGAACAGATCTTGCTCGCAGTAGACCAAGCCTTCTACAACTCTCTTCAGGCTCACGCGGTGTTGACCGTTGCCGAGCAGACGGTGAAAGAGCGGCAAACCGTTTCCAGCCAGGTCGAGGCTCTGTTCCAAAGTAAGCTCAAGTCTGAACTGGATCTCAGCTTTGCCAATGTGAATCTGGCACAGGCTAAACTGCTTCTCCTGGATGCGCAGAACAACGAAAACGCGACGCTGGCTGGCCTTTCCGCAGTGCTCGGATTCTCCAGCCTGCAGAGTTTTCAACTCGTCGAAGACTCCACTCCCAATGCTCCGCCTCCGGGCAACGTCGATGATCTGATCTCTGCCGCCTTTTCCATGCGGCCGGAAATCTTGGCACTCGAGTTCCAGTCCGAGTCCGCCAGAAAATTTCAGACGGCCGAACGCGACTTGCTGTTTCCTGACATCCACGCGCTTGGAGTCGTGGGCGATACTCCGGTACGCAATCCCATTATTTCCAGCTGGTATGGAGCGTTGGGCGTGAACGTGAATATTCCGGTTTTCAATGGCTTCCTCTATCCTGCGAGGTCACGGGAAGCCTCGCTTCGTGCCCAGGCAGTCCAGGAGAGACTACGGGACCTGCGTAATCGAATTTCCCGCGACGTACGTACCAGCTGGTTGAACGCTACGACCGCTTATGAACGGCTAGCGGTGACGCAACAGCTCTTCGACCAGGCCAACCTCGCACTGAACCTTGCTCAGTCACGATATAACCTGGGTTTAGGTTCGATCGTGGAACTGAGTCAGGCGCAACTTCAGCTGACGCAGGCCCAAATTAGCAATGCGCAGGCCGGCTACGACTATCGGCTGTCACTGGCTGTCTTGCAGTACCAGACGAGCGGAATCTGAGAGAAGGTCATCCATCGTAGGAAGCGCTTGAATCATTTCCGCACGACCTCGCTTGAGACCGTGAACCTCTAAGCACAGTTTTATATGACCACATTCATAAAGGTAAAGAAAAGGAAGAAGAAGCAATCATCGTTCACAACCCTTCACGGCATTCTTCTTTCACTGGCGATTGCAGCATTCGTTGGTCTTATCTTTATTTTGGTGGTGGTCTACTATCATCCACCACCCGACTAAGTAAGTCGTGAAGGAGGGCCGAGAGACACGATGCGAGGCTGTCGAGCAGTTTTGAGCAGGCGTTATGAAACGAATGCTGCGTGTAGTGGCAGGTTTGCCAGTCGTAATGAAGTGCGCAATGAACTAAAGGCGGTGCTCTCCTTTTTTCGTCGCGGTGATAAAACCGCCGACGCAACGACCGCTGACCACGGGAGGCCGACCGCGCAAAACCACGCAGGGAGGGGATCGAAAAAAACATCTGCTGTGCAGGCGGTATTATTGTCGACATGTTCCCCTTTTGCCTCTATTTCGTCGTGAGTGTGGTCACCGGGTTCCAGGTCTACACGTTGCTGGTCCTTACGGCTTATGGGGCTCCGTCGAACCCATTGGAACTTGTTTCCTTACTAGGATCGCTGTGTCTCTTGATTGCGGCTTATGTCAGTCTCTTCAAGCCGTATGCTGCCGCAAGATTGGCACTGATCGCTTGCCTGGCGATTTGGTGTTTCTATGGCCCGGCAATCGCTAAATCCGTCCGGCCAAAACTTGGCGAGTAGAGCTCTGTGCTACTGGGTCGGCTGCTGGTCACGCATCAGGAAGGCCTGAGGCAGGCCACGCTGGCGTTCTCAGTTGAGCGCGAAGGGCCTTACCCTGGCGCTGAGTTTTATGCTCAACGAAAGGTCCTCTGTTCTGAACCCGAATGATATTGCCCTACGCAGCCGTCGCCCTTTTAATAGTCGCCACACTATATTCCGCAGTCGTTAGCTTCAGGCAAGCCGAGGTCGGCAAACGCGCTTGGATTTTCCCGGAGACTACAAACCGGTCCACGCGAATCGTCGTTGGCGTTTTTACCCTTGTGCTGTTGACTGGCCTTGCGTTGTGGCTGAACGTGAGTGCGAGGAATTCCACTCGTCATTCATCGCGATTTCTGATCCCGGAAGGATACACAGGCTGGATACGAGCCGAGTTTGAGGTACAGGGTGCCCCGCCTTTACCGATGGAGGATGGTGAGTACGTCCTCAAGATTCCTGCAAACGGCGTACTCCGAACCTCTTCCAGGGAGCAGTATGGATGGGCCAAGGATCACTACTATTACGAATCTGCAGGTGGAGTCCGCCCCTGACCCGACTCCGGTCCGGTGGGGCTCATTTGGGGCAAGATCAACGGGGAAGAATCTGGTGCCTCAGGAAAGCGAAAATACGAGGAGTTCTTTGTGGGAACCGCGCAGCAGTTCAGGGACCAAGTGCCAATGAAGTGAACCAATCGCTACTTACTGGAACATCCCATCATGTGTCAGGCATCGCTATGCCGTTTCCTCGATCCGTTCTTCACTGTCTGCAACGTACTTGAAACTACCTAGGGAGTCCCTCGACGCTGGGATTTGGTCTGTATCGGGGAAACATCTCTCCCTATTCGGATTATGGATTCGTTATGTTCTCTGAGGCTAGTGAACGCACTTTTAACGCCTGTGCGGTCTTCGTTCCACGCGTAAGCCCACTGACGCTGATTGCTCTGCTGTTCACGATTGTGGTGATGTTCTCCCTGAAGGGTGGGTATATCGTTCATCTGCCCTTGGACGTCCTGCGCGTCGCCGTGCCGCTCTTGATTTACTTCGTGTTGATGTTTCTGGTGTCGTTTTACGTGGGTAAGAAGCTGGGCGCGGACTATTCCAAGACCACAACACTGGCATTTACGGCCGCCTTCAACAATTCAACAATTTTGAAGTGGCGATCGCAGTTGCAGTGTCGGTATTTGGTATCAGCTCTGGAGCCGCATTCGCGGCGGTTATCGGGCCGCTGGTCGAGGTGCCCGCGATGGTCGCACTCGTCAACATGGCCTTCTACTTTCAACGTCATTATTTTGCCAGCCCGCAAGCGATCGCCATCGAGTCGGTTTGCTCACCCACTTCCCGGTAAGGCCGCCAGTCTTAAAGCAGTCCAACGTGCGCCCGAGAAAAGGGCGAACGCCGCTGCTTCCGGCGGCTACCTTCATGGTTGCGGGGGCTGGACTTGAGCCGCCGACTCCGTGCTGGTCAAGGGCGCGATGGCGGGATTGGTGTTTTCCAGTCCAAGACTCGGGCAGTCGCGGACAATTCCACCTGCTTTGGTGGCAGGCGCTGGGACGAATATCGGCGAAGGAACATACGAATATATTCGTCTACGAGCCGGGAGGTGTTGTCGGCTCTCAGGATCACGCATGTGTTGAAGCACAACGCCGCATCGGAAATCGACTTTATGACGACGACATCAGCATGAAAGCCTGTCGTGGAAGGCTGCGTAAGGATCTCCAGTGGTTGGCCGCCTGTTAAGCCGCTACGCTGTATACCTGAAAGTGTAGATTCCGGCACAGGACTATACTCCCCAACCGGGCACGCTAAGAGATGTGTTTCCAGCGCCTCGCGCGGCGGCAGGAACCGGGGATTCTGGCACACTCGTGACGTCTGCTGCAGACTTCCCAGGTCGTCCCACCTCGAGTCAGCAGGAACAACGCTGTAACGAAGAGAAAATAGACGGGACTTTGCAAAAAATAGATGCCCAATACCGCCGGAGAGCAGGGATGAAAGTGGCCGCCGAAGGCCGGATAGATAAGAAAAAGCGAGAAGAAATAGAGAGGAAGCGAAATTAGATAGCCAATGAACAGGCGGCTGACCCAGCCGCGCTTCCACAGGAAGAGCAAAGTTCCCACGGGCCACCAATAAACAACAGCAAGGGCCAGCCAGCTAAAGAGCATGGCCGCGCAGCTACGAATTCCTCCACCCAAATACTGCAACGCAAGCAGGAATGGGAGCGGGACGCAGACCAACAACAGGGACAGAAGAAAAAACCGCGGCAGTCCGACTAGCGATAAAGTCGCTCTAAGTCGATTGTTCATCTCATCTCGCAGGATTTCCCCAATTCCACAGGTCCTACACTCAACGCAAACGCACAGAATCAGGAGCCGTAACCAACTGCAGGATCAGGGAAGCGAAAACGAAAATACATCGCTTCCAGCAGCGATCGCGAAGTACTGCTTTCCATCGATCGCATAACTCATGGGAGAGGCATGGATCAATTGTCCAACGTGGAAGTGCCATAAGGGCTTGCCCGTCTGCCCATCTAGAATTACGAAATTGTTAGCGTCGTCTCCATAAGCGACCAAGCCCGTTGCCGTTGACATCACGCCACCCCAGCCCTTGTTCCTGCCGATTTGGAGGTCGCGCCAAGCGAAGTCGAGCGTATGCAGATCAAAAGCATTGATATAGGCCTTACCGGGCTCATCCACGCTCCGCGCACCACTGGCGTAGTACGCTCTTCCCACTTCGAACGGCTTTATATTCGACTGGACGATCGCGCATGCCTCAAAGGAGCGGAAGTAGAACATGTGGGTGGACGGGTCATAGCTGGGCGAGTACCAGTTCGTAGCTCCGCCGTTGGCGGGACAAACGCGAACGCCTTTCTCGTCGGGAGTGAGCCCGGCGGGAATGGGGCGACCATTCTCATCAATGGCCTTGGCCCAATTTTGGGTGTTCATGAACGGCTTGGCAAAGAGGAATTTTCCCTCGGTCCGGTCCAGGATGTATAGGAATCCGTTACGGTTTGCGGTCACAATCAACTTGCGCGGCTGGCCTTTGAATGGTGCATTCACGATCACCGGTGTTTGCACGGCATCGTAGTCATACAAGTCGTGAGGGCTGAATTGGAAGTACCATTTCAACTCGCCGGTATCGGGATCCAACGCCAGAAGGCAGCTGGTGTAGAGGTTGTCACCGGGGCGAACCGCGCCGTCGTAGTCCGGAGCAGGGTTTCCGGTGCCCCAGTACAGCATGTTGAGATCGGGATCGTAAGTGCCGGGCATCCACGTCGCGCCTCCACCATGCAGATAGCTGTCTCCCGGCCAGCTCTCATTGCCCTTCTCGCCGGGCCCCGGTATAGTCCAGAACCGCCACTTCTCCTCGCCTGTTTCTGCGTCGAAGGCGGCCAGGAATCCGCGCACGCCGGCATCGCCTCCCGAAATGCCGACGACCACTTTGTCTTTCACGATCAAGGGAGCGCTCGTAGCGCCGTAGTTCTTGTTCCCGGTCCCGAACGCCACCTCCCAAATCAAGTGGCCTGAGCGCGCATCGAGACACAGCAAATGTGCGTTGTCCGTTTCCATGTAGACGCGGGTGCGCAGTATCGCCACACCACGATTGTGATGCTGCGCGGGGTCGTCTACCAGACCCTGGGAGACGGCGCGGATGTGATGCCACAGCACCTTGCCGGTCTTTGCGTCCAGCGCGTATGCATCATTGGCGCTGGTCACGAACATAACGCCCGCAACCACCACGGGAGTGACTTCGAGAGGGCTGACGGTTCGTGGGTGAAACACCCACTGCGCTGCCAGTCGGCCCACATTAGCCGGCGTGATTTGAGTCAGGCTGCTGTGGCGAGCGCCACTGTAATCGCCATTGTAGGAAACCCAGTTGTTTGTAACAGGAGTCTTGAGTAAGTCGCTCGGCTGAACATCGATCAGTCCATTGCTGTCGTCCGAGGTTGTTGCGTGCTTGCCGGCAGAAGGCATTTCAGGTTTTCCGGTTTGTCCGTAGTCACTGCCGGGACGCATCGCTACCAGCAGGCAAATCGTTACCAGGGTTCTAAGTGCAGGACTGGCGAATAGCAAAGGCATCGATTGCAGTTTTGTCATCGTGAGCGCCGCCCTCGTGCCCAGCCAGTCATCGACCTTCCACCTCGTCTGGGCGCGGATTCCTGCTCTGGACAATCAGAAAACTCACAATTTCATTCAATTCTTTCGGCGAAAGCCGCGTGCTATAGTCACGCGGCATCAGAGAGTGCTCGGTGTAGTGCACATCCGTGACGTCGCTCCTCGCCAACAAGTGATAGCGGCCGTCCTCGGTCTGCAGTGCAAGGGTGAAGCTGTCCTCGTTTCGCAGAGGGCCGGTCAGCTTCTGCCCAGTCCTGGTCGTCACCGTTACTACTTGTGATGAGGGAACGAGCGGTGTGTCGGGATTGGTAATGGCGTGCAGGATCTCATCCGCCGTGCGCGTCCGGCCGTAGGCTGTCAAATTTCTCGCGATGAATCCGCCCTTGCCTTGCATCAAATGGCACGTGGAGCATTCTGCCTTGCCGAAATAGAGTGCGCGGCCCGCCTCAGCATCTCCTGTTACCGCTGCTTCCGCCGATGTGCCGATGGGGGGGGCTTTGTGTCTGAGCTTGCTCAGAAACAGCACCACGGCTCTGATGTTTGCATCGCCGATCTGGGCGAAGGGAGGCATCCCACCTTTTGTCCCATCATGCACAATTCGAAAAAGTTCCGAGTCGGAGAGTTGGGTGGAGTTCGACGCAGAAACAAGGGGTGGTGCCTTGTCGCCCCCCATGCCGTCGGCTCCATGGCAGCCTGCGCAATATTCCATGAAGCGCTGAGCGCCCCTGCCGGCATCGCTGCTCTGCGCCTGTACCCCCAGGGACGCACATCCGAAAAGGATCGTGCCAAAGACCAACAGAGTTTCAACCCGGCGAGGCCACATGAGTGTCTGAACTCCCCTCAAAAGCGCTGGGTCGCGCGTATGAACGAAAAGTGTGCCACAAACACGGAAATGCAGCCAGAGGCAATCGATGCTGGTCGCCGGGAATCGGGTACGCAGCCGTCTCAGGCCATGAAATTCATCAGGGCACAGGCGGCAATTAGGGCCGTTGCCGCATCTATTTAGTTGTGGGATACTTCTAGGTGTCTGTGTGGAGCGTGCCTATGCGTTCCTCTATTCTGCTCGGCCTTTCCCTTAGTGTTGCGTTCACCATCACCCCAGCTATCTGTCAGTCTTCGGCGCCGGTAGGTGCCGTTCACGCCCATATCGAAGGTATTGAAATACCCGCAATCGCCAATGCCCCATTCACAGCAAAAGTTGTCGTCACCTGGGACGAGCCGCTTGTGGGCGGCGGCACGGCGTCGCGGAAGTACTACACGTTAGTGGCCCGCGACTCTCAGGGACGTGTGCGCCGCGAAATTCGCGAGTTCGTTCCCGCGGATTCGAACGAAGAACCCCCTCTGCGCACCTTCACTATCCTGGACCCGGTCTCCGACACGCGCACCGTTTGCACAAAGGCTTCCATGAATTGCGCGACCTCCGCCTTCTATTCGCGGATACCTCTGGGAAGCTCTGACGGCACGCTTTCCGGCAGTTCCGGTAACGTCACGCGTGAGAGCCTTGGGCAGCAGACGATGGACGATTTGCCGGTGGTGGGTACGCGCGAGACTGTATCGAATGCCGGCACCAATCGCATCGCGCTCACTCACACGGATGTCTGGTACTCCCCCGATCTGCACATGGATCTCAACGTGGTCCGCAGCAATCCGCAGTTGGGGGAAGTGACCCTCCAGGTCACGAATCTTGTGCGGGGAGAACCCGATTCATCCCGGTTCTCAGTCCCTTCTGGATACGCGGTCAAGAGTGGTTCAACCCAATAGCCGCGAGTGTTTAGGGCCTGAGTTCAAGCGTTCAAGCATGCTCTCTACGGGTTCTCCGGCGTGCGTCGGAGGTCCCTTTCGAATGGCTTATCCATTCTGAGGCGCCGTTCTATTCTCAATCATATTTCTCATCTCAGTTGGAACCTAACCTCGCGCCATGCGAACAGACTGGTCCCGCCGGGCCAGCACACATCTGTTTTGTTCAGCACTTCTTCGGGCTAGCGGTTAGGGCGCAAGGACAAGGATGCGACGGAGTTGCTCGAACTCTCAGCAGCGACGGAGAGGTCGAAATCTGACGGAGTAGATTCAAGGGCTGGCATGAAAGGAGCGGCGAGCCTGGGTTGGAGACCATAGAGCGCAGCAATGTTGGCATGAGGATTGCACGCGATGTTGATCGCAGCAGTCGCCGTTTCTTCTGGTGTAGCTCCGGAGGCGCCATTGCTCCGCGCATTGCTGAATAGAATTGTGCAACTGGCGGAAGTGGATGAGGACGAGTTGATACAGGCCGACAGGATGTTTGCCAGTGTATGAATCTTGGTCCGTGGGACCTTGGTGGAAGCCAGAGTAGAGTTGGCAAATCCCGTGACGGTGCTGGCAAGGTCGGCGGCATTGGCGATGCCACTCACACCGACTGGCTTGGCGGAAGCAATGACATGGGTTGCGTCAGTGGCGATTCCGGCCATCGTATAAGCTGCCGCTACCGTTGTCACTTCGTTCACGAAGATGAAAGGAACAGCAGCGTCGAGATTTCCCGATTCCGGGCAAGTGCCGAGCGAGGCCAGCAGGCCAATGGCAGAGTTCGGCCCGTCGTCACCGCTGTTGCCGCCTCGGGCATAAACATAAACCTGGTGGCCGGCGGTGCAGCTGTAGTCGCCAGCAATGGAGAAGCCGCCGTATTCGCCGCTGCGCACGTAGTGACCGATGGAATCGGCCGGGTTGCCTGTAGCCGAGCTGAGCAGCGAGACCGACGCGTTGCCATACGTGCCGGAGTTGACTTGAAGCACATAGATCCTAGCCCCAACCACGGCGCGGGATTGACCTCCGTTCACGACGCCCTGGTATGGCCCAGGAGCGAATGCGGGAGGATAATAAGTGTAGGAGTCGGAGTCCACAGAGTCTTCGTGGCCAATGCCGATGACAGCATTTCCGGATCCTCCGGAACCGCCACCGGATCCCCCAGAGCCGCCACCCGAAGTGCCCCCTGAGGTACCGCCCGAGGTGCCACCTGATGTACCGCCTGAGGTGCCACCGGACGTGCCACCGGAACCCCCGCTGCCGCCGCCGCTCGTGCCGAACTCAGCCGAATTCTGCGATCCGCAACCGCTCAGGAAAATGCTGAGCAGAAGAAGCGAGGAAACAAGGTAGCCGAGGTGACGCATCGTAACCCTCTGCACGACTCGACCTACTATAACAACGGATGCGCGAAAAGGCAGCGCAGTTGCACCAGCCATTGACGTGACTCCCGAGAACTGGCCAAATCGATCGTTTGCGCCAGTCACCTCTCGCGCCTATCCTAGGAGGCCTTCGACCTAGCCGTTCCCGTCTTCAACTTAATCGTTCCGAATCTCGTGCTCTGCCTGCTCCCAGTCTTGAGCTGCTCGACCGTCCTGGCGGCCTCGCTTCTCGTACAGTTCATAGGCGCGCTTGGTGATCTGCGGGGTCACATCAACCGTCCTTTTGGCCACGGCGTCAGGAACGCGCCACTTGATCATCGCGACCTTCACGGCATCGTTCGCGCCTAGGCATGCGACCATGGCATAAACAAAGACTGCGACCGTCTGCCACCAAGGCAAAGGCTTGAGTCCCGGGAGACCCACGAACGTAAGGGAGGTGCCCGCGAGCGCATCGGCCGCAAGGGCCAACAGGAAGGTCTTGCTGGGCAGGGACGCCCAGAACCAGCCGCGTTCCCGCGCGGACACGACGGAGAACACGGCAAAGGAAAGCAGCAGAAGAAAGCTGAAGGTATAGAGGGCATTGTTATCGGTTGCTAAGCCAAAATGCGACCAACCGACCCACAATAAGAGGAGCGTCTCAGCAACCATCGCGATACCAAGCACCACGGAGACGGTGATGAAGCCTCCGATGTTCCATGTTTCCGGTTTTTTGGATGGCCGCACATTGTCGGTGGCAAGGGAGATCTTCGCGAAGTCCGTCATGAAGACCAGCAGCAGCATCGCAAAAGCAGAGACAACGAACTTACCGGTCACCATGAACGCTATGGCCACGAAGGCAGCTTTTAGGATCGTCCGACTGATTTTGTTGATAATCCAGGTCAGAATGCGTTGGTAGATTGTCCGTCCCTGTTCAACCAGCGCCACAATGTTAGTTAACCCCGGTTCGGTAAGGACGACGCTCGCGGCGCCCTTGGCCACGTCGGTCGCGGTGCTAACGGCGATTCCCACTTCGGCCTGACGGAGGGCGGGCGCATCGTTGACGCCATCACCAGTCATGCCGGTCACATGCCCCGAGTCCTGGAGGTGCTGTACAACGATGTACTTGTCCTCCGGGTACACCTCGGCGAAACCATCGGCGCCCGCTAACAAGTCCACCTCCTTGTTCCCAGCTAGAGCGCCCGCGGCCTTCAGATCCGCAACGCGCCGGATGTTGGGTAATCCGACTCCTTTGCCGATTTCACATGCCACCGGCAGTGCGTCGCCGGTGAGCATCTTTACCGGAACGCCCAAATCCTCGAGTTCGGCGATCAGTTGCTTTGCATCCGGCCGGGGCGGATCATACAGTGACACTAGCCCAATCAATGCGGGGGTACCTGTCTCGGGGCCGCGTGCTACCGCCAGAGTCCTATAGCCCTTCGCGGCCGATTCGTTGACGCGTGCCTCCAACGCCTCGATCGCCGGGGGTTGGAGTGCGCAGGCTTCGGCGACAGTGCGAACGGCACCCTTCATCACGTGCAGCCGCTGTCCGTTCTGCTCAACCACGGCCTCGGTCCGTCGATTCTTCGCATCGAACGGTGCGAAAGAGACGGGTATGGCCTTGGGAAGATTGTCGAAGATGTGCCGCTCCTTTGCCTCAGTCAAGAACGCGAGGTCAATCGGATCCTGGTTGGCCGCCTGCGATGCGAGAGCGCCGGCGAACAGCACGTCGGTTTCTGTCGCGCGCTCCAGAGGGATCACGCCGGTGATGGCGAGCTGGTTCATCGTGATTGTGCCCGTTTTGTCCACGCAGAGCACATTCATCGTCGCAGCATCCTCCGAGGCGCTAAGGCGTGTGACCAGCACACCGCGCTTCGCCAGTTCCTTTGACCCGACAGCCATGGTGACCGTGAACATGACTGGGAGAGCGACCGGTACCGCGCTCATTAGCAGGACGAGCATGAGCGGAATCATCTCGATGAGCGGCGCGCCGCGGATCAGCGACAGCACAACGACCACGCTTATCAGCAGGCCGACGATGACGAAGAGCCAGCGGACGACCTTGGCGACGACCGCTTCGATGTGAAGTTTCGGACGCGCCTCCTGCACCAGTTCCGTGGTGCGCCCAAAGTAGGTCTTCGCCCCAGTCAGCATCACCACGCCGTTGCCTTCGCCCCGCCGGACGATGGATCCCGACGAGAGCACACCGCCGGGCGCCTTGTCAGCGTCTTTCGACTCGCCGGTGAGTGCCGACTCATCAATGCTTAGCACACCCGTCAGAAGTTTCACGTCCGCCGGGACGATGTCGCCGGGACGCACGCGGACAATGTCGCCGGGAACCAGTTCCCGCGCCGGAATGACCTGCCAGCTTGACTCGCGCCGGACACGCGCACTGACCTGCAAGCGCTTTCGCAATGCTTCTACGACCCCAGCGGCCCGATGCTCCTGCATAAAGCTCAATACGGCATTGACAACCAGCAGCGCGCCCACCACAGCGAGATCGGAGAATTTCCTGAGCACCGCCGACAGCACCATGATCAGTTCGAGCATCCACGCCGAGATTCCCCAAAATTTCCGAAGGAAGTTGAGGACCGGGCGCCCTTTCTTTTCGGCCACTTCGTTGTAGCCATGTTCCTTCCGGCTGACGTGTACCTCCGCTTGCGTGAGTCCGGTGTCGGGGTTGACATGGAGCATCGCGAGCGTGTCGGGAACGGACGCGGAGGCAATGTCTGGGGCCTTGGCGTTTGCGGGCGTGGAGGGTTCCATATGAGCTCTCTTCGCAGAGTACGTCCGATGGACCGGGCGAGAGTGAGCACTCTTGCTCAGAAGAATGGCAGCGCCGCGGTCAAAGTCGAATCCGCAGGAACAAACACAAAAAGAAGAATTATCACTGACAAACCAAAGTTAATTGGTCTTGAAAAAGTGGGCGATCTTGTGGCCTGCCTCTTCCGAGTAGTACACGATTGCGTGGGCCGACTTTTTTGCTGTATCCTCTGTTTCTTTTCCGGCATCTTCGGCTGCATGTTCGGTCAACCGGAAGGTTTGCTCGGTTCCATCGGAAACTCTTACGGTCATCGTCCGGGCTGCGCGGTCAAAGCTGGTAATGGAGCCTTCGGTCGTCTTTAGCCCATCCTTGCCGATTTGGTCGATCTCCTCAGCCGTCTCGTCTGCGCCCTGTTTTGTATAGTGCACCACAACCTGGGATCCTTCCTGAAGATCGCGCCCCGCCTCCTCGGCTCCCTTGTAGGTCTCGTTTCCGCCGTGCACCACGGTTCGGCCCACGAGATGCATTGTGTGTTCGGTTCCGTCCGTAGCCTTTACCATCACGGTTTTCGCGGAACGATCAATTTTTGTGACAACGCCCTCGACTGATGCTGTCGGTTCTGTTGCCCCGAGGATACCGGCAAAAGCTAAAAGTGAGATGACGACAGCAGCAACTGTTAAGACACGAAGCGATGTTCCTGAATTCATGATTGGTGCTCCTTCGCTTTGTGGCTTAAGCAGGAATTTCCGATTTAGATCCATATGGGATTGTCAGCACGATTCGGCTAATACATATCTATGGGCAAGGCTTTCTCGACGGCCTTGCCCACGCTATTCTTCAGGAACACTAAGCGGCTACCGCTACCTCATCCCCAGAGTGCTGCGAGAATTGGACGGGATGCGTAGTTTGGATGATGTCCTTTGCTTGTGCCACCTCTGCAGCCGTCCCATGGACGATCAGTAAAAACTGATCTGTCTTGAGTGCGGTTTCGTATTTCACGATGCTGTCCTTGGGAATTCCTATGCTGAAGAGGCCAGCTCCCAGAGCACCCAACGCTGCTACCTCCACCGCACCTTCCAGCCCTGCCACGATCCATGCCACTACCGGTCCCGCCGCCAAGATTGGGCCGAGCCCCGGAATGATAAAAAGAGCAGAGCCGAACAAGAGTCCCCAGAAACCTCCCCAGAACGCCCCAACTTTGCCCCAGTACTTCATGCGGTCGCCCGTATTGTAGTAGCCCACCACCTGCTCATCTGTGTGGTAGCCTTTCCCAACGATCGACAATTTGTGCAGGTCAACCCCGCCGCGTTGAAGCTCCTTTACTGCTTGATCCGCTTCCGTATGAGTGTGATACACCGCGACAACTGAATTCTCTTTGGACATTTCCGTCTCCTCGGCGATTTGCCTATTTCTCCAACCATCAAGCTGACTCTCAACCGGAACTGTGACACCGTGCTATCAGGAAAACTGTGTCTTAATTGCACACTGTCGGACGGAGAGTGCACGTGCCCGACATTCCACGCGAAATCGACCTATCCATGAAGCCCCTTTTGCAGCACATTTCAGCAACCTGACGAAGATGATTCGGTCCGCACAAGTTCTTTATGTAAAGAAGCGTGTATCTTCGCATCATCCGGGCTGCGATCAAGACGTTTTTTCCACTGCCTGCTATTGTCCGACGGAGCCGTTCTGGTGATCCCGGCCGCCTCGAAAGAAGCGATGACGCGCCATGCTTTGGCCAAGCAGAAAGAGGATAACTGCTAAGACCACTACAAACAGGAGCTGCCCAATTCCGAAAGAGGGTGGCTCTCGTCTAGCAGGGGTCGGCGTATTCGAAGAGGTTGTCATTTCACGTCCGGTGTAAAGACTAACACCTCTTTCTGATGGCCAAAATCGACCTCCTTAACCCGGATAATTCTCGAATTTGAGAGACAACAAAAGCCTCCTCTGTTACAAACATGTTGACTAGACCTGTTTGCAGCAACAAAAGAGGCTTCTGAATGTCTGAAGATAGCACAACACAGTG
>Ga0182024_10002440_pt1 | contig 46049 bp, 43 predicted proteins | sample P32metaG_FD_120480 | JGI IMG/M metagenome (GOLD analysis project Ga0182024, IMG submission 120480) | Permafrost microbial communities from Stordalen Mire, Sweden - P3-2 metaG (Illumina Assembly) | ecosystem: Environmental > Terrestrial > Soil > Wetlands > Permafrost | place: Sweden: Stordalen... | reverse complement strand
GGGCCCTTTTATCCCCGGGTGGTGGGCCGTTTTTTTTTTAAAGGGAAAAAGGGGGGGGAAAAAGGGGTTTGGGGGTTTTTTTGGGGGGGGGGGGGGGGTTGGGGGGGGGGGGGGGGAGGGGGGGGGGGGTGGGGCTAGCTTATCGAAGATGGGGGCGAGGGAGGGGTCGGCGGCGAGCATGGATTTGTGGATGGCGTCGCGATAATCGGTGGTGGCTTTGATCCATGCGTCGGCCTCGGGGGTGCCGGCGATGGCCTCGCGGCCGGCGCGGAGCTGGCCGATCTCGACGGCGCTCAACTGGGGGCGGGGGACGCCGGGGGAGGAGGCGGCGGTGACTTTGTCGAGGATGGGGGCGAGGGAGGGGTCCTTGGCGACCATGGCGTCGCGGGCGGCTTTGACGGCGTCGTTCAATTTGGCGGCGGTGGCGATGACATCGGGGTCGTGCTGGGCCTTCTGGCTGGCATCGATGAGCTTCTGGCGCTCATCGGGAGTGATGGGGCTGGCGACGGGGGAGGCGGGAACGCTGGCGCCCGATAAGGGGGCTGCTGGAGCGGGGCTCTGGGCGAAGGATGAGGCGCTGGTGACGGCGGCGAGGAGCGGGGGAAGGAAGATTTTCATGAGGAAGAGGGTGAGATGCGCTGGGAAGCGAGGTTAGGAAATGGGCTGGAGCAATGCGAGCTGCCAGGGGAGGAGACGGGTGGAGGCGGAGGCCGGGTCCGCGGCGATCTGCTCGAGGGTGGCCTTGGGGGCGATGAGGGCGGGATCGAGCTGGAGAGTGGCGGCGGTGGCGTCGCGGCGGGTCTTGAGGCGCATGAAGAAGCGCTCTTGATCCGGGGTGGGACGGATGCGGGGCTTGCGGATGGGGCGGGGCCATTGATCCTGCGGGAGGGCGAGGGCGGCCTCTGCTGCGGCGGCGAAGCGGCGCTGGCGGGAGGTGGAGAAATGAGGGAAGGCGGCGGCCTCGCCGCGATCGAGGCGGGAGGAGGCCTCGATGAGTTTGTCGTTTTGCAGGACGTGGAAGGCGGGGCGATCCGCGGCGCGGGCCTCGGCATCGCGCCAGAGCCAGAGAGCGCGGAGGATGGCGGCGGCGCGCCCCTGGAGATCTGAGCTGCCGGTGATGCGCCACGCGGTCTCGATGTCGCGCTCCTTATCGATGCGGGCGGTGGCGATGGCCTTGATGCAGGATTGCTCGAACCACTCCCAGCGGCTGAGCTGGCGGAGCTGCTGCTCGAGGATGCCTGCGAGGGTGATGAGGAAGTGGGTGTCGTTGCGGGCGTAGGCTTCCATCTGCTCGGAGAGGGGGCGGCGGGCCCAGTTGGCTTTTTGCGAGCCCTTGACGAGCTCGATGCCGAAGTGCTGCTTGACGAGGGCGGCGAGGGAGAACTCGACGTGGCCGGTAAGGCGGGCGGCGATCATGGTATCGAAGACCGAGCGCGGCTCTGAGAAGCCGGCGCGGCGCATGAGGCGGAGATCGTAATCGGCGCCGTGAAGGATGAGGAGCTTGCCGGCGAGGAGCTGGTAGAGGGGCTGGAGATCGAGGCCGGCGAGGGGATCGACGAGGAGATCGTGCTCGCCGTAGGAGATCTGGATGAGGCAGAGCTTCTCGAAGTAGCAATGGAGGCTATCGGCCTCGGTATCCACGGCGATGGGGTCGAAGCCGGCGAGGTTTGAGATGAGATCGGCGAGGGCCGGAGGGGTGCTGATCAAGGTTTTACCTCGCGAAGGCCGGTGAGGAGGAGCTCGGCATTGGTGCGGGTGGCCTTGAGGTTGGCAAGGAGGACCTCGATGGCCTCGACGGACGGGAGCTGGGCGAGCTCGCGCCGGAGGAGGGTGACGCGCTCGAACTCAGCGGGATGGTAAAGGAGCTCCTCGCGGCGGGTGCCGGAATTGAGGATGTGGATGGCGGGAAAGATGCGCTGCTCGGCGAGGCCGCGATCGAGGTGGAGCTCCATGTTGCCGGTGCCTTTGAACTCCTCGAAGATGACCTGGTCCATGCGGCTCTCGGTCTCGACGAGGGCCGTGCCGATGATGGTGAGGCTGCCGCCCTCCTCGACTTTGCGGGCGCAACTGAAGAATTTCTTGGGGCGGGCGAGGGCCTTGGACTCGACACCGCCGGACATGGTGCGGCCCTTGCCGGATTGCATGGCATTGTAGCCGCGGGCGAGGCGGGTGATGCTATCGAGGAGGATGACGACGTGGCGGCCGATCTCGACGAGGCGCTTGGCGCGCTCGCCGACGAGCTCGGCGACCTGGATGTGGCGGGCGGGGGACTCGTCAAAGGTGGAGGAGAAGATATCGGCATCGGTGGAGCGGCGGAGATCGGTGACCTCCTCCGGGCGCTCGTCGACGAGGAGGAGGATGACGTGGCTCTCCGGGGAGCTGGCGCGGATGGATTGGGCGATCTCTTTGAGAAAAATGGTCTTGCCGGTGCGGGGCGGTGCGACGATGAGGGCGCGCTGGCCGCGGCCGAGAGGGGTGATGAGATCGACGGCGCGGGCGATGATGGAGCGGGTGACGGGGTTCTCGAGGATGATGCGCTCTGTGGGGAAGGTGGCGGTGAGGGAGTCGAATGGCTTGGGGATTGTCCAGGAGGAGGCGGGAAGGCCCTCGATGGTGTGGATCTCGTCCAGGGCGAGGAACTTCTCGCGGTCGCGGGCGGAGCGGAGGCGGCCGACGAGGCGGTGGCCGGACTGGAGGCCGTAGCGGCGGATGACGCCGGAGGGGACGTAGATATCCTCCGGGAGGGGGCGGAAGCTGTAGCGGGGCCAGCGGAGGAAGCCGTGGGTTTCCGACGCCATCTCGAGGACGCCATCGACGAGGACCTCCGAACCGCGCTCGGTGAGGAAGCGGAGGGTATCGGCTACGAGCTGATGGCGGGTGCGATCCGGATGGATACGGACGCGGAGGGCGGCCATGCGCTCGAGGAGCTGGGCGGTGGAGAGGGCGTGGAGCTCATCGAGGTGGACGCACGGGGGGAGAGGAATGGCCTCGGCGGCAGGCGTGGCCGCGGGCGGCGGAAGAGCCGGAGGGACGGTCCGCGCCCCACCGATGGGAAAATCTGGGGGCATGTCAGGAAAAAAGGTGGGTGGCGAGGAGCCGGGCCTGGGCCTCGAGGGCGGCGGGAAGGCCATCGTTCCAGACGGCGAAATCGGCACGGTCGATCTTTGCCGCGAGGGGGAGCTGGGAGGCGATCATGCTATCGGCGAGGGCGGGGGTGAGGTGGCGATTCTCGATGAGGCGGCTGCGCTGCGTGGCGGCGGAGCAAGCAACGACGATGACTTTATCGAAGTGAGGTTCGGCGGACGTTTCAAACAAAAGGGGAATATCGACGGCGAGCCAGGCATTGCCGGACGGCTGCTCCTCCTCGCGGATCGCTCTCACAAGATCGAGCCAGGACCGGCGGATGGCAGGGTGAAGGATGGCCTCGAGCGCCTTGCGCTCCGCTGGATCGGCAAAGACAATGGCGCGAAGGGCTGAGCGTTGCAAGACTCCGCTGGCATCGAACACCCCGGGGCCAAAATGGTTGCGGATGGCGCCGAGGATGTGCGGGTCCGAGGTGGTGAGCTCTCGCGCGCAGCGATCCGAATCGAAGATGCGAAGGCCTGGGAATAGGGAGGAGAGACAGCTTGTAAAGAGCGTCTTGCCGGTGGCGATCCCGCCCGTGATACCCAAAACTGGCACGCGCAGATGACGACCCGGCGTTTCTCCCCCGGGCTCGATTTTACTTCTGGAAGAGAGGAGCCTCCGGGGTGGCCTCGGACGGGACCGAGGGCAGCGGCAGGGGCTCGACGGTCTCATCCTTCTGATCGAGGTCGAGAATCTTATCTCCGGCGGGGTTAATAAGGCTGGCGGTGACGAAGATGACGAGGTTGACCTTGAGGTGCTGGTCGACATTGGACCGGAAGGCGCGGCCAAGGAGGGGGATATCGCCAAGGATGGGGACCTTGTCCTGAACCTTCTGGACATCCTCGCGCATGAGGCCGCCGAGGACGACGGTCTGGCCATCCCATACGGTGACGCTGGTGGTGACCTTGCGTGTGGAGAAGATGGGCTGGTTGATGACGTTGGGGGTGAGGACGACGGAGGAGGGCGCATTGGTCAGGCCGGCAGTGAGCGCGCCGATGCCGAGGGAGGCGGGATTGATTGTGCTGATGGGGCTGCCGTAATTGATGAAGCCCTCGAACTCTACGACCTGCGGGACGAGATTGAGGTCGATGGTGTAGTTATCGGAGCCGACTGTGGGCTCGACCTCGAGGGTGACACCTGTGTTGCGGGTCTCAAAGGCGGTGGGGGTGGTGGGCGTGACGGGGAACACCGCGACGGAGGAGGAGTTGCCGAAGGAACCGCTGGAGCCGCCGCCGAAGTTTTGCGGAATCTGGGGCGGATCAAACTCGGTGGGGTAACGGAACTCCTGGACGATCTCGATGACGGCGCGCTGGCCGCTCTTGGTGGTAACACGAGGGGCGGAGAGGAGATCGACGCCCTTCTTCTGATCAAGGGCGCGAAGGACAACCTGGAAGGTAGGATCGGTGAGGACGCTGCCGAGGCCGAAGATGGCCGGGGCCGCGGAGGCGCCGCCGGTGGCAGGAAAGAGGAGAGCGTTGATGGCATCCGCGCTGATGGCGTAATTGCCGCTGCGCAGGCCGCTGGTGACGTTCTGCTCCTGGAGCGGACCGGACTGCGGGAAGGGGAGCGGATAATCGGAGGCAGTGGTGGGGGTGCCGGTGCCCTGGGTGCCGCCGGAGGCGAAGATGCGGTTCTGGCCGGGGAGATTGAACTGGCCGAGGAGGACGTTCATCGTGAGCTCCTTGTTATTCTGCTGCTGGATCTCGACGAACTTTGCCTCGATGGCGACCTGGGTGGGCACGGCGGGCTGGGAGCTCTCGACGATGGCGTCGATGAGCTCGATGTTCGACGGAGTATTATGGACGATGAGGCGGCTGGTGGCCGGGAAGTAAACGGCGTTGGCGCCAGGAGGGAATTGGACGCCATTGGCGGTGAGGAAGTCCATGGCGCTCTGGCGCGCGGCGATGGCGGAGCCACCGGTGCTGGCATCCGAGCTGGCAGGCGCGCCGCCATTAGGGCCGCCGCCGCCGCCGCGATCCGCGGGTGCGGAGAGAGGATTGGAGCCGACGGACGGGGCGATGCCCATGAAGCCGGCGGGGGTCTTGTACTCCTTGGTGATGAGCTCGTCTGTATTGACCGAAGGCGGAACGATGGAGACGGCGTAGGGATCGATCTTGAGCTTGAGGTTCGCAAGCTGGCAGATGTAGCGGAGGGCCTCGATGAGAGGGATGTTGCTCAGAGATAGGGTGATCCGGGCCTCGGCGGCGGTGACTGTGGGGGTGCTGGAGGCGGGAGCCGGAGCGGTGGGGACGGCTGCGGCGGGTGCGGCCTCGAGGCCGGGAATGGCCGGTGCAGCGGGAGCGGAGCCGGGAGGAGGGGCGGAGGGGGCGGAGGACTCCGCGCCGCCGCTATCGAGCTGGAGGACGATATTGACGCCGCGGCGGGTGGGATCGGGCTCCTGGGTATCGAGGTCGCGGCTCTTTTGCTTCAGGAAATCGACAGCCTCGCGGACGGTGGCGTCGCGAAACTCGATCTTGGGGATGATGATGCGGTTGAGCTTGTTGGTGATGTACTCGGTGTGCCGGACATCGGTGGTGCTGTTGTTGAATTGCTCGGAGTTCTTGATGCCGAACTTGTGGACCGGCATGTCCCAGCCGTTATCGACCTCCCAGAGCAGCTTGGCGCGCGTGTGCTCGTAACCCTCGACGGCGTATTTGTCGCGGCGGTTTTCGACCTCTTCCTGGCCTTTGCGGGCGGCGATATTGTAGGGGTCGAGGTTGAGGATCTTGTCGTAGCTCTCGTAGGCCTTGTCGTAGCGGCCGGTGTCGTAGTAGCCCTGGGCCTCGGTGAAGAGGTTCTTTACCTCCTCGACATCGCCACGGAAGCGGGGGGTGATGGTCTTGTTGTAGTAATCGGGATCCTCGAGATGGGCGAGGAGGACGACTGCGCGATGGCAATCCGGGTCGTACTTCTCATCGAGCACGGCCTTGCAAAGATTCTCGGCGTCCTGGTAGCGGCCCTCGGAGATGCGCTGCTCGGCCAGGGCGCACGCGGCGTCATCGAGGCCATTGAGGGCGACGCGGCGGAGGTGGTGAGCGACGGGGCTCTCCGGCAGGAGATCGGCGGCGGCCTTGTACTGGGCGAAGGCGGTCTCGTAATCGCGCTGCTTCATCGCGGCATCGCCGGCCTCGATGGCGGCCTCGGCGCGGCCTGCATCGGCCTCCCTGCGGGCGAGGGCGCGATCGGCCACACTCTCCGTGGAAGACTGCGTAACTACGGTGGAACTGGTGGTCGAGGTGCCCGCGAAGAGCAAGGTGGGTGAGAGGGCAGCGGCGGCGAGCACGCAGGCGCAGATGACAGGGGGTTTGATGCTCATTCGGTCCTTGGAGTTTTGGAGGGTGTTTGAGAGGAAGGTGGGAACTGGGATCTCGCTGCAGGGCGCGGCGGCTCCGGGCGCGAAACAGGCGGGATCATGCGGCTTGTTAAGGCTTATCCACGAGAGGCACCGTGACTTGCTGGCCCGTGGGGGTCTGAATTAGCGCGTGGTCATCCGCGATGTCAATTAATTTATACCGGAGATTGGCGTCCGGGAGCAGGGCGAACTCCCTGTTCTTCTGGACCTGGAACTGGGTGTTGTTCCAGAGGTAGCGGAAGAGGGCGTAGGAATCGGGGGAATTGGCGACCTGGCCGAGGACGAGGGTCACGTTATCGCCACGCTCGATGTGCTGGACGGTGAGTTCGGAGACATCCTTGTTGATCTGGATGGCGGGATCGAACTCCTCTTTCTTCTCGAACTTGATGACCTTGAACTTGGTGCCGGCGATGGTGTCGCCGATCTTCACGAACTGTGTGGGCTGGTTGACATCGACCGTGTTGATCTGGAAGCTGAGGGTATCGGGCTTGGCGGGATCGCCATCCCATGCGGCGAGCAGGAGGCGGAAGGGCTGCTTGATGTACTGGATGAGGCGGAGCTTGGTGTAATAGGGGGGGTGGGAGTTTTTATCGAGGGGATCGGTGGCATCGGAGCCGTCGCCCTTGGCGCCCTTCCACTCGTCGAGATTGGTAAATCCATCGCCATCGGGGTCCTCACTGAGGACGTTGTTATCGAGGATATCGAGGTGGTGCTCCATGAGCCATTTATTGGGGACGGGCGGATGGAGCGGCTCGCTGCTCTCGCTGACGGCGAGGAGATTGCCATTCGAATCGACGATGTAGGGCGTGGAGACGAAAAGGGAGCCTTCGGTATCCTTGATCACCCACTTGGCAGGCTGCTGGAGCGCGGCGGCGGCCTGCTGGATGGTATCCATGGCAACCTTGGGGATTGTGTTGTTGTGGATGACCTGGCCGCGGATGTCATCGAAGACGTGCTGGAAGCCAATGGCGCTGTAGATGAGCAGACCGGAGGCGGCCAGCAGCAGCAGGGCGACAATGCCGAGGATGAACTGATCGTAATTGCGTTTGATCCAGTCCATGGCGGTCAGCGCGCGGGAGCGGCTCCTTTGCGGGTGGCTTTGTCAGGGGGGTTGAAGGCGACCATGTCGACGCGCATCGCGGCGCGGACCTTCTCCGCGCCGACGAGGAAGCTGAGGTAGCTGGGGGTGGTGCTGGCGCCAGTGCCGGAGGCATCTGTGCCGGTGGTGGCGGGAGCCGCGCCGGCGGAGGCATCGGGAGCGACTTTCGGCACGGGCTTGGGGGCGGTATTCTCGATCACGAGGGTGCGGGAGATGAAGAACTGCTTCTTGGAGGCAGCGATATCGTTGAGGACAGTGGCGAATGCGTTCTGGGCGGCGGTAAAGCGAATCTCGAAGGGGACCTTCTCTACAAGGGCGCCGGGGCCGCTGGCATTGCCGCCGCCGCGGGGCCTGAAGCCGCCACCACCGCCGGGAGGATTGGTGCCACCGCCGGAAGACGACTCCTGAGACAGGTGGGTGCGGGTGAGGGAGGTGACTTCGCTGACATGCTCATCGAGGAGGATGTTCATCGCGATCTCGATGGCGGCGAGCTGGCGGCCGAGGGGGCCGGCAGCCGCGGGAAGGGGAGGCTGGGTCTGGTATTGATCGAAGTCCAAGGCGAAATGCTCGGGCAGCTTGACGCCGGACTTGGTGGCCTTGGCGGTGAGGGAGGAGATGGTGTCGCGCAAGCGGTCCTGGAAAGCGGAGGGGGTGATGTCCTCGACGGGGAGGACCATCTGGGCGAGATTGGCGGCGAGGGTGTGGGTGGCGTCGATCAAGTCATCGCGCTGGGCGCGATACTTGGCGAGGTTGGCGTCATCCGGGTAGGGGACGCGGCTCTGGAGCTGATGGAGGTCGTTGGCCGTCTGGGTGAACTGGTCGGAGACGTCGGAGTAATTGCTGTACGCGGAGTAGAGCAGGTAGCCGAGGGCACCGACGGCGACGACCATGACGGCGATAAAGCCGGAGAGGAACTTGTTCGCGCGGATCCAGTTCATTGCGGCGCGATCCCTTCCTTGAGTCCAACGAGCAATTCGTAGTCGAAATTCCAGGTTGCATCGGTGGGATTGGTACGAGTGGTTACCTTGACCCAGGAGACGAAGGGAGACTTGCCAAGGCTGTCGGCAAAATCATTCACCAACGAACTCTTGGCCCCGAGGAAGAGGCCATGGAGGCGAATGCCGGAGCCCTCAGGGCCACCGGTGCCGGGGGGCGGCTGCGGGCCGCCGGTGGTGGTACCGCCGACAGAGCCGATGACGTTACTGCCGGAGAGCCTGACGGGCTCGAGATGGGTGACCCAGATGGAGGCGGCGGGGAGGCGGGTATTGAAGTCGTTGAGGAGGCGGACCCAATGGTCGCGCTCATTGACAGCGGTGACGAAGGGAGCTGCGGCGGCCTGGGCGGCATCGATGTCATTCTTGGTGGCATCGATGGCGGAGGCGATGGGCTTGAGGGCGGCGACCTTCTGATTGAGGGAATCGGTGACCTGGCTCTCGATGGCGGCGGCGCGATGGAAGTAGAGCCAGGCACCCAGGAGGGAGAGGATGATGCAGAGGCCGGCCATGATCATGAAGGGCTGCTTGCGGGCGAGCAGCTTCTTCTTTGTGACGCTGGCGGGCTCGAGATTGAGCTCCATGGGCGCCTGGGAGGCGGAGCGGATGGCGAGGCCGACGAGCTCGCCGAGCGTATGGGCGGCGGCGCCGGCGGCCTCGTGATTAACGCTGCCGGAGACGGAGACGTTGCGCAGGGGATTGAAGAACTCGATGGGCAACTGGAGCTTCTCGGCAAAGAACTCGCGGATGTACGGCAGGCCTACGCTGCCGCCGCAGAGGTAGACCTGCTGGGGCGGGGAACCGCCCTGCTGGGAGCGGTAGAAAGTGATGGACCGGGTGATCTCCGAGTGGAGCCGGGTCATGGAGTTGCGGATGATCTTTGAGACGCGGGCGACATCGGGATCGGTGGGCTCCGCGTAGGCGCCGCCGAGGGAGACAAAGCCGGTGGTGCGCTTGCGCTCCTCGGCATCGGCGAAGGGCTCGTTGAATTCCTTCGTTACATTGGTCGTAAAGGTGGTGCCGCCGATGGGGATGCTGCGGCTGAAGACCTTGCTGGGCTCGATGAAGATGAGATTGGTGGTGCGGGCCCCGATGTCGATGAGGAGGGAGCAGCCGGAGATATCGGCGTAATTGTAACGGTAGGCGTTGTAGAGCGCCATGGGGGCGACATCGACGATGCCTGTGGAGAGGCCTGCCTCCTCGACGGCGGCATTGAGCTCATCGAGGAGATCCGCCTTGATGGCGACGAGGACGACCTCGATCTTGGTCTCGTCCCGGGTGGCGACGAGCTGGTAGTCCCAGACGACCTCCTCGATGGGGAAGGGTACGTTTTGCTGGGCCTCGAACTGGACGATCTGATCGATCTTGTCGGGATCGACGGTGGGGAGCTTTACGAAGCGGGTGAAGACCGATTGCGCGGCGATGGCGTAGTTGACGCGGCCGCCCTTGATCTTGAGCTCGCCAAGCATCTCCGCGATGACGAGCTTGATCTGGGCGACGCGGGAGGCCTCGGCGGCGGGATCCGCGAGGAGCTGCCGGGTGGTGTAGGCATTGAGGACAAGCCCGCCCTGTGGAGTGGAGCGGAAATCGGCCAGACCGATGGTCTGCATGCCGAGATTGAGGCTAAGGATGCGAACGGGCTTAGCCACGGAAGGTGTTGAGGGCGGAGAGAATGTTCACGGGGGTGTGCCTGATGGACCAGCCGACTACTGTCCGGTGGCGGGGATCTTGATCTGCTCGTATCGATCCCAAAGGATGGGAGCGAAGGGGGTCTGGTTTTTGTTCAAGACCTTGCCGGTGACTTGCTTCTGGTTTTCCCACCATTCAATCGGGCCGCGGGTCTTGAAACTCTTGGTCACGAGGACCTGGCCGTTGTTTACGATCTGGACGCCGACATCCTGGATATCGACGCCGGACATGGGCCTGCCATTGAGGACCCGTGCGATCGTGCGTGGGCTGACGTACATCACGGAGTAGAGGTCGCGCCCGCGGGGGATATCGATGTGGGTCACGTCGCCAGTGAGGCATTCGCCCGCGAGGAGGATGTAGTACTTGAAGGTGAGCTCATCGGTCCAATCGATATTGGACATGAAATTGACCTCGACCTGGAGCCATTGCTGCGAGCGGACCTGCGCCTGGGAACCGAATTGATACGAGTAGACGGGCGTGGTGACGACGGACGGCTGGATGGTCTTGATGTCGTAATCGGCGCGGCCAGCTGCACGGGAGGCGGCGGGGGAGAGCGCCAGGATCAGGAGGGTTGCAAATGCGGCGGAGCATTTTCTCATAAAAGGAAAGAGGGGGGATGATTGCGGATTTGCAATTTGAAGGTTGAGAAACCGGGGCGCAACGAAAAAACGCGCGAATCAAGCATTACTCAGCTTTTAAGCGGTCTTTGAAGTAATCGACGGCGTGTTTGATGCCATCCTCGAAGGGGACACGCGGCTCCCAATTGAGGATTTTGCGGGCGCGGGTGATATCGGGCTGGCGGACCTTGGGATCATCGACGGGCAGGGGGCGGTACTCGATGTGGGCGGAGGTGCCGGTGATGCGGATGATCTCCTCGGCGAATTGCTTGATGGTCATCTCCGTGGGGTTGCCGATATTGACGGGCTCGTGAAAATCGCTCATTGCGAGGCGGAAGATGCCGTCGATGAGATCGCTGACGTAGCAGAAGGAGCGGGTCTGTGAGCCATCGCCGAAGATGGTGAGGGGCTGATTGGTGAGGGCCTGGCCGATGAAGGCGGGGACGACGCGGCCATCGCGCAGGCGCATGCGGGGGCCGTAGGTATTGAAGATGCGGACGATCTTGGTGTCGACCTTGTGGAAGCGATGGTAGGCCATGGTCATGGCCTCGGCGAAACGCTTGGCCTCATCGTAAACGCCGCGCGGGCCGATGGGATTGACGTTGCCCCAGTAGGTCTCGGGCTGGGGATGGACGAGGGGGTCTCCATAGCACTCCGAGGTGGAGGCGATGAGGAAGGTGGCTTTCTTCGCCTTGGCGAGGCCGAGGGTATTGTGGGTGCCGTGGGAGCCGACCTTGAGGGTGGGGATGGGATGCTCGAGGTAATCGACCGGGCTGGCGGGCGATGCGAAATGGAAGACGTAGTGGACTTCATCGGGGATGAAGATGAAGTTCGAGACGTCCTGCTTGAAGAAGCGGTAATCGTCGTTGCCTGCGAGGTGCTCAATATTGGCCGTGGAGCCGGTGATGAAGTTATCGATCCCGATGACGCGGAAGCCTTCCTTGAGGAGGCGGTCCGTGAGATGGGAGCCGAGGAAGCCGGCGGCGCCGGTGACTACTGCGGTTCGTTTCGAGGCCATGGGAAGTGGCCCCTTGTAGAGAGCGCAGGGGCGGTTTGCCAGAAATTCCGCGCGGAAAGAGGGGGAAATTCGATCGGGAAGGGTCGCAAGGGAGCATCCGCTGCGGGGCCGCGAGGCGGGGCAGGGGCGGGGGTTTTGCGGACGGCGCGCCTACTTTGCGCCGAAGCCGAGGAGGACGGCGGGGACCGTCATGACGAGGATCTTGAGGTCGAGCCAGATGGACCAGTTATCGATGTACTTGAGATCGAGCCGGACCCACTCGTGGAAATCGGCGACGTGGTTGCGGCCGCTGACCTGCCAGAGGCAGGTGAGGCCGGGCTTGACGCTGAGACGGCGGCGCTGGGCGGTGTTCTCGAATTTCTCCACCTCGTAAATGGGGAGGGGGCGGGGACCGACGAGGCTCATGTGGCCCTGGAGGACATTGAAGAGCTGCGGGAGCTCATCGACGCTCCACTTGCGGAGGTAACGGCCGACGGGGGTGATGCGGGGGTCGCGCTCGATCTTGAAGACGGGGCCGGACATCTGGTTGAAGGCGAGGAGCTCCGCATGGCGCATCTCAGCATCGGTAACCATGGTGCGGAATTTGTACATCGTGAAGGGCTTGCCATGCTTGCCGGCGCGGACCTGGCGGAAGACGACGGGGCCGGGCGAGGTGAGCCGGATGATTACGGCGGCCACCAGCATGACGAGGCTGGCGGGGATGAGCAGGAGAAAGGCGCCCACGCGATCGATGATGCTCTTGACGAGAAGGGCCCAGGAGATGTCCGGGGTGGTGCGGAAGACGAGCATGGGGCGGTCGCCGATGGCATCGAAATCCGGCCGGGCGATGGAGGTCTTGATGAAATCCGCAAGGAGCCATGCCTCGACGCCCTCGACCTCGCAAGCGGCGATGGCCTCCTGGAGACGGTTTAAATGGCTGTGGCCGCCGGCGAAGATGACGCGGGAGACGGAGTGGCGGTGGAGGGCCTCCACGAGCACGGAAATCGGCTCGGCCTCGATATCGATGCGGCCGGCGATCTCCATCTCCATCATCTGCTCGGTGGTGAGGGTCCTCTCGAGCTGAACGAGATCGCCCGGGGTGCCGGCGAGGAGCACGCTCTCGCGGAAGCGCCCGCTGGAGGCCCTGCGACGGAGGCGGGAGACGGTGATGCGCTCCCGCACGAGGAGGAGGACGAGGGCCATGACCGTAAAGATGATGAGGACGGCACGGCTGGGAAAGTTGTAGCGAAAGAAGAAGGCTGAGAGGGCAATGATGAGGCCGAGGACGAGGCCGGCGCGGCCGATCTGCATGGCGGACTTCCAGATGTCCTTTTGCAGGACGTGCTTATAAAAGCCCTGCATCTCGAGCACAATGGGCCCGAACGGCATGAGAATGAAAAGCACCCAGCGGAACTCGTTGAAGTTGGGGATTTCGTACACCGTCTCGAACCAAAGCGAGAGGGAGGAGCGCAGGACGTGGGCCGCCCAAAATGCGATTACGAGCAGCGCGCCATCGAGAATCTGCTGCAGTAGAAGATTGAACTCTTGTTTGCGTCCGATCATGGGTGGGCGGATGGGGAGGCGTAATGCCTGTCCATTACTGGACGTATAAAATGAAGCTTCCGTCTCAAATTTCCACCAATTTAACACATCCGGCGGTCGTAGGCACGGTACATTCTGGGCCGTCGCTGGCGGCTGCCCGCAGAATTGCGCCGGCGCAATGCGATTGGCTTGAGCTGCGCGTGGATAGTTTTTATCCGGACGTGGCGGGGCTGCGCCGGGCGGCGCCGAAGCTGCGCTGCCCGCGGATCGTGACGGTGCGGCATGTCTCGGAAGGGGGCGCCCATCCGACGCTGACGCCTGGTGAGAGACGGAGGCTGTACCTGGACTTCCTGGAGGTGGCGGGGCTGGTGGATATCGAGCTGCGCAGGGCGGGGGAGATGAAGCAGGTGATCCGGGAGGCGAAGGCGGGGGGGATCGGGGTGATCCTCTCGCACCATGACTTCCGCCGGACGCCTGGGCTGGCGAAGCTGCGGGAGCTGGCGCGGAAGGCGCGGGAGGCTGGAGCGGATATTTTCAAGGTGGCGGCGATGACGAGGAGTGCGGCGGACCTTGGGAAGCTGGTGGAGTTTCTTGCAAATGAGAAAGCGGGGCTGCCGCTCTCCGTAATGGGAATGGGGGCGTACGGGAAAGCATCCCGGCTAGTGCTGGCGCAGGCTGGCTCTTGCTTGAACTACGGATACCTGGGTGCGCCGAATGCGAGCGGGCAGTGGCCCGCAACGGTCTTGAAGGCCCGAATCGCAGAATTGCGAGACGCGGAGGAGTAGAAGCCTGCCGGCGACTAGGAGGCGGGCTGGGTGGAGGAATTGGCCGGGGTGCTGAGGACGCGCATGACGGCGGAGTAGATCTCGCTCGGGCCGAGGCCCTTGCTGACGTAGCCATTGGCGCCGGCGTAGCGGGCGGCCTGCATCATCTCCTCATCGTAGCCGAGGCCGGTGAAGATGATGATGGGCAGGTCTGGCAGATGACCGCGGATGATGGAAATGAGGGAAAGGCCGTCGATCTTGGGCATGCCGATATCGAGGATGACGGCGTCGCAGGGGTTGAGATTGAGCCAGGACTCGACTTTGGAACCATCGGTGAGGGAAGAGCAGGCGTGGCCTTTGCTGCGGAGGTATGTGACGAGGAACCGGTTGAGGAGGCGATTGTCGTCGACGACGAGAAAATTCATAGAGCAGGAATGTTGAAGTGAGAGTGGGCGGATTCTTGGCTGGTTACTTAAGCAGAGGGTGTGCCATGAGGAATGGAGGGTGAAACCCGATACAGGGCGAGGGAAACCCCTGGAATCGGATGATGCGCCGATTTACATGTAGCTCTTGATATATCCCATACCGATATACAAGGAACCTACCAGCCCAAAATAAAGGATCGCCATGATCACGCGCTGGGCTGGGGTGCACTCGTAATAGCGCTGCTCCTCCGGGGTGCGCCTGCGGAAGAGGGCGAGGACCCTGCGGAAGCTGGTGATGATAATGAGGATAAGGATGAAGCTGAAGGGGCTGGCGAGGTGGAAGAAGACATAGGGGATGAGGATTACGAGACCGACCAGCCAGAGCCACGGAGTGATCGCGGAAACGATGCGGCCGCCATCCAGGGGGACCATCGGGATCAGATTGAAGAGATTCAGCAAGAAACCGACGTAGCCGAGGGCGAGAAAGAGGTTATTGCCGGTGAGGAGATAGCAGGAGGCAACGGCGAGGGCGCCGAGGCTGCCGAGGATGGGGCCGCCAATGCCGACGATGGCCTCGATCCAGGCATTGCGCGGCGCCTCGCGCAAGGCGATGACCGCCCCCATGAACGGGATAAAAACGGGGAGGCCGACCTTGAGCCCGACCATGCGGGCGGCGATGAGGTGCCCCATCTCGTGGATGAAAAGGAGGATGATGAAACCGGCGGCAAAGCGCCAGCCGAAGGCCATCGAGTAAAAGAAGAGGGAGATGAGCATGGTGCCGCCGACCTTGAGGAAGGGGAGGCCGAACTTGAGGAGCGGGAGAGCCCATTTGCCCGCGGTGGCGAGGGCGACGGCGATGGGGGCGAGGAGTTGCTTGACCCGCTGCCAGAAGGTCTGGCGGTTGATGAATGGCCCTTGCATGGGAGGGGAACATTCACTGTTCCGCGCAGGAGGGAAAGGTGGAAAAGGAGCCGGGGGAGGAGATTCGATTTCTCCCAAGAGCGGCGGTTGGGTATCTTTGCGATATGGGGGTAATAGTACGGCGCCCTACACGTTCGGGGCTGGCCCCGAGGCCGGAAAGATTGCGAGGGACGAGACAGATGGCGAAAGTAGGAAACGGATGAAACCAAGAGCGATCGTGAGGCTGAAAGGCGCGGTGCGTTTGATGGCGGTGGTCTCGGTGGAACGCAATAACGATGGCAACGAAGAGCGAATGGTGGAATGCGTCTGGTTCTCGCACGGGCAGCCGGTGCGCGGGAAGTTTCCCGTGGACTCGCTGGAGGTCGCGACGGTGCCGATGCTGGCGGCGAGGCTGACGAGGATACGGGAGTAGCGGGGGTGGAAATCCGCTTTGCATTGACGCAGCGTCTTCCGTGAGACAGGGTGTATCACGATGAAAACGGCGAGTGTGCGCGATCTAAGGAACCACTTTGCGGACGTGGCGAAGTGGATCGAAGGGGGGGAGCAGGTTGCCATCACTCGGAACGGCAAGGTATTTGCCACGCTTGCACCGGCCCAGGCGCAAAGGCCGCGCAAGGTGGATTGGCCTGCGCGATTGAAACGGCGCCCGCCGCTTGGCAAAGGAATACCGAAAGCGGCGGGGGAAAAGCTCTGGTCGGATTTGAGGGACTGATGGCGCATGGAACCGAGCGCGTACCCGGATTCCAGCTTCCTGGTCTCGCTCTATTGCAAGGACGCAAATAGCGCCAAGGCAAGCTCTTATATGGAGCGTACCGCGGAGCCACTGCTTTTTACTCCGCTGCATCGGATCGAGGTCCGGAACGCTCTCCGCAATGCGGCGGCACGCGGGTTGATCACCGAGAGTGAGCGGCGGGGGGCCTTCCGGCAGATGGACGAGGATCTGCGCGAGGGCTTGCTGATTCATGCGCCAGTCGAGTGGACGGATGTCCTGCGCCGTGCGGATGGATTGAGCGAAAGGCACGCGGCTGCGAGTGGACAGCGGACGATTGATTTGTTGCATGTTGCATTTGCACTCGAATGCGGGGCGAAGACGTTTCTTACCTTCGACAATCGGCAACGGAACCTGGCGAGCGCAGCGGGGCTGAAGGTGAAGCCGTAGGGGGGGACGATGGGGGCCGGCTTCATCACACGATCTCCACGGGGCACTTGGGGAGGGCGCGGAGGAAGGCGGCGCCGTAGGACTTGGTGAGGACGCGGGGGTCGAGGATGACGACGATGCCGGTGTCCTGGCGGGTGCGGATGAGGCGGCCGACGCCCTGGCGCAACTTCAGGATGGCCTCGGGGAGGGAGTACTCGCTGAAGGGGTCGCCGCCGCGCTCCTCGATGGACTCAAGGCGGGCCTCGATGAGGGGGTGATCGGGGACGGCAAAGGGGAGGCGGGTGATGATGACATTGGAGAGGGCCTCGCCGGGGACATCGACGCCGGACCAGAAGCTCTCGGTGCCGAAGAGGACGGCGCGCTCACCGCGCTTGAACTCATCGACGAGGCGGTGGCGCGGGAGGCCCTGGCCCTGGACGAGGAGGTTCCAGCCGGCTTTCTTGAAGGGGGCGGCGAGTTTCTCCGCGAGGGACTGGAGGGTGCGGTGGCTGGTGAAGAGGACGAAGGCGCGGCCGAGGGACATCTCGACGAAGTGCTCGATGCGGCCTGCGAGCTCCTGCTCGAAGGCGGCGTCGCGGGGATCGGGCATCTTGCGGGTGATGTAGAGCTTCATCTGGCGCTCGTAATCGAAGGGGCTGCCGATCTGGAGGGCGCGGATTTCGTCGCCATCGGCGCCGATGCGATTGCGGAAATAGCCGAGGCCGCCGGGGGTGGCGCCCTTGCGCTCGGCGACGGCGAGGGTAGCGCTGGTGAGGATGGAGCATTGGCTCTCGCGGAAGAGGAGGGGGCGGAGGCAGGCGGCAACATCGACGGGGGCGTTGTGGAGGGAGAGCATGCTCTGGGACTTGCCGGATTTCTCGATCCAGTAGACGGAATTGCCGGAGGACTGGGAGAGGAAATCGGCGAGGGCGAGCCGGGCCTCGCGGATGCGGCGGCCCATGTCCTGGATCTCGGCCTTGAGGGTCTCATCCTCGAGGCCGCGGAGGATGGTAACGATGAGGGCCTGGAGGCGGGCGAGTTTTTCCGTGAGGGTATCCTTGACGATATCGGGCTGGCGGACGCGGCACTCGCGGCCCTTGCGAAAATCGGCGTGGGATTCCACCTCCTTGAAAAAGGCCTCCACGTCATCGAGGAGCGCGGCGCTCTCGCGGACGCCCTCGGCATTGCGCAGGACGGTGAAGAGGCCTTTCTTCGACCGGGGATTGTAGAGGCGCTGGAGGGCGTGGCGGAGGCCGTACTGGGAGACGGTGAGGCCGATGTGGCGGGAGGCGACCTGCTCGATGGTGTGCGCTTCGTCAAAGACGACGAAGTCATTGGCGAAGAGGTAACCGCCGGAGCGCTCCTCGGAGTCGGCAAGGCCGGTGAGATTGACGAAGAAAAGGGTGTGATTGAGAACGAGGACATCCGCGGAGAGGAAGCGCTTGCGGGCCTGCTGGTAGAAGCAGCGGGGATTGGCGCCGCAGCCCTTGGCGGTGCAGAGGTGCTGCTCGCTGCAGACCTGGGACCAGACCTGGGAGTCGGGCTCGACGTCGAAATCGCTAAGGGTGCCGTCCCTGGTGCCCATGCTCCACTCGCGGATGCGGTGGAGCTCTGCGATCTCCGGGGTGGTGAAGAGCTCCGAGGCGTGCTGGATGGCGCGGTCGAGGCGGGTGGCGCAGAGGTAATTCTGGCGGCCCTTCCAGAGGGCGGCCTCGAACTCCACGGGGAGAACCTTCTGGACGATGGGGATGTCCTTGTAGATGAGTTGCTCCTGGAGGTTGATGGTGTGGGTGGAGATGAGGGCCTTGCGCTTGTTCTCGACGGCGAAGAGGACGCTCGGGATGAGATAGGCGAGCGATTTCCCGACGCCGGTGCCGGCCTCGACGACCTGGTGGGCGCCATCCTCCAGGGCGCGCGCGACGGCGACGGCCATCTCCTGTTGCTCGAGGCGGTACTCGAAGTTCTTCGCGCTCGAGAGGAGGCCGCCGGGGGCGAAGATATCGCTGACGCGGGAAACGAAGTCGGTGGGGATGTGCTCGCGGAGGGCGATCATGGGAGCGGTGTGGAGGGACTTTCTAGCGGGACAATGCGCGGGAGGAACGCAGATTAACACGGGAAACGCGGTTTTTCGCGGGCGGATGAGGGCGAGGGAGACGCGATGCGATTTGACCGAGGGTGAAAAATGCGTAAAGTACCGGCCCATGCGCCCCGTTCTCCCACTGCTCATGGCCGCCGTCATTCTCGCCGCCGGATCGCTGACCGCGCGTGCGGGGGATTCCCTCTACGACTCGACGCACGCTGCCACGCCCGGTACGGACGTGCAGCACATTCTCGGGCCAAAGTCCGGGGGCATCCGGTATGACGCGAGGATGATCCGGGCGGCGGAGATCGCGATGAGCCGGGCCTATCCGCACCCGACGTGGCGGTGCTGGCATTATGTGAAGGATGCGCTGGTGGACGCGCGGGTGATCGACTCGCGGCCGACGAGCCCCTGGGCGAAGCAGGCGGGGGACGAGCTCTGCAGCCGGTACGGCTTCAAGAAGCTGGCGGTCCGGGACCCGATGCGGGCGCCGGTGGGGGCGGTGCTGGTGTACGGCGGGGCGGACGCGGGGCATGTGGAAATCCGGACGCCGACGGGGTTTGTGAGCGATTTTGTCTCGGCTACGCCGTATCCGCGCCCGTTTCTCGGGGCGTACGTAAAGCCTTCGTAGGGAATCGTTGACAGGGGATTGCCGGAGGGTGGCACGAGAGTTGCGCCTTGGGAGCAATATTTTATTGACGGAAAACGCTCGTTTCCTATCCTGCGCGCCGTCTTCCAGGCTGACGAATGATTTCCCGCACCCTCCAGTTTATTTGCCTCTGCGCCGTCGCGATTCTCGTCGTGCCGGGCGCCTCGCGTGCCGGGACCATCGCCACGTACTCCTACAGCGGGTCGCTGTTCGATGTGCGGACGGCGCGGAACATCGGTCCGGACCTGCAGGTGGTCTTCGGGCCGAAATCGGCGGATATCCGCTACGATGCGCGGATGATCCACGCGGCGGAGATCGCGGCGGCCCGTGCGCATGCGCATTCCACGAGCCGCTGCTGGCACTCGGTGAAGAACGCGCTGCTGGATGCACAGGTGGTCCCGAGCCGGCCCACCTCGGAATATGCGAAGCAGGCCGGAAACGAATTGCAGGAGAAGTACGGGTTTACGAAGATTTGGGTCAGTTCGCCCTTTGATGCGCCGGTGGGAGCGGTGCTGGTGTACGGGGGGCGCGGCGCCGGGCATGTCGAAATCCGGACGACCACGGGTTTCGTGAGCGATTTTATCTCGCCGACGCCTTCGCCCCGGCCGCTGCTGGGGGTTTACGTCAAGCGGTCCTGAGACGCCGCATCCCGGCGCTCCTTCAGGTGGATACCGCTCGCTGCGGGGATCTGATTATTGACGCCACCCTTCGGCTGGCGTTTTGGAGTGGATGCCAATTGAGAGCTCGCCCGCCAGCCGCCGCTATGCCCTTCCTCCTCCGCGGCGATCCCAAGCGCTACGCGGAGATCATGCCGTTTTTGCGGGCGTAATTGAAGAGGCCGCCGGCGTCGATGACTGGGCGGACTTCGCCGAGGGGCTTGAGCTGGTAGGTCTTGCCATTGACGGTGAGGGTATCGGCGTCGAAGTCGAGGGTGGCTTCGTCGCCGGTCTTGACCTTCTCGCAGAGGCGGACGGGGGTGTCGTAGGGGTAGAGCTCGCCTGTGGCGACGCAATTGCGGAAGAAGATGCGGGCAAAGGACTCCGCGATGACGGCGTGGACGCCGGTGGCGCCGAGGGCTATGGGGGCGTGCTCGCGGGAGGAGCCGCAGCCGAAGTTGCGCCCGCCGATGATGAGGCCGTAGGCGGACTTGACCTGGCCCTCGGGGACGAGGCGGATGGGGTAAAGGGAGTCCGGGAGGCCGGCCATGGCGTAGGAGCCGAGCTTCTCGTACTCCTCCTCGATGGTGGGGACGAGGGTGAGGTATTGGGCGGGGATGATCTGGTCGGTGTCGATGTTGTCCTGAACGACATAGACCTTGGTGGTGACGGTATTCGACATAAAGGTGGGGTTGGGAATCTAAGGGCGGGGGGCGGCGGGTTCAATAACGGAAGGTCGGGGCATTGGGAGGAGGCTTGGACTCCGGGAACTCCGGGAGGGGAATCTGGGATTGATCGAGTTCGGGGGGGCGGGATTCATCATCACCGGCGTGGCGGTGATGGCGGGACGGGGAGGCGGAGGGGGTGGGCTGGGCGGAGGGGGGGGCGACGGCGATGTCATCGGTGGAGACCCAGCCGGTCTGGCCGGTGCCCTGGACCGTAACGCGGCTGTAGCCGAAGCCGTGGCGCTGCATGGTGAGCAACTGGTTTCTGTAGAGAGCGAAATCGGGCCCATCGGCCTGCGAGGGGCCGAATGAGTAGAAGGAAGTGCGCTGGGCATTCACGAAGTAAGTCTCGCCGGCGTGCGGGCCCGGGCCGGAGGCCGTGGAGCAGCCGGCCTGGAGCATCGCAGCGAGCACGAGGAGAAGCGGGGAGTAGCGCACACTAGTGGCCCGGCAGGCCGACGGCCCGGGGGGCCGGACCCGGCTGATCAACTGAGGAACTCGCGCGGGTCGGTGATCTTCCCGGTAAGGGCGGAGGCGGCGACGGTGTAGGGGCTGGCGAGGTAGACCTGGGACTCCTTGTTGCCCATGCGGCCGGGGAAATTGCGGTTGGTGGCGCTGATGCACTTCATGGGGGTGTTAAGCCGGCCGAAGGAATCGACAGGGCCGCCGAGGCATGCGGCGCAGGAGGCATTCTCCGTCATGCGGACGCCGGCGCTCTCGAGGACATCCCAGACGCTCTTGCCATCCCACTGGGTGGTCTTGAGCTCCTCGACGACGAGGGTGGTGGCGGGGACGCCGTAGGTGTCGATCTTGACGCTGCGGCCGCGGACGACCTCGGCAAAGGCGAGGAAATCGGAGGTCTTGCCGCCGGTGCAGGAGCCGATGTAAGCGCGGTCGAGGGAGACATCGGTGAGCTCGCGGGCGAGCTTGCGATTGCCGGGATCCGGATGGCAGGCGACGGTGGGCTCGAGCGTTGAGAGATCGAAGGTCTTGTCGTAGACGAAGGATTGTTCGGCATCGACCTCGACCGGTGTGAACTCGGACTTGGTGCCATTCTCGCGGATGCGCTCATTGACGTAATCGAGCGTCTTCTGGTCGCAGGGGAAGATGCCGTTCTTGCCGCCGGCCTCGATGGCCATATTGGCGATGGTCATGCGGTCATCCATGGTGAGGCCGTGGACGCCGGGGCCCTCCCATTGCATGGCGCGGTAGGTGGCGCCGTCGAACCCGATATCGCCGATGACATGGAGGATGACGTCCTTGGCCATGACGCCGGGGGGCAGCTCGCCCTCGAGGTAGAAGCGCATGGTCTCGGGGACCTTGATGAGGAGCTTGCCGGTGCCGAGGATGAAGCCGGCGTCGGTATTGCCGATGCCGGTGGCGAATTGATTGAACGCGCCGGCCATGCAGGTGTGGGAATCGGTGCCGAAGAGGACCTCGCCGGGGCGGAGGTGCCCCTTCCACGGGAGGGTGGTGTGGCAGACGCCGGTGTAGTTTTTGCCGTGCTGGGCCTTGTACTGGCCCCTGGACGTGTCGAATTTCCAGTGGCCATTGGGGTCGTCGATCACGTCGTAGAAATAGGGGATCTCCTGCTCGTGGACGAAATCGCGGAGGATATCGACGTTGCGATTCGACATGGAATCGGAGGTGAAAATGTAATGGTCCGGGATGATGACGACCTTGTTGCGGTCCCAGATTTTGGCCTTCTGGCCGAACTCGCGCTTGAAGACACCGATGGTGCCGGGACCGCAGACATCGTGAGTCATGAGGACGTCGACATTGACCCAGACATTGTCCCCGGGCTGGACGTGGGCCTTGCCGCTGGCGCGGGCGAGCAGTTTTTCCGTCAAAGTCATAGGAAGGTGAAGTTCTCACCCGGCGGGGGAGGATTCAACAGGAAACTGGGGGAGCGGGCGGGGTGATCGGAAAACGGGCGACGGTTTTGTTTGACCGATTCTACAGCACGCCCTTGCGGCGCAGGGAGTCTTCCATCGCCTTCTCGATGAGGAGCGTGGCGATGTGCTGGGTGGCATCGTCGAGCGCGGCGCTGGCCTTCTTCAGGCGCTGGACCTCGCGCGAGTCGAGGGCGGACTGGACCTCGGCCATCAGGCGGGCGATGGAGTCGCGCGATGCGGAATCGACGGCATCGCCGAGCTGATCGAGCGCGGCGCGGACGGCGGGGAGCATCTCCTCCGCTTTCAGCCGGGCCTCGGTGAAGATGCGCTCGCTCATGTCATCGAAGGCGTGCTCCACGCTGGAGGCGATCATCTCCTCGACGGCTTCATCGGAGACATCGACGGCGCTCTTGATCTCGACGATGTGTTCGACGCCGGTCTTCACATCGCGCGCGAGGACGTGGAGGATGCCGTTGGCATCGATCTCGAATTGGACGCCGACGCGGGCGTGGCCCTTGGCGGCGGGCTCGAAGGCGAGCTCGAAGCGGCCGAGATCCCAGTTATCGCGCGCCATCTCGCGCTCGCCTTGCAGGACGCGGATGGCCATCGATTGCTGGCCGGCCATGGCGTTGGTGAACATCTCGCCGGACTTGGCGGGGATGGTGGTATTGCGCGGGATGATGACGTTCATCAAGCCGCCGAAGGTCTCGATGCCAAGGGAGAGCGGGGTGACATCGAGGAGGACGACATCACGGACGGCGCCGGAGAGGATGCCGGCCTGGATGGTCGCGCCGAGGGCGACGGCTTCATCCGGGTTTTGCGAGATATCGGGCTCGCGCTGGAAGATCCCGGCGACGAATTCGCGGATGAGCGGCATGCGGGTCTGGCCGCCAACGAGGATGACGGCATCGAGATCGCCGGGGGCAAGGCGCGCATCCGCCAGGGAGCGGAGGCAATGCTCGCGGGTGCGCTCGACGAGTGGGCGGGCGATGCGCTCGATCTCGATGCGGGTGAGGGCGAAGGACTGGCTCTCCGTCCCTTCCAGAAAGGGGAGCTGGATGCGGACCTCCTGCTCGGCGGAGAGGCGGTGCTTGGCCTCGATCACGATCTCGCGCAGGCGGTAATCGGCGACGGGGAGCTTGCAATGGGTGACGATGGCCTGGTCGATATCATCGCCGCCGAGGCGGGTATTGCCATTGGTGGAGAGGACCTGGAAGACACCGCCGTTGAGCTCGAGGATGGAGATATCGAATGTGCCGCCGCCGAAATCGTACACGGCGACCTTCGATTTCTCCCCGAGGCGCTGGAGGCCGTAGGCGAGGGCGGCGGCGGTGGGCTCGTTGATGATGCGCTCGACGGTGAGGCCGGCTAGCTCGCCGGCGGCCTTGGTGGCGGCGCGCTGGGCGTCATTGAAATAGGCGGGGACGGTGATGACGGCCTGCGAGATGGGGGTCTCCATGGCGTCCCCGGCCTGGCGCTTGAGATGGGCGAGGATGAGCGCGGAGATTTGCTCAGGGGAATACTCCTGCCCGCGGAGGACGACGCGGACGGGTGTGCCCGGGCGGCCGGCGAGGCGGTAGGAGGTATCGCCCGGCTCCTCGCCGATGCGGCGGCCCATGAAGCGCTTGATGGAGGAGACGGTGTTCTGGGGGTCGAGGGCGCGGATGCGGAGGGCGGGGGCGCCGACGAGGGGCTCGCCCTGGGCGGGGAAGTGGACGACGGAAGGAGTGAGGCGCTCGCCGTCGCGATTGGCGAGCAGGATGGGGAAGCCGGCTTCCATGACGCCGATGAGGGAGTTGGTGGTGCCGAGGTCGATGCCGACGATCATGGGAGAGGGTTAAATTCGAAAGGGGTGAATAACGGATGGCTTGGGTGAGGAATCAAGGCGGGATAAGGCAGACGCTTTCGCTCGTTAATGAAAGCGAACAATTCCACCTTCCCCACTCTTATTTCGGATTTCTGATTTCGAATTTCGAATTTTTCACCATACGATGCCGGGCATGCTTCCGCTTCCTCCCGACCGCTGCTATATCATCGCCGAGGCGGGGGTGAACCATAACGGGGATGCAGGGATGGCGCGGGAGCTGGTGCGGGCGGCGCGGCGGGCGGGGGCGGACGCGGTGAAGTTCCAGACGTTTCGCGCGGAGGCGCTGGTGCTGCGGGACGCGGCGAAGGCGCAGTACCAGCTCCAGACGACGGACCCGGGGGAATCGCAATACGAGATGCTGCGCAGGCTGGAGCTGCCGCAGGAGACGCAGGCGGAGCTGGCGGCCTTGTGCAGACGGGAGGGGATCGAGTTTCTCTCGACGCCGTATAATTTCGAGGATGTGGATTTTCTGGACTCGCTGGGGGTGCGGGCGTTCAAGCTGGCGTCGATCCACCTGGTGGAGCGGCCGTTCCTCCAATACGTGGCGCGGAAGGGGAAGACGATGATTGTCTCGACGGGGATGGGGACGCTGGAGGATGTGCGGGAGGCGGTGGCGGCGATCCGCGAGGTCTCGGCGGCGCAGATCATCCTGCTGCAATGCACGACGAATTATCCCTCGCCGGCGGAGGACGCTAACCTGCGGGCGATCGTGACGATGCGCGAGGCGTTGCATTTGCCGGTGGGCTACTCCGACCACACGCAGAGCAGGACGTGCTGCGTGGCGGCGGTGGCGCTGGGGGCGATGATGATCGAGAAGCATTTCACGCTGGATAGGACGCTGCCGGGGCCGGACCACTCCTCGGCGGCGGGGCCGGAGGAGTTTGCGGAATTGGTGCGCAGCATCCGGGAGACGGAGCGGGCGCTGGGGACGGGGCGCAAGGAACCCTCGGCGGCGGAAGCGGCGAACGCGCCGGCGATGCGGCGGAGCATCGTGGCCGGGAGGCGAATCGCGCGAGGCGAGATCATCACGGCGGACGCGCTGACGCTCAAGCGGCCGGGCACGGGGCTGGCGCCGCGGTATTGGGACGGGATCATCGGGCTCACGGCGCCGCGCGAGATCGCACCGAATGAACCGCTCAATTTCCTCCACGATGAAGATGCCCGCTGAACCGGTGATCGCTCCGTTGACGCCGGAAGAAGCGGGGGAGCTGGCGGCGATCTTCAAGGCGGCGAGGCCGGGGTATATCGCGCATTTTCATCCGTTCGCATTCGATGAGGAGAGTGTGCGGGCGCAATTGGAGGGGGCGCGGAGGGACCGGTACTGGGGGATCCGGTGCGGCGGGGAGCTGGCGGGAATTTTTATGCTGCGGGGATTTAACGATGGGTATGAGCGGCCGGCGTTTGGCGTTTTCATCGCAGAGCACTTCGCTGGGCGGGGGCTCGCGCGGCGGGCGCTGGCGGAGGCGGAGAAGTGGTGCCGGGAGAATGGGATCGCGGAGATGATGCTCACGGTTCACCGCGAGAACACGACGGCGGTGCGGGTTTACGAGGAGGCGGGATTCGTGGCGGCGGACCCCGGAGCGGCGACTCTTCTCATGGCAAAGCGGCTTTCAAAATGAGCGGCATTTTTATATCCACGGGAGCATTTCGCGGCGGGCGGCTCGCGGAGATGGCGGAGGCGTGCGACGCGCTGGGAGTAGGGCTGGAGCTGAGCTCGGGCGTGCGGTGGCATCCCCGGCTGGAAGAGGAAATCGACGAGGTCATCTGTAGGAAAAACGGGCTGCTGGTGCATAATTATTTTCCGCCGCCGGAAAAGCCTTTCGTACTGAATCTGGCATCGAGAGAGCTCGTGACGCTTGCGCGGAGCATCGGGCATGTGCAGGAGGCGATTGACCTGAGCGCGCGATGCGGGGCGCCGTTTTACTCCGTGCACAGCGGGTTTGCGCTGGAGCTGAAGGCGGAGGACCTGGGCAAGCCGGAGGCGCAGGCGGCGATGGCGAAGGTGCCCTACGCGCAGGCGGTGGAAATCTTTCACGGCGCCGTGCAGGAATTGTCCGCCCACGCAAAGGCGCGCGGGGTGCGGCTGCTGATCGAGAACAACGTGATCACGCGGGAGCAGGCGGAAGGGGAGCGGCCGCTGCTGATGACGGAGCCGGGAGAGATCGCGGGCTTCCTGCGCGATCTGAACGATAGCAACGTGGGGCTGCTGCTGGACGTGGGGCACGCGAAGGTGGCGGCGCAGGCGCTCGGGTTCGAGCCGGGGAGGTACTTCGAGGAACTGGCGGGATGGATCGGCGCGGTGCACCTGAGCGACAACGACGGCGTCCGGGATAATAACCGGGCATTCGGCGGGGATGCGTGGTTTGGAAAATATTTCCTGGGGAATGTGCCGCTGGTGATCGAGGTGTACGGGATCGGGGCGGAGGGGGCGGCGGAGCTGGTGGAGGTGGTGAAGCGCTGGGTGGGGGAGAAGTAAGGCGGGGCGAGCGGGGATCGCTGTTTCCATCGCACGGCGGTTTCGGATAGAAGGGCGCGGATGCGTTTTCCTCCGATCACCCGGCCAGTTGCCCTGTGGCTGCTCTGCGCCGTCGTCTTGCTAACGAGGCTGCCGTTTCTCGGGGCGGGATATGGCGAGCATGCGGATAACTGGCGCGTGGCGCTGGCCGCACGGCACATCGCGCAGACGGGGGTTTATGAGGCGTCGCGGTTTCCCGGGTATCCGGTGCAGGAGGTTGTGTGCTCGTGGTTTTGGAAGACTGGGCCGATGGGGCTGAACCTGCTGGACGCGCTCTTCTGCACGCTGGCGGTGCTGTTCTTTGCGCTGATCTGTATTGAATATGGGGTCGGGGAGTGGTGGCTTGCGGGGCTGGCGCTTGCGTTCGTGCCGGTGCTTTACGTCAACAGCGTCTCGTCGAAGGATTTCCCGTGGGCCCTGGCAATCCTGCTCGCGAGCTGGTGGTGCGCGATGCGCAAACGGCCGGTGCTTACGGGCATCCTGCTCGGACTGGCGATGGGGTGCCGCATCACCTCGGGCGCGGCGGCGCTGCCGATCGCGCTGGTGCTGATCGACGGGGCGGAGAACCGCACGGCGATGCGCCGCGTTCTCACTACGGGGGGGGTGGCGGCGCTTGTCGTCATCGCGGCATTCGCGCCGGTCTATGGCCGGTATGGGGCGGATTTTTTCAACTTCTACGCGGAGCATGCGTTCCCAACTTGGCTGGAAATCACCAGGCGCATGACGCTCGAGGTCTGGGATATCCTTGGGGTGGCTGGGCTCACAATCGCGTTGGTTGCGGGCGCTGCAAACCGCGGGCGGCCTGCGATCTCGCCGCGCCATTTGCTAGCGTGGGTGAGCATGCTGGTCATTTACGCCATCGCGTTCTTTTGCCTGCCGGATGAAGCGGCGTACCTGATTCCCGCGATTCCGTTCACGCTCCTGCTGGCCTGGTGGCTCGCGCCGGCGTGGGCCTTCCGCGCGTGCTGCGCGCTCATCGTCGCGAGCCCGTTCGTCACTTTGCGGCCCGGGCCGGCTGCGGGATTGATCGTCCAGGATCACCGGGAGCGCATCGCGACGGACGGGCAGATCAACGGTTTTTTGCGGTTTTCCACGCTCGTCTCGGGGAGCAACGCCTACATCGTGGGGAGCTGGCAGCCGCCGCTCGACGTGCTGACCGCGGATGCGCCGCACCCAAATGCGAAATACCTTTACCTCGTGAGCGAGCCGCAACTGGACCTGCTCATCGCGCAAGGCTGGCACGTCTGGTACGCGGACCCGGTGATGCGCGAGTTCAATTACCGCGTCTATCAATATGACATCGCCGCGCATGGGGCGCGGGATCTGCGCGAGCTGGGGCCCGGCGCGGATCGGTAGATTCTTTGCTCAATGGGGCCTGGGATAACCTCACTCCCAATGACTGCGTTGCCGATGCCCTTGCCGGGCGGGGGCTCGGTGGCTAGTCTTGGGGTTCCATTGGCCACTCCCGATATTCGTCAGGCGGAATTCTCCCGCATCCTGCTGATCAAGCCCTCCGCGGTGGGCGACGTGGTGCATACGCTGCCGGTGCTCGAAAAACTGCGACGGCGCTACCCGGATGCGCGGATCGATTGGCTGCTGACGCCGGAGAACGCGGAGATTGTGCGGGGGCACCCGGCGCTATCGAATATCCTGCTGTTCGCCCGGCGCGAATTCGCTAAGCGCGGGCGTGTTGTCTCGGCTGCGGTCGGGCTGGCGCGGCTGCTGCGGGAGATGCGCGCGGCGCGGTATGACCTGGCGATCGATCTGCACGGGCAGCTTCGCTCGGGGTTCTTCGCGCTGGCGAGCGGGGCGCGGGTCCGGATCGGGTTTGACCGTCCGGTGCGGCGGGAGGCGAGCAGATTCCAGGGGCATCGGCTGGGGAATGTGCCGCGGCGCGGGTGGGCGGGGGCGCGCGAGGGATCGTGGCTCGCGTATACGCATCGCATCCCGATCCCGACGCTGGAGGTGCACGCGGTGGACCGTTACCTGTGGCTCGGCGATCTGCTCGGCTTCGACGCCGATCCGCCGGTGTTCAATCTCCCTGTCTCCCCGGAGGCGGAGGGTCGGGTATCGACGCTGCTCGCGCCGCACACCAGCGCCGGGCAGCAGATCGCGGTGCTGGTGCCGGGGACGATGTGGGAGACGAAGCATTGGACGCCGGAGGGCTTTGCCGGGGTGGGCCGGCGGCTGGTGGAGGCGGGGTTCGCCTCGTTCCTGATCGGCTCGCAAGGGGAGCAGGCGCTGAACCAGTCGATCTACTCGCGGGCGCCGGGGTCCGTGGATCTCACGGGGAAGACGTCGCTCGCGGATGCGGTGGCGCTCATCCGGCGGGCTGCGGTCGTTGTCTCGAATGACTCGGGGGTGATGCACATCGCGGCGGCGCTGGGGCGGCCGGTCGTCAGCATCTTCGGGCCGACGAACCCGGTAACGGTGGGGCCTTACGGGCAGGCGGGGTCCGTGGTGCGGCTGGGGCTGTCGTGCTCGCCGTGCAATTTCCGCCGGCTGAGCCAATGCCCGCACGAGCATGCTTGCATGCGAGAGCTTCCCGTGGACATCGTGATGGAGCGCATCCGGGAGATGCTGGCACCGGCGCCCCATCTCTCAGAATGCTAATCACCTGACATGCCAGTCTCTTTATCACGGATATTCCCGCCCGATCCGCCGACCCGGCGCAAGCTGCCGATCTTTGCCGCATGCGCGCAGGGGTTTTTTTGCGTGGTGCTTGGGTTGTGGCCCGTTTTCGGGTTCCAATCCTTCCAGAGCGTGACGGGCCAGAGGCCGGAGCATTGGCTGCTGACGCTGGCGGGGCTGCTGCTGGCGGGGATCGGGTCTTCGATGCTTATTTCCGCGATCCGGAGAGATATCGCGCTCGAGGTTTTCGCCATCGGGCTCATCACGGCGCTGTCGCTTGCGGCCACGGATATTATTTTTGTGATTGAACGCAGCATCCCGCTGCTTTACCTGCTGGACGCCGTGGCCGAGTCGCTCTTCGTCACGCTCTGGGTTTTTGCCATCCGCGATTTGCGGCGCAGCCGCCGACTCCCGGCGGACCCAGCTCCCCCCGCCGTTGGAAACGGGACCACCGCACGAGGGGGGACAGATGCAACAGGATGAAACTGTAAAAACCGATTACGTCGCGCTCGGGTTCGAGAAGATCGAGCGAGACCTGCAATTCCTGATCGGATGCCTGGAGGAGGTGCTCCGGAGCCTGGGGCATGAGGATCTGGCGGCGCTGCTGCCCTGGACGGGCAAGGAGTTGCCCTGCGACCTCGATGCGCTGCCGCCCCAGACGGCGCTGGTGTACTCGATCGCCTTCCAGCTTCTCAACCTCGTTGAGGAGAATGCGGCGGCGCAGATGCGGGCGCTGCGGGAGGGGGAACTGGGGGTGACGGCGGAGCCGGGGCTCTGGGGCCAGGCGCTGGCGAATCTGCGCGAGCGCGGGTTTACCGGGCCGGAGATCGCGGACCGGCTGCCGTGCATCCGCATCGAGCCGGTGCTGACGGCGCATCCCACGGAGGCGAAGCGGCTCTCGGTGCTGGACCAGCACCGGGCGATCTACCAGCTCATCCAGGAGCGGGAGCGGGCGCTGCTGACGCCGACGGATACGAAGCGGCTCCACTCGCAGACGCGCGCGGCGCTGGAGCGGCTGTGGCGCACGGGGGAGATTCTGCTGACCAAGCCGGAAATCACGGATGAGCGGCGCAATGTGCTTTATTATCTGCGCGATGTCTTCCCAAGTGTGCTGCCGCGGCTGCAGACGCGGCTGCGGTCCGCGTGGGAGTACGCGGGCTTCGATCCCGCGTTGATCGACGCGCCGGGGCATACGCCGCGGATCTGTTTCGGCACGTGGGTAGGAGGGGACCGGGACGGGCACCCGGGGGTGACGCCGGAGGTCACGGCGGAGACACTTGAGCGGCTGCGGGTGAATGCGTTGATCGTGCTGCACCGGGAGCTGACGCGGCTGACAGATACCCTGACGCTCTCCGGCTGGATGCAGCCGCTGCCGCCGGCGATGGCGGAGGCGCAGAAGGAAATGATCGCGGCGCTGGGCGGCAGGAAGCCGGCGTCGCTGCCGGCGCACTCGGATGAGCCGTGGCGAGACTTCGTGGGGCTGATGATCGCGCTGCTGCCGGTGCAACTGGCGCCGAACCGGCTGGCGGACCTGCGGGAGACGCCGGGCGTTTACCAGCACCCGCGGGAGCTGGAGGCGCACCTGCGGCTGTTGCACGATTCGCTGGTGGAGATCGGGGCGGGGAGGCTCGCGGCGCTGGACGTGCGGCCCGCGCTGCGCGCGGTGAAGACGTTCGGGTTCCACCTGGCCGATCTGGATATCCGGCAGAACAGCGCTTATCACGACAAGGCGATCGGGCAATTGCTCACGGCAGCCGGCTTGGATGGGGCGGACTTCGGGGATTGGCCGGAGAATGACCGGCTGAGCTTCCTGGACCGGGAGCTGCGGTCGCCGCGGCCGTTCCTGCACGCGAATGCCTCGGCGGGGCCGGAGGCGGATTCCGTGCTCGGGTGCTACCGGGTGCTGGCGCGGCACATTGAGCGTTACGGGCCGGCGGGGATAGGGGCGCTGATCGTGAGCATGACGCGGCGGCGCTCGGACCTGCTGGCGGTGTACCTGCTGGCGCGCGAGGCGGGGTTGACCTGTTTCCTGCCGGAGGGGCTGACGTGCGTGCTGCCGATCGTGCCGCTGTTCGAGACCATCTCCGATCTGGAGCGGGCGCCGGGGATCCTGCGCGGCTTCCTCGATCATCCGGCGACGCACAGCAGCCTGCGGTTCCAGCAGAAGGGGGCGAAGCAATTGATCCAGCAGGTGATGGTGGGCTATAGCGACAGCAACAAGGATGCGGGCATCCTCGCGAGCCAATGGGCGGTGCACGAGGGGCAGGCGGAGATCGCAGCGGTGGGCGATGAGACGGGGGTGGCGATCCGGTTTTTCCACGGGCGCGGGGGGACGGTGAGCCGGGGCGCGGGGCCGACCAATCGCTTCCTGGAGGCGCTGCCGCCGGGATCGCTGTGCGGGGATATCCGGCTGACGGAGCAGGGGGAAAGCATTGCGCAGAAATACGGCACGCTCTCGACGGCGACGTACAACCTGGAGCTGCTGGTCGCGGGGGTGACCTCGGCGACGCTGAGCCCATCGAGCAATGCGGAGGGGGAGGCGGCGCTGAGGCAAATCTGCCCGGCGCTCTCGGAGGCGAGCCAGATCGCGTATCGCAAGCTCATCGAGGCGCCCGGGTTTATCGATTTCTTCCGCCAGGCGACGCCGATCGACGCGCTGGAGCACGCGCGCATCGGGTCGCGCCCCTCGCGGCGGACGGGGCAGGCGAGCCTCGCGGATTTGCGGGCGATCCCGTGGGTATTCAGTTGGAACCAGTCGCGCTTTTATGTGCCAGGCTGGTATGGGGTCGGCTCGGGGCTGCAATATCTCGCGGACCACAATGAGGCGGCGTTCCGCGCGGTGCGGGAGAACCTGCGCTCGTCGCCGTTCCTTTACTACGTGCTGACCAATGTGGAATCGAGCATGGCGAGCACCGATCTCGACTTGATGCGGGCGTATGCGGCACTGGTCGAGGACGAGGAGATTCGCGACCGGCTGTTCAACATGATCTGGGAGGAGTGGACGCGCACCCGGGCGATGCTCACGGAGGTGCGCGGCCAGCCGACGGCCCAACGCCGGCCGCGGATGCTGAAGACGCTGCAACTGCGCGCGGAGGCGCTGCGGCTGCTGCACCTGGATCAAATCCGGCTGCTCACACGCTGGCGCGCAGCGCGCAAGGAAGGGCGCGACGCGGACGCGGAGGCAATGCTGCCGGACTTATTCCTCTCTGTGAACGCGATTGCGAGCGGGCTGCGGACTACGGGGTAGGGGCGTGCGCCTCGCGCAGGCGCGCGGGGTCGGCGCCGGAGATTCTCAGGGCGCGGAGGCTGAGGGAGGCGTGGCGCTTTGCGAGGCGATTGCCGGCGGCGTCGCGGATGAGCGGGCAATGATACCAGGCGGGTTCGGGAAGGCCGAGGGCGCGGTAGAGGAGGATTTGGCGGAAGGTCGATTGCAGCAGATCCTCGCCGCGGACGACTTCGCTGATCGCCATGGCGGCGTCATCGGCCACTACGGCGAGCTGGTAGGAGGGGATGTTGTCCTTGCGCCAGATGATGAAGTCTCCGAAGTCCCGGCCCACGAGGGCGCGGCACTCGCCTGCTCTCGCATCTTGGAAGGAAATCGTCTCGCCGTCCGGGACGCGGAATCGCCAGTTCACGCCGGCGGGATCGCAGTAGGCGTGCGCTTCGTCCAGGCGGTGGCGGCAGGTGCCGGGATATACCGGCTCGTCGCCCGTGGCTTGTTCTTCGCCATGGGGCGCGGAGAGGGCGGAGAGGACGTCGCGCCTGGAGCAGGTGCATGGGTAGATGAGGCCGGCGTCGCGCAGGCTGCGCCATGCGGGCAGGTAATCGCGCTGGCTCTGGACATAGGGCGCGTGGCTGCCGCCCAGCGCGGGGCCTTCCTGCCACTCGAGGCCAAACCAGCGGAGGTCCTCCGCGATCCCCGCGCGAAACTCCTCCCGGCAGCGGCTGGCGTCGAGGTCCTCGATGCGCAGGACCAGTACGCCTCCCCTCGCCCGCTCACGGGCGGTCCAGAATGTCATCGCGTGGCCGAGATGCAGGTACCCGGTGGGGGACGGGGCGATCCGGCCGCGATAGTTGGTGGGCTGGCCTGGGTGGGAGTGGGACATTTTTGGGAACGATTGCCTGCGGGCGCGATTTGCACTAAAACGCCGTGCAGGAATGAGCAAGCGGCAAGAAGGCGTCCCCCCTCCGCATCGCGAGTGGCTCGCGGCAATCGCACGGGCGCTCACGCTGACGCGGGGGGAGCAGGCCCTGGTGGCGGCGATCCTGCTCTCGATGCTCGCGGGGGTGCTGGTGATGCATTACCGGCGGGAGTATCGGGTGAATCATCCCGTGGCCGCCTCGCCGACGCCGCGGCGCGCGGCGTCCGGCGGGGATTGAGCGGGCGGCAGTAGCGGCGCGCGGCTGCGTTTCCCTTGCGCGAGCGGGGGTCCCACTATTACCTTGCGCGCGTGCGTGCCTCTCTCGGCCAGCGTCATACCCGCCAGCGGGATGCCATCCTCAAAGCCATCACCGAGGCCAAGGGGCCGGTGTCGATCCAGCAAATCCTGGGGCGGGCGCAGAAGGCGCTGGGGAGCCTGGGGATCGCGACCGTGTACCGGACGCTGAACCTGCTGCTGGAGTCGAGCCGCATCAAGACGGTCATCCTGCCCGATGGGCAGACGTGCTATGAGCGCTCCGGGCTGGGACATCACGATCACTTCCAGTGCCGGCGGTGCAAGAATGTGTACGACCTGGAGGTCTGCCCGTTGCACCTGGCCAGCGGGACCATCATCCCGGGCGGGTACGTGGTGGAAGACCACGAGATGACCCTTTACGGGCTGTGCCCGGCGTGCTCGCGAGGGAAACCGGCCTCAAAATCGCCTTCGAAAGCGCCTCTCAAAAAAGCGGCCCATCGAAACGGGCACGCCCACGGCTGAACCGCCGCGCGCGCTGCCTCCCCGGCCGGTGACTGGCTTATGAACTGGTTCCCCCGCGATATCCCGATCCGGCGCAAGCTGATGCTGGTGGTGCTGGTCTCCTCGACGGCGGCGCTGCTGGTGGCGAGCGCGGCGCTGTTTGCATTCCAGGTGTACACGTTCCGGCAGAATTTCATGCGGGACCTGGGGTCGCTGGCGGAGATCATCTCGGCCAATAGCACGGCGGCGATCACTTTCCAGGATGGGGACTCGGCGCGGGAGATCCTCGCGGGGCTGCGGGTGCGGGAGCACATCGAGAACGCCTTCATCGTCCTGCCGAATGGCAAAATCCTGGCCCGGTATGGCGACGACGGGCTGCCGCTGGCGGATTATCCTGGAGGGACCGGATTCCGATTCAAGGGGGGCGACCTGCTGCAGACCCAGGATATCCGGCTTGATAACGCGAGGATCGGGACGCTTTACCTGCGGTCCAATTACGGGAGCGGCTACGGCGACCTGCTGCACATGTACCTGGGGGCGCTGGCGGTGGTGCTGGCGCTCTCCTCGGGGATCGCGCTGGCGATTTCATCGAGGCTGCAGCACGTGATCTCCGCGCCGATTCAAAAGCTGGCGGAGACGGCGAGGATCATCGCGGCGAGGAACGATTACTCGCTGCGGGCGGAGAAACTGGAGTCCGACGAGATCGGCGACTTTACCGATACGTTCAACAATATGCTGGAACAGATCCAGTACCAGGATGCGACGCTCCAGGCCGTGCAAAACACACTGGAGCTGCAGGTGGAGGAGCTGCAGCACGAGATCGCCGAGCGCAAGCGGGCGGAGGAGGAAGTGGAGGCGCTGCACAACCAACTCGTGGAGGCCTCGCGGCGGGCGGGCATGGCCGAGGTGGCGACGGGAGTGCTGCACAACGTGGGCAATGTCCTCAACAGCGTGAACGTCTCCTCGACCCTGCTGGCCGAGCTGCTGCGAAAATCGCGCACGCCCAATGTGGCGCTGGCGGCCGGGCTGCTGCCGGAGCAGAACGGGGAGATCGCGCACTGGCTGACGGAGGATGAAAAGGGCCAGATGCTCCCCTCCTACCTCGCGGAGCTGGGCAGGCACCTGCTGACGGAGCACGCGGATATGACGGCCGAGATCGAGCTCCTGGTGAAGAATATCGAGCACATCAAGGAGATCGTGGCGATGCAGCAGAATTACGCGAAGGTGTCCGGGTTCATAGAGGTGCTGCCGCTCGAGAAGCTGATGGAGGACGCCGTGCAGATGAATGCCGCGGCCTTTGACCGCCACCGGATCAATATCGTGCGCGATTACGAAACGGTGCCGAATGTGCGGGTGGACAAACACAAGGTGCTCCAGATCCTCGTAAACCTGCTGCGGAACGCCAAGTACGCGATGGAATCGTGCACGGAGCGGCGGCTGGTGCTGGGCATCCAGCGGCAGGGGGAATATGCGGTGCGGGTAACGGTGCGCGATACGGGGTGCGGCATCCCGCCGGAGAACCTGACGCGGATTTTTTCGCACGGATTCACGACAAAACGCGATGGACACGGATTTGGGCTCCACAGCGGCGCAATTGCAGCTAAAGAAATGGGTGGCATCCTGACCGCCGAAAGCGATGGACCCGGCCGCGGGGCCGCTTTCGTCCTGGAACTGCCGATTGCCGAACCCTTGCCCTCATGAGCCTGATGCAGAATAACCGGATCCTGCTGGTGGACGATAACCCGGCGATCCACACCGACTTCAAAAAAATCCTGCGCCAGCAGGGGACGAACCGAGGGGAGGCGCTGGACTCCGCGGAAGCGATCCTCTTCGGCAAGGAGAAGCGCGGGCAGGCGGAGATCGAGGACTTTGCGATTGACTCCGCGACGCAGGGGCGGGACGGGCTGGAGATGGTGAAGGCGGCGCTGGAGCTGGAGCAGCCGTACGCGACGGCTTTTGTCGATGTGCGGATGCCGCCGGGCTGGGATGGGATCGAGACCGTGGCGCGGATGTGGGAGGTGCAGCCGGATCTCCAGGTGGTCATCTGCACCGCGTACTCGGATTACTCCTGGGAGGATATGATGCGGCGGTTCGGACGGTCGGACAATCTGCTGATCCTGAAGAAACCATTCGATAACGTGGAGGTGCTGCAACTGGCGCACGCGCTGACGAAGAAGTGGCAGGTGACGAAACTGGCGGACCTGCGCCTCAAGGAGATGGACGTGATGGTGAGGCAGCGGACGCAGGAATTGCAGACGGCCCATGACCGGCTGCGCGGCAGCGAGGAGCGATTCTCGAAGGCGTTTCACGCGAGCCCGATCCCAATGGCGATCCACACGCTGGCGGAGGGGAGTTTCGCGGATGCGAACGAGGCGTTCCACCGGATGACGGGTTACAGCCGGGAGCAATTGATCGGCAGGACGGCGGCGGAACTGGACCTATGCAAGGACCTGGAGGCGAAGGCGTGGCCGATCCTGCGGGCGCAAAAGAGCGCGCGGAACATCGAGTGCCAGTTGACGACCGCGGCCGGGGCGGCCAGGCAGGTGCTGGTCTCGCTGGAGATATTCAACATCGGTGCGCAGCCGCACGTGCTGATGATCGCCGAGGATCTGACCGATAGGCGGACGCTTGAGACCGAGCTGCGCCAGGCGCAAAAGATGGAGGCGGTGGGCCAACTGGCGGCGGGGGTGGCGCATGATTTCAACAACGTGCTGACGATCATCCAGGGGCATGCGACCCTGCAGCTCAACGGGGGCGGCCTGGAGCCGGACGTGGCGGAATCGCTCGGGCACATCGCCTCCGCGGCGGAGCGGGCGGCGAACCTGACGCGTCAATTGCTGGCCTTCAGCCGCAAACAGGTGATGCAACCGCGGCGGCTGGACCTCAACGAGCTGGTGCGGCAGATGGGCTCGATGCTGCCGCGGCTCATCGGGGAGCACGTCCACTTGAAGACCGACCTATCGACCGATCTGCCGGCGGTCTTCGCGGATGATTGCAACATGGAGCAGATCATCTTCAACCTGGCGGTCAACGCGCGCGACGCGATGCCGACGGGCGGGACACTGATCATCCGGACGGAGGAGGTTACCGTGGATGATGAGTATTTGCGCCGGGTGCCGGAGGCGGCCGCGGGGCGGTATGTCTGCCTGAGCGTGCGCGATACGGGCATCGGCATGGACGGCAAGACGCGGGACCGGATATTTGAACCCTTTTTTACGACCAAGGAGGTGGGCAAGGGGACCGGGCTGGGGCTCGCGACGGTATACGGCATCGTGAAGCAGCACGACGGCTGGATAGAGGTGGAGAGCCAGCTGGGCAAGGGGTCGAAGTTCAAGGTCTTCCTGCCGGTCACGGCGGAGGCCGCGCCGGCTGCGATGGCCGCGCCGGCGGCCGCGGCACCACCGCGCAGGGCGGGGGCCGGACGGACGGTGATGGTGGTGGAGGATGAACCGGCGGAGCGCGCGCTGGTGACGGACATCCTGCTGCATTATCACTACCGGGTGCTGGAGGCGGAGGATGGCGAGCAGGCGCTGGCGCTGGCCTACGAGCATGATTATGAGATCGTGCTGCTGCTGACGGACATGGTGCTGCCGGGCGGGGTCTCGGGCCGGGTGCTCGCGGAGCGGCTGCTCGAGAAGCGGCCCGACCTGAAGGTGATCTATACCAGCGGCTACAGCCCGGAGGTTTTTGACAGCAGCCTGGCGCTCGAGGAAGGGATCAATTATCTGCCAAAGCCGTATACGTCCGAGATGCTGGCGGATATCTTGCGCGGGGCGCTGGATGTGGATGGCGCGGCGCATGCCGCGACCTGAGGGGAGGCTAATTGTCGGACTTGCGGGAGGAGACGGCGAGCGCGACGGAATCGGGGATGGGCCAGGCGGCCATGGGGGCGGGCTCGGCGGGGGCGCCTTTCTTGCGCGGGACGACGAGGCCCGCGGAGACGATGAGCTTGGTGGCCTCCTCAATGGTCAGCGCGCTATCGATGACGCGGGAGGACTCGACGACGATCACCAGGCCGGTCATGGGATTGGGGGCGGTGGGGATGACGACGCTGGTCATTTCCAGCTTCAGCCGCTCGTCGAAGTATTGGCCGGTGACGAAGCCGATGAGCTTGCACCCTGGGCTGGGGTACTCGACATAGGCGACGCGCTTGAACTGGGTGCCACTGTTGAAAGCCTTGAGGGAATCGATGAATTGCTTGACGCCAGCGTAGATGGTGGCGACGAGCGGGACGCGCAGCACGAGCATCTCGACAAAGAGCAGCATCCGCTGGCCCAGCACGTTCGTGGAGACAAAACCGAGGCCCATGAGCATTACCACCGTGACGGCGAAGGGAAGGCCGGGGAGGTGCTTGCCGAAGAGCTTGTCGAGGAAGGGCTCGCTGATGTCGTTGATGAAGCCGTAGGCGATCTTGAGGACGTAAAAGGTGACGATCAGCGGGATGGCCGCGACGATGCCGGCGAACAGCTTGTTGCGAAGGACGACGAGGATCGCCCGCCAATTGGGGCTGGGAAGATTCTCTTTTACGAGGCGGCGCGGGTCGAACATCTGCATCCACCTCTAAACTAGAATTATAAGAAGAAAAAGGGAAGCGCCCGCTTTCGAACAACTGGATTGGGGATTGACCCCCACTTGCGCTGTTGTATTCGCTAGGGCGGATGTCCGTATATCGCCGCGCTCTCCGCTATTTCCGGCCTTTTCTGCCGGAGACGGCGCTGGGCACCGTGCTGATGCTGGCGGGGATCGGCTTCAACCTGCTGAAGCCGTGGCCGTTCGGCATTATTGTGAACGAGCTGCTGACCCCGGGCAGACCGCAGCCGGTGAAGGCGGCGCTGACCCGGTGGCTCGGCCCGTTAACCCCATCGACGATGATCCTGTGGCTGTGCGTGGTGATTGTGGTGATCAATTTCCTGTCCGGGCTGCTGAACATGATCACGAACATGATCTTCGTGCGGGTGGGCCTGCAATCGCTGCTCAAGCTGCGGACGGATCTCTACGCGTGCCTGCAGGCGCTGCCGCTGAAGTACCATGACTCGCGCAGGAGCGCGGACTCGAGCTTTCGCGTGGCGTACGACTCGCAGGCGATCCAGAGCATCTACAGCAAGGGGACGTTCATCACGTCATCGCTGATCACGCTCGTGAGCGCGCTCTGGCTGATGCTCTGGATGGATTGGCAGGTGGGGCTCGCGGCGCTGGGCATCATGCCGCTGGTGGTGCTGGCGATTTACATTTTCGCGAAGCGGATACGGAGTGAATCGACGACGATCCAGGAGCGGGAGAGCGATGTGCTGGCGGTGGCGCAGGAGGGGTTGAGTTCGATCCGGATGGTCCACGCGTTTGGCCGCGAGGAGTACGAGGTGGCACAATTCCGCACGCGGGCGCGGCATTCGCTGGAGGCGAACATGCGCTTTACCGGCACGCAGATGAAGAGCTCGCTGGTCATCGGCACGCTGATGGCGCTGGGGACGGCGGCGGTGTATTACCTCGGCTCAGAGCATGTGCTGAACTCGCGCCTCGCGCTCGGCAATATCTGGATTCTCTCCTCGTATATCGTCATGCTTTACCAGCCCCTCGAGGCGTTGACGTACACGGTATGGGCGCTCGAGGGGGCGGCGGCGGGAGCGCAGCGCTGCTTTGAGGTGCTGGACCACGAGAACGACGTGCAGGATGCGCCGGACGCGAAAACGATCACGGCGACGCGCGGGGAGCTGGCATTCGAGCATGTCGATTTCGGGTACGACAGCACGCGGCTGATCCTGGAGGATGTGGATCTGGAGGTCGGCTCCGGGCACACCGTGGCATTTGTCGGCGGGACGGGCGCGGGCAAGAGCACGCTGCTGGCGCTGGTGCCGCGTTTTTACGATCCCAACCGCGGGCGCGTGCTGCTGGATGGGCAGGACCTGCGCACGATCACGAAGAAATCGCTGCGGCAGCAGATCTCGATCGTGCTGCAGGATACGCTGCTTTTTTCGACGACCATCCGCGAGAACATCGCGTACGGCAGGCCGGACGCGACGGAGGAAGAGATCGTCGGGGCGGCGAAGCAGGCGCAGGCGCATGACTTCATTATGCGGATGGCGGACGGATACTCCGCGCAAGTGGGAGAGCGCGGCGGGCACCTGAGCGTGGGGCAGCGGCAGCGGATCGGGATCGCGCGGGCGTTCCTGAAAAATGCGCCGATCTTGCTGCTCGACGAGCCGACGAGCGCGCTGGATCCCACCACGGAAGCGGCGATCATGGAGACGATCAAGGAGCTGATGAAAGGCCGGACGACGCTGATCATCACCCATCGGATCGCGACGGTGCATGACATGAGCAAGATCGTGGTGCTGCGGCATGGGAAGGTGGTCGAGGTAGGAGCGGGGCCGGAGTTAGTGGCTCGCGGCGGCACTTATGCGGAGTTGTATCACTCGGCCAATCTGGGATAATAATGAGTTATGAGTAATGTAACCGCGGAGCGATTGGTTGAGTATGATTGGTGGACGCGGCCAATTCCTCCGAATATAACCTGGGGGGAAGGATTCTATTGCGAATCGGCCCAGATATTCCGACATTTCAAGAGCACGCGGGAAAATGCGGTGGTGCTCGGGAAGCATGTCTCCTGTTATGCCGGCTGCTCGTTCTCGCTGGGGCGCGAGGGGACTTGCACGGTGGGCGATTTTACCTTACTCAACGGCGCGCTGATCATGGCGGAGGAGCACATTGAGATAGGCTCCTATTGTCTTGTCTCGTGGAATGTCGGGATCGCCGACTCGGACTTTCACCCGCTCGATCCGGCCCAGCGGATGCAGGATGCGCTGGCGCTCGCTCCTTACTATGAGAAGCGTCCGCCGCGTCCGCCGCTGCGGACGGCGCCGGTGCGCATCCGGGATAACGTATGGATCGGAATGGGCGCGGTGATCCTGAAAGGAGTGGAGATCGGCGAGAACTCGGTGGTCGCGGCCGGGGCGATTGTAACCAAGAGCGTGCCGGCGAATGTGGTGGTGGCGGGCAACCCGGCGGTAATCGTTAAGCAATTCGAAATGAAATGAAACGAAAACGCATTGTCGTGATGGGTTTCGCGGCGGGCTGCCCCATCGCGGGGGTAGTCTGGCAGCATATCCATTACATCGTTGGGATGGTGCGGCTGGGGCACGAGGTCTATTATATTGAGGACTCGGCGCGGTTGCCTTACAACCCTGTGACTTATGAAGTTACCAATGATTACTCCTACGCCGCGGGCATCCTGGAGCGGCTTTCGCGGGAGTATGGCTTTGTAGGACGCTGGAGTTATTGCGCGCGCTATCTGCCCGAGCTGCCTTGCGCGGGGCTGCCGCTGACCCGGGTGCGCGAGTTATACCGCGAGGCGGATGCGATTCTCAACGTTTGCGGGTCGCAGGAGTTCAACGAGGACCTGCTCGAGAGCGACCGCATCCTGTATGTCGAGAGCGACCCAGGGGTGGAGCAGATCAAGGTGGATAAAGGCGAAACCTCGACCGTGCAGTATCTCAAGAAGCATCGCGCGTTGTTTACGTTCGGCGAAAATATCGGGACGCCCGAGTTCCCGGTCCCGCTGCATGGTTTCCATTGGCTGCCGACGCGCCAGCCAGTCGTGACCGACCTCTGGCGCACGGAGGCGCCTCCCGGCGCGGGCGCGCCCTTTACCTCCGTGGCAAACTGGAACACGAGCGGGAAGAAGGATATCGAATGGCATGGCGAGAAGTATCTCTGGAGCAAGTCGCTGGAGTTCCTGAAATTTATCGAGGCGCCGAAGTTATCCGGAGAAAACTTTGAGCTGGCGACGACGATCAATGATCCGAAGCTGCTCGAGCGTTTCGCGGCGAACGGGTGGCAATTCACCAGCCCGGACCAGATGAGCATCGAGTATAACAGCTACCGCGATTACCTGCGCAACTCGAAGGGGGAATTCACCGTCGCGAAGGATCAGTATGTCCGGCTGAATACCGGCTGGTTCAGTGACCGGACGGCGTGTTACCTCGCGAGCGGCCGGCCCGCGATCACGCAGGAGACAGGGTTTACCCGCCACTACGGGCAGCAGAAGGGGCTGTTCTCATTCCGGACCGTGGAAGAAATCCGTGAGGCGGTGCGTGAGATCAATGCCGATTACGCCGCCCAATGCCGCGCGGCGTCCGAGGTAGCCAAAGAATACTTCGAAGCGGAGAAGGTGCTGCGGGAGTTGCTGGAGAAGGCGGGGGTTTAGAGACTGTTGCAAATCCGATTTGTTGCTTGCCTTTTCTGTATTCTTCATGATAGTTTTTCCTATCATATGAAAACAGCCACTGTCGCTGATCTCCGCAATCATTTCCGTCAAGTATCCGTTTGGATTGAGAACGGAGAGTCAGTGCAAATCGTCAAAAGGGGCAAGGCTTTTGCCCAACTCGTACCGGCCAGCGGCGGGAACCCCGCCAAACCGGCGAAGGTGGACTTCGCGGCGCGGCGCAAAGCGATCTGGGGCAACAAGGTTTTCAGCGTAGCAGAGGTGGAGGCGATGCGAGACGCAGAACGCGATGGCGAGCAAGGGTGAGCACCTATCTCGACACGTCATTTCTGTGCGCTATTTATCGCGCACAGGACAATTCGTCGGAGGCGGACGCCCTGTTCAGGAAGCTCGCATCACCGCTGCCGGTAACGGCCCTGCTGCTTTTTGAGTTTCGGCAATCGATTCGGTGGCAGGTCTTTCTGCATCGGAAGGACGCGAGTAAAGGCTATGGCAGCACGGAAGGCGCGAAAATGCTGGCCGACCTGCAAAGCGACGTTACGGATGGGCGTTTGCGGATCACCCCTGTCGAATGGGCGAAGGTTATCAGCATTGCAGATCAGTTATCGGCGCAACACACAAGCAAGGGCGGGCATCGTGCCTTCGACATTCTTCACGTTGCAAGCGCGCTGGAATTGGGCGCCAAGGAGTTCGTTACCTTTGACGCCCGCCAGAGTCATTTGGCAAAGGCCGCGGGTTTGAAAATAAAGCCCTAGCTTGGCCGCGGGTCTAAAGGCTTTTCCCATCCGCCCGCTGAAACTCCTGGCGGAGGAAATCGAGTTTCGCCTGTGAGAGGATGCGCTTGGGATGATGCTCTGTATATCGAAGACTTAGCTCCGCGTCTTCGGCCTCGGCCACGCTCCTGGATATGTGCGCGATATTCGTCCGGTGTTTCGGAGAATATTTTTGTGACGGCGAGCAGGGGATCATCGCTTTCCTCGGCGATGGCTGCATCCGATCCTAAAAGAATTCCGGTAATAATCAGTGCACCGTATTTCATGCGCGAACTGTTCCTTATTTTCGCGATATCAGGAACCGGACGCGGGGTCCATTGCAAAAGCAGCGGAACGCGAAGCGCGCGCCTACCCGGCCATGACTTTGCCGATGGCCTGGCGGATCATTCGGAGGGATGCGGGCTTGCTGAGCTGGAGGTCGATGTCGCGGATGTGGCGGTCACTATCGGCAAAGGCGGTGAGCAGGATGATGGGCTCGCGCGGAGCGATCTCCCGGATGGCGGTCGCGAGTTGATCGCCGTTCATCTTGGGCATCGCGCGGTCGGTGATCACGAGGTCGAATTTGCCGGCGCGGAACTTTTCCAGGGCGTCACATCCGTTCTCCGCGGTGACGACGGTGTGCGCGTCGTGCTCGAGATAGCTGGTGAGGACGTGGCGGATCTCGGGCTGGTCATCCACGATGAGGACGTTGAGCGATTGCTCGAGCGCGGCGCCGGGGGCCTCGCGGTCCGGCTCTTCGCCGCAGGGGGTGATGGGCATGAGGATGCTGATCTGGGTGCCGCGATTAAGCTCCGTATTGATCCGGATGAGGCCGGCGTGGCGGCTGATGATGCCGAAGACGATTGCCAGCCCCAGCCCCGTGCCGCGCTCGCCCTTGGTGCTGAAGAAGGGCTCGAGGCAATGGCGGCGCGTCTCCTCGGTCATGCCGGTGCCGTTATCCTCGACGGTAAAGAAGGCGTACTCCTCATCGATGCCGGTGCTGACGACGATCTGGCCGCCCTGCGGCATGGCGTCCACGGCGTTGAAGATCAAATTCATGATTACCTCGCGGAGCTCCGAGGCGGCGCCGGAGATGCGCGGGACCTCGCCGAGTTGCGTCCGGACCTGGATGGAGAGTCCCCTCGCCTGCGGCTGGGTTTCCCACTTCGGGCGGGTCAATTGCACGGCCTCGCGGATGAGGGCGTTGAGATCGATGGGGCGCCGGTCTTCCTCGCCCTTGCGGTAGGGGCGGTAGAATTCGCGGAGCCGGTTGACCGTATCGGCGGCGTTGCCGGCGGCGGCACTGATGGTCTGGAATGCGGCGCGCACCTGCTCCGCGTCGCCGTAACTCTGCGGCTGGCGGGCGAACATATCGCTGTAGCCGCGGATGATCATCAGCGCGTTGTTAAAATCGTGGGCGACGCCGGCTGCCATCGCGCCGAGGGCCCGGAGCCGCTCCTGCTGGACGACCTGCTGCTGCACGGAGCGCAGCTCCGCGAGGGTGTGCTCCAGCTCGTTGGTGCGCTCGCGGACCTCGGCCTCAAGCTCGTGGCGCGCGTTTTGCAGGCGGCGGTGGAGGAGGCGGACTTGCAGGAGGTTGCGAATGCGCAGGAGCACCTCGGAGGCGTCCAGGGGCTTTGAGAGGAAATCGGTCGCGCCGACGGCCAGGGCTTCGCGGCGGGTCTCCGGGGAAATATCAGCAGTGAGGACGACGATGGGGGGCATCTCATCGGCGGGCACCCGGGCTTTGAGCTCCTCGATGAAATCGAGCCCAGAGAGGGGCTCCATGTGCCAGTCGAGCAGGAGGAGGTCGGGCTGGACGTCGGCAAACTTTGAGAGCGCCTCGGCGGGATCGGTGATGCTGATGCAAATGGCATATCCGGCGCGGCCGAGGATCTGGCTGAGGGTGGCGATATTCCTCTCCTGATCGTCTACGATGAGGATGCGGGCATTCGTGGCTACATTGGTGTTGGGATCGAGCTGCATATTTGAATGGGGCCTCCGTCGTTCACGCGCGGGGCTGCCTGACAGAGTAAAGGGAGCATTTATCCAGCCAGCGGAAGGAGGGAGGGGGCGATTCCGCATGGGAGAAAACACTGGTCCGAAGCGGGAGAAATCAGTGCGTAATTTTGCTACGTCAGGGACGATTCGGAGGGATCAAGTAGTTCCCGCAAGGCTTCGATAAAAGCGGGGCTTTTCTAGAGAAACCATGTTGCCCTGGTTATCCCGCATGATGGTGATACGGGGGTTGACTTATACCATTAGTTGTAGTATTCACGGTTTTTGCCAAGGCCCTTGCTCTAAATGCGTTGCCCCAAATGCGGAAGTCTCGAGGACAAGGTAATCGATTCCCGCGTCTCAAAAGACGGGGCATCGATCCGCCGGAGGCGTGAGTGTATCGTCTGCGAGTACCGGTTTACCACGTACGAGGAGATCGAGCGGGCGGACATCCGGGTGATCAAGCGGGATGGGCGGGGGGAACCGTTTGACCGGCACAAGCT
>Ga0182024_10002439_pt1 | contig 46063 bp, 38 predicted proteins | sample P32metaG_FD_120480 | JGI IMG/M metagenome (GOLD analysis project Ga0182024, IMG submission 120480) | Permafrost microbial communities from Stordalen Mire, Sweden - P3-2 metaG (Illumina Assembly) | ecosystem: Environmental > Terrestrial > Soil > Wetlands > Permafrost | place: Sweden: Stordalen... | reverse complement strand
TGTACACGCCATGAGTCTGATTCACGATGATTTGCCGGCGCTGGACAATGATGATTTTAGAAGAGGCAAGCCAACCAATCACAAAATCTTCGGAGAAGCGATGGCGCTGCTTGCAGGTGATGCGTTGCTAATGTTGGCCGTTGATATCCTTATAAGAGAAACTCCCATTGAGGTAGATCGATCCTCTCTGCTGGATGTAGTACAAGAGTTGGCAAAGGCCTCAGGAGCGCACGGCATGGTGGGCGGTCAAGTCGATGACATTGCCTGCACGGGAGTGGCTTTTGATGCCGTTTCCGGCGCCATCGACGAGAAGTTGCTGACTTCAATCCATAGACGAAAAACCGGTGCGCTGATTCGCTTCTCACTCTGGGCCGGTGCAAAATTAGTGGGCGCGGATGAGCACCAACTTATTGAATTCGGACATTTTGGTGACATTCTTGGACTGGCGTTTCAAATCACCGACGATCTTCTTGATGTAACCGGCGACATCAGCACTCTGGGTAAGACGCCCGGTAAAGATGCAGCGTCCGACAAGGCAACCTGGGTGCGCCTATTCGGTGTCGAGGGATCCAGGAGTCGATTGAAAGAACTTCAAGACGAGGGAGAAGGTTTGCTTGAGCGTATGCGTTTGGCAAATTCGTCTGTATTGAACGAACTTCTTCAGTACGCTATTCACAGGATAAATTAACGGGTTTTCAATCAGGATGCACTTTGATTGGTCACAACTTTCCTCGCTTGCCACCACATTTGCTGATGCAAATACGCTCGCCGAATCAATTCCGCAGCGACTGACCGACAGTCAGACCCGAGGCTGGCAGGTCATTTGCGTGACTGTGCTCTGCAGCGCTGTAGCGCAAGCAGTGAAGATCGTGACCAAACTGTTCAAGACCGGCCAATTTGATTGGCGTATTTTGGCCAGGACAGGCGGCATGCCTTCCAGTCACAGCTCGTGCACAATGGGAATGGCTGTGTCGGTGGGTTTGATTGAAGGATTCAACTCCACATCATTTGCTATTGCTTTGTGCCTGGCCATGATAGTTATGTATGACGCTGCAGGCGTTCGTCGGCATGTAGGGCTGCAAGCGCGTGTGCTCAATCAGATGATGACTGAGATCTTTTCAGAGCATCCGCGCCTATCTACAGAGCGCATTAAAGAATTCCTAGGACATACGCCGAAAGAGGTTTTCGTCGGAGCGATACTGGGATCTGCGATCGCATGGTTGTTCAACGTTTGGGCCGTGACTCACTTTACGCATGTTTGAATGTTGTTGTCACGCACCGCAAAACCCTGATTTTGTGAAAAGAGTGTAATACATGACTTCCGCGCATTCTCACTACTTTGCTATATAATCAAGGTCTTGGAAAGGGTTGCCAGGATCGCTTTTGATAGCAGCCAAAAAAAAGTTGGTATCAGAGGTCAGAGTAAAAGACAGAATGTTGTCAACTCATTAACGCTAAACGTTAAGAGACTGTCACTTTTCCAGGGGAACCATTGGCTTACTTAGTTAGTCAATGGAAGTGCGTTGGAGGGTAGCGAAAGCTATCGTTTAAAAAAAGCAAGACATCACTTGCGATACCAGTCGGGTTCCGTTTTTTTGAAAAGGAGGAAAGGCACAGATTTTCTAGAAGGCAAAAGCCAAAGCTAGTTCTGCTGCCATAAGCATAAATGAATACAACGGTCCAAACAAACACTACTACTGTCAAGACAACTTCGCCACGACGCTCACGCTTTCCTGGCAAAGAGTCTGGCTCAGTTTCGTTCAATTTGACCGCTCTAGGACGCCAGTTGCTCAAAGAGCAAGCTGCATCAGCTGGTGTCTCTAATGGTGATTATGTTGAGATGCTCATCCGTGAGCGCGCTGGCATGCCACCACTGAGACTGCCCGCATCAGCGAAACAAACTGGACCAAAAGGTGGTGCCAAGTCGTTTTTCTTCGGCAAGAACCGCGGAACGACCACCGCCGTTTGTGTAACTCCCATGGCTCACCGTCTTTTAGACGAGCAAGTTGCAGCATCTCGTATGAGCCGCGGCGACTATATCGAATATCTGCTCCGTGAAAAAGCCGGCGTAATCGAAGAAAGCATAACTGCAGCAGCCCAGGCACAAGCTCAAGCTCCGCAGCCAGCTCCACAACAAACCTCGTTTGCTCCTCCAATTGCCGAACAAGCAACTGAAGTGACATACGCGCAACCGATCGTTCACAGCACTAACGACTGGAATTCCGGAAACTAGTACTGCGACCGCTCCTCCCTTTCAAAGCTCTCGCGCTTGCGCGGGAGCTTTTTATTGGCGCGGTGTCGGTGGGCGGCTCGGTGGGCGGGCTCGGCGCGCGCACACCACACCACGCACACCGCACCACGCACACCACACCACGCACACCGCACCACGCACACCGCACCACGCACACCGCACCACCCGCAATTGATTCCTGACCATTTTGGATAAAAAATCGTAAAAGCTATCTCTTTAGAATGATATCCAGATTAAATTGCTTGGCTTTCAGAGGCTGTTAGCACGTTAAAGATATAAAAAATCGCAAAAGCTATCGGATTTGAAATACAAGCAGGTGGACTGAGAGCGCGGGGAGTGAGCATCATGGCATCAAGACATTTTTGCCGCGCAAAGACTGATCGCACAATTTGTCACAACTCATCTCTTTGCCACAAGAATGTCACAAGCACCGGATGCGGTGCAGCGATAATCAGGCTGTCTGTGGCAGACTTACTGATGATAGCCAAAGAGTTGCCGAAGACCTGCCGAAGCCATCTTCGGCCGTAGTCTGGTATCTGATCTAGGACGATCTAGGACGATCTAGGACTCTGATCTAGGACACTACGCTGGGTTATCGTTTTCGATATTTTGTAAGATTAAACGCAAAACGAGATCGGATCGCTGAAATCGAGTTCCAGTAAAGGATTTCAGCCCCACCCGGGAATTCTTTAACGACTTGCCAAGTTATCGAAAAACATAACTCAGCATAGGGCACGACTAGAACCTCCCTCACCTTCATTCATTTATTTTCTCGCTGAACTTTTTGCTTGTGTCCCCAATGGACCGGGCTCACTCACTCATCCTGTTTCACAGCGTATTCGGACATCTGGCCAGCAGGGATGGAAGGAATTGTCGAGACCGTCAGGTTACCAGCCTACCCAACACCACAAATGCTTCTCCAGCTCGATTTCGTCTCTGATATCAATTCCGTACATTCCGACAAGCGGAATCGTCGGTTTGATTTTGCGGCTTTCTTCTACGGCGTTCAGGTGGACCGCCGAAATCACGTAACCCTTGCGCTGATAAAAGCGCAGCCCGTCAATGTTGTCGTTTGTGGTTACCATCCACATTCGACTGCATCCGCCTTTTCTGGCCTCTTCTTCGACGGCCTCAATCAATGCACTTCCTACCCCTTGCCACTGAAAGAAGGAATCGATCGTGATCAGCTCACATTCGCCCTCATCAAGGCGATATGTAGCCACGCCTGCCGGCTCGCCATCTCGCAAGGCGATAAAACCAGGCAGATTTGTCGGCTCGTGCCTGACTCCACGACTGACGACAAACCTGCCGTTCCAAATCTCCTGCACACGTTTGCGCAACCATTCCCGGTGTTCCTCGGCAATTGGAACGATGTCCAGCTTGGCGGTGCTGTTCTTACTAGCCGCCTTCGGTCCTTGTCTCAGTTCGGTGTTTCCCACAGGCGAATACTCCTGAGATTGTGAGCTAATCCGGGATTCCGAGAGTCCTTGGGTCTGAGCGGCTGCGCAGTGGCAGCTTTATCCTTATGCTTATTCTACAATCGTTCGCCTGATATTTTGGGCAATTTCTTGAGCCAAATTGCCGGGGTGACTAGAACAAAATAGTCGCTGATATCTCAGCGGCGATGCTTTACGGTTCTACGCCAATTGGGACAACCCTGCTTAGCTACAAGTGGTTATCACTTTTCTCAGTCGTTGACCGAGAGCACCAGCTGTGGTGTGGGTATGTGGTGGTCTTCGCGAATGGGAACGATGGCCGTGCCGACGACGAAAAACTCAATCACGTGTGGTGACCAGCCGTAGTTGCCTTCGTGGATGTCGACGCCGACAATCCCTTCTGCATGCACGTTTTCTGCTTCCACCTGCATGCGCTCCATGGCCAGTTCTCGGGCATCATAAAGACCCTGGGTGAAGTTGGTCATTTCCACGTTCTTGCCGATGTTTTTAAACATCTGCCCCATGCTTTGTAGAGCGATGTGATAAACGCAATTACCCATCACCATTCCGACCGGACGATAACCTGCTTTTAGAAGAGTCCAAAAATCTTGCCCCGACAGATCACTGGTAAACGGCCTGCCTTGCACTTGCCAATCTTTGCCAGTGCCGTCGGCGCGATAAACAGCAGTGCCGATGGCGATGAATTCAGCCAGGTCCGAGTTCCACTCCATGCGCTTGGCCGTTAACCGCACGCCGACGATACCATCGGCACCAAGTTCAGACGCTTCTTCTTCCATGCGGCTCATGGCCAGCTCTCGCGCATGGTATAGCGCTTGCGTCAAAACGTTCATCTCCTGGTTTTTTGTCCATGCTGCCAGCTGAAATCCAATGTGGTAAATGGAGCTGCCCACCACCAGACCGGCGGCTTCAAATCCTGCTTCTTTGACGAGAAGGAATTCATTGACCGAAAGATCGCTTGTGAATAAAACGCGCTTGGCGCCTGTGCCGCGCATCTCCTTCAAACGCTTATGAGCGTCTTCCGGCAAGCTGTCACTTATGTTATCGTCAGGCATTTTTCTCTCCCATTAGGTTCTAAGATTGGCTCCCTTTCTTTCGCTTTTCGTTGCCTTTTAATCAGTTAGACCGATGACGCAACTGTGCAGCTTAACGAAAATTGGCCAGCACTCCCGAATATCGGTTGCCTTTAGCCAGATTCAAACAAATCGTCCTGTTGCTTTTCTCTTTTGGCACACCGGCATCAACTGCGGTGCCGAGAGCACTAAAAGAGACGAGCAGATCGAACGTTCTGGATTCCTCGCTGCGCACGATTTTCTGAATGTTGTGCATAATTTGCATGCCGATCGCGCCGTCTGCGCCTGTGTCATGCAGTTCGTTTGTCAGTCGTTGCACGGCCAGTTTTCTTGCTTCGATGAAGCGGCGCGAATAATGATCGACTTCTTGATTGCCGGCGATGCCGAACAATCCTGTCATCTGATATGAAGCACCCCAGTTGGTATATATGTAGTAAGTGCAAAGCCCCATGACGACTGATTTTGGCACATAGCCGGCTTTGTACAATTGCCAGAAATCTTGGCCATTCAAAGTACAAGTGAACGGTTCTCGATCTTTAGGATAATCCGGAATGCGCACGGCGGTACCATATGCGGTGAATTCGGTCATCCTGGTGCCCATGTTTGAAGCTCGGGCGTGGATTCGAACCCCGATTACTCCGGAAGCACCGAGCACTTTGGCTTCAATCAGCATGCGCTCTACTGCCACTTTGCGCGCTTGCATTTGCGCTTTAGAAACAGCTTCCAGCTCACCGGTGAAGCGCCAGGCGCCCATATAATTTCCAAACAAACTGACACTGTTGAATGATGTACCCATGACTTGAGAAATGGGCTCAATACCCGCTTCCTGGGTGAGAAGAAATTCGCGCACGGAAAGATCGCTGCTAAACGGGGCATTCGGATTGTTTGCGTGCCTTTCGGCGCGATCACGTGCGCGCGGTGGAATGTCTCCTGCCTCGAGCGCTTTCATAGCAGCCTTTTGAATGGCCGCTTCGGCTCTTTGGGCTTCCGTCAAGCCAAGGAAAGATTGCCACCAGCTCATAGATACCTCAACCTTTTTTGTCCGCTTAATGATGACATGCGTTTCGAGCAAAGAGTACCTCTTGGCCCTTTAAATTCAGACAAAGTGAATAACATCCCGGGAGAACAGATTCTTGCCATGTTAGGATCTGCCGGTAACTGAAGGTAATCATGATAAGGACTTCGGCGACTTACAAAAGGAGTTTCTCGTGTCAGCGGTATTAGACCAATTGTTGCCGAGTTCGCATCCTCTGGCAGATATCGCCGAAAAGATAGAGCACAATCAACGCCTGGAAAGGCAAGAGGCGCTGCTTCTTTATCAAGCGGACGATCTATTGGCAGTTGGCGCTCTGGCAGAGTTTGTCAGGCGAAGAAATGCCGGTCCAGGCAAAGAGAAATACGTCTATTACATCCATAATATGCACCTCAACCCGACAAATTTTTGTGTTGAGACCTGCCGCTTCTGCTCCTATGCCAACCCTGCCGGTAAAGGAAAAGCTTACACATGGTCGGTTGATCAGGTCTTGGCAGAAGCCGATAAAGGCGCTCTTGCGGGAATCAATGAAATCCATATGGTTGGTGGGTTGAACCCTGCCTGCGACTTGACCTATTACGTTGATGTATTGCGGGCGGTGAAAGGGCGCTTTCCCCAAATTCATATGAAAGCGTTGACCGCTGTTGAAATCGAATACCTGGCTAACCTTGAGGGCATCAGTTACGAAGAGACTTTGAAAGCCCTTATTGAGGCTGGATTAGGCTCAATGCCAGGTGGCGGGGCTGAAGTTTTCGATGAAACCGTGCGCCAGCGCATGGACGTATACAAGACACCAGCGCACGTTTGGCTGGAGATTCATGGCATCGCTCATAAACTGGGTCTAAAAACCAACGCCACAATGCTCACAGGAATTGGTGAGTCGATTGAGAACAAGGTCGACCACATGCTCCTTTTGCGCGAACAACAAGACCTCTCGGGTGGCTTTATGTGCTTCATTCCCTTGAAGTGCTACTACGAGGGCACAACAATTGCCCAGGAAGTAGTAGAACCGTCGCCCCACGAACTGCTGCGCGACGTCGCCATCTCGCGCCTGCTACTCGACAATTTCCCCCATATAAAAGCGTATTGGATTCAGCTGGGCGAAGAACTGGCTCAGATTGCCCTCTCATTTGGTGCCGATGATCTGGACGGCACAATTGGCGAGGAGAAGATTACCCATGCTGCCGGTGCCAAGACCCCCTTACAGCTGGCCAAAGACAAAATGGAGCGGTTGATTCTTTCGGCCGGGTACACACCTGTTGAGCGTGACACTATCTATAACGTCAAGCAGGTCTGCGCGGCGCCTTCGGAGGTGGCAGCGCCGCTTGCCACTCGCGTATCGGCATTAACAAATTCTAATTGAATAGACCAAGTTTGGGAAAAATGACACCCTTAACCCGTCCTTAATATCTATCGTTAGAGAATAAGATATCCAAGATCAAATCCGTCTAAGAAAACAACAGTCCGGAGAGTATATGTCAATCGTTGGCAGTTTTAGTGTCGTCGTCATTTCTTCCTTAATCGCCGTCTGGCTGAATGACAATTTCAGTTTCGGTGGCATGGGCAACTTTGGTGATGAGATCGTCGACTCCTGATTGCATATTTGATACCGCATACGGTGCAGCTGATAGATTTGCCAGGCTGGTTGAGTACAGGTTAACCTGCGGAATTGGCGAAGCGCCGCGCTTCGGCCGAAGAGAAATGAAGATCGCGTAATTGCACATCCATGGTCTGTGCAATCAGATGTTACTTTTATCCGCCATTGAAGATAGGCTCTGCTGTGCCGCTGTTTCGCATTGCCCATTAAGAACAGTCAGGCAAACACTGATCATGGAGATGTGATTAACCATGCCAAACAACCATTTTGATGCCATTGACCCTGCTGACGAAGCCAAAACTTTGCGCAGCTACGCAACCGCGATTCCCACTGATTCAACAGCAATCGGTAAACTGCAAGACGAATTATCCAGCATTGCCAAATTTTCTAACCAAAGTTATATCTACAACGTGTACCAAGATCTCAATTCATTCAACACTGATGGCCTGGGCTTTCCGACTTTGACTCTGTATGACAAAGGGCAACTTTCGGACGGCAGCGAAGACCTTGCTTTGACAGTGCAGCAGCCGGGTGAATCAGGTCACTCTACTTTCTTAGCTGAGGGCGATGCTGTGAACTACACACCAGACCCGGATCAGACCATCACACCACCAGCATCAAATCACAGGGACACCCCGCAGGATGGCAGTATTCCTGGGCTTGGCTCGACGACAGGGGGCGGCAACCAGGATCAAGGCGATGGCAATGGCGCGCCCAGGCAAGATCCCAACGGTGGCTAGTGCAGTTGAGCAGCGAGACTGCGTAATTACACAGCTTTGCTGTGTGCAATCAGATCTTACTTTCATCAATGATCGAATATAAGCTAAGTTTTTTCTATGCCCAACTGCTGATACAGCCTGCCTTTCAGAACGGCATTGTCTGTTGAGGATTTTCAGGAGTGATAAATTATGCTAAGCAACAAAGTGGATACACCAGCCAATGCTAGTAACGAAGCCCAATACTTAGAAAAACTGGCCAGTAACAATGACTCAAAAGGGTTGCAAACCGAACTGGCCAGCATCTCTAGAACTGGTAACCAGGATTTTTTTCAGTCTCTGTACCGCGATCTCAACGCTTACCAAAATGATTCCGCTGCTCACCTTCCCGCTCTTACACTCCACGATGAAGGACAATCTGTGAGCGGGAACGAAAAACTTGGATTGACGGTCAAGCAGCCCGGTGCATCGGGCGCAGCTGTTATACAAACTGACGGTGATAAGACCACCTACACGCCAGCGCCAGAAAAGTACCAGATGGGTGGCATTGCTGGAACGGATCCAATGGGAATGTAGCTCTCAGCAAGAAGCGGGACTTTCTAGGGGTGGATCTTTGACCCTACGCGATTTAAACGAATATGTTTAACGCTTGTCGGGATTAAAATCAGCATCGATTAGTCTTAAAAACCATGACTGGATTGGCTTTACAGCTATTCAGGATGAGCATTTGTCTGCCAGAATTTAAATCAATCAGTTTAAACGACGTAAGGAGATCAGAAGACATGTCCAAGCTGGTGGCGTACAACTGATGAAACATTCTCCACAGCGATTCTATAGAGTAAAGGTGCCTATCTGTTTTGCTCTCTGAATAATCAATTGCACTGATGCACCGGGAGGTTTTTTCGACAAAATCTGATTCATTTCGCCCGTACTCTTGACCACTAATCCATCTACGGCTTTGATGATGTCGCCTTGCTGGAGACCAACTTTTAAGGCTCGCGAAGCCAGACCGATGTTAGTTATCACCAATCCATCGTGGCCCGATTTGGCGTTGATGCCGATACCAGACATGGGGTCTTGTGCGCCGGAGGCAGTGAGAACATTGTTGGCAGCAGGTTGTTGTGGTGCCGACGCCACTTTTGGTGGTTTTTGCTTTTTCTGTTTGCCTGAGTTTGCCGCCTGTTGTTGTGGCTGTTGCATCGGTTGTTGCTGCATCGGTTGCTGCTGCATGGGCTGTTGCTGCATCGGCTGTTGCCCACGCCCAGCCGTGCGTGCGGCATAGGCCTTCTCTTCAGCCTCACGCTTATCCCAGGCTTGGTCGACCTGGCGTTGGGCCTGGTGAGAATCTCCAAGGCTGGCTGACAGCTGCTCCACCGCCTTTTGATAACGCGGCTCGCCTGGCTTCAACTTGAGAGCGGCCTGATAGTACTCCAGGGCTACCATGTAGTTCTTGGTGGCAAAATATAGGGTGCCCAAATTGTATTTAACAAGATGTTGATTTGGTGCTTGCTCATCCAGCTGCTTATAAAGATCGATGGCAGAAAAATATTCTCCTCGTTTGAAGGCCGCAGCCGCGTCCTCCGCCAGAATGCTCAAAGGACCTTTGGGCCCTTTGTCAACTCCGCCCCGCCCCTTCAACTTCTTATCGACGGCGCTGACAGCTTCTTGATAGTCTGGATTGTTGGGATTCTCTTCTTGAGCCTGCCTGTAGCTGGTCGAAGCTTCAGCCAGTTTATTTATCGATTCGTACGCCACTCCCATATTGAATAGAGCTTCTGCATTGTGCGGGTCCAGGCGCACCACTTGCTTGAATTTCTCCAGGGCCTCGCTGGCTTTCTTTTGCCGGAACGACTCCACTCCTTCTGCCAAAAGCTTGGCTACTTCTTCTTCTTTGGCCGCCATGGCAGCCACTTTGGCCCGCTGCGCGGCTGCTTCCTTCTCAGCCCTGGCAGCTTCTTCCGGCGACACCTGAGGTTGCTCCGGTGCTGCCGGCGTCTGTTCGCCTGACACCGTTCCGTCTGGGTTCACCTGCGGTGCGGCCACGGCTCTTACGCGCTCGAGCCGCTCGTTGAAATCGCCTGCCGTGGCATCGCCGTAAACGCGCTTTTCAATGCGGGCGAGGCGATTCTCCAGCTCATCATCATTGTAGACCTTGAAGAAAAGCTTCTGCTCCATTGCCGCTAAGACTGCTTTAGCACCAGATTCGGTGCCGGCAGCAAAGCAGGAAGGTGTGACGAAAAGAGATAGCGCGAGCGCGACGATTATTAGTTGCTTGCCTTGACCCATTGCTTGACTTTCTCCATCGGAAAGCCGCCACCAAAGCTGCCCGGAACATATCCACTCTCACCCGGTTGTTTTACATGTGATTCCCAGCCTTGAACGAGCGATATGTTGGTGCGCTTGGTACCGGCTGGAAATGGTGGAAGAGGGGCTGCCTCCATTAATGCTACCATCTGCAAATGATCATAAACAGGATTGCCTGAGCTTTGCCGTAAAAACACGTTGCCAATGCGCCCGTTGCTGTAAAGAGTGAATTGAAACAGGGCCGGTCTCACGGTCACGAACTCGTCGTTGAATTCCTCTTCGTGCACCCGCAAAAGGTAATACCAGCGGTCGGCGAAAGTGGCCATCCAACCGCGCCAATCGACTGAATATTCCTGGAGATAGCTGCGGTCGGGCTCTTCGGGAGCCCTGTTGTAAACCGGATTGACAGGTACTGCGGCCATTGCCGTTCTTGGCACTAGGCTGACGGGGCTCTCAAGCTCAGCTCGGCTGAGCTGCACTTTGTCGGTCAGCGCTGCTTTCAACTGGAAAGCCTGATGGGCATCTTGGGCCCAGACTGGGTTTGCCACAGAGCACAACAGCATAATGGTGGCTAAAAGTGCAAAAGAGAGGCGTGCAATCATCTTTAAATTCCTGATCGGATCTGCCTCACTATAAAAAGGACCAGCCCGTCTGTAACTGGTGAAACTACGAATGAGGGCGCTCAGAAGTTATAATTAGCCTGTATTAGAAGCAAGAGGTCGTCATGAGTTTGGGCAACGGCCAGGACAGTTTGTGGACACAAGAGGAACAAGCATACTGGCTCGCCTTCGACCACATGTCAGGTTCCGGTCTGGGCGTGGCCCGGGTGAAAGTGCTTTATGATGCCTTGCATACGCTGAAAGATGCCTGGCACGCCTCGCGCGACGAACTGATCTCCTTGAAGGCGATCAAAGATCCGGAGGTGTTGGATAGTTTCATCCAGCGGCGCAAAACCATCGATCCATTTGCTTTGCTGGCTGCTCTGGAACGATCCGGGCTGCGCGCATATCCTTTCTATCATCCTCTCTACCCTGCCCGTTTGCGAGAGATTAGTGATCCGCCGATGATTCTGTATGTCAACGGCAACTTGCATCCTGATTACATGCGCACCACCATTGGCATTGTCGGAACTCGCCGCCCGACCACCTATGGACAGCGCCATGCTAAGGATATTTCGCGGGCGCTAGCCGCAGCTGGTGCCACCGTCATCAGTGGCATGGCCGTAGGTGTGGATTCTTTAGCCCATTGGGGTGCCATCGAAGGTGGTGGCAGAACAGTGGCCGTGCTTGGTTGTGGCGCTGATGTTTGCTATCCGGCCGGCAACCGACCTCTTTTTAAGAAGTTGATCGAAGGAGACGATGGGGCGGTCGTATCGGAGTTCTTCCCCGGCACCAAGCCGGAACCCTGGCGCTTCCCAGCCAGAAATCGCATTATCAGCGGGCTATCGCAGGCGGTGCTGGTTATTGAAGCGGGTGAGACGTCAGGCTCTCTGATTACGGCCAAACTGGCTTTCGAGCAAAACCGCGAAGTCTTTTCTTTACCCGGGCGCATCGACAATCCGATGTCGGCCGGCACGAACCATCTATTTAAGAACAACATGGCCCATGTCTTTCTCGGCGTCGAAGATATGCTTAATGAGCTGGGTTGGGTAAGCGCCCCAGTAGGCAAAGAACTGCCCAACGTGGTCGAGTTGTACGGAAAAGAGAGAGAAGTCTTTGAACTCATTTCATACGAGCCGATCCATTTTGATCATCTTATCGAACGGTCAGGAATGGCTGCCGGAGAGCTTTCTGCCACACTGACGATGTTGGAGTTGGCTGGTATTGTGGAAAGATTGACAGGCGACTGGTACTCCCGGCACTAGAAAAAACCCATCTCTTTCTCCAATTCTTGAATTGGTGCTACGGCAGCGAACGGCTCTGCGGCTGGTCCCTGGCAATGTTGATCAATCTCCTGCAGCCGTTGTCTAAAGACTGTCACGTCCTGGCCCTTTCGGGCCAGAACATGAAGTTGTGCCGCCGCTCTCACCCGGTCTCCCAGACAATAACCATCGAGGGTGGGAGTATCGTCTTGGAGCTGGGAGCGTATCCTGTTGCTTAAAAGAGCGATGTTGTCTTGCCAATGCTGTGAATCCACAGCCCCTCTTAATGGGGGCGGAGGATGAACGAGACTGAAGCCAGCTGAAAGCATAAGGTCGATCAGGTCTGATATGTCCTGGCCGACGTTCGGCTGGTTCGATTGCAATTCGTTAAGGAGGACCACAAATCTTCGATGCTGTCTCGAAGTGTCTGTACCAGCCAGTTCAAGCGAGCGGAAACCCTTGGCAATAGAGATAAGGCGACCGTAGTGGCCAAGTCTAACAGCATTCTTGTGCAGGGTTTGGAACTCCGGCGACATTTGTGGCTTGATGTTTGGTGGAACCGTGTCTGCTCGATCAATTGGAGGGTTGTTTTCAAGTCTGGTTAGAACTTTGCTTAGAAGTTTGGGCTTGTTTTCAATTCTGGTTATAACTTTGTGAAGAGGCCCGGTTTGAGGCTCTGGTGGACTGGTTTGAGGTTCTTGCGACTTTCGCTCAACGACAATTGACTTTATCAAAGAATCAGGACTCTCCTTGCCATCAGCAAAGTACTTAACGTCAGCGATGGTAATGGTGATCTCATCAAAAAACATCATGTTCTGTTGCTGGGGATAAAATCGCACCCTCACCCGCAATGCATCTTTGGACAGCGGCAGAACGTTTTTGGCGATCAGCACAGCGTTTATCTTTTTATCTTTTTCATTTTCAGAGTCGGGGGAAGTGATGTTGACTTCAATTTCCGGATCCTTGAAAGTGGCCTTGATTTCCCGTTCTTCCTTGAAAACTTTTGCCCCTCGAATCCGCGCTTCTATTGCTTCATTTGTCAGTTCGGCTGCCAGGGCGCCGTTTGAGACAAACCAGGCAGCAAGAATCAATGTCAGTATGTCTGTGTTGGATTTTTTTACCGGCATAGCAGGTGTTGCTTCAGATGTCCGTTTAGTGGCTTAGGTGGTGCCAGAATCTGGAAAGGAAAACCTCCGGCTGCAACTATGCCACAAATTCGACTTATATGCCGCTTTACATGCCGTTAGATTGTGGTGGGCAAGAATCAAGTGTCGGATAAATGTGTCGTCCTTAATGACATCGCCCAAGTTATGCAAAATTCCGGTCAAACCTGTATTGTAGATGAGTGCAGATCTACATCCCAACAGGCATTTTTGGATATTTCTCGAATTAACCTGTGGAATCAGGTGCATAATCTGCACGGGAACGTCTAGAGGCTCGTTTCCAGGGTATCTTAATCTTGGGGACTCAGTTTCTCTGGCGTTACTGTGACCTGAGCCTAGGACATCTCAGCGAGGTTAGCGGAATTCAAAATATATGAAGCTCTGTCTGCGATGCAACCAATATTTTGAGGATGGCATCGAGCTTTGTCCCATCGACACTTCCCACCTTGAGTCGGTCGGGGATCATCCCTTAATTGGCGCTTTGATCAATGACAGGTATGTGGTCGAGTCAGTCATAGGCAAGGGATCGAGTGGAATCGTATACAAGGCCACTCGCCTTTTGATGGGAAGAGAAGTTGCGGTAAAAGTTCTCCACAGTTACCTGGGCGCCGAAAGTGGTGCCCTGGACAGATTTTTGCGCGAGGCTCGCGCTGCCAGCCGCTTGCGACATCCACACATCATCAACATCTGGGAGTCAGGGGTAACCGACGACGCCCAACCATACTTTGTTATGGACTACCTGGAAGGTATGACTCTGGCCGATCTGATTCATGAAAAGGGCTATATTCATGCTGGTCGGGCGCTGCCAATCATTACTCAGGTCTGTGAAGCACTGGCCGAAGCTCACAAACAGGGGATTGTTCATAGAGACATAAAGCCTGAGAACATAGTTCTCCAAGCCAACGAGGGAGACAATAATTTTGACGATTACGTCAAGGTCTTGGATTTTGGCATCGCCGATCAAACCACCGCTTTACCTGGACAAATCAGGCAGAGAACTGCCGCCGGTAGCCCAGCTTACATGAGTCCTGAGCAGTGCCAGGGTTTCGAGTTGGATCAGCGCAGCGACATTTATTCGTTGGCTATCGTAATCTTTGAGCTGCTCACGGGGTCCAGACCCTTCATCGCCGACGACGTGATGAAACTTTTTTATATGCATGTGCAGCAGCCGCCTCCGTCACTGAGTTCCATCAGGGCAGACTTGAAATTCAGCCCCAGCGTCGAGGCTGCTATTGCCAAGGCTCTTTCAAAGAAGCCCAACCTGAGACAACAGACAATCAAAGAGTTTCAGAAGGGGGTGGAGGATGCCTTTAACAACATCGACCCCCAGCTAGCCGTTGCCGCCAAGCGCACCGAGAGCGTGCCGGTAGACCTGTTTTCAGTTCCAGTCTCGGATCGGCTCATGGATAATCTTAAAACGGGCACTCATAATTTCATTCCCGGACCGCAAGATTGGTCTGAGCCGGACTCTTCCAGTACACCTGTATACGCATCGACCGCTCCTGGCACAATGCCCAAAGCTGATTCTCCAGATGTCTCGGCTGCTGTTGGCCGCCTGCTTAAGTCGGCCAGACGCGCATCGGAAGCCTTAAAGCTTGACAACAATGATGTGCCCGACTGGACCGCAGCCCAGCGCAACGAAGGAGCTGCCGCGGGTGGTTCGCCGGCGACACCGACACCGACTTCGGGGTCAGGGCAGTTTGACAAACCAGAAGTGACCAATTGGGCTGAGAAAGTTCGTAAGCGATCACCAGGCGATTCTTCGTCTCAAGAATTAGCTACATATCCTGCTAGGGATCAATCAGAAAGTGCAAGCGGATATCCATCCGGCCAACTGGGCGGCTCCCAATCTGAAATGCCGAGAAACCCCAATTCACCGGCAACCTCATCTGCACCAGGGGCGCCACCACTAGCAGAATCTAGAGAAACAGCGCCGGAAAAGTTCGGTCGCATCACCAAACCCTCTGATTTTCTTAAAGCTAAATCTGCAGAAGCTCGCCAGGGATCCGCTCAAACTAATGATGTCATGGGCGCTTCTACTGCACCAAATGTGGTGTCGAACAACCAATCACCAGGCATGCAAGCGCGTGAACCTGTTGAAAATAGCGACCAAAATGAGCCAGCGGCGCCAAGAAGAGAGGGATTTTTACGCTCGTCCAGGCCTGCGACAAAGGAAGAATTTGCCACTCCATCAGGACAGAATCGCTCTGTGGAGGTGCCACCAGCTGATTCGCCCGAACCGGCGTCTGAAGAATCATCTGTTCAAAGAGGGGGCTTTTTGCGTTCATCACGACCGGTGCCGCCCAAACCTGACGAACAAATGAGATCAACTGGCACCACCAGTGGTGAAGCGAAAGCACCTGTGACGCCCCGAGCCGAGGAAAGTATGCCTCTGGAAGAGAAGAATAAATCGAAACTGGAAGAGGGCAAATTCGACACCCCCCAAGGTGAACCAGTCAAAGCTAAGCCTGCCTTGCCGCAAACGAAAAACGAAGCTGTCACTCCAGCAGCTACGGGCAAGCCTTCAGCACCAACCCCTGCTCCTCCAAGCCCCGCAGCTAATGCAATACCTCCACTTCCAAAACCTAATATACCTGCTCCAAAACCTGCAGGCCCAACCCCGAGCATTGTCGATGCCGCTTCCAGACTGCTTAGCTCGCTTAAGAAAGATGTGCCAACTGCCTCGAAAGCAGACCAGGCTCGCAAAGAGTTGCAGAATAAAGGTGGTATGCCAACCGAGCCCACTGTCACCAAACCTGAGCCCAAACTTGAGCCCGCCGCTGCCAAACTTGAGTCCACTCCTACCAAACCTGAGCCCACTCCTACCAAACCTGAGCCCACTCCTACCAAACCTCAGCCCATTCCTACCAAACCTGAGCCCATTCCTACCAAACCTGAGCCCACCCCTGCCAAACCTGAGCTGCGCAAGGAGCCCTCAGCGGCTCCGCCCGATTTTGCCCGCAAAGATTTTCCCGGCAAAACTGAAATCCTCAAACCTTCGTCACCCTCGACCTCTGCCGCCGCAGCGCCGGCAGCCGCAGATGCAATCAAGAAGGCGCAACCAGGGATGGAAGCCATCTCTGCCTATGAGAAGCAAACTGGTGCCTCTTTTGGTAAGCCCCCCTTGCCTGCGTCAAAGAATCAATCTGATCCGCCTGGAAAAAGTGAATTCAGCACTCAACCCTCCTTCTTGCATCAAAAGCCGCCAGATCAACCTCGCCAAGAACTGGAAGCTAAAAATCCATTTGCTCAGGAAGTTGATAAAAGACTGCCCTCGGAAAAGGAAATTGTTCAATCTCAAGAAACTGCAAGACCATACCTCGATCCTGCTCGTTTCGAACAGCCTGTCAACAAGAAGGCTGAGTCGCTGAATAAGTTCTCCGAAGCGATCGAGGTCCTTCTTGATAACGCTATTATGCCGAAGTCGGCCGAGCATATGCGTCGGTCCTTGAACAAGATAAAGAAGTTCGAGGAGGAGGGTGCAGCCGGTGCAACCTCGCCGGAAATTCCTGTTCTGCCACCATCTGTGCAACCACCATCTGTGCAACCGGCATCTGTGCAACCACCATCTGTGCAACCACCATCCGTGCAACCACCATCTGTGCAACCGGCAAAAGATTTCGCAGGTGACACCAAGTCTGGCGTGGTGAGAGAAGCGTTTGACTCTGCTGCGCTCGACGCAATACCTGGCGTTGGAGATAGAAAGCCTGAGCCTGAAAAGCCGCCGGCAGATAAATCGCGATTTGACAAACCGATCAATCGCGGTCAATTGGGAGTTTCCGGTGAAAATGTTCCTGTGGCCAAGCCGAAAACGTTTTCAATTGAGGAGACCGGACGCATTGATTTGAAGAATTTTGATCAGGCCAATAAAATACCGGCCTCTGTCAATCCGCTAGCAGAGGCGATTGATAACGCCCTTGATTCGGCAATGATCAAGCGCGAACCACCTTCGTTTATGCAATTTAAGCGCAATGAGCCAGCGCCGCCAGTGCCGCCAGCGCAACAACCCGCACCGCCAACGGTATCACCTGAGCCTGCGCTACTGACGCCTGAACCTCAGGCATTCGTTGGGTCAGCACCTCAACAGCCGGCAACGCCATCTAAACCAGTCGCTGGCCCGGCCGAGCCGGAGCGGGCGGTAGACGCGGTCAGCCGTCTGATCGAGGCCGCCAAGAAGGCTCCAGAAGCCAGTGGTGCTGCTAAACCGGAAGCGTACAATCGGAAAGTAGAAGAGATTCGAAAGAAGATCGAAGCACTTAAGGTGGCGGACGCCAATAAACCGGTAGGCGGTTTGCCGCCCGACCAAGCGTCGAGCAGCATTCCACCATACGCCGAAGCACCATATGTGGCGCCACCGAATCGCCAGCCTTCCTTTGCGCCGGCTGCACAAGATCCAAATGCTCTTTCTGATGCAGTTAATCGTCTGTTAGAAGCGGCTCAGAGACAGGAATCTGCTAACTTCAACACGCCAGTGCCGCAAACCGAGCAAATGAATTCATATAACAATGCTCCCTCACTTAGCTCTAGCTCACAGGCGACTACGGGCAGTGCCGCTAACAGATTCGGCTCATCGCCTAATCCCTTCGATCCTGGTGCCAGCACTGCCATGAACGTAACCCCGTTTGGTCAGATGGCCGATAAAGTCAGTCAACCAGACAACAGACAGGAGCCACCGAAAAAGCCTTCTGAATCCAGCCCCATGAAGAGCTTTACGAATATGCCCAATGAGCAAACGGTTCGTGCGGCTGAACTGATCAACGCGGTTCGAGCGAAAAAGGGCGGTGATGAACCGGCTCCCGATTACTATTCGGGATACGTCAATGAAGCTAAGGCAAATAAAGGCGGATCGAAAAGAGAAGGCCGACAGTCTATGCGCAAAGGCTTCCAGAAGGGTTTGAAACCGCCTTTCTGGTTATTGTGCCTGATCGGTCTGGCAGTTTTGGCCTTCACAATCGCCTATGTAAAAAATTGGGGACCGTTTGAGAAAACAGGCGCACCGATGACCGTCGATGGCGCGATTAAGGCCAATAGACCGGAGAAAGCACGTGAATTGCTTGAGGCACGCAAGAAGGCCGGTAGCCTGACACAAGCAGACGCTGAAAAGCTGAACGACGTCTACGTCAAATGTGCCACTAAACTGGCTGCAGATGGAGATTACGCTGAAGCAATCAAATTATTGAAGTTGGTACCATCCAGATCGAAATCGTTTGAATCAGCCCGCAAATTGATGAAAGAATATCGTCACTCAAGTCAGTAAATACAACGGCGAGTGTATAGATCGTTCCTTGACCAGGTCGGCTGGCATGCCAGTGGTAGCAGGAGTGGTAAGCTGAAACAAATGGCAACTCGCCAAATTAGACCTTGGCTGTTTGCAGGTCGCTTACCATGAAGGTCTGCCTAAAATGCAATGAGCACTTTGAGGACGAGCTTGAAGCGTGTCCTCAGGATGGCGCCAGATTGGTTCTAGCCGGTGATGATCCCCTGGTGGGGTCCCTCATTGACGACAGATACAAAGTCGTTCTGCCTATTGGTCGCGGATCGATGGGAATCGTCTACAAGGCCGTGCAACTTAGTTCTGGGCGCGAGATGGCTATAAAGGTATTGCGCAACTTTCACGAAGTGACTGAAGAATCGGTCAAACGTTTTCGCAGGGAAGCCAAGGCTGCCAGTGCTCTCAAGCATCCGAACATCGTCACTGTATTCGACTTTGGCTCCATGCAAGACGGGCAGCCGTACATCGTCACCGAGTTTCTATCGGGCTTGACTCTGTCGCAGTTTTTGCGCATTCACGGCCATATCGACACGGCAAAAGCGCGAGCCGTTATCAAACAGGTGTGCGAGGCAGTGGGGGAAGCGCACAGGCATAAAATCATCCATCGAGACCTCAAGCCTGAAAATATCGTTTTGCAAGAGAAAGATTCTGGTGGACGATTCTTGAAGGTTGTCGATTTCGGCATCGCCAAAATGCTTGGCGAAACCGGCGGTACGTCAGCATCTTTGACCGTGGACGGTAAGGTTTGCGGCAGCCCTGCCTACATGAGTCCAGAGCAGTGCCGAGGTGCGGAAACCGATTTTCGCTGCGATATTTATTCTCTCGGCGTCCTCATTTATGAAACCCTGACAGGAAAACGCCCATTCACTGCCGACGATCTTATGGGTCTTATGTTTATGCATGTGAACGAGCCGGCTCCCAAGCTTTCTGCCGCCCGACAAGATCAGACCTTCACACCTGAGCTGGAAGCGGTGGTGCGCAAGGCCATGCATAAGGAGCCCAAAGAGAGACAACAGAGCGCTGAGCAGCTCTGGGAAGAGTTCAACGCTGCCACTGAAGGACGAGCAAAGAAAACGAAAGAGTTAAATTGGATTCCCTTTGGTAACTTCAGCAGCGAACCTGAATATTTGAAACTTCCCGGGTTAGAAGAAAGTTCATTAGAACCGTTCGAGGGCGACAAAACCGATCGAGAGACTAAGTCTCAAAGACGTCGACGCTTGCGAAAGCTTTCACAGGGTAAGTTTTGGTTCAAAGCAGCAGCAGTGCTGATAATTGTCGGGCTTGGCACAGTTGGCTATGTACAGCAGCGCAAACTGTCACAGCTGAATGCCGCGCAAACATTAGCATCGACAGGCAGACCGGAAGATGCGGTGCGCATACTGGAGAGGCTGAAAGAGCATGGTGAATTAAACGACAGTCTGGAAACATTGAATGCAGCATATGTTCAGGCTGGCGTTAAGCTCGGCAAAAAGCGGCAATACAATCAGGCCATCGATCTCTTGCAGAAGGTGCCCGCTCAGTCCAAGTACAAATCAGAAGCGCAAGATCTGCTAAAGAAATTCCGGCGCCGCAGCTAGGGAGCGGGCATGGGCAAGCGAAACAGCTCTCTTGTATTTTCGCAGCAAACTCTGGCTACTTCTGACAAAGTCTCACCGCGCAACTGTGCCAATTTCTCAGCCACGAACCAAACGTAGGCTGGTTCATTTCTTTTGCCCCGCACCTTCTGTGGTGCCAGGTAGGGACAGTCGGTTTCAACAAGGATGCGATGTTTGCTTGCTATTGCTGCTGCTTCTTGAATATTCTTGGCATTGGGGTAGGTAACAATGCCAGAGAAGGAAACATAAAAATCCAGCTGGGCAATGCGTGGCAAAAGCTCCGGTCCTCCCGTAAAGCAGTGGAAGACGCCACGTAGTTTGCCTTTCCCTTCATCCTCCAGAAGTTTAAACACTTTATCCCAGGCGTCACGGCAGTGAATTATTATCGGCTTGTCAAATTCCAGGGCCAGATGGATTTGCTCAGTTAACGCGCGTACCTGAGAAGGTTCATCACTGTGGTTGTAGTAGAAATCCAAGCCACACTCACCGATGGCAACCACTTTTTTGTGCCCGGCAAACTGACGAACGGTGCCAGCGCTCAAATCCGTCCAATCTTTTGCTTCGTGAGGATGGACACCGACGGCGATGAAAATATTCTCGTGGCTGTCCGCCAGGCCGATGAGCTCAGGTATTGCTTCCAGCGTGCACCCAGGGTTGACGAATTGGGTGACGCCGGATGCAAAAGCACGGGCAATCACAGACTGCTGTTCGCCCTTGAAGTACTCCTCCATCACGTGGGCATGGCTATCTATAATGAATTCGCTTCGGGGCAGGGTTATTTCAGCCATAGTTCCTTAAGGCGGGCAGGCAGCGCATTTTTCATGGATATTGCGGGAAATGCGAATTTACTTTTACAATAATTAGAGTACAGTAATCTTAGGTTGCTCATTGCTGACAACTTGTCTTGCCTCTCACCTACGCCTCATAAACGCCAATGATTAAGCTTAAACTTTCCAAGACTCTACCATGCCTCCTCTCATTAGCGACCACGATCGCTCTTGCAGCGCCGGCGCTGGCTGGCAAAACGTTTGATTTGAACGCCATCAAGGACGACGCAAACACGCTAAAACGCACTGACATCGGCAGCATGAAGGATCCTTTTGGTGAATCCACGCCCACAGCTGACACTCCCATGGATCCAGGCGTGTTTAAGTTGGACACAGTACAAACAGGCTCCCTTCCACCACCGAAGGCTTTCCCTTTGAACGCCTCCGATGACGGCGACGGCAACCTGCAACCACAGAACGCTATGCCGGCACAAGAGCCTGTGCAGCAGGCCCAAACCGATACGCCAAAGCGAACGTTTAATCCAAACGATCCTGACAGTTCTCCAGAGATGCAGATAGCCTGGGATGAATGGCATAGGCGAGTAGCTGGTGCTATCTTCGCCCAGTACTCCAGATTGGCCAACGCCGCCTTCTATAAAAGCCGACCGCTGGCCGCAGTGGCCGCTTACACGGTCACTCGCAATGGACGTATTATCAACGCTCGATTGACGCAGCCGAATATGAATCCCATTTATAACGCCATCTGCCTGACAGCGATAGGTTCACTGGACGGGAACCAGCTAATACTGCAGTTCCCGCAGGGCTCGCGGCGAATGACGGTCGACAAAGCCAGCACCTTCATTCAAAACAACGAAGCTAATCAGAACAGATTCAAAACGATTCAGGGCGACCACGAGACGATCAGGCAACGCTAGATCTGAGATACTCAGGCAAGCGTGATCATTTCAATGATGCCGTATCCAAACGATGCGTATGCCAACACTTATGTTGACGTATGGATTTCCCTCAAGGTGAGGGATGGAGTTTCTTGGCCCTATGCGATTTAAACGAATTCGTTAAGTGTTTTCAAATCAAAATCAGCCGCAAAGTAAGTCCTAAAAGCCTTGACTGGAACAGTTTTACGGCGAATTTCGGCTATAGCAAGGCGGCAAAAGTTTTAAACGAATTAGTTTAAATCACGTAGGAACTGAGAAGGGATGCCCCACCTCCGAAAAAAAGTTGTCTGCTTTTGAACTCTCATAAGAATTTCACGCTTGCTGTTGGACTATGCATCCGTTCAAGTCATTTCAAGTCATAATCTGGATGCGTTATTACCTCATCCGCGAAATTTACCAGGGCCTATCATTGTCATCAGATCCGGAAATGAAAACCGACATCTCGCAGCCTTTTGGCACTATGTCCAATCATGCAGCCAAAGGCGAAGATAAGACCTTAGGTTCAGTCCTGGCCAACAGATACAGGGTCGATGCCTGCCTTGGCAAAGGCGGTATGGGTGCTGTATACAGCGCTACCGATTTGGTTGTGAATCGGCAGGTTGCGATAAAGATAGTCTTGCCCCACTATGCTCTCGATGCCACTTCAATGATGCGCTTGCAGCAAGAGGCGCGAGCGATCGGGCGGCTCGATCATCATCCTAATATCATCAAACTGCATGATATTTGCGTGCCCGAGGATGGTCCACCTTTTCTGGTCATGGACCTTCTCGTTGGTTCCACTCTTGCTGACCTTATACGCACTGAGGGGCAATTGGCTGTCGGTGAGGCGTTGGAGATCTTTGTTCAGACTTGTGCCGGGCTGGAAAATGCGCACGCAAAGGGTGTGCTGCACAGAGATTTAAAGCCCAGCAACATTATGATTGTCGGTAGGGATCGTGCCACTCCCTGCGTAAAAATCCTTGATTTTGGCATGGCCAAGATTTCCGAATCAGGTGATGACAATCAACTGACCAAGACTGGCCAGGTTTTTGGCAGTCCTTTTTATATGAGCCCTGAGCAAGCGGCAGGTAAGAGGTTAGATGCTCGGGCCGATATCTATTCCCTCGGCTGTGCATTTTTTGAGGCTCTCACGGGAGCGCCACCATTTTCAGGTGATACCGCCATTGCCACCATAATCAAGCACCAGACGGATAAGCCACCTTCTCTACAAGAAGCTTCCCTGGGAAAATTCTTCCCCCCACGTTTGGAAGCCGTTGTCCAAAAAATGTTGGCGAAGAATCCCGACGATCGCTATCAATCAGTTTCGCAACTGCTCAAAGATCTGCATCAAGTGGATTACGCGCAGATTGATGATTCTGCTCATGACCAGGCCGCAAAATCAAGACCGAAACGCTCTTTCAGCACAGCTGCCATTATCGCTGCGGTGGCAGCTGCGGTGATTCTGCTTCTATCTTTTGGGTGGCACTTTCTAAACCAAGAGTTGCCGCCGAAGCATAGGGAGACGTCTGGTCCAGCGATCATCCATGGCCTACCTGCCAATATCCTAAATCTTGGCAATGAGGAAGGTGCCTACTCAGACATAGATGCAACGCCCAGGGATGATTTGAAACTGAGGCTCAAGACCTTCAAACTCTCCGACAAGAGTTTGAAGCTACTGCATCAGTTTTCCAGCTTACAAGAGCTCAACATCGGCCAAGCCATCTTCGACGATCGACACTACGGGTTGCAGGGAATTGAAGCGTTGCCTTTGCAGAGGGTCATTTTGACGGAATGTAACTCGGCGTCTGAGCGCAGCTTTGAGCAGATCTCTCACATTCACGGTCTTGAATATCTGGAGGCGAACTCTACAAAAATCACGGATCACTCTCTGCAGCTCCTCCTTAAATGTCCAAACTTGAACACTATTTACTTGAACGGCTGCAAACTGATTACTGATGCCGGCATGGAACCTGTCGGAAAAATGCCCCGGCTGCGGGTTCTAGAGCTGCAGAATTGCCTTTTGGGAGATAAAGCATGCTACTTCCTTAGCGCAAGCAAGAGCATCGATTATCTCGATTTGAGCGGAACAGAAATTTCAGACATAGGACTTGCGCACATTGCTCGCATGCCCAGACTGCGGGTTCTTATTCTTGAGAATAATACAAGAATCACAGGAAGAGGCATTTCCTTCTTAGCTAAATGCAAATCGCTGCAGGCATTGTACATTCATGGCGCTGGGGATGTCAGTGCAGATGTCGTGTCTGTCCTTAGCGAACACGGCAAGGTACAAGTACACACCTACGAAAGAGGACGCCACGCTGCTGAAGCAGATTAACAGTAAAGTAGTTGATCAACTGATTGCCGTTGTCGGACGCAGGTACGTGCTCACCGACAATGTTGATCTGGCTGTTTATGAGTGTGATGCGGAGACGCTGGACTTTGCCAGACCGGATGTGGTGGTGCTGCCTGACTCTACCGAGCAAGTGGCATCGATCATAAAAATTGCCGCGCAGTACGGTCTTCCCGTCACTGCCCGTGGTGCGGGCACCGGTTTGTCTGGTGGCGCTACTTCCATCATGGGTGGTATCAGCCTGGTGCTGACGAGAATGAACAAGGTTTTGCAAGTTGATCCAATCGATCGCCTGGCAGTTGCCCAGGTGGGTGCCACCAACCTTTCAATATCGGAAGCAGCCGCCGGTTTCGGCCTTTATTTTGCTCCCGATCCATCCAGTCAAGTCGCCTCCACTGTTGGTGGCAACATTGCCGAAAACGCGGGCGGTCCACACACCTTAAAATACGGTATGACTACAAATCATATTCTCGGCTTGAAAGTTGTTTTATCAAATGGAGATGTGATCACACTGGGCGGTCGCGTGCGGGCAAATCAGGGGCTCGATTTGATCGGACTTTTCGCCGGCTCGGAAGGCACCTTAGGCGTAGCCACGGAAGCGATTCTGCGCCTCATTCCCCGTGCTCAGGCAATCGAGACCATGTTGGCTTACTTTCCTTCCCTCGAAACAGCTGGTCAGGCGGTATCAGATATAGTGGCATCAGGTGTTATTCCTGCTGCCATGGAGTTGATCGACAAGATTACCTTGAACGCCGTCGAAGATGCGCTCCACTATGGGTTGCGGCGAGATGCTGAGGCGCTCTTAATTGTTGAGCTGGATGGTCCACGCGCTGGCATCATCATTCAGCGAGAGATAGTGGAAGCCTGTATCGGCAAAAACGGTGCCTTCAGTGTGCAGTGGGCTAACGATGCCTATGAACGCACCAAGATCTGGAAAGCACGCAAGAACGCCTTTGGCGCCCTGGGCAGAATCGCACCTAATGCCTATGTGCTGGATGGAGTGATTCCCCGCTCAAAACTGGCCCAGGCAATCGCCCAGATTTATGCCATTGGTCGCAAATACGATCTCATTGTCGCAAACGTCTATCATGCCGGCGACGGCAATCTGCATCCGTGCATGTTGTACCACCGCGATAATGCAGATGAGGTGAAAAGAGTTATTCACTGCGGCAAAGAGATCTTGGAACTTTGTGTTGCCCTGGGCGGTACGCTATCTGGCGAACACGGCATCGGCATCGAAAAGATACTGGAGATGCCTATCGCCTTCACAGAATCCGATCTGGAAGCGATGCGCTGCGTAAAAAGAGCCTTCGATCCAACCAACTTGTGCAATCCCTCGAAAATCGTACCCGCTCCCAAAAGCTGCGGTGAGTCGGGGGGGCGCGCATTGCTACGCCATCAAATATTGACTTCCTCTTGATTTAGGGGTAACAACTGGATATGCGCAGGCTGGCAATCTAATATACATAAGCCTGGAGGAGGGATTGGCAGATTAATTTTGGGTGTATTTAACAAGGCAAAAGGGTATGATTGCGGTAAGACTTATCTTGAAAATGCATTGTCCGTTTGATCTCGAGGAGCCAATTTAACCCAATTGTGGAGGACACTTTTTGCACGGCAAATTAGATCTCGCCAAGGCTAAAGGACTTAAAAAATCAGAGATACGTCAACTTAATAGACTGCTCCAGCAGCGTCTTCCTGCCGACAAAATTTTGACGATTGATTTAGCGGATTCAGTGGCTGAGCTATCCCACAACATAGGTCAGCCCATTTCACTTGTCGTCAATCGTCGTGGATACATTGTCAACGTCACTGTCGGCCAACCGTTAGACGTCAATATGCCTGAGCTGCGCGGGGTGCGTGTAGGGCCTGGCCGATTGTGCGGTCACCGCATCATTAACACTCACTTAGGCAAGCCTGGAATTATTAGCCAGCCTAATAAAGAGAGTCTTCAATGTCTGGCTCGCAATCGTCTCGATTTACTGGCTCAAATAGAGGTGAATCCGGAAGGAACGTTCAGTCGCGCTCGTGGCGAGCAAGCAAAAATGGCCGATCAGATTCATATCGCTCATCTTTTGCCGAGTCGAGACAGCGAAGGAAAATTGTGGAAGGTTTTGCCAGCTGAAACAGCCAGAAAAACGCAAGAGGATGACTTCGAAGAGCTGATCACAGCCCTTGAAGAAGAATTCCGCAAACTTGCTACCGTGCTGCCTGTGGCTGAAGGCGAGGAACGGGCCATTCTTGTCGGCTTGATTACTGATGGTGCCAATTCCTGGCAGGTCGAAGACGAGTTGGATGAGTTGGCACAGTTGGCTCGCACCGCCGGTGCCACCATCTGCGATCGTTTAACGCAGACTCGCCCGCAACCTGATCCGAGATTTTTTCTTGGTTCAGGTAAGTCTCAGGAATTGGCGTTGATGGTGCAAGAACTGGGAGCCAACCTGGTTATTGTCGATCAGGAATTGACTGCCAACCAACAACGCATGCTGGAAGATGTTGTCGGTGTCAAGGTCATCGATCGCACAGAGCTTATTCTGGACATCTTCGCTCAGCGCGCCCAGACGCGAGAAGGAAAATTGCAGGTTGAACTGGCCCAATTACAGTACTTCTATCCTCGACTGGTCGGCAAAGGCATGAGCTTGAGCCGTCTGGGCGGTGGCATCGGCACCAGAGGTCCTGGTGAAACGAAACTGGAAATCGATCGCCGCCGAATTCGGGAGCGCATCAACTTTCTCGAAGACGAGACCGTGAAGATCCGCAACCACCGCGAGACTCGCCGCCGAAGGCGCAGTGATGACAACTTGCCCGTGGTGGCATTGACCGGTTATACCAACTCAGGCAAATCGACTTTGTTGAATGCCCTGACTAAGTCAGATGCCCTGGTCGAAGACAAGCTGTTTGCTACTCTTGACCCCACCACCAGGCGGACCACCTTGCCCGATCACAGCCCTGTGTTGCTTACAGATACGGTCGGTTTCATCAAGAAACTGCCTACTTCACTGGTGGCGGCATTTCGTGCCACATTGGAAGAAGTGGCGGTTGCCGATGTGCTTGTGCACGTGGTCGATGCCAGTCACCCGAACGTGCTCGAGAACATTGCCAGCGTCTATGACGTATTAAGCGAGCTGGGCGCCGTTGATAAACCACTGATCACCGTTTTGAACAAAGCTGATATTGTGCGCAAGGAAGATCTGGCCTGGCTGTTGGCACAGGTGCCATGCCCGGTGATTATCTCCGCCTCTAAGCGGCTGGGGCTGGGCAGCTTGTTGTCGACCATCCAGGATGTCTTGCAGGAAGTTTGCCCGCAGCGGCAAAAATACACCGCCTGACCATTCTTGGTGCTAGTCTTGCTTTGCCGTCAGTCCTTTGCCGATCCACGATGGTCCAGCGAATCGCTTACGTTCGCGTAAGTAATACCAGCCAGCCAGAACGATAAGCAACCCGGCCATTGTCTTGCCTGCTCTCATCTCGTTGGCGACGCTGACGACAAAGCTGATGAACACCGTCCAGATAATGGCAATTAAATTCATTGAGTGACTGAACCGTCCAAGGTGCCACGGTCCTTTTACCAGTGGTGTCACCGATCGCCCGCGCCAGGAAAGGAACACCGGTGTAATGTAGGCAAAGTACAAACAGATCACGCTGATTGATGTGACGACTGTGTAGGCACCTGAGTACAAAGCAGCTACAAAAGCAGCGCACACCGTGAACCATATTGCAGCTGTGGGTGTATGGTGATGCGTGTTTACTTTCTTTAGAACATTGGAGAACGGCATGCCACCATCACGGGCGAAGGCATAGATTACGCGTGAACAGCCCGTCACTGCACCTAATCCGCAAAACCACATAGCCATCGCCGCCAACATCGAAACAGCGCTGCCGACTGTGCCGCCAAGCGATTGTACAAGAATAGCCACAACTGTAGGAACTGGGCTTCCACTGGCATCCTTAGCCGTCAATACACCGTTCACATCCTTAATTGCCAGTGTCAAGGCAATCAACATGATATAACCGACTATGCTGGAAACGACGACAGCGATGACCATTCCCCATGGTGCCGTCGTCCTGGCGTCGAGTGTCTCCTCAGCTACGCTGGCGGAAGAATCATAACCAGAAAGAGTCCATTGCGCCTGCAAAAGACCGAGAATGAAGAGCCACCAGTAAGGACCTTGCTCGGTACTGCTGGTGACACCAGACAGTAGAAATGAGACCGGCTGTTTGGGGGCAAAAAGGAAGAGCGCACCGATGATGATGACCAGTCCGACGATATGAACCGTGACGCTAAAATCGTTGAGCCATGAGACTAATTTGATGCCAATTTGATTGATCAGCCCGTGCGATGCCAAAAGCACCGCATACAGTATCAACAGATTCGTGGTTGTGGCTGGCAACCCGAGCATCGGCATGAGAAATTGCGCGCAACCATAATCGATGCCAGCAAGTGCGGTGACATAACCGACAATGACAAACCAGGCAGTGAACCATCCCCAGGCCTTGCCGCCTAGTTCGCACGACCAGTGGTACATGGCGCCGGAGGTGGGAAGTGACGAAGCCAGCTCTGCCATACTGAGCACAACAAACATGGTGAAGAAGGTGACGATCGGCCAACCGAATGTCATTTCGGCAGGACCGCCCATCTTCAAACCGTGATCGTAAAGAGTGACAGCGCCAGTGAGGACGGAGACAACAGAAAAACCAATGGCAAAGTTTGAAAAACCGCCCATTGTGCGAAACAGCTCTTGCGCATAGCCAAGCTTGTCTAGCTCGGTATCTTGAGATTGCTGCGCTTGCTCCACAAATTCTGTTCCGTCTGTCAGATGAGGCGTTGGCCGGGAATTTTACCATTTCGCTTAACCCTTTCGACTTCTCACTTCTGAGCCCTGTAAATGAAAGGGATAGCCCTGCCGGATTTCAACGTCGCTGACTGGTGTTCGATCGCGGACCCTACGCTGAGTTATCGAAATCGATAACTTTTTAGATTAAACACAAAACGCCACTTCGTCCCGAAACTGTTGTCTCTATTGTGTTTTGGAAGATCGCGATTATTGTCGCGACTTATCGAAAACGATAACCCAGCGTAGGTAGTGCAGGGGGCAATTATCCTCACAGCTTATTAAGGCACCATAAATGTTTGGGCTGTGATGTCATGGTGGGTCTATATTGGATTCAGCTGAGGGACGGGGACCTCCCCGAAAAGCAAGAAACGAAATTTTAGCAAAGCCGTTGCCCGAGCAAGAACATATTGCCAGGCTGGCACAATAATCTGCAACCGTGGTGGCATATACGGTGCGGTCCAATCTCAGCAGAATTTAAAGCTACCCCTGGCGAAAGCCGGGGGAGCGCTAACTTTTTGGCAATCGCAGGAAAAATGCGTTAATGTCCGGCAAAGGTGCTATTTTACCTGGAGTACGGGTGTGCGGGAGCAGTCAAAGCGTGATCACCGGCAACGACTTGCATCAATCTGGAGTGCACGCTCTTGAGCGCGGTGAATATTCGCAAGCAGCGCGATTTTTCTTGAAAGCACTGGCTGAACGTGAGCAAGACCCTGCTGACCTGGCTACATCCTCTTACTATCTCGGACGCAGCTATTCCTACTTGCAAGATTATGCTAAGGCCGAGGCTTCCTTGACCAGAGCTCTCTCGATGCGAGGCAAGATTCTCGGTCTGGAGCATGCCGATGTGGCCACTGTGATCGATGAGCTAGGGTTGGTCTATTTCAACTGGCACAAATATTCCCAGGCCGAACCTCTCTTGCGCCGCGGTCTGGAGATGAGGAAGAAGCTCTTGGGTCAGCGGCATCCGCAAGTGGCGCAGAGCATGGTATCAGTTGCTGGCTGGTGCGAAACGCAGAAAAAATCCGCGCAAGCAGGAAAACTCTTGCAGGAAGCGCTTGCCATTCAAGAAACTGCCCTCGGTAGCGAGCATCTCGAATTGGCACCAACATTTGGATTGCTCGCCGTTCACGCGCTGAACCAGCACGATCTGCTCACCGCCGAAAAATGCGCCAGGCGGTCTCTTGCCCTGCGCGAAAGTTATCTCCACAACGATCATCCAGATGTCGCCGTTACTTTGCACATAATTGCCATGATCGAGTTGCGCAAAGGCAACTTCGCCAGCGCAGAAAGAGCTTACAGGCGAGCTTTGATGATTCGTGAGCGGACGCTGCCACCCGGTCATTCCGGCATCAGTAGTGTGCTCAAACATCTTGGTGTCACCTACTATTGTCAAAACAAATTCGCTGAGGCCGAGGAGGTCTACACTCAACTTGAAGGCATTTCTGAAATTGGAGCAAACACGCCAGATTTGCTGACAGCGTGGCGCCAACGCAGCTGGCTTAAGTTGCGCGCCGGTAAATTGGATGAGTGTCAGTCCTTTACGGTTGGAGCATTGAAGCGTATGAAGGAGTTGGGCGTTTATGACAAAAAGACAAATGAAAGCCTGATGTTGAGTCTTTTTTCCTGCTATCTAGCTCAAAAGAAATATCTGTTGGCTGCGAAAACCCTACCAGGGACTGCTTTGGCTGTAGGAAGAAAACTGTGGCACAATAAAAATGCTAAGTATGGAAAAATGAGACGAGAGTTTAGTCACTCGTGCTTTTGAAGGATGACGCGGAGGCCAAATGACCTGGAAGGAAGAACAATTGGATGGTGATCAGAAGAAGGCTGGCGGCCGGTTCGAAGATGCCCGCTCTTGCTATGAAAGGGCCATAGCCGGCTTAAGCGGCGCCAATGGCAATGACAGTGAGCTGGCAGAAGCTTTGCGGGCGCTAGCATCCACGAACAAAGAACTGTGCCTCTATGACGAAGCCTTGGGCAATGCCCAAGAAGCCCTCACCATTTGTGCTCGAGTCAACTCCCGACCCGAATTGAAGGCTGAAGTCTTGACGGAATTGGGTTCAATTTTGACAAAGCTGAAGAGATTTGACGAAGCGGAAAATTCGTTTGAGGAATCTTTGACATTGAAACGGCAAAACTTTAGCGGCCCGGCGTCGATTGCCACAACGCTGAACGAATATGGAAAAGCAAAGTTGGATCAGGATAAAGCGTTGGAAGCTGAGCCCATGCTCAGTCAGGCTCTGGGAATCTTTGAACAGGCAACAAATCGACAGGACGGTTATGCCGAAACACTGAATATTCTTTCTGTGCTGCATTCTAAAGCACACAATTATACGCTGGCAGAGCCTTTGTGCAAGCGGGCTCTGGCCATACGCCGGCGAGAAATGGGCACTCATTTGGTGGTGGCCGAGAGTTTGCATAACCTTGGCGTACAACACCTCAAACGGGGTCAGGCGGGCAAGGCAGAAACATTGTGGCGGGAAGCCCTTGAGATAAAGGAGCAATTCTTGCCTGCCGCTCATCCGAGTATGATTCTCAGTTTGAATCATCTTTCCAGCGCCTGTCTTGCTGTGCGAAAGTTCGATGAGGCGGAAGCGTTGTACAAGAAATCGTTGCAATTGCAAGAGGGCACTACCGATGGTGATGAGCACTTCCTGGCCAACGCAGTAGCTGGTCTGGGATTGACTTATCTTCAACAGGGTAGATTTAAAGAAGCAGAACCTTACATCAAGCGTTCCCTTTCGCTTCTCGATGAGGAAGGAGTGCGTGACGCCATCGAAGAAAAAGGTTTGTTGGATGAGCTGTTCACGTGCTACGTGTTCCAGGGGAAATTTGGTGACGCACTGCGCCTGGTGCCTGATACGATGAGAGCAAAACACACGTCTGAGTTCAATAACTTCGTTGACCTGGTTGGTCACCTTGGAAGCCTTGCCAGCAAACTGTTTGAGCTGAAAGATGACAAAAAGTGAGAGACCAAAATTAGAATTACCTGTAAGCCAGGCGGAGATTATTTGTCACATTTTTTCTGTGATCATGCTTGGCGCAACGTTTTGGATCGTTTGGCTCTACTACCATCAGCTGCCCGATAAGATTGTTACGCATTTCGATCTTTCCGGTAAGGCTGACAACTTCGGGCCTAAACCGACTTTGCTGCTTATTTTGGTCTTGGATGTGGTGTCGTATGCGGTGCTGACGATTCTCTCCAGATTTCCCCATACTTTCAATTACTTGCGCCCGATTACGGAGGCGAATGCGCCGCGGCAGTATCATCTAGCACGAAAGTTTTTGGGTATAATCAGCCTTGAAGTGACTGGGTTGATGTTTTTTGTAATCTGGAGCATCATTCAAGTCACCCTCGATCAAACCCAGCGTGTAGATGCCTCCAGTATTCTCACTCTCACTGTGCTCTTATTCATTTCTGCCGGGTTCTACATGTACCGCTCGAAGCGAGCCGATCCAGAACCGAAAAAGTATTCAGAGCTTTAGGGCATTTTCTCAATCGTGCCTGAACCGATCACTTTTTGGCTCACGATGGCACTACCTCTATACCTGATTCTTCCCGAGCCCACAGTGGTGGCATTGAGTTCAGTCTTGGCGCAAACGTCCACGTTGCCCGATCCTGTGATTTTTACCGTTACTATGGAGGCCGCTAGTTTGGCAGCGTTTAAATTACCAGACCCATTGACGGTGGCTGTGAGTTTGTCGATTGCCCCGTTAACGGTGATTGTGGATGCGCCGTTTGAAACAACGTCAAAGTGGTCACCTGTTAAACTGTTGATGATGATTTTAGCGGAACCATTGACGGCTAGCTTGTCCAATTGCCCTGTCTGCGCTGTGATCGTCAACTCTTTTATGTTCTGGATCGACTGGTCTGTGCTGATTTCCAGTTCGCCGTCCTTAACTTTCGTAGTTATGTGCGCCAATATGTTGTCATCGGCAGTGATATTGATTTTGCCGTCTCTAATCACGTCGACAGTTAGCAAAGCAGGTAGATTCAGTCTGATCTGATGATAACTTTCCACCTTTCGGGATGCGCTGGCGCTCTTCCCAGATCCCTCGATGCCTTCGCCGTTCAAACTCAGGTTTACGTTAGAACAGCCCACAACCAGGAGGCTTATGATGAACACTCTCGAAATGTCTGCAAGCCTTGAACCGGAATGTTGAGGTGACATTGTTTTCTCCAAACATGGGCGGCAGTCCAACGGTTCGTTCTGCCCTACCAGAACGAGTCAGGGACACGAATATCACTTAAGCTACATTCTCAGTAGCGGTAACCATAACCCAAGCCGCGATAAAGACCCCGGTTCAGAGCGTTATTGATGCCCCGGTCTATTACTCGGAGGGCTGTGTTGGCCGTTTGTTTGACGGGGTTGCTGCTTCCGCCGCCTCCACCACTCCTCATAGGAGCAGCGCCACCCATTTGGCTACGGAAACCACCACCACCCATCCCCAGAGGATTTGGTGTTCCTGCTGGTGGAAGAGAATTCATCAGCATGTTGACGGCTGCCTGAGCTGGACTGGCACCCATGCCACCCATACCCATTCCCATGCCACCCATACCCATGCCACCCATTCCCATACCCATGCCGTTCATTGGCATACCCATGCCGTTCATTGGCATGCCCATACCGTTCATTGGCATGCCCATACCGTTCATGCCCATACCGTTCATGCCCATGCCATTCATGCTGTTCATGCCCGCGTTGGCACCCATCATGGCGCCTATGGCTCCGAGAGCAGCGCCCACGCCGCCACCACCCATACCGCCACCACCCATACCACCACCACCCATACCACCACCACCCATACCACCACCCATGCCACCACCCATGCCCATCCCGCCGACAGGGGCCATGCCTGGGTTTACGCCGGCTGGAGCTAGTCCCATGCCGCTAAGATCGACTCCGTTTGGAGCGGTAGCCGGATTAGAGGCTTGTTCTTGCTGCAAGACCTCGCCCAAAAGTGGAGCTTGAGTGGAAGTCGATTGCTGTGGCGCGGTTTGCCAGTCAGTCTGAGACACTCCGCCGCTAGCTGCCGGTGCTGATGCCCCGCCATCACTGCTGGTGCCTCCGGGCGTCTGCCAACCGGTTTGGCTGATCCCACCTGAGCCCGTCGCACTGGCAGGAGTTGCAGTGTTGCCCAATGGTGCAGTGTTGCTGATTGTATTGCCGAGCGGCTGAGAAGTGTTCGTTTTCTTTGATTTGCTGCTATGTTTGGACGCCCCTTTATCACTGTGGCTGATTGCTGGAGCGCTGCCTCCTGGAGTTTGCCAGTCTGTCTGGCTGATTCCGCCACCGCCCGTGGCGCTGCCGCCTGGAGTTTGCCAGCCCGTCTGGCTGATTCCGCCACCGCCACCGCCGGTAGTGCTGCCGCCCGGAGTTTGCCAACCCGTCTGACTGAGGCCGCCACCGCCACCGCCGGTAGTGCCGCCGCCCGGAGTTTGCCAACCCGTCTGACTGAGGCCGCCACCGCCGGCAGTGCTAGCGGCAGGAGTTTGTTGTTGCCAGTTCGACTGGGTCGGTGCTGAACCACCAGCCGCTTGTTGCCAGCCGGTTTGTTGTACTGGTTGTTGTTGCGCGGGTTGTTGTCGCCACTGACTTTGGGGCAATGCTCCGTCATAGGCCGGATAAGCCATTGTGGCAGTGCCGGCTGCCGGTTGTTTAGCCGGAGTGGCATGAGCCGTTGCTGCTTTGGCCGGTGTGGCCTTCTTGGCTGTAGCTGCTGGTTTGGCTGCTGCCGCGGCAGCAGGCTTTGCAGAGGCAGGCTTTGCAGAGGCAGGCTTGGCTGCCGCTGGCGCATTGCTCGAATTCCAATCTGGCTGTCCAGGCCCACCCCGAGCTGCAGGCAATTCCAAGGGCGTCAGCCCATCAATGCCTTGTGCATAAACTGGAACCGTTAGCGCGGTTGCCAGTGAAACCAGCCCGAAAACGTTGGTAAGTTTTTTTTGAAAAGTGAACATCATCATGACTCTGTCCTTAGAAGTGCAACGAACGTAATCCATTAAGTACCGAATTCATCATCATTCCTTGGGTAGTCATCGGCATTCCCATGCCACCCATACCCATGGGCATTCCCATGCCACCCATACCCATCGGCATTCCCATGCCACCCATGCCCATCGGCATTCCCATGCCACCCATACCCATCGGCATTCCCATGCCCATACCCATGGGCATTCCCATGCCCATACCCATCGGCATGCCCATGCCCATACCCATCGGCATGCCCATACCCATCGGCATTCCCATGCCCATGCCATAAGGGCTGCCACCATATGGGCTCATACCCATGCCCATTGGCGACATCATTCTGGCTGAGTTAGCCGCTCCATTAGCCAAACCACCAAGAGCACTGGTGACCAAGCTGGTCAGTCCTTTTGTCGGACTGGAATTACCACTCGAATTTGATTGTGCCTGAATGCTCTGATTCAGTTCAGCAGTTGTGGGATAGTCAGCTTGCCAATTGCTTCCTGTTGAGGGCGGGGTTGGCTGACTTGGCTGCTGTGCCTCAGGCTGCTGCCATTGAGCTTGCTGTGGCTGTTGTGGTGCTTGCGGCTGCGCTGCCCAGGCGGATTGATCTACCTGTCCGTACTGCATTTGTGCTGGGTTCTGCGGCTGGTAAGCCTGCTGAATGGGATAGCCCTGCACTTGATTAGGCTGAATCTGAGGCTCTGTCTGAGGTTGCTGCTGTTGATAAAACTGTTGAGCTGATGATTGCGGGGCAGATTGGTAAGGTTGAGATTGGTAAGGTTGAGGAGGAGATTGATAAGGTTGGGCAGATTGATAAGGTTGCTGAGCTGGAGGATATTGAGATGGTTGTTGGTAATTTGGTGGATAAGCGCCTTGAGCACCTGGATAAGCGGTGTTTGGTGGCTGCGTGTTTGGTGGTGCCTGCCCCTGGCTCCAGTTGGGAGCGGTGTTAGGCCAATCACCTTGTCCACTTTGAGCATTTGCGCAGGGACCGCTCAGGGCTGCGGCCGTGCCCAGTACAACCAGGCGCAGCAAACCGGAGTCAATATAAGATTTCCAGTTCAAACCAATTTTCTCCGGCTATTTAGTAAGTACCTACATTATGGGGCCTCAGCCGTTGTCAAGCAACTAAAATGTGGAAAAAGGCGCCGATTTCGCGGCGCCTTTGGCATTTTTATCGAATTGCCGCTTCTGGCAGGCTGCTGGTGCGATATGGCTTTTGGCTTGTACGCAACACCTTTTGCTCTGGCTTCAGGCTGGCTATCTTCTCTTTCAAGTAAGCCTTTGCCACTGTCATCTGCTCTTCTCTGTCTTTGACGCTGATGTCTGGGGCGACGCCAATTTTGTTGATGTCCGATCCGCCTGGGGTCAAGTATCTGGAAACGGTGATGTGCACAGCAGCTCCGCCTGGCAATCTGTTGATCTCTTGCACGAGACCTTTGCCGTAGGTGCGGGTTCCGACCAGCACTCCGCGTCCGTTGTCTTGCAAGGCACTGGCAAGAATTTCTGAGGCGCTGGCGCTTTCGTCGTCAACAAGAACGACTATAGGTTGATGGGTTACCGGGTCTCCGGAAGCCAGGTCAGTGTGGCGACCGTGACGGCTGATGGTTGAGACGATGGCGCCTGATTCCAAAAGCATGTCAGCGATTTCCAGAGCGTTGGAGAGCAGTCCGCCCGGATTGTCTCTTAAATCAAGGACGATTCCATCTGCGCTGGAAAGCTTTTGCAGAGCGGTTCTGAACTCTCTGGAAGCATCATTAGAGATGAAAGTGGACAGGGTGATGACACCGATTCCGTTTGGCTCCAGCTTGGAGCTGACGGCATGGATGGCGATTTCTTGTCTGGTGATTGTGACCGTCTTTTGTGTATTGGCGTGCTTAATGGCCAATTGCACAGGAGTGCCAACCTTGCCGCGAATGTGCTCAGCGGCTTGCTCAGGGGTCATGCCCAGAGCGCAGATGCCGTCGACGCCAACGATTTCGTCACCGGCGCGAACACCGGCTTGCTCGGCAGGACCGTCTTCGATGGTGCGGGTGACGATCAGCTGTTTTTGATCTTTGGACTGCTGCAGATTGATGCCGATGCCGACGATGCGAGCGTCAATGGCGTCGTTCTCATCTTGAAATGCGCGAGGGTCGAGCAACCGAGTGTAGGGGTCGTTCAGATTATCAAGCATCACTTTGATGTATTTGTAGGAGTCAGCAGTGGTTTTGATCTGCCCATCATATTTGTGCTCCAGGTCAGCCCAATTATGGTTGCGGAAGGTCGAATCGTAATAGTTGTCGCGAACCAGCTGCCAGGCACGGTGATAGACTTCCTGCGGCTGCGAACGATGACCTTGCGCAGGCTGATATGTCATAGACGAGAAAACAAAAAAGGCCAAAAACAATGACCCTATGCGCTTCAACACTTTCATGGGCACACTCGGCGAATTAAGTAATTAGATGTTCACCCGCGCTTGCGGAACTTTCGTCAACCGGAAAAGTTTGGGTTCGTAATTTTATTGTGCCCGGTTAAACGGACTTTCAACGTGATTAGATTAAATACTAACACTTGACATCTTTTTCTTTATAGATCATTTTTTGGAGAGTGCGGGAGCCGCACCAGTAAAGCCATACGAGCTCCATTTTCTATTGACGATCGCTTCGATTTGTTCTGTCATGACAATCGGTTTAGGCCAAGGTCTCTCAAATCCTTCCGATTTCCACTTTCTTGTGGCATCAATTCCCATCTTTGATCCGTAGCCAAGAATCGGGCAGCTGTGATCGAGAATATCAAGTGGCCCATCGACGACCATGGAATCCCGCCTGGGGTCGGTGTTTCCAAAAACATGCAAAGCTACCTCGGAAAGATTTTGCACATTCACATCTTTGTCGACCACGATGACAAACTTCGTAAACATCAGTTGCCCCAGGCCCCAAATCGCGCTCATGACTTTACGGGCGTGACCGGGAAATCTCTTGTCGATCGCTACGATGGCACAGTTGTGAAAAACTCCTTCCCAGGGCAGGTTCATATCGACAATCTCAGGTACCAACATTTGCACCATCGGCAAGAAGATGCGCTCGGTCGCTTTGCCTAAGTAGCAATCCTCTTGTGGTGGCTTGCCGACAATGATTGTCTGATAAATCGGATTGCGCCTGTGTGTGACTGCGGTGACGTGAAAAACCGGGAACATGCCGGCCAGACTGTAGAAGCCGGTGTGGTCTCCAAACGGTCCTTCCTGGCGCAGCTCTGACTGATTGACATATCCTTCGATGATGATTTCAGCAGTAGCAGGAACTTCCAGATCTACGGTTTTGCATTTCACTAATTTGACCGGGCTCTGGCGCAGAAAACCAGCCAGCAAGAATTCGTCAATGTCTGGTGGCAGTGGTGCCGTGGCCGCATAAGTAATTGTCGGATCGCAACCAAGAGCCACTGCCACCTCCAATCTGGTATCACTTTCTTTTGCCTGCGTTGGAGCAAAAATGGTGCCATAGTTGGGCGGCTCATTGATCGCATCTTGGCCATTGGTGCTCGTTTCAGACAACCTTCTCTTTTCTTCGAAATGCTTGGCACCATCGTGGTGCTTGTGCCAGTGCATGCCTGTGGTGGCATTATCGAAGCGCTGCAATCTGTACATGCCGAGATTGCGAATGCCGGTTTTAGGATCGCGAGTGATGATCACGCCCATCGTAATAAAGGCACCGGCGTCTTCCGGCCAGCATTTGATGATCGGCAACTTGTCGAGCAGCGGTTGAGAGGCATCGGTAAGCACCACTTCCTGACAGGCAGCTGGTCCGCTTACGAGCTTGGGCGGAAATTTACCGACTTCGACAAGAGTGGGCAACATGGCCAGTTTGTCCAGGAAAGATTCGGGCACCTTGGGCTTGATCAACACGCGGATGCGATTGGCAATCTCGTCAAAATCATTCACTCCCAGGGCCATCAGAGTGCGCTTGTAGGAGCCGAAAGTATTGATCAAAACAGGCATGTCAAAGCCTTCAACGTTAGTAAAAAGCAAAGCCTTGTTGTTTGCTTCTTGCCCTTTGCTGACTCGATCGGTGATCGCTGCAATTTCAAGATCGCAGGAAACAGGCTCATTTATGCGGATAAGCTCGCCCGCCTTGCTCAACTCTTCCAGGAATTCACGCAGATCATTGAAGGCCATTTGTCGCACTCTTTTTCGCTCATGAGGATTGCCATTTTAAATGGCCCACAGTCTGATTGTGTTGCTTGTGGATAAATGTGAAAGTTGATGTCACCTTTGGTGGCAGAGCCTGCGCGTGCTATGTTATTTGTAGAATGGGGCTTGATCATGAATCGCCGGCTGTTGATATCGTTTTTGATTTTAATGGCGCCATGCCCAGCTGCGCATGCAAAAGAAACACTGGTTATTGCCCAATCAGGATCGCTTGTCGGTAACCACGTCATCTATCTGCAACCACAAAGCGCCATCAAGGTCTTTGACCAACAATCGAAAATCAGCTTGATCGCCAAAAAGCCAGATTGGCAACTGATATTGGCCAACGACCGCACCAAGAGCTGGTGCATTGTCACAAAGGGCCTCAAGAGCCCATTCAGCAATACAACTTTGTGGATGTTGACGGGGCAAGATTTCAACTCCTTGCAGTGGAATGCCTCTGGAACCGCTACGATAGCCAGCCAACCGGCAACGGATTTCAAAACCTTACTACTGGACCTGGACACAGGCATTGCCACGGCAAAAAGACCGGCACATGTCTATGCCATGCAAGCCCAGGTTGTACCAAAGCCGGTTGCCAGTGCAGTGTGCAAGTTTTTGAGCATGCCTGTGGTAGGCTCCTTGCCTCTAAAGGTGATTTACACTAACGGCATTGGGGAACCGGTCAAAGTGCTCGATACCGACTCGATTCAAAGGAAACAGATTGCCGATGCGCAGTTTGCCGTTCCCGACGGATATCGGCGCAAGGACAGGCAAGATGAGGTCTTTAAGGACCCCAACAGGCAGCAAGCAATTGAAGATATGGTCCAATCAATAGGCAGACACAAGTAGCTGGTCCACTAAAGCTGAGTTCGCAGCCCAGACAGAACTCTCTCAGACAGGCTCTGCTCCGCCGTATGGCCCAAGCCGGGGCTCCAGATTCAAATTTAGGAGCCAGACCAATAAATCTACACGCCGTTCTCTTCTAATAAGGCGCTCGTCGGTTGGCAACAGGCTTTCATCCTCGGCGCCAAGCAGCCACTCCAGGCTCTCTTTCACATCAAGGCTGGGCTGGAACGACATGTTGACGGTCGCTTCCACATAATTATGTTGGCCTTCATGTTCGTTGGCACCGTTTGATGCTGCGGAATTGAAGCCACTAGTGTTGGCGACAAACGAATCAACCACGAGAACTCTCTTTCTGTGTCTGACTACACATGGACAGGGATTTCGGCTGACAAGCTTATCTCTTGTGAACTCAGTTGTATATGTGGCTTCTCTCATCCGACCATGAAAGTTTTTTATTCAGCTGGAAACACTTTGCCATCGGCTGTCGCTCAGTCGGCGGTGCAAAATTTTGGTAATCTAGCCAACCTTCGGGTGTTTATTTGATCGAGTTTAGGTAGTCTAGAATTGCCCGCCAGGCTTGCCCTCGATGAGAAAGGCTGTTTTTCTGCTCAGAACTAATTTGGGCAGCAGTGAGGTTGAGGTCGGCAAGAAAGAAGATTGGATCATATCCAAAGCCGTTTTCTCCGCGTTCTTCTCTTATGATTTGGCCGTGCCATTTGGCGCAACACGTGTGCAGCACGGCTCCGGAAGGGTCACAAACGGCCATGCAACAAACGAAGTTAGCACCCCTGTTTTCGTCCGCCACGCCGGCAATGGCCTGTAAAAGTTTAGCTCGCCTGTCGGCGTCACTGCCCTGGCAGTAGCGGGCTGAGTAAATTCCAGGAGCGCCGCCCAGAGCCTCCACTTCTATGCCTGAATCGTCAGCTACAGCCAGTTGTCCGGTCATCCGCGCCGCTTCAGCCGCTTTCAAAATGGCATTGTCGACAAATGTTTCCCCGGTCTCTTCCGGGTCGAATTCAGCAGGCGCCAGCTCTAACTGCAGCCAGTCGGCAGCAGCGGCTATCTCACTTAACTCCTTTAATTTGCCTCTGTTATTTGTGGCCAGAACAAGCTTCATTCGGGTGATTGGGCACGACTCTTGGCTGGATTGATGTTGGCGTTTTTCTTAGCACCGGGTCCTTTTATAGGAGTGACGTTGCTGGGCGTAGCAGGGGGTGTTTTTTGTGTTTCGCTGGCCGGTTTCTTTCGGTGATCGCGGCGCTGCACCCGAAGCACATCAGCGATCTGGCTGATTGATTGCGATACTTTCATCAGTTGCTCGATGTCGAGAACATCAAGAATAATGTGAATCGTTGCCGTTTTCTTATCGCGGTGCGTCTCTACTCGCAAATCTCGCAAGTTTATTTTATTGTCGGATACCTTCTTCAAGATATCACCGGCGATACCAACCCGATCGAGGCATTCCACCTGCAATTTGGCTGGATAGGCGCTGCTTCTTTCTTGCGACCAGTCGACGGCCATGCGCCTGTCTTTCTCCACTTTCAACAAGTTATTGCAATCGAATCTGTGCACGGCGATACCACTTCCCCGTGTCACCACCCCTAGTATCTCTTCTCCGGGCACCGGTTGGCAACATTTGGCCAGATGATGCATCAGTCCACCAAGACTGCCTATATGACTGGGTTTTTCAGGAATGGCAGGGGATACATAGCCTTTTTTGGCAACATTTTCTTGCTGCTCTTGCTCGCGAATGCGATTAAGCACCTGAGCAACGGAAAGGTCACCATAACCGACAGCGGCGAGAATGTCATTTGCCTCTGTGAGATTCAGCTTCTTACCGACTTCCTTCAACTTCTCCGAACGCAAGAACTCTTCCAGCCCGGGGCGACCAAGCTCAGCTTCCAGCATCGATCTTCCTTGCTGGATGTGCTCTTCTCTGTGATGTTTTTTGAACCACTGTCTGATTCTGTTCTTGGCGCTGTGAGTCTTGGCAAAATTCAACCAATCCATGGTCGGATGAGCATTTTTGCTGGTGATGATCTCAACGATGTCACCATTTTTCATGCCTGTATTCAGGGGCACGATGCGATCGTTTATTCTTGCTCCTACGCAGCGGTGCCCGATATCCGTATGCACCCGGTAAGCGAAATCAATGGGAGTGGATCCGGTAGGCAGATCGAAGACATCGCCGCGTGGACTGAAGACGAAGACTTCGTCTTCAAACAGATCCATCTTCACTGTGTCGAGATATTCTTGGGCGTCGACCAGATCTTGCTGCCAGTCGACTAACTGACGCAACCAGGCCAACTTTCTGTCAACATCAGAATCTGCTTTGACTGTATCGCCATCTTCTTTATAGCGCCAATGGGCGGCGATTCCGTATTCAGCGATATGGTGCATTTTGCGCGTGCGAATTTGAATTTCAACCGGGCGCCCTTTGGGACCAATCACAGCCGTATGCAGCGATTGATAGCTGTTGAATTTCGGCATGGCGATGTAATCTTTGAAGCGACCAGGTATCGGTCGAAACAAGGCGTGCACCAGACCCATGACTTCATAGCACTTCTGCGTGTCAGGATCGGCGTTGAGCTCACAAAAGTTCTTGTCGCCGTTGCTTTCGATGATTACGCGTATGGCAAGAACGTCGTAGAGCTCCTCAAAAGTTTTTTGTTGCTGCTTCATCTTTTTCCAGATGCCGAAGAGATGCTTCGGTCGTCCGACAAGTTCAGCTTCGATATTGCGGTTCTCCAGCTCGGTGCGCATCTTTTCCACAACCTGACCGATAAAATATTCTCGATCGGATCGGCTGTCTGCCACCAACTGCATAATTTCTGTAAATTCCTCAGGATGCAGATAGCGCAGGCCAAGATCTTCCAGTTCCCACTTCATCTGTCCCAGACCGAAACGGTTGGCCAGGGGCGCATAGATTTCCAGCGTCTCTTTGGCAATCTCTGCCTGCTTTCGGGGCAGCATATGATCGAGCGTGCGCATATTGTGCAGGCGGTCAGCCAGCTTAACCAGGACCACACGAACATCTTCGGCAATGGCTACGATTAACTTGCGAAAGTTCTCGGCTTGCCGTTCTTCCTTTGAGCTGAAGCTGAATTTACCAAGCTTTGTTACACCTTCGACGATCTGGCGCACATCTTTGCCAAAAGCCTCTTCGATCTCCTTTGGCTTTACATCACAGTCTTCAAGCACATCGTGCAACAAGCCGGCGCTGATCGTTTGCTTATCGCCAGAGAGCTCAGCAAGAATAGCGGCCACTTCAACCGGGTGGATGATGTAGGGCTCTTCAGATTTGCGATACTGCCCGTCATGGGCTTTGAAGGCGAATTCAAAAGCACGCCGTATAAAAGCAATATCGTCCGGTCGCCTTTGTTGGCGGGTTAAAACTTCAAACAACCTGTGTTCGAGGGGCTGGGACATCTAGCCTTCCGTGGCATCATGCGAAATTAATGAAGATTATACAATTGCCTCAACCCGGTTCCCAGCACTATTTTCACAGCGTGACGAAGTGTTGAGGGCACCGTCAACGGCAACTAGGCAGCAATCAGAACGCTTGCTGGAGACGCTTTGCTTCATCAGGCGCAGGCGATCAAGGTCGCGCCTTACTATTCATTGTACAAGATTAATGGAACGGCGGAGGCCGGCGGCTTTCGCCTATCTCCGTTTATGACGGTTCGATGAACCTTATGACCGCTCCTGCCGCAGCCGCTACCGCAGCCACTACTTATTCCAGGGCACGCTGTTCAGGTCTTTGCCAAATGGGGTGCTGCCAGGCGATCCCCAATAGTCATTGGATTGGGTTGTGTGAGTGTGCATGATCGGAGTCAAGGCGGGTGCATCTGAGGCGTAATAGCTGCCTGAAGCAGATGTATCGACCGTGGATGGCGCGTAATAGTTGCCGGAGGGTTTGCTTGGCGCCGTTTGGATCACGCTGTTGGCTCTGGGTCCGCCAAAGCTTGAATTGCCACCGAACATTGCCGCACCGGCGAACCCAGGATTAAAGCCCCAGCCCCCTAATCCATACCCACCATATCCCCCAACGAATGCACCATAGCCGCGGCCGAAGCCTCCGTATCCGCCACCGAATGGACCGTATCCGCCACCGAATCCCCCACCGAATGGTCCGAAGCCTCCAAAGCCGCCGCCATAACCAAGACCGCTCAGAGCCCCCAAGGGGCCAATGCCGCCAACACCAAAGCCGCCAAAGCCGGAGCGGCCAAAGCCGCCCCATCCAGGATTGCCCCAGCCCCCTAAACCATAACCACCGTATTCCAGCCCTCTCAAGCCGTAGCCGCCGTAGCCGCCGTAGCCGCCGTAGCCATATCCGTAGTTGCCGAGGCCGCCAAAGCCAGGTCCCGGCGATGACCAGCCTGAACCCCAACCTGAGGCGGTGCCGTAAGCAAAAGGACCAAATGTCGAGCCAAAGCCACTGTCCATGGTGCTCGGCTGCGGCGTAACGCGGAAAATCTCGGTCGGTTGCTCAAACGGCTTCGGCTGGCTGGAAAACCAGGAGGGAATGACAAAATTGCCCTGATTGACTGTGTCATCGGCCTTGGCCTGGGCAGTTGATACAACCACCAAGCAAGTCCCAAACAGCAAAGACCGGACCACCGTGCTTCGAATCAAGTCGAGGAAATTCATTGCATACTCCAAGTGGTGGGAGTGTAATAGGTTGTTGGTAATACATCATACAATTTGATCAACCCGCCATGTGGGTGCTCGGTCGCTTGAAACCCACCAATTAATAAGTAGCCTGGCATAATCTTAATTGGCTACGGGAATTGGCTCTGGTGGCTGATCTATGGCAGGGAAGTCTAAGGCAGTGCACAAAACATGCACAAAGAAGCCGTGGATATGAGGAACTTGGCGATCCTGAGTTGCGTCGTTTAACTTTGGTAAAGGTTGAATCACCCGTAGTCTGCCACAGCCGGCGGCAGTGTGCACGGGTCTTACTCAGGTTACCCAGGAGATCTGCGCATGTTGGCAAAATTAATCACCGTTTGCGGTGCCTTAGCGGTTTGTCTGTTTAGTGCACAGGGCATGACACTACCGGCGGAGGCGGCCCACAAAGTGAAGCTTGAAATCATAGCCACAGACGAAGAACAGATCGGGGCGAAAGTGTTCCAGGTCAGCCGCGTCATTGTAAAGGCGAGTCCTTCTCAAGTTCAATCGGTGCTGACAGATTATTCGCACACGTCGCGGATTTTTGATAACGTCACCAAGTGCAATGTTATTTCGGACAAGGGTGATACCAAACTGATAGCGTTCACAATCAAATCGATGGGTAATTTATGGACGTTCGATTACATTCTGGAAGTGAAAGAAGAACCAGGACGAATCGAGTGGCGGCGCTCCAGTGGCGCCTTCAAGGCTAATGAAGGTTTCTGGAAGCTTGAACCGGTCGATGGTGGCACGCACACACTGGTAACTTATGCCAAATACATGGATGGTGGGATGATGTTGCCAAAGTTTGTGATCAATAAACAGATAAGAGACTCGATGCCCGTAATTATGAGCAGTCTGAAAACCACTGCCGAGCAAGAGTCAACGGTCGCCTCGGGGCGCGATCCGATGCATTAGTCCGGCAGTGTTTGGGAATTCGGCTAATTATGCTCACAGTAGGCTAAGCAGGGTTGGTCAGATAACAGCTGTTTTTCTCAATTTTTTCTCTGACACTTTCCTCTGCTGCGCTGTCAGAAAAACATTTCTCTGACACTTTCATCTCTCGTGTCAGAAAAACGGTTTCTCTGACATTTCCCTCTGCTGCGCTGTCAGAAAAACATTTCTCTGACATTTCCCTCTCCTGCTTTGTCAGAAAAACGGTTTCTCTGACATTTCCCTCTCCTGCTTTGTCAGAAAAACGGT
>Ga0182024_10002438_pt1 | contig 46084 bp, 32 predicted proteins | sample P32metaG_FD_120480 | JGI IMG/M metagenome (GOLD analysis project Ga0182024, IMG submission 120480) | Permafrost microbial communities from Stordalen Mire, Sweden - P3-2 metaG (Illumina Assembly) | ecosystem: Environmental > Terrestrial > Soil > Wetlands > Permafrost | place: Sweden: Stordalen... | reverse complement strand
AGCCCCCAGAATTGGGGGCCGTGCTCGCACTGCCTCAGGTCGGCGGCCTTCATCACCGCTACGAACGACGAGCCGCCTGAACGTTCCTGACAATCAATCGCACTCTTGGTGTTCTGGCGCGGATCATTCTGCGTCCGCTGCTGTCAGTCCATGACTATCAGGCCCAGCAATATTTTCTGCGGTCAGGATCGTTGCAATTTTCGATGACGACATGCTTCCGCAGCAGCTTCCCTAGCCCGGACGGAATTGTCAGCAGGGACAGCTTGATTTCAAATGCGGACGGAGTTTTGGCGAGGGACAGCCGTGCGAAAACAGTTGACTATGGCTGACAACAGCAGTATATAAGCCTCGGCAACTGGAGGCCACAAATGATACGGGGAAGAAAACCTTGAACACGCGCTTGGTGAAATTGTTTCTTGCTCTGTCCCTTGTGCCGCTTTTTGCAATCGCCACTTCTGCGCAGCAAGCGGAGGTAACTCACGGAGTCAGTTTAAGATCCGACGCCTCTTCCGCACAGCCCGAAACTGGCTCGTTGTCTGCCGGAGACACAGTTCAGTTGATTCAACCCGATAAGGAGCACGGCTATTACCACGTACGCACCGCCGACGGTAAGGAAGGATGGGTTTGGGGTCGCTACCTCAATGTTCAGGCTACGGCCGCCTCTGCATCGCAGTCTCAGTCGTCCTCGACGCCTTCAGGCTCTTCGCCATCTTCCAATCCGGCGACGACGACAAGCGCGACGGGATCTCCTTCCACGTCAATTTCTCCTGACTGGGCCAAACCCGCTCCGGTCGCTGGCGCTTATCAAGACGCTGAAGGATCGTGCGGACCGAACGGAGACGGTGGTGATACCGCGACTAATCTGCGGAAGAACCGCACTGACGTGCCAACGACCTACCACGAGGTCACATGGGCAGCCGCGGGCGCTCTACCATATCCTGCCGCCCCACCTAGCCGGCTGAACTGGTCTGCGGATCAGCTGGCACAGATTGCACCGTACGAGGGAGTGCCAATCAGCGTTGTGGGTTATCTGGTGAAAGTAAAAGTTGAAAGTGGCGGCAGCGGTGAATCAACCAATTGTCATCAGACACAACCGACCGACGTGGACTGGCACATGTACCTCACCGCCTCGCAGAGCCAGGGAGAGGATGCCTCGCTCATCGTCGAAACAACCCCGCGAGTGCGGCAGTCTCACCCAAACTGGAGTCCTCAGAAGCTCGCGCCATGGTCCAGCACGGGCGCGCAAGTCCGCATCAGTGGATGGTTCATGCTGGACCCGGAGCACGCAGACATGGTGGGAAAATATCGCGGGACGATTTGGGAAATTCATCCCGTCACTAAGATTGAGGTTTCAAAGGACAATCGGTGGGTTGACTTGGATCAATTGCCCTGAGCGAGATACTTTGCCGGAATCCTCGCCGGAGGACCGTTTGATGAAAGTCTCCCTGATCGCGACTGCGTTGTTCATAGCTGCCGCCGCACCCCTCTTTGCGCAGAGCCTGCCCGTGCGGGCCACCTCCCCCGAAGCGCCAGCCAATCGAGCATGGTTTCCGCACAACTGGGCGCGGGGCTATGTGAATTTTGAAGTAGCGCCACCGCATAACGAGCCCGACCTGGGACGCTGCTCATATTCCCCGCCGGGAAACACTGCCTGCTCGGGATATGCTCGTTACCTGTGGAGCGGGTATCTCGAATTACAGCCGCTGGGACGGACCTTCGCGAGGCACATATTCCTGTTCTACCAGCCTATATTCTCATTTGGAAACAATGTACCCCAGCTGAAGTATACGGTGTCATTCGCCCCGATAGCTCTGGATCGCTCCATTGGTGTCGGCTTCAAGCTGCCTAAAAACTTCGAAGTGCGCATTACGCAGCACCAAGTGGATTTTCTCGGTAAGTATAGCGGCAACCTGGGGCCGGCCGATTTGCATACTAATGGTCCGTACGGGCTTTACGCAACCGCCGGCGTCCGTTGGTATTTCGGAGGATATGGGCAATCGCGGTGAGTACCTACCCGGGGCATCCGTTGTCCGCCTTGGGCATCGCTGACCCAAACGCTTAATCGTGTAGAACGACACTCAGAAGCGAGCTGTTAATTTCCAGGCTGCCGTTGTATTTGATGAAGCCCAGTTTTCTGAATTTGTTCATGAAAACGTTGATTCGGGAACGGGTAGTGCCCACCATTTCCGCCAGCGTTTCCTGCGACATATTGTGAAGTACCTTTTGGGGCTCCGTATCCTTCCCGTAGCGAGCCAGTAACAGGAGGATGCGAGCGAGGCGCTTCTCGCTGGAATTAAAAAGCTGGTCCACCAAATCCTCTTCGATGCGAATATTTCGAGTCAGCATGTAGGTCACGAAGAGATCTGAAAACGAATGTTCTGCGCGAAGCACACGGCTCATTTCGGGTTTCTTGATCACCAGTGCGCTTACGGGGGTGATTGCCTTCGCCGTGGCCATGCGAACCGCTTGTCCGGCGAGGCAGCCCTCGCCCACGAAATCACCGGGTCCCAGCATCGCAACCACCTGTCGTTCGCCAAAACTCCATCCGAGCGAGGAAGCGCAGGAGTTCCCGCAATGAAATGCATCAAAGAATGAAGAAATCAGTGTCGATGGCTGAAGGCGCTCCGCTCGTTCCTTACAACTGCGCGCTCCTGCTGCACCACTTGTCGCTCCAAAGCGCGGGCGACTCATCAAATCTACGCGGCGCGATCGTACCGGTGATGCAACCCGCCGAGCCGCGGCAATGATGTGACTCGCCCGCGTCCTGTTGAACGAAGCCGGCCATTTGGCGTGTTCTTTCCCAACCCCAAGTGAGTGCGGTCATCGTGATAATAGTGACACCGCTGCCTCGCCGAATGCCCCGTTTATTGGTCTTCTGCGAATGCGGAATCGGCACAATATTCTGTAATCCTCAATAGTTTGACTGCACGTTCATCCTCGGGCGGAGTTTTTGCGCACCACAGGCGTCACCCTGCCGTCGACCATCACCTACTTAGGGTTGAACGAGGGGAATCGCAGACGCCAGTTGGAGGTCGATCATCAGTGCAAGCCGTCTATCGATCTGGAAGAACAGAGCGGCCTTCTTGCCGGACAGAGCCTTTGCAAGAATTGGAATGTACTTCAGCCGCAACTGCATGGCCGACACGTCCAACTCCCCCCACCTCTGAGCCAAGCTGACAGCCTGCGCGTCCGTCATGGTGGAGTAGTTCTGCGCGTATTCCTGGATCAGGGCAAAGCGCGTGTCGTAAATCTTCGTCGTTTCAGCCGTGTATTGATCGTAAATCGGCCAAAACTTTTCCGCCTCGGCGTCGGTAAGGGACATGTTGGCCGCAACAATCTGCTTCTTCTGCGACCGCACGTCCTTCCTCATTAACTGGATATCCTGGTCCGTTCCGGAACTCGGCTGAGCGGAAGCCTGCTGCGCGCGCAGGATGCCATCCGTCATCACGAGCGACGCGATGAAGATCAAAATGGTGAAAAGAGTCTTCTTCATGATTCTCCTTGGTGGCGTGTCTTGGCGAAGCCCATGCCGACTGCAATAATCTGTTCGTCTGGGATCTCGGAATTCATTTCCCGGACGGCGGATAACATATAACGAAGCCCTTCGGATGGCAATCGAGCCTTCCCTGCCCGCTGCCCGCGAACGAGCTCACTCCCTACGTTCCCGGTATGGCCCGCCCCGGTGTGGAAGTCGGCGCGCCCAGCAAGTCATCTCCGGGACGCTCAACGATCGAACGGCAATTCGAAGTCTCCTACTTCCCGAATCGATCTGCGCCAGTTTGTTCACCCGATGTGCGTACTTCATTTCAGAGCCCGTGGCAAAACGGAGTCGCCGAGCGTTGGGTGGAAAACTGCCGGCACCACCTACTGGATCATGTGATTGCTTTGAACGAAGCGCATTTGAAACGGCTCCTCAGCGATTACTTCGGCTATTATCACGAGGACCGCACTCACTTGGGATTGGGTAAAAACACGCCAAGTAGCCGGGCTCGGTCAGCAGGACGGGGGCGTATCACATCATTGCCACGGCTTGGCGGGCTACATCATCGATACCAACGCGCCGCATAGCTTTCGAAGAGGCCACATCCTTTTTTGCAAGGGCACAACGATTGGCAAGAGAAGTGTTGCTTTTCAAGCCGTGGGCGATCCCTTCAAGGGCTACGATGCAATCTTGTGGTTCTTTCGCTAAAACTGAACTGTGAATTGCCGCTGTTTTTGGCCTGAATGGAATTTTGGCGAACGACAGGGCTCCGCCGAACGGAGGACAGTGGAATCGGAGCCGGTGTCGCCAGCCAGAATAGCCTTATTAGGTTCCGTCTCATACGCCCAGCCGTATAGTTTCGCGGTGAGAGACGCTCCTACCCGGCGGAAGCCGATCCACCCATAATGAACTTGTCCGTTAATGGTAAACTTCACTCCCAGACTGCGGTTGGTGGTATTTATGAAATAGCCTTTTCCGGTGCTGCTGTAGGCTTCACGATAGGCCAAATTGCCCCACGTCGTAAAACTCCCCCCGCCGCCGATCCGCGTGCCTTCTGTCAATGCGGGCAAAAACTCTCTACCCCGCGAATACTGCTCCACTTGGCTTATATCTTTGCCCTGTCCATAAATTCTCAAGTCAAAGCTAAAAAATATAGTGGATATAAAATATTCGTATAAATTGAAATCAGCTACCCCATCGTTATTCAAATCAATTTCCAAAACTGGAGAGGCCCGCTGTAGAACAGCGTTGCTGGGCGTGAATACCACTTTGGCCTGCGCGGCAGAAGGCGCCCATCTGCTTCGGCGCTTTTGGTCGTCTTCCTGCCCCTGTCCTCCTTACAATCAGCCAGGAGTGCCGCATGTAGGAGCCTACGTCACTCCGCTGACGTTCCGCATGTCAGCGGCAAGCGGACGGTCGGTTGTTTGTTAAGCGGACGGTCCGTATTCGACGACTGCCACGGACGAATTGAGATTACCAAAATGCCAGGCAAAAATAAAAGCCCCGATTCTCACCTGAGAACCGGGGCTTTTATTTTTGGGTGAAGGTTAAGGGTAAAACCTGACGCAAAGGCGCCCAAAACGCACGGCACCGTTTAGGCTATTTTGATATGGAGCGCAAAGTCTCCCCCAACACGATCCGGACGGCGTGAATTCCGCGCGCGGCATCCAATGGAATAGTACCCGGCTGCGCTGTGGCCACGCCATCCACCTCTGACCGTGTAACTCCGCGGCAAACACCCTGCGGATTCTCGACCTTGATCTCATACACGGCCGAATGGTAGCGAAAAGTAATTGAGTAGCCGCGCCATCTGGCCGGAATGCACGGGTCGATGGAGAGGGTTTTGCCCCGCAAGCGGAACCCGAGAATCCACTCCAAACCGCCGCGATACAGCCAGCCTGCCGAGCCGGTGTACCACGTCCACCCTCCGCGACCTTTGTGAGGCGGCTCAGAACTCACGTCCCCGGCGACCGCGTACGGTTCTGTCTTGTAGCGCTGGACATTGACACGCGAATTCGCGCGATTAATGGGATTCAGCATTTCGAAGAGTTCCGCGGCTTTGTCACCATCGCCCAAGGCTGCAAAACCGAGCATAGTCCAAACGGCGGCATGGGTATATTGGCCACCATTTTCGCGGATTCCAGGCGGATATCCCTTAATGTATCCGGGATTTTCTGTTGTTCTATCGAAGGGTGGAGTGAAAAGCAGGACCAGCCCTTCGGGCCGCCGTATTAATTGCTGATCAACGGAGGCCATGGCCCGCGATGCCCGGACACGTTCGGCCCCGCCGCTAATTACTCCCCACGATTGGGCAATCGAATCTATGCGACACTCCTGATTCTCCGAGGATCCCAAGGGTGAGCCGTCATCATAATAGGCCCGCCTGTACCACTCCCCGTCCCAGCCGGCCTTTTCGAGTGCGGCTGTTAGCGCCTTTACGTGAATACGCCAGGTTTCGGCGCGTTTGGATTCCCCGCGGTCATCCGCGATTTTGGCGCCCTCCCACAATACGGAATGGAGGAACCAGCCCAACCAGACGCTTTCTCCGTGGCCCCCCACGCCAACCCGGTTCATGCCATCATTCCAATCACCGGTGCCCATCAGCGGCAAATCATGCGCGCCCACGGCAAGGCCGCGATCCAGCGCGCGCGCGCAATGCTCAAACAAAGTGCCACTTGTGGAAGACTCCCGAGGCAGAAAATAGGATTCATCCTGCCCGGCGGCGATCGCGTCCCCTTCCAAAAATGGCACGATCTCCTCCAGCACAGCGCGGTCTCCCGTCGTTTCTATGTAATGGACAACCGCAAAGGGCAGCCACAGGAAATCGTCTGAAATGCGCGTTCGTACCCCGCGCCCGGATGGGGGATGCCACCAGTGCTGAACGTCGCCTTCCAGGAATTGGCGCCCTGCGGCACGCAACAAATGTTCACGCGCGATACGCGGCTGCGCGACACAGAGGGCCATTACATCTTGAAGCTGATCGCGGAAACCATATGCCCCGCTGGCCTGGTAAAAGCCCGTCCGCGCCCACACCCGGCATGCCAGCGTCTGATAGAGCAACCAGTGATTAAGCAGAATATTCATGCTGGCATCGGGAGTCTGCACTTGCACGGCGCCGAGAGTCTCCTTCCATCCGGTGGTGACCTCGGCAAAGAGCCTGTTCAAGTCCGCCGCTCTATAGCGCGCCAGCAAATCGCGAGCTTTGCCGACGTCTGCCGCCTCGCCGAGAAAAAACACTATCTCGACGCTGGCACCGGCACGCAAATCAATGGCCGTGCGCAATGCGGCGCAGGCGTCGAGGTCGCTGCCGACCTTGCCAGAAAGCCGGGCATCCGGCTGCAATGCCGCGGGGTTGGCGGGAGAACCGTTACGTCCGAGAAACTCCTTGCGGTCTCCGGTCCAGGAAGTCTGCTTGCCCGCCATATCCGCAAATACGATCCTGCCTCCAAAATCTCCAGCCCATTTGCTTCGAGCAAGAAGAGCCTTCGACGCCGAATCGATTTCGGTAATTACATAAGGCGATAGCACATTGCGCGAACTGCCGAGCACGAGTTCGGCATATGTCGTGACCGAAAGACGGCGTGCGCGGCCAGAGACATTCCTCAAAATGAGTCGCGATATTTTAACGGGATCGCCGGGAGGCACAAATTGAAGTAAATCGGCAACGATGCCGTGCGAGCCGTGCTGAAAACGGCTATAGCCGAGCCCGTGGCTAGCCACATAGGTCAAAGCCTCGTGTCGAATCGGCAGGGCTGTCGGCGTCCAGACTTCGCCGGTGCTCTCATCCCGTATGTAAAAGGCTTCTCCAGCCGCATCGGTTACAGGATCGTTAGACCAGGGCGTGAGCTGATTTTCATGGCTATTAAGAGACCATGTGAAGCCGGAGCCGGACTCGGATGCCAGGAATCCAAACGACGGGTTTGCAATCACGTTCACCCAGGGCTGCGGCGTCCGCATTCCCTCGGTAAGTACGGTCACGTATTCACGACCGCGCTCCGTGAAACCACCCAGGCCATTAAAGTGCTCAAGCGCATGCGCCGGGAGATCAACACTCTGGAGTGCCGCGGATTTTTGCGTCCCGCTGGACCGCGGAGCGGGCGTTTCCACTCGCGGTGATCTAAGTATCTGCTCAGAGAGAGTACCCCGGCGGCTTAATAGCACGACCCGCGCGATCGATTGCAGGGCGGCGCGAGTCGGCGCCGATATTAAATCTGCTCGCAGGAGGAAAATATTACCCCTAACGCTGCTGTTGTCCGGTGCAAGCCGCAACTGACTGCCACGAACCAACGCATCGAGCGATCCCTGCAAATCTTGCGCGTATGAGGCCGGCCGCTCATTGAGGATCACCAAATCGGCCGACAACTGTTTCATGCGCCAATATTCATGGGCTCGCAACAATTGCCGGATAATTTCAATGTCGTCCGGCTCATCAATCCGAGCGAGGACCACCGGCAGATCGCCGGAAATTCCCTGGGACCACAAGGCTGTCCGATCCAGCAGGCCCTCTGACATCACTGGTGTGGAGCGAATGGTTGGATCGGGGTATAGGACGGCATTGGCCAATCGCTGGAATAAGAGAGCTTCGTCGAGGCTGATTCCAAGATGGTGAAGCTGAATCTGAGCCTGGGTCCATGCCAAAGCCAGAGTGCGCTCAAACGTTCTCGCGTTGCGATATTTATCCGCCAACTCGAGAACCTGTTCTCGATCCGCCGCGACGATGGTTGAAAAGATTAGCCGCGCCGTGGCACCAGGCGCTATGCGAACGGTTCTTCGCAAGCCCATCATCGGATCCAGTACGAATCCCGTCGTGTTTGACAGCGGTCTTCCATCGCTTACGCAAACGGGATTTCGGGAATCACGGCCGCGCCCGATGAATCGCCCGCGATCTGTCTCGTACTGTAGGTCACCCAGAGTTTCGCCTTCGACCACCAGTACCTGCGCGACCCAAATAGTCGTCTCCTTGTCTGATTGTTTCCGGCGCGTTGCCAGGATCGCCGCCATTTCGGCTGCGAATTCCGTCTGCACGAACAAATTAGAAAACGCCGGATGCGCCGCATCGGCGGCTTGCGGGGCCAAACAAATTTCCGCAAAGGATGTCACCTGAATGTCCCGCCCGCGTGCGCCTTTATTGATGAGACTGATGCGGCGAACTTCCACATCGTCCTCGGACGATACGATCACTTCGAGCTTGGTTGTTATCGCGCCATCCCGCCGTGCAATTTCGGCCCGATCTTCCGAAAAAGCCACTTCATAGGTATCGGGCTCCATGCACGTGGGCTGATAACCTGCGGACCAGATTCGTCCGGATTGTTGGTCGCGCATGTAGAAATACATACCCCAGCAGTCGCGGGTGACATCTTCCCGCCAGCGAGTCACCGCAATATCCCGCCAGCGGCTGTAACCCGAGCCCGCCGCGGTGAACATCACGGAATAACTGCCGTTGGCTAACAAGTGAGTCCGGGGAAGTACGTCATGAGGGGTGTTGAGCCGGCGCAATACGGGAGGAACCATCTCCCGGACCTGCGCCGCCGATACCTCTTCTTCGCCTGGCCTCGTAACCAGAACATCGCGAGGCGTGCGCTCCTGCAGCAACAACTCCGAAGCTTGAATGATCGGCTCCGCATGAAACCGGGTTTGCATTACACCGTCATTAACCACATTATCCAGCGCAATGATCGTCATCCCCTGATGGTGGGCCATATATGTGAGGACAGGGGCCACCCTGGCATGTTCAGGGATTCGTTCCGGCGTGTAGTCCAGCGCGTCGTAGAAACCATAGTTTCCGCTACCGCCATCATCTTCCAGCCGCATAAAGTTTTTGACTGCAGCCGCAGGCCGAATCATGGCGGCCAGCGCAGTAGCATAGGGAGCAATCACCAGGTCATCACTTAAGCCTCGCCGAAGACCCAGACCCGGGACGCCGAAGCTGGAATACTGATAAGTGAAATTCAGATCGCGTGCGTTATACGCTGATTCAGATATGCCCCATGGCACACCGCGCTGCCCTCCGTATTCCATTTGGCGCAGAACTACCTGCTCGTAAGTTTGGCGCAGCAAGCTGCCAGCCGGAGATCTCATTACCAAATCTGGCATTAGATACTCAAACATCGAGCCGGACCAAGAAACCAGCGCGGATCCGCGACCGATCGGGGTGAGCGCGCGAGCCAGTCGAAACCAATGTGACGATGGTACGTCGCCTTTGGCGATCGCAACGAAGCTGGTTAGCCGCGCTTCAGAGGCCAGGAGATCGTAACAGGTGGGATCAGGAGTAGAGTCCGGAACACGATAGCCGATGTAAAAAAGTTTGCGCGAATCATCGAAGAGGAAGCCAAAGTCCATCGCCTTAAATATTGTTTCCGCAGTTTCGGTCAGGGTTGTGCATCGCCTCAGAACACCGGCGGCATCAGCCGCAGAGTTCTGGATTGCATAAGAGAGAGTGTCAATTCGCGCCAGCAAATTCTGGTCCGGCGCGTCTTCGCCCGCGGCCTTTGCGCGCAGGGCGCCCAATTCGCGAAGCGCTGATTCAAAACGGTCTCGCGAATCCGCAAGCGACGGCATCTCCCGGAAAAAGGGCTCGATGGCAAACCATTCCGGCGCTCCCTCCGGAATTCGGCTGGCTACCGAGGTGATTTGCTCCGATTCCAGGCGTATCCACGGGAGCAGAATTTCGGCATCACGAAAATGACTTTTCACGCAGCCCAGGATCGCGTCAGCCCACGCTTGTAATTCCGAATCGGGCGCTATGCCGCGCTCATGCGCCAGCGTATGAGCAATGTCCGCCAGCGTGTAGGCTTGCGCCCGCAAGGCCCCCAGACGCAACGACCAGGTAATGGCATCGCGGGGCGGGGAACCTAGCAGCCCCGCTAACTCATCCACCGCGCGCACGAATTGCTTCCGCGTCACCGTCTGCGTCCTGGCAGTGTCAGTCATTCCGGTCATGGAGCGGCGCAATAACTCGAGGGAGTCATTGGCGCCCTCGAAAAAGCTGACTGCTCCCAATGGTTCCGCAGGCATTTCACGACAAGCATTGGCCAAAGCCAGCAGGTGACCGGCGAGATTGCCGCTATCCACGCTGGACACATAGCGGGGCTCAAGTGGAGTGAGGTCCTGGGTGTTGTACCAATTGTAAAAGTGTCCCCGGTGCAGCTCAAGTTGGCCCATGGTTGACAGAGTGTTATCAAGCCGCTCAACGGTTTCCGATAATCCCAACCACCCAAAATCGTGGGCGGCAACGGTGGAAAGCAAACAAAGGCCCATATTGGTTGGTGACGTTCGATGCGCCAATACAGGCTTCGGATCAACCTGAAAATTATCCGGAGGAAGCCAGCGATCCTCGGCGGTTACCAGGCGCTCGAAAAAGCGCCACGTTCGCCGGGAAATCAGCCGCAGGGCATTTCCGTCGAGTTCGGAAACGCTCTCTTCCCCTTCGCGTTGCGGCGGCAAGCTAATCCAACGCGCCATGGCCGGAGCAGCCGCCCACAAAACCATGAACGCCGAGGCGCAACCCCATGGCGGGCGCCCATACCACAACTGGCCGTACCAAAGGCACAGCGCCGCAGCGAAAATGGCCGCGATTCCCCCTGCCATTCGCCGGTACACGCCGGCTAATTTCAAATCCATTCCACGCTTGGATTGCGCCGCGGTAACCCATTGCAACAAATTCCTGTGGGTAATAAATAGGCGTCCCAACGTGCGCAAGATGGCGTCCGACATCAACCAGGCCTGATATGCCAGGAACGTGACTGTTAACCCGATCTGCGCGGTCCCGATGCCCAAATCACTGAGCAAGGAACGGAAATGGGTGCGTTTGGAAATACCCCCAAGACGGTGATTCAGCCCCATCAAGAACGAAAGCAATGGCGGCACCGCAATGGTAATCAGGACGAATTCGGTCCACAGCCAGGGCAATGGCTGGGGTAGCATCCACGCGAAAAGGAGCATTAGGAAAGTGGCAGGGGCGAGCAGAGTGCGCCGCAGATTATCCAGCATTTTCCACCGGCTGATAGCCGGTATAGTGAACGAGCTAGACCCCTGCTCCGCGCGGTTCCATTTGAAAACCCACGGCAGCAGTTGCCAGTCTCCGCGCGCCCAACGGTGCTGCCTGGCCGCCGCTGTCTCGTAATGGGAGGGAAATTCATCGAACAATTCGATGTCGCTGGCCAGCGCCGCGCGTGCGAAGATCCCTTCGAGCAAATCGTGGCTTAACAGCGTATTTTCTTGTACCTTTTGACCTAATGCCGCCTCGAATGAATCAATTTCATAGACGCCCTTCCCGGTATAAGAACCTTCGCGAAACAGGTCCTGATAAACGTCTGAAACGGCCGAAGCGTAAGGATCAATGCCGCTCGGGCCCGAAAATATTTTTTGGAATATGGAGCCTTGACGATGATTCGGCAGTGAGGGAGTGATGCGCGGCTGCACGATACCATAACCAGTCACCACGCGGCCCTCGCCCGAGCTGAATTTGGCCCGATTCAGCGGGTGGGCAATTGCTCCCACCAGTCGGGACGCGCCTCCCAGGGGCAAGCGCGTGTCTGAATCCAGCGTGAGCACGTACCTAACGCCTGCGGGAACCTCCGGCGCATGATCGCCCACCTGCATGAATGATGTGTTCTTTGACCCTCGCAATAATTCATTGAGCTCATGCAATTTGCCCCGCTTGCGCTCCCATCCGATCCACTTTTGTTCCGATTCGTTCCACAGGCGGCGCCGGTGCAAGAGACTGAATCGGGCGAATCCGCCGGGAACCGGCCCGTAACGCAGGTTCAACTCATCTATGCCCGTCGCTGCTATCGCCACAAGTTCATCATCAGCGGCAGCGCTTTCGCTGGGAGCGTCGACCCAATCTGAAAGCAATGTGAAATGAAGCGCACCATCGGAATTGGCAAGGTAGTGAACTTCGAGCCGTTCCACATTCCCCTGTATTTCGCGCGGCGTAGTAAGGAGAATTGGGACCGCTACCATTGTGCGAAAATCGTCCGGTACTCCGTTTTCAAACTCCAGTTGGGGGAGGCGTCGGGGGCCTAATAATTCAGTCACCAGGCGGTTGGTGAGGGCAATTGCCAAGTCCGAGGCGGGCACCGCCGCCAAGAGGGTGAGTAGCACGAGCCCCTTGGCGCCAATACCCAATGTCGAGGAACTGAGCAGGGGGGCTGACAGGATTAATGCTGTTATTGCTGCAATCGTGCCCAAATAGCCCGGCGTCGCGCCCCGAACATACCAGCGCAAGACCCTGCGCCCCCAAGTGAGGCGAAAATGCAACTCCTCCTCGAAAGACAGGCGCCCGCGTGAAATCAGGTAATAGCCCACTTCGGTCTCACGGCGGTCTAACAGCTCACCGGAAGGCTTCCTCCGTGCCTCACGAGCATTCCGCAAGGCACGCTCGGCCACCTCTAATTCCGTATATTTCGAACCGCGCGATAAATCCTCGATTGCGTGCCGGTATTGATCACGCGTAGCAAACGACATTTCCTCAAAACCGCCGCCTTCCCTGAGAATCTTGTCAACCGCGCTGGTCCTTTCAAAAAACTCTTGCCAGTCAAAGGCAGAGGTCATACGCATGCTGGTGATAATATTTCGAACGGTGATGCTGGTGGCAGCCTGCTGTTGATGCTCGGCGCGGACGATTTCATCGGCGGTTGTTCCCTGCTCCGCCAGTCGCCCATCCAGCCAGCGCAGAACAGGAGCTACCTTGAGATCAAGATCGCGGAGCCGCTGCACCAGTTCCACCGCGAAATCTCCGCTAAGGGGCTTGCCTTCATAGGGGGCCAATAGCGAGGGTGGCGGGGGCCCAGCGCTGGCCAACACGTTATCGGCCAGGACGTCCGCTTCAGCGCGCGCCATGCGGCCGCGCACGATCTGCTCGGACAGGCGCCTCAAATTTTCCACCAGCACGATACGCAGCGTAATGGCGACCGCCCATAATTCACCGATGGTTAGCGGCTGTACGCGCTGATAAGCCTCCACGAACCGCCGCAAAACCTCGGGATCAAACCGGCTGTCATTGTGAGCCACGAAGGCCCAGACGACTCCATAAACTTGGGGATATCCGGCCAGAGGGCCGGAAGCCAGCTTAGGGAGCTTGCGATAGAATCCTTCCGGCAAGTCATCGCGTATCTCGCGGAGCTGCTCGTCGACAATGTGGAAGTTATCTACCAACCATTCGGCGGCTGGAGTTATGGAAAGCTCTTCCCTGATGGCGCCGGAGATGATTCGATAACAATCCAGCAAGACCCGGCCATTTTCGCGAACCCGTGGAATCAGCGGACGGCCAGGTCCATCCACAACGTTCTGGCTGGCAGCCAGACTTTCGCCATGTTGCTCCAGCCGTTCGACGCTGAATAATTCAGCGCGTATCGGCGTCCCGATTTCCGATGTGGCATGGGCGGCTTGCTGGCGTGTCATCTCGTGGTATGTACAAGCGGCAGTTGCCGCACTGCGAAAATCATTTTACAGGATTAGCAGAATCGGCGGTGTTTGCCGGAAACATTGGCAACGGATTTGCTATGGTCGGGCCAAAACAAACCATCGCCCACGGTCGGAGAATACGGACACCGTTCGCCCGGGCTGTAGCGGAGATAAGGGGCTCGCAGCTAGAAAAGAAACTTCACTCCAGTCTGCACCAACCGAGGCGGTTGTGCATTTATCACCTGGCCGAACGTCGAACTGCCAATGTTCCCGTCTACAGACTGCGGGCCAAAAAACTGTGCGTGATTGAAAGCGTTGAAGGCCTCAAGCCGGAACTGCAAGGATTTTGACTCGGTCAACAACACGTTCTTGAGCAACGCGATATCGTAGTTGTCCATTCCGGGCCCGTAGAAAAAGCGCCTCTGAGCGTTGCCGGGTGTCCCCAAGGCATTCTCACTAAAAAGAGTCGCATGAAAATAAGACTGTCCATTGCGGGGATTGTGATTTAGACCGAGGGAGCCTCCTGCAAAGTCGGGCTCGTCCACACCAAAATTGTTGACTCCATTTGGCTCAGCACCCAGCAACGAATTGTCGCCAAAATTAACCAGAGTTACGGGCAATCCCGTGCTGATGTGGGTAATTCCGGATAATTCCCAATCCTGTGTCCAGCGATTCCGGGCATGGAACAAGCGTTCAAACGGGATTTGGTAATTGTAGCTCACGACAAAATTGTGCTTCACATCGAACGCTGACAGCGCCTTGCTGAGAGCGGTGTTAAAGGGATTAACCTCCTCGCCAAGGTTGGAGGACTGATCCTCTGATTTGCCGAATGTATAGCCTGCCAGGAACGTCAAACCGCGACTCGTATGCCGCAGGGTAACTTCCAAGGCGTTGTAATTCGAATTACCTAGAGTGGATTGATTGGTATCGCTGCCAAAATTCGATCCCAAAGGTCCCCGCGTCCCATTTATTACCTGGCCGGATGCGGTCACGTAAACGTTGCTTTCGCCAAACGGGCCACAGGGAACCTCTCCAGGAGTGAGATTGGCGGGATTGCTCAGTTGCAGACAGAGAGAGGGATTACCCGGATTGGCCTCTACGAGCACCAGGAGACGATGCGCCTGATTGCCAACATAATTCATGGTCAATACTGTGTTGCCGCCAAAACCGCGTTCCAGTGAGAGCATATATTCCTCGGTATAAGGAATGCGGTTGGTAGTTGAATATGCGGGAATGCCGCTGATAGGTTCAAATTGTGACCAGTTGACGTTTGGATCCGGGTTGCTGGCAGTTGTATTCAAGGACGCAAGTTGCACAGGGAAATATTGGCCCAGATTTTGGCCGGTTGCCGCGGTAACGAAAGGGGTGGCAAAAAGCGGAGGGGCCGGACTGCTGTAGGTCGTGCCATACGGCGCGTTCGCGCTCAACACTGAAATTGACAGGGCCTCGATCGCCGTATAGAACATTCCAAAGCTGGCTCTCACGCTGGTCTGGCCCGGGCCACCCAAGATTTTGCCAAGCAGGCTGTCTCTCTCAGGATTGGGCGAATATGCCAGCCCAACGCGGGGAGCAAAATCGCGATTTCCCGGAGGCGCCAACGTGCGGGAAACACCCGGATCGGTCGGAAATAATATTCCGGCAGGGGCGCCGGGGAACGCTATTGACTGTTGCCCGGAATCGAATACCGAGAGTTGATTATATTTTTCGTACCACGGCTCAATCCGGTCCCAACGCAGGCCGTAATTGAAGGTCAGATTGTGGGTGACCCGCCAGCTATCCTGTCCATACAAGCCCAGATATTTATTGCGACCATAAAAGGGCTGAAGCTGGCTTTGATTGTACTGGCTCGGAACTCCCAGCAGAAAGTCCGCAAAATCCGAGCCCGTCTCGGTACCAAAGAACAGAAAACTGCCATTGAACTGGGCGATGGGAAAGGTGTTGATCTGGTCGTAATGAAATTCACCCCCCGCCTTGATCGTGTGCGTTCCTGCGACTTTCGTAAAGCTGTCGAGCCATTGATAGGTATTATTGGCCTGTCTCAGTTCATTTGTGTTGGTGCCAATTGTGAAACTATTAAGACTCACGCTTTCCACTCCCTCGGTACTTGGCGACAGCGGCACAATCCCGGGGGTGCCCTGGCCAACAACGAATCCCTGCGATGCCAAGCTCACGCCTACACCGCCGACGGGCTGGCCCAGGTCATTCGAATCGCGAAGATAACTGAAGTGGAATTCGTTTACGAACGTCGCATTTATTGTTTTCGTGTCGCCGAGGTTAAGCACCTGCGCCCGCCCCGAATATATCGCATTGAAACCCGGTAGATTCGCGCCACCTTGTGCGACGGGATATGGATTGTTCTGCGCCCAGTTGTCCAGAAAATAGTAGGCGGAGAGCAAACCCCAATGAGTGTTGGCGTCGAGGCGGAAGGCACCCTTATCGTCAGACAAAGTCTGGTTGTAAGCCGAGGTGGAAAAAGTGCCATTGGCATTGTTCGGCGCAGGAATATATTGCAGAAGATTCGCCGCTGGAGCAGACCAGGCGCTATGTGGAATTACCGCATTGGGCAAGACACATTGGGCCGAGCTGACGCATCCAGACGTGTAATACGGTTCTCCCGCGGAAACACCATAACCCAGTTTCCGGGAAAGCAGACTAGCCAGATATGCCCCACTCACCGTGTTTGGAACGGTGGCTCCGTTTGCATCCTTCGTAGAAAATGAACTCGCCAAATCGGAGAGATTGCCTTCCCTATCCTGGTCGGAGGGAACGGGGATCTGGCCGGTATCCACGCCCTGGGTCAATCGCGTACCTTGATAATCCGCGAAGAAAAACATCTTATTCTTCCGAACCGGACCGCCAAGTGTTCCTCCAAATTGATTTTGATCGTATGCGCCCCGCGTTGGCGAAAAATAGTTGCGGGCATCGAGACTCGTGTTGCGCAGGAATTCAAAAAGATCTCCGTGGAATGCGTTGGCTCCTGATTTGGTTATTACATTGATTTGGCCACCACTGAATTCCCCGTATTCAGCATCGAAGTTGCTGGTTAGAATGCGGAACTCAGCAATGGAATCCAGGTTGGGGATGATTGCGGCACCCATGTTGACATCTTCCTCGACGTCACTTCCGTTGACCATGAAACTGTTGGCAAATTCCCGCTGGCCGTTGACGGAAACGGTTCCAGGATTTAGGTCACCAGATGGAGATAGTGCGCTCGCCCCCACATCCTGCACCGTATCGGAGGTGATTGAGGTCACCGGGGCCACTCCTGGTTGCAGGGAGAGTAAATCGGTATAGCTACGGCCATTCAGCGGCACCGCCGTCATTTGAGCACCCGTAATCACTTGACCCATTTGCGTGCTGGACGTTTCGACATGCGCCTGGGTATCACTCACTGTTATGGTGTCGGCCTGCGCTCCAACCTGCAAAACCGCATCCATTATTAGTGCGCTGTTCGCATTAATGACAATCCCCGTGCGGCGATAAGATTTGAAACCCGCGCTTGCGACCTCAAGGTCATAACGGCCAACGGGGAGGCTGGGAAACGAATAAAAGCCTTCATCGTCTGCGGTAGCGCTCTTCCGGATTCCGGTTCCTGTGTTGGTGACCACAATCACCGCATTGGGGACTCCAGCCTGGCTGGCATCTGCTACGGTGCCGGAGATGCTTCCTCCAACGCCAGCCTGCGTGGAAACAGGCAACCACAGAAGTAGCGCCAACAGGAAAAGCAGCCACCCCGGCGCCATTATCCGCATGGTGTTGAATCGGCGGCCCACCGGCAATCGCGGGAAAAGATTATTGGTTTCCATAGACTGGATTCCAACCATTGCGTTTCTCCCGTAGCCCTAACAATTAAATAAATTCAGTTCTGCGCCTGTGGGCTCGTGCACCGATCCATGTGTGGTCACCGACTTTCCTCGACCCTATCCTCTCGGCTCTGTTGTAATCCAGTTGTAACTTAGTATCATCTAGAAAAAGCAGACTAAAACAGTCCGATTAAAATGTCAACCCCAGTTCAGGCAAACGGCCGAAAAATTCGGCCCAGTGGTTAAAATTGAGCATCGAGTGTGAAAACTGGCCCTCCTCGATGTTTTAAGAAAGGAACATGTGCCCGGCCAGAATTATGATCTTACCTCCCGGGGATTCATAACCTAATTGATTCAGCAGATCTAGGGCGCCCTACGACCGGCCATAGTAGTTGTTACTGTGTATCAACATGGATAATCCGCCCGTCATCCAAGCAAGCGATTGCCGCGCATTCGTCCACTTTAAAGACGAAAGCGGCGAGCATTTACATGCCAAATATATGAGAATAATAATCGTGGCCAGACTGAGTACACACGGCGACGATTCCCGTCCACAATTTGCGCGCTCATCGCGGGGCCAAGGGGTGCGCGCACCCTCCGCAAAGGCCGCTGGCTTTATTCGCCTTCTCCGGGATGCGTGGCCATTCATCCAGCCGCAACGTTGGCTCCTGCTGCTGGGAATTTTTCTAATGGGCATCAACCGGGTCGCCGGCCTTGCCCTGCCCGCTTCCACGAAATTCCTGGTGGATAATGTCGTGGGCAAGCGGCAAGTGCATCTGTTGGCTCCAATTGCATTGGCGGTTCTGGCCGCTACAGCAATTCAGGGAGTTACGTCCTATACCCTCACGCAGATTCTCTCCAAAGCAGCGCAACGGATGATTGCCGCGCTGCGATCGCAGGTGCAGGCCCACATTGGCCGTCTGCCGATCGCATTCCATGATGCGAACAAGACGGGCGCGCTGGTGACCCGCGTGATGAGCGATGTGGAAGGCCTCCGCAATCTCATTGGTACGGGACTGATTGAATTTGTCGGCAGCCTGATGACCGCGATTTTCGCTCTCATTGTTCTGCTGAAAATCAGCGTGCTGATGACCAGCGTGGCTTTCGGAATTCTGATTGCCTTTGGCATCGGATTGAACAAAGCGATCGGCACCATTCGTCCCATTTATCGCGCCCGCTCCAAATTAAACGCGGAAGTTACCGGGCGGCTGACCGAATCACTCGCCGGCATCCGCGTGGTAAAGGGGTATCACGCCGAAGAGCGCGAAGAAGGCGTCTTTGCCGGCGGAGTTCAACGCCTGCTTGAAAACGTTTTGAAAACGCTCACCGCAACGTCGGTGATGAGCCTTTCATCCACTGTGCTCCTCGGACTGGTAAGCGCCCTAATCATGTATATGGGCGTAACGCGAATCCTTGCGGGAACCATGACCCTCGGCACCTTTCTTACCTATGTCGCGTTTCTGGCTCTTCTCGTCGCCCCCGTCTTTCAAATCGTGGGAATTGGCACACAGCTTACGGAGGGAATGGCGGGACTCGAGCGCACCCGGGAAATTCTGGGCGAATCCGTCGAGGATGCCGACCCGCGGCGGAGTACCACTATCGGCCCGCTACGCGGCGAAATCGCATTTGAAGACGTTTCATTCGCCTATCAGGAGGGAAAAACCGTTCTGCATAATGTCAGATTCCTTGCGCAGCCCGGCAGCTCCACCGCACTGGTGGGCCCCTCAGGCGCGGGAAAATCCACGATTATCGGCCTGATCGCCGCTTTTCACGTTCCCAGCATTGGCCGGGTTCTGGTGGATGGCACGGATCTCTCGACCGTGCGGTTGGAGAGTTACCGCACTCAACTCGGCGTCGTGCTGCAGGATACTTTCCTTTTTGACGGCACCATTCGCGAAAACGTCGCGTTTTCGCGTCCTAATGCCTCGTTGGACGAAATCCTCGCGGCCTGCCGCATTGCCCGGGTAGACGAATTCGCTGAATCGCTCGAAAAGCGATACGCCACGGTGATTGGCGAGCGTGGCGTGAAACTTTCGGGAGGCCAGCGTCAGCGTATCTCGATCGCCCGTGCTGTCTTGGCGGATCCGCGAATTTTGATCCTGGACGAAGCGACTTCGAGCCTTGATTCGGAATCCGAGGCGTTGATTCAGGAGGGACTCAATTACTTGATGCGCGGCCGGACCACGTTCGTGATCGCCCATCGCCTGTCCACCATTCGGCGCGCCGATCAAATTTTGGTGATTGATGGCGGCCGGATTATCGAGCGGGGAAGTCATTCCTCTTTATACGGATTGGGAGGGCGCTACTTTGATCTTTATACAAAACAGTACGGCCTCGAGAGGAACCTATTCCTGGCGCCCGGGGAAGGAGATGCCTTAGGCGACGGCAAGATAAACGAGCTATCGGCGGCCGACGAACAATCAAATGCTGCCCTCATTGACGCGGTCGGCCTGCTGGGCGAAAGGAAGCCCTGATGTCCATCACTGTAGAGAAAGATGCCGAGCGGCATCTAGCCGGTCTCTGCGAAGATTGCCTTCATGCTCGGCGCATCCTTTCCGAGAGGGGTGCGCTTTTTTTTCTTTGTGGATTGTCATTTGACGACCGGCGCTTCGCCAAGTATCCACGCCTGCCGATTCTTCGGTGTTCCGGATACTCGATTTCCACCGAATCTGCTGGAGTTGGGGAAGATCCGGTGGGATAATGGCCTCGCTCAGCCGCCCTGGAGACAAAACGAATTTTATTGCCGCTGAAACGCTGCATGGGACAAAATGAATCTATGGACACCAAAATTTTTGGGTTTTCACCGGAAATCCGCGTAACCACCGCCGAGAAACCGCAGCTTTCGTCGCTCGGCCACCTTGAAGAAGGCGTCATGGAAGTTGTCTGGACGCGGGGAGAAAGCAGTGTTCGCGATGTCGTAGACGCTCTGCCCCGGCCACTTGCCTATACGACCATAATGACCACGCTGGATCGCCTGTTTAAGAAAACCCTGCTCGCCCGGCGCAAAGTGGAGCGAGCGTTCCTTTACTCGCCAAGGCTTTCTCGCGACGAGTGGAGGCGTGAAATGGCGGGCGGCCTGGTGGCAAGCTTTTTGGTTGGTCCAGAACATTCGCGTGATCTTCTGCTTTCCTGTTTTCTCGATGCGGTTGGAGAGCATGATGAAGCTCTCCTGAACGAGCTTGAACGGAAGATTCGGCGAAAGCGCCGGCAGCTCCTAACGCGGAGCCGGTCATGATTCTTTCCTATCTTCCGCGGTTGATTTGTCTTTCCTTTGCCACGTTCTTCCTGGCCTGGGCCGCGATGGAATCAGCTTCGCTCTTGATGGCCCCATCCGCGTTACGGTTTGCGGACCGCATGAGTCCGCGCGGAGCCGCGCGATTTATCCTCGTATTGCGGTTGTTGCCATGTGGACTCGGCGGACTGGTAGTATTCGGCCTCTGCATTCCCAGTTACCTGTGGCTGGAGCCCGGCGTCAGCCACGAACGAGTAGGAATTGCCTGTGTATTGGCGGCTATGCTGGGCGCGGCGATTTGCGCCGCATCGGTCGTGCGAGGTATTCGTGCTCTTTTTGGAACGTTCAGGTTTGGAAATCGGTGCCGCCGCGCAGGTACGATTACACAAATCAGTAAAGATGACGCGTCGCCGGTTTGTCTTATTGCGGGTGACAGTCCCCTCCTGGGAATTACGGGAGTTTTTTGCCCCTGTCTTATCGTGTCGCAGGGCGTACTCAATGCTTTATCTGCGGAACAGCTTCGTGTGGCGCTGCGTCACGAGGCGGCTCATGTCGCTTTTCGGGATAATTTGCACCGCCTGCTCCTGCTGCTCACTCCTCGCGCCCTGCCGTTTAGACGCGGACGCCAAATCTTGGATGGCGGCTGGGATCGCTTCACCGAATGGGCCGCAGATGATTGGGCAGTGGGAGGTGACTCCCGCGATTCTCTTGCTTTGGCTACCGCACTTGTGCGAATGGCGCGGATGGGGCCGGCCCCACGAATGGCGCCGCTTTCCATGTCGCTGTTGGATAGCGACCACGATCTTTCCGCGCGCGTTAACCGGTTGCTGCTGAGCCGCGCGAATCGCGTACCGGTCGAGTCCAGAAAAAGCCGGCTTGGCTCACAAGTGCTCACTCCCCCGGGCGGTACAGCTTTTCTAATTGCGGGATTGCTGGGAGCAATTATCATGCATCCGGCAACGCTTTACTCAGTCCATTCCCTACTCGAAAAACTGATCCACTAATGCGAAATTGCTCGGTCCGCCGCTGCGCCGCCGCCCACAATCGGCACTTGGAATGCGCCAAACCGATATATCCTAGGATAATTTCCTGGGCGCCGCGAGTGTAACGTCTAACGGCAATCGGGCGACCTTCGCAATGATTTCTGGGATCCTCATCAAGACCACGGTACAAGCTGGCGCACCAACCGGTACAATTAGTGTAGAAGTATTCGGACCCGACTACGATTCCCGATAACGTACTCCTCCGGACAAAATAAGTTAGGAATCGAGTTTGCGCTCCCGGACATAAGGGCACCCACCCGCCATTGTAAGATTCCGCCGGACGGTCTGGCAGGACCGTGCAATTCGCCGATTTCGGCGTTCTGATGCGATCCTTTGCTGACTTAACTACGCGGTTTTCCTTTCGGGGCGGCGGATCGAGGTTCGTCGCCCGATTCCAGGGTGTCTTCCGGAGCGCCGGTGCCGGTGATTAGGCGGGCGCCGTGGCTGAAGGTCAAGTATTGAAAGGCCCAGTGGACGAACACCACGATGCGGCTTTGAAATTCCACCAGGTACATCAAATGGACCAATACCCAAACCCACCACGCCGGCCAGCCCCACAGGTGTAATCCAAAAATATCGGCGACGGCGGCGGCGCGGCCAATCACGGCCAGGTCACCTTTATTCAGGTAACGAAAAGGCGCGGCAGCGGGGCGGCCCCGCAGGCGATCGGCGATTACTTTGCTCACGTACCGGCCCTGTTGCATGGCCACCGGAGCGAGTCCCGGAAGCGGTCTCCCATCAGGGCCATTGGCGGTGGCGAGATCGCCGACAATAAAAATTTTCGGATGACCAGGGATGGTGAGATCCGGGCTCACCTTGATGCGGCCGCGATTGTCGGTTGGCGCGCCCAAGCGCACCGCCAGAGTGTGCGCGAAGCCGGAGGCGGCAATTCCGCCAGCCCACAGGACCGTTTTCGATGGGAGATGTTCGCGGCCGTCCGGCCCGGCAAAGGCCACGCCATCAGCGTCAATATCCACCACGTTGACGCCGGTGCGAATCTCCACGCGCATTTTATCAAGCGAGTGGCGGGCTTTCTCGGAAAGGTCCTCGGGAAAGGTGGGCAGCACGCGTGGGGCGCCATCTATGAGGACAATCCGCGCGTCCTGCGAATGAATGTGATGAAAATCATGGCGGAGAGTTTGGTGGGCGATTTCGGCCAACGCGCCGGCCAGCTCCACCCCGGTGGCGCCCGCGCCCACGATCACGAAGGTAAGCCAAGCCGCGCGGGCGCGCGCATCCGTAAGGCGCTCGGCGGCTTCGAAGGCAGCAAAGATTTTGTGGCGGACGAGGAGAGCTTCCTCGAGGCCCTTGAGACTGGGGGCCTGTTCGCGCCATTCATCGCGTCCAAAATAAAAACTGTGGGAGCCGGTTGCGACGACGAGCGAGTCATAGGGAACGCGCGAGCCATCGGCGAGAATTATCTGCCGGGCCGCAGGATCAATATCGGCGGCTTCGCCGAGCAGAACTTCGGTGTTTTGCTGGCGGTTCAGGATAGAGCGCAGTGGCGCGGCGATTTCGCCCGGCGATAGCGACCCGGTGGCCACCTGGTACATCAGCGGCTGGAAGAGGTGGAAATTGCGCCGGTCAATCAGAGTGACCTGGGCGGGCGCGGATTTAAGGGTTTGCGCCGCAGCCAGGCCGCCAAAGCCGCCGCCGAGAATAACTACCCGATGCTTATCCGCCACGGTGTCAGGCATACCGCTAAAGGTATCAGAAGCAGCGCCAGCCAGTGTCCGGCCATTAAGCCGCACTGCGACAAGAGTTATCATTACATATGTACATTGCGATTTGACTCGACTAAAATCGATTGTCCCGGAGATTGTGGTTATGACCAAGAACGCCGAGATGCTGACGCCACGCGAAGCGGCCCTGGCGATGGGGATCAGTTATCAAACGCTGAAGCAGTGGATTTATCACAAGAAGTTGAAAACAGTGCGAACCGCCGGCGGTCATCATCGCGTACCGATGGGTGAAGTGGAACGATACCTCCCCCGTGTGCCAGCGGGAGAACCAGCGGTGGCCCGGAAAAACTTTCGCCGCATCAGCGGACGCAATCAACTACTGGGCAATGTCGTTGAGGTGCGAACTGAAGGGTTGCTGGCCCAGATAAAGCTTTCCATTGGAGGACAGCGCATCACCGCCATCATTACCGCGGAAGCCGCGCGGGAATTGGGTTTGCACAAAGGCGAAACCGTGGCGGCGCTGATAAAAGCCACCGAAGTGATGATCCTACGCGTTTGACCGGTCGAATTTCGGAGCGAAGATATTGAGAGGGACAATGAGAGCGAAAGTTGCGAGGTCACGAAGGGTCGCCGCTATTTCGATGCTGCTGTTGGCGGCCATCGGGGGAGCGTACGCCGCAAGGCCCCCGCGCCACATACAGCCCCCAGTGACGTCGCCGGTCACAGTCCTCTATGCCGGATCGCTGTCCACGGTTATGGAAGAAAGCGTTGGGCCGGCCTTCCAGCTAAAAGCGGGCTACCTCTATCGCGGCGAGGGACAGGGATCGGTGGGAGCGGCCAATATGATTCGCGACCGATTGCGCACCCCGGATATCTTCATCAGCGCGGATCCCGCAGTCAACGACCGTCTGCTGATCGGTCCAACCAACAGCGATATGGTGCGCTGGTATCTTGCTTTTGCATCGGGCGAAATGGTGATTGGTTACAATCCGAAGAGCCGCTTTGCCCCAGATTTTGCGGCCGCCAAGGCCGGCGCCAAAAACTGGTACGACGTATTGACCATGCCCGGGGTCCGGTTTGGCCGCGCAGATCCTGAACTCGACCCGAAGGGTTACCGCACGCTTTTCCTTTTTTCGCTCGCGGAAACCTTTTACCACCGCCCAGGAATGTCCGCGTTCCTGGGCCAGCCACAGAATCCCGCGCAGGTTTTCCCCGAACCTGAATTACTGGCGCGCATGGAAACCGGGCAGATAGACGCGGGCATTTTCTATCGCCATGAGGTGCAGGCCCATGGCATCCCGTTCATCTCTTTGCCGCCGGAACTGAATCAGAGCGATCCCGCGCTGGCGCCGCTGTACGCGACCCAGAGCTTTACGAATGACCACGGCATTACCATTCATGGTTCGCCGATTATCTTCACGATCACCATCCCTGTTCGCGCGCCAAATCCTGCAGGCGCCGAAAGCTTTGTACTCTTTCTGCTTTCGGCCGAAGGCCGCGATCGATTGCACAGCGCCGGATTTAACAACCTCCCGGTAAAGGCCGCATATGATATGGGACAGATTCCAATGGCCATCCGCCGCCTGGTTCAGACCCAATATCCCAAGTAACTGAATTGGCCCGCGAATTTTTATCAGCGACCTATCGTTTTCGTCAGCGCATCCCTGCTATTAAATGGCGATTCCGTGAATAATCGGCGTGTTATAATTTCGTAACCGCTTGGCAATATGATTGCCGGCATAAGTGTCCTAGAAGGGGTTTTATGAAAATTAATAATGGCGTGTTTGGTCCGCTATTAGTTTGGTTATTGTTTAGCGCACTCTTCGCCGGAGCGTTGGATAGTCATGCCGCTTCTGGTTCCTCCAAGCAAACGGTTTCTGTCCTCTACGCCGGTCCTCTCGCCACCGTCATGGAATACGGCGTCGGGCCGGCCTTCACCCAAGCTACCGGAATTGCCTACCAAGGAGAGGCCCAGGGATCGGTCGCCTGCGCGCAATTAATTCGCGGTCATCTTCGCACACCGGATGTATTCATTAGCGCCGATGCGCTTGTTAACAACACGTACCTGATGGGTCCGGCAAATGGCGATTTGGTGAAGTGGTACATGCTGATCGCTTCTTCTCAAATTGTGCTGGCCTACAATCCTGATAGCCCGCACGCAAAAGAATTCGAAGAAGTGGCCGCGGGAAAAATGCCCTGGTATAAATTGATCGAAAAACCAGGGGTGCGATTCGGACGGGGCGATCCTACGATTGATCCTAAGGGCTACCGTACGCTCTTCGTCTTCCCTCTGGCCGCTAACTATTATCACCGGCCCGAACTGAATACCATCCTTGGTGAGCCGCAGAATCCGGCGCAGGTTTTCCCGGAAATCGTCCTGATGGCGCGGGTCGAAGCGGGGCAGTTTGACGCGAGCTTTTTCTACCGGCACGAAGCGGCGGCGCGCAATCTCCCCTACATTACGTTACCGGCGGAAATCAACCTCGGTGATCCAAACTTTGCGGCGGAATATGCACGGCAGTCGTACACGAACGCACAGGGAGTGACCGTTCACGGAGCGCCAATCTTATTTACTGTAACGATTCCGGGGGATGCCCAGCATCCCGAAACAGCCGTAGCCTTCGCCAAATTTCTCCTAACTTCCAAGGACCTGCTTCACCAGTATGGTTTTGGAGATGTTCCGCACCAACTTGGTGGCGATTCAAGCCAGGTGCCTCCCCAACGGCGAAGCCTGGTTGATGGCGCGTTCAAACCGTGAGGAACTCCTCCAAAACAACTTTCATCGCATTTGGCGCGCTGGGCGGTCTTCTTCTCGCCGCTCTGATTCTTCCGATTGCCAGCCTGCTGCTACAAGCAAACTGGATCACCTGGACGGCGGCCTGGAAAGAAGAAGGCGCTCGTGATGCTCTTTATGTTTCGTTGACGACTTCGATCGTCGCCACCGCTATCATGACGGTCATGGGGGTGCCTCTCAGCTATGTACTGGCTCGCGCAGGGCTACCCGCCAAGCGATTTTGGATCGGGTTGGTGTTCCTGCCCCTGGTGCTCCCTTCTCTGGCGGGCGGAATTCTGCTGATGCAGTTATTTGGTCCCTACGGATGGATTGGGGCCCCTCTCGCATCGCACGGGTTTGAGGTGACCAATAGTTACGCCGGGATTATCCTGGCTCAGATCTTCGTGGCTTCGCCATTTATCATCATTGCCTCGTATTCCGCATTCGAGCGCGTGGATCCTCAACTCGAAATGGCGGCGGCCATTCTGGGCGATTCCCGGTGGCAAATCCTACGCCGCGTTTCCCTGCCGCTGGCGTGGCCGGGTATCGCCGCCGGCGCCACGCTGGCGTGGATTCGAACGCTGGGCGAATTTGGAGCTACCCTGCTGGTAGCCTATAACCCGCACACGCTGCCGGTGTATTTATGGGTAAAATTTGAGTCCGACGGACTGCATGGCGCGCTGCCACTCGCGCTCCTTTTGCTCTTATTGGCCGTAATCGCGGTGATTGTCTCAGCGCTTCTAAGCCGGATTTCCGGACAAACTGGCACAGCAATGGTCGAGTGAGCGGGATACAATGGGCATCGCAATACATTTAGCGCTTGGGAGCGAGTCCGCAGCGGCGGCAGAAACTCAGTTCGCTGATTCCTTTCCCGCACAGTTGCGCAAACCCATGCTCCACGCCCGTATCTGTAAACAGTTTGAACGTGCCCGCGATTGCGGGTTCCGCATGGAGGCGGAGTTCAAGATTCCCCCCGGCGTGATGATCCTTTTCGGTCCCTCGGGCGCGGGAAAGTCCACTTTGCTGCGCTGTATCGCGGGCATCTACTCGCCCGACGAAGGAAGCGTCTCCGTTGGAGATCACGTTTTCTACGATTCACAGCGACATATCAACATTGAGCCAGCCAAGCGAGGCATCGCGTTCGTTTTTCAGGAACTGGCGCTTTTTCCTCATTTGACGGTCGAGGAAAACACTTGCTACGGGCTGCGACGCCTCGACCGCGACGAACGCGAAAAACGCACCAGCAAAATCCTGGAGTCTTTTCAAATCGCTCATTTGCGCCGCAGAAAACCTTCGGAAATTTCGGGGGGAGAGCGCCAGCGGGTAGCTCTGGCCCGTTCTTTGGTCACTGAGCCCTGCGCGCTTTTACTTGATGAACCGCTGAGTTCGCTGGATGCGATCGTAAAGGCTGGCATCCTCAACGATCTGCGCGCATGGAATGCCGAGCGCGGAATTCCGGTCCTGTATGTTACCCACGATCGAGAAGAAGCCATGGCTCTCGGTGAGCGCATGATGCTGCTCGAGCACGGCAGCGTAACCGCCCACGGAGAGCCAGTGGAGGTTCTCGATCTGCCTTGCCGCGAATCGGTTGCGCGCCTGAGCGGCTTTGAGAATATTCTGGATGCCGAAATCATCACGGTACACGAAAGCAGCGGCTCAATGACGTGCCGGCCGATAGCCCGGGGTTCCACTATTCCGTTCTCTAGCGCCGTGTCTGATGCTGGGAATAACCTTATTGGACCGCGCGAAACTGTCACTCTGGAAATTCCCTGCGCCCGTGCACTACCCGGCAGTTCTGTGCGTATCGCTATTCGCGCCGGGGACATCATGCTCGCAACCGTACGCCCCGAAAAGATCAGCGCCCGTAACATCATTGCAGGTAGGGTTGCCGAAATTAGCCGCACTGGAATGCGTGTCACGGTCGCGGTGGATTGTGGCGGAGTGAAATTCCTCGCGCACGTCACCGCGGGAGCGGTGGAATCGCTTGAACTTTGCACTGGCTGCCCTGTTTGGCTGGTCGTCAAGAGCCACTCTTGCCATATTCTTGCCACTTCCCACCTCGCGCAATAAACTCATCTTGGAACAAAATCCGGCGGGCGGAAGATGGCAGAAATGAGGGGATTGGCCGGCAAACGAGTGTTTATCACCGGTGGCGCGAGCGGAATCGGCGCAGCCACGGCGGAGCGTTTTCTGGCTGAGGGCGCGAATGTTTCCGTGCTGGATCGAGACGCTCAGGCTGGAGAGCGCATAGGCAGGGAACTCCCGCAACTGTCCGCGATCTTTCGCGCCGACGTGACTGCGCCCAACGAAGTGCAAAGCGCCTTTGACGAAGCGGTCGCGCAGATGGGCGGCATTGACGTGGTCATCAACAATGCCGGCATCAGCATCCGTCATCGTTTCGTGGACATCACTCCCGAAGAATGGAATCGGGTCCTCAACGTAAATCTCAATGGAGTTTTTCACGTCGGGCAGGCCGCCGCGCGGCACATGCTGGGTCATGGCGGCGGAGTGATCCTAAATACCGCCTCGACCAATGGAATTGTGGGTTACCCCTTCTACGCGGATTACAATGCCAGCAAAGCCGGAGTGATTGAGCTGACCCGCTCGATGGCTCTTGAATTGGCGCCTGCCATTCGGGTGAACGCTGTCGCCCCGGGTTACGTCCTCACGGCCATGCAGCGGGCGGAATACACCGATGAAATGCTCGCTGAAGTGACCGGCAAGATCCCTCTGGGACGTCACGCCCATCCCGAAGAGGTTGCTGCGCTGTTCGCGTTTCTGGCTTCCGACGATGCCGCCTTCATTACCGGGCATGTCTACACCATTGATGGCGCTGAAACCGCGGGTGGTCTCGCCAGCCGCTAATAAATCGAAGTTAGACCCTGGCTCTATGGGGAATATATTGGAGTAATGGCGTTTCCCAGCGCAGTTGCCCCCACTACAGCTTCCGTGCAATCAGGATGCCGTAATCAAAGCTCTTGGTGGAAAACCCCTTTCTCATCGCATCCACACCCTTTAGAAAGTCCACCAACATTTTCCCCTCCTGCAAGGCGGCTTTCCACACTTTCGGTTTGGAGATGATCTCCATTCCCAGATCCCAACTTTTCGCAACTTGGTCGCTGATGTTTTTGGTGAATGTCACCGCAAAGCCGTGGTGCGCGGCGAACCGGAGGTACTCCGTCCTGGTGGTCATGGAAGGAACCAGCATAGACCTACGGATGGGCCCCATATATTTCTTCGATTGCGAGGCGGTTAGTCCCTCGGCCTCGAACCAATCCATGACCGCGATTACACCACCGGGCCTCAGCGATCTCTCGCACAGCCCAAAGAAATTTTTGGGATTATTCAAGTGCGACACGGCCTCAATGGACCAGACGACGTCAAAAGGTTTGGCGAATTTAGCCTTCTCGGCATCCATAACGATGAATGTCGAATTCACGCCTGCTTTTTTCGCAGCTTGGGCGGCAATTCCTGCCTGAACCGGCGAAAGAGTGATACCAACGGTTTCAGCGTTGAATTTTCGGGCCAAATAAATGGAGGAACCGCCCATCCCACACCCCACGTCCAGAATCCTCGCGCCCTGCTTGATATTGGCGCGCATGGCCAATTCCTCGGTAAGTTGTTCCTGGGCTAGCTCCTTCGACTCTTTTCCAGTCCGCCAATATCCATGGTGGACATGAATGCCCCACAAATCTTTCCATAGCGGGCTGATGGCATCATAAAAATGCTCAATCTTCTTCTTCGGGTTGGGCCCGGATTTCTTTGCGGCATCTGCTTTTCTAGTTGGCATAATCTCAAGGAACAAATCCTCGCGGCGATGATTTTGCGCTACGCCGGCTCGCTTAAGCCACCTTGACATCGGCGTAGTACCTCTCTAAATTCAATCTATCGCTGTTTCGCATCCTTTACTTGTTGGATTTTGCATAACTTACCAATCCGGGATGACTGATCATCTGGAGGATTTGAATGAAAAGGTTCAAAAATCGGGTTTTGGTGCAGTCTCTGTTACTATTGACCCTAGTCGCTCTATCTGGATTAACAAATGTGGGATCCAGTACGGCATCCGCCCAGAACGTTACCGTACAACGAAATCCCAGGATTCTTCAACAAGACCAGCACAATCTCTCTGAGCCGCTTGGCGAAATCATTAAGAATATGCCATCCGCCGCGTTCGAAAGCCGCACGATGATTGAGCCAGGGCATTTCCGTCCACCCATCATTGGCATTGGCCCGGATGCCGCCGAACAGCGCGAACCGCTGCCCAAGTTGAAAGCCAAGCTCTTGCAGAATTTTGCCGGCGTAGGCCAGGGAGATTATGGCTACAGCGACAGCCTGACTCCCCCAGACACCAATGCTTCCGTGGGTGATACCCAGGTCGTTGAATTCGTGAATGACAGCTTCGCCATTTTTGACAAAACAACCGGCGGTCTGATTGCAGGGCCCACTGCGGGAAGCGCGTTCTGGACGGGGCTGGGTGGCCCCTGCGCCGCCCCCCTTCAGGGTGACATCATCATTAAGTACGATCAACTAGCCCAACGATGGGTGGCCCTGTATCTGGCATTCGAGCAAGTGCCTTACTATATCTGCTCCGCCGTTTCCACCACTTCCGATGCCACCAGTTCATATAACCAGTATTCCATGTCTTTCGGCGACAACCTGCCCGATTATCCCAAGCTGTCTGTCTGGCCCGACGCCTACTACCTGAATACCAATGTAAACGGCGGATATGCCGACGCTTGCGCGCTCAACCGCACGGCGATGCTAAGTGGACAGCCCATGACCGCGCAATGCTTCACGAAAACTAGCGAGGCCAGTTTCCTGCCTTCGGACGTGGATGGCGCGGGCATTGCGACCGCAGGGGAGCCCGCATTCTTTGTGGACCTGGCCACTTCCACGTCGCTGCATTTGTATAAATTCCACGTGGACTTCACAAATCCAAATAACGCAACATTCACTGGGCCCACTTCGATCGCGGTTGCGTCCTATTCATCGGCGTGTGGAGGCTTCGGCCAATGCATACCTCAGCCTGCGGCAGGCCAGACCCTGGATTCCCTCGCTGATCGCCTGATGTACCGCCTCGCCTATCGCAATTTTGGCGATCACGAATCATTGTTTGTCACTCATTCCGTCACGCCGGCCTCCGGCAGCCAGGTTTCCGCTTTGCGCTGGTATGAAATACAAAATCCTGATGGAACACCGGTGATTGCGCAGCAGGGCACCTATGCAAACAATAAAGCTAGCCTATGGATGGGCAGTATCGCGGCCGACAAGGCGAACAACCTGTTGCTTGGATTCAGCGGCTCGAGTACCACCGTCTTTCCTTTCGTGGGCATAACGGGCCGATTGTCCACCGATCCCCAAGGCGCAATGGAAACTCTGAAGACGCTCAAAGCGGGCGCCGGTTCTCAGGAATATTACCGGTGGGGAGATTACAGCAGCATGGCCCTGGATCCCACGGACGACTGCACCTTTTGGTATACCACCGAATACATGAAAACGACCACCGGGGCGAACGCATGGAGCACCCAGCTTTCCAGCCTTCGCTTTCCGGCTTGTAACTAAGGGTTGGTGCCTTTTTTTAGGCCTTAGCACCAACTCTTGCTGGGGTGCCACGCCGGAGAAGGCGCGGCGCCTCAAGTCTTCGGCCAGCGCTCTTCACCGACGCAAACGCAACTTACTTCCTAAAACGGACTTAATAGTAATTCATCTTGACTTGCACCCCCGTGAGGGTTAGCGTTGCTATCAGCTTCGGTTAGGACCAACCGGGCATTGCAAGTCGCCATCTCAGCCGTGCCTGTGGCAACAACCGAGTGAGGAAGGATGGAGGATCCAGAATGAAAATCTTTTTAAGAAGCCTCGCTATCAGCGCGCTGGTTGCGCTGGCATTTACGGGTGCCGCAGTCCGTAGCGCGTCAGCGCAAAGCCCGCAGGTCCAGCGGCACCCCATCATCATAAATGAAGACCACCATGACACCTCCGCGCCACTGCGCGAGATGATTGAGAACATGCCCATTCAATACGTGGAAACTCATGTGGCTCGGGATCCCGAGACCGGCCGGCCGCCGATCATTGGACACGGGCCGGATACGGCGGTGCAAAAAGAACTATTGCCGCCCGTGTCCGCTAGGCTTGGCTTGAATTTCGCCGGCGTGGGCCAAGGTGACTACGGCTTTAGCGATTCTGTGGCGCCACCGGACACCAATATGTCCGTGGGAGACACCCAGGTAGTGCAGTGGGTCAACGAAAGCTTCGGAGTTTTCGACAAGACCACGGGAGCATTGGTTTCCGGCCCCACAGCGGGTAATGCGTTCTGGGCCGGTTTTGGCGGCTCGTGCCAGACGGAGAACGATGGCGACATTGAAATCCGCTACGACCAGCTGGCCCAGCGGTGGTTGGCCGGGCAATTGGTTTTTGAAACCACACCGTACATGTATTGCATCGCGGTTTCCACCACGGACAACGCGCTGGGCACTTATAACCGTTACGCTATCTCCTTCGGAAACAACCTGGATGACTATCCCAAGGTTGGCGTGTGGCCGGATGCCTACTATCTCGGCGTGAATATCTTCACCAATGGAGAATTCTATTCAGGACCGGAAGTGTGCGCCATGAACCGCACGGCCATGCTTGCGGGGCAGGCCATGACCGCTCAGTGCTTTCAGAAGACCACCGAAAATTCCCTTTTGCTGCCCTCCGACGTTGACGGTCAAACTTTGCCACCCACGGGGGAGCCCAACTTTGATATAGCCCTTTATAATTCCACCACGTTGCATGAGTATCAATTTCACGTGGATTTCACGAATCCTAACAATACAACATTCACCGGGCCAATTTCGATCACTGTGCCTTCCTATACGGAGCCATGCGCGAATTTTAATTTGGGCGAATGCCTTACCCAGCCTTCTCCAGGAGAGTTACTGGAAGCCCTCACCGACCGGTTGCTATATCGCTTGGCGTACAGGAACTTCGGGACCTATGAGGCGCTGGTAGTTGATCATACCGTCGCGCCGACGGGAGGCAGGTCGCAGTCGGCCGTTCGCTGGTATGAAATTCACAGCCCGGATACCACACCAACGGTGTATCAATCCGGAACATACCAAAACACCACTCGGAGCCTGTGGATGGGCAGCGTAGCCATGGATCAATTTGGCGATATGGCGCTGGGATTTAGCAATGTCAGTTCGACGCAGGACGCATCCATCGCGTTCGCGGGCCGCGTTCCTTCGGACCCGCTGGGCAAACTGGAGGCCGCGAAAATAATCAAGGTGGGCACAGGCGTTCAGGAAAATACCGACGGACGATGGGGCGATTACAGCAGTATGTCACTCGATCCAACGGATGACTGCACGTTCTGGTACACCACTGAATACATCAAGAGCAATGGCAGCTTTAATTGGAGTACGCAAATCGCCAACCTCCACTTTAAGAGCTGCACTGCCGCGCAGTAACTGGGTTCGGACCAATACAACTCGTTCCATCTAACCGGGGCTGCGCTTTACGAGGCGCAGCCCTTTTTTTTGGGGATGCGGCCTTGATCGCATAGAGAGGTACCTCAGCCCCCTGCTGATTTTGCATAATTCGCCGCCAGGCCTCCAGACTCACCCCAACTATTTCTGGTATCGTAGAAGAAACACGCGCCCGCGGCGCGCCGGAAATACCACGCGACAAAAAGGACCAGCATGGCCAATTGGATCCAGCATATGGTGCATAATCTCTACGACGTACGCGGTCTGGTGCAATGGGGCGGTTTGTTTCTGGTTTGCGCCATGGTATTTGTGGAAACGGGCCTTTTCGTGGGCTTCTTTCTTCCCGGCGATTCCCTGCTGGTTACTGCCGGAGTGCTGGCATCCACTCACGCTCTCAGCCTTTTCTGGCTGCTGGCGCTGGTGACGCTATGCGCTATTGCCGGAGATCAGCTTGGCTATGCCATCGGGCGCAAAGCGGGCCAGACCCTGTACAACCGGCCGGATTCGCGCTTTTTCAAGAAACGCCATTTGGAGCGAGCCCATGCGTTCTACGAAAAACACGGTCCCAAGACGATTATTATGGCGCGGTTTGTTCCCATCGTAAGGACATTCTGTCCGCCCGTCTCTGGAGCCGCCAACATGCCCTATTCCCGATATCTACTTTTCGACATCATGGGAGGAATTTTGTGGGTTTGGGCCACCGTGCTCACGGGATACACGCTGGGCAGAAGAATTCCGAATATTGACCGGCAACTTCACTGGGTGATTGGCGGGGTAATCCTGCTTTCCCTGGTACCCGTCGCGTATCACGCCTGGAAAGCGCGATACGGCCGCGACAATGGCAACCTTCCCCTGCCGCGCCCCGAAGAGGAATAAACATTAATTTAGAGCAGCTGTTTGAGTTCCATAATCCGCCCGCTAGGATTCGGGCCGCCTATTTTATGAATAAGCCTTCGCGAATCTGATCCCGTCCCACGTAGGTCTTCGCCGATCGAAATTTCTCAAAAAGCCGCAAAATCTCCCGATTCTGAAAAACCCGCGAGAAACTCGCCGGCGCGGTATTCGGCAGCAGTTCGATTCCGCCGGACGCGATACGATATCTCTGGCATGATTTGGGGGGCTGGGGTTGAAATATGGCGAGGATGCAGCCTCCGGGCCGCAGAATTTCGTACAGCCGCGCGGCGAGGGCCGCGGCAAGCTCGTCGGAGGCGTGATCGAAAATACTCCATGCCAGCGCCGCGTCCACGCTCTCAGCGGGAAATTGCAGAGCCTCCTCCAGAAAACTGCTGGCCAGCCATAGCGGGTCCAGCGGGGCCGGAGCGGCACCCGGATCGAGATCACGCGCGGCAGCTTCCTCGCGCGCCTGATATTCATTCCATTCGGAGAGCGGATCTTCGGCGCAAACTCTAAAACCGCGGTCGAGAAAAAAGGTCAGCGTGGATTGCCAAGCCGGGCCCAGGTCGAGCACGCACCCATTCGCGCGATCGCCAACCATCCAGAGCAAATCCTTCAGCCCATACGATGGACGTAAAGTGGATGCGGCGGGTGGTCCAGATCTGAGGAATTCCGCGCGCGCGGCGCTTCCCTTTTCCAACGCGGAGGTTTGCGGCGCCCTGCCGGACTGGCTCACTTCGTCACGGCTCCTCACGCAGGAGCGGAATTTCAGCGCCGGTTTCCGATTGCTCGTCAGCCTCGAGATCGGGCAACGATGAATCCGGGGATGTGGATAGTTTTCCGGATAGCGGCGGAGCCTCTCCCTCAACATCATGGGGAAATTCAAGTTCCGGTACCGCGTCATACTCGGGTTCGGCGGGCACCGCATCGCTTTCCTCACGAATCATTTCGACGCGTCCGGAAAACGCAGCGCCGTCTTCAATGGCAACGTGCCGGCTGGTAAGTTGCCCTGTTACATTGCAGCCCGGCAGCAATAGAATACGAACGTCAGCGGTAACTTCACCCTCGACTGTACCTTCGATTTGGATTTCGCGGGCTTCAATCGCTCCCCGAACGACTCCTCGCGGGCCGATAATCAGGTCCGCATCGCGCAGGTGAATCGGGCCATCGAGTGTACCTTCGAAAATTAGAGCGGCATCACCGGAAATTTTGCCGCGAATGTTCAATCCCGGGGCGATTCGAGAACTCGGAGCCCTCGAAGGAGCGTGTGAACGGCTGGCAAGCTCTGGGGAATGCATTGGCGGAGCGGATAATGGCGAAGCGAGCGGGGGCGGAGGCGCCTTCAAGGGCGGCGCGGGAGGAAGCGATGAAGCGGGTTGTTTTCGCCACATGAATGACTCCTGAGCATGCCCGCATAGCTGCCGCATATTTCGAGCCATGGGACCACCCAAGAGAGACTATATTACAGCGGAGAGCGCCAGTAAACCAGAGACGACGAAAGCTCGCATACCTCGATGAAGGCAGCGTGAATCTAAATTGGCTCTCCTATTTGGACAGGACCGGAGCCGCAAATTTTCGTCGTGGAAACGGGACGGCGCGGTATATACTAGCGCCGCTAATAATTGAGGGGCGCGAAGAAAACGAATTGGCTCCTTTCTCTCCGAGTCATCCCAGGGACATCGGTAGAGAATTCACAACCGAAGCCCCAGCCCGCGAGGACAAAACCATGCAAAACACCGGACGAGCGAAGGCGACGGCCATACCGCTAGTTATGCTCCTGGCCTTGCTGGCCTATTCCACCACGGCGGAGGCACCCGCCGCCGTTCCCGCGAATTTCGAGGCGTCGCAAACCAATCCGATCCGCCTGACGGCGGACCAGACGCGGTTATTTGCGGTAAACACGGCGAATAATTCGCTGTCGGTTTTCGATGTGAGCGTGCCACGCGCGCCGGCGCTAATTGCCGAAATCCCGGTGGGCGTGGGGCCGGTCTCGGTAAATTCGCTGACGGACGACGAAGCCTGGGTGGTGAATCAGATCTCCAACAGCGTGAGCGTGGTATCCGTGGCGAAAGGCATCGTAACCGACACGATTTATTGCGGAGCGGGGACAGAACCGGCGGACGTGGTATTCGCGGGCACGGACCAAGCCTACGTCAGTTTTTCGCGTTCCACTGCGATTGGCGTTTTCGATACGAACACGCACGGATTGATCACCAACCTGCCGGTATTCGGAGGCAGTCCTCGGGCGCTGGCCGTGAGCACCGATGGAAGTACAGTGTATGCGGCGTTCGCCATTTCGGGAAATGCGACGACGATTATCCCGGCCGGCCTTGCTCCGCCGCAGCCGCCACCCACAAATAAAAACCTGCCGCCGCCGCCGCAGGTGGCGCTGATTGTTGCGGCCAGCGATCCCAAATGGAAGAGCTATGTCACCTTCACCATGCCCGATAATGACGTGGTGAAAATCACAGCAGGGCCTACGCCGGTTGTGGCCGGATACTATTCGGGGGTGGGTACAATTAACCTTGGGATAGCGGTAAACCCGGTAACAGGGGATCTGTTTGTCGCCAATACGGACGCCCTTAATCTGACGTTTTTCGAGCCTAATCTGCGCGGACACTGGGTGAATAACCGCATTACCCGGATTACCATCGCGACTGGTGAAGTGAAACCGGTCGATCTAAATCCCGGCATTGACTACGGTATCCTGCCTAATCCGGCCGCCCTGAATACAGCATTGGCCCAGCCAACCAGCGTGGTCTTTGACCCAACCGGGGACTTCATGTACGTGGCGGCTTTCGGTACCGACCGGGTGGCCCAAGTGGATACGAATGGGAACGTGCTGGCGTTCGCAGAACTGGCCGGGCCAAACGGGTCGGGGGCCAAAGCGGATCCCGAGCACAAAGTGGGACCGCGAGGGCTGGCGCTCAATGCAACGGCGCAAACGTTGTATTCCTTGAACCGTATATCGGACACAATTTCAGTGGTCGATACGGCCACGATGACAAAGTTCAGCGAGATTGCGGCGGGCAACGACCCCACGCCAATCACGCTCAAAGAAGGGCGCGGATTTTTGTATGACGCCAAGCTGTCGGGGAACGGCACAGGCGCATGCTCATCCTGCCACGTGGATGGGGACATGGATCACCTGGCGTGGGATTTGGGCGATCGCGGGGGTAACCTGACCTTCCTTACTCAGAACGGCCAAACGTTTACGTTTCACCCAATGAAAGGTCCCATGACAACGCGGAGTTTACATGGCTTGGTTGAATTGTCGCCCTATCATTGGCGGGGAGACTTCAAGAACTTCGCAACCTTCAACATCAACTTTGACAAGTTAATGGGCAATCACCAGATTTCTTCAACGGAAATGGCGACCTTTGCCACTTTCATCGACAGCATTCTTCCGCTGCCAAATCCCAATGAGAATTTGGACCGCACGCTCCCGACATCGCTGGCCGGGGGTGACCCCGTTTCAGGGTTGAACGATTACCTGACGATTCCGGGCACCGGCAGCCCGCCGAAGACATGCAACCAATGCCACACTGCGGATCCCGGCCCAGGGTCGAACCGGCTCGTGACGCTATGTTGCAAGCCGCAACCGCTGAAAAATCCGGCGCTCAGAAACATCTACCAAAAACTGTTGTACACCCGCCACACCGCGGAAAGCATTGACGGATTTGGAATGGAGCATGACGGCAATGTGTCCGCACCATCCGACCTGCTGAATCTGCCATTCTTCCAATATACGGCGCAACAGAAAACAGACATGATCGCCTATCTTCTGTGCTTCGATACTGGGACTGCGCCCACAGTGGGATACACGATCACGCTGACAGCGGCCAACGTCCTCAATCAACAGGAACAAAGCGATTGGACGACGCTGCAGTCGCAGGCCGACGGAAGCGATATTGATTTGATTGGCCGGGGAACTATACAGGGGGAGATTCACGGGTTGTTATATCAGCCTTTTCAAAGCAATTACATCAGCGATAAGAGCGTGGTGTACACGCAAGCGCAACTCGAAGTTTTTATTGAGGGCGGTGATACGCTGAGTTTCACCGGTGTGTATCCGGGAAGCGGCACGACTCATTAGAAGCTGCAGACCATCCGCCGCGCGCAACCATATGGGCTATTCCACCAAGGAAACCGACGCGGTGGCAATATCTGCAGTCAACCCGCTTATGACAGCGAACCGGGGCCGCAGTGAAAAACTGCTGGAACGCGCCAAGCGGTCGGTGGCGGGCGGGGACAGCAGCGGCATGCGCGTGCTGCCCTACCATCCGGCGTTGGTGATCGATCGCGGGGCGGGATGCCGCATCTGGGACGCGGACGACAACGAATACATTGACCTGAACATGGCCTATGGGCCGCTGCTCTTCGGGCACCGTCCGCCATTTTTGATCGAGCGGGTGGTGCGGCAATTGGAAGAGAAAGGTTCCCTGCTGGGGTTTCCGCAGGAGTTGAATTTCCTGGTGGCGGAGAAAATCAAGCAGCTTTTTCCGTACATCGAACTGCTGCGTTTTGCCAATTCCGGGACGGAAGCGGTGGCTGCGGCGACGCGCCTGACGCGGGCGTTCACGGGGCGGAGCAACATCATCCTGTTTGAGGGCCACTATCACGGCTGGAGCGACGCGGTATTCCACCAATATCACCCGATGCAACATCCGCTCATCGAGAGCGCCGCAAGTCCGGCGGTTTCGGGCGCAGCCGGAATGGACGGAGCGCCGCACGATGCATTTGTGGTCAGTTGGAACGATGCTGACGCGCTGGAGCGGGCTTTCGAGGAACTGGGAGACACGGTTGCCGCGGTAATCATGGAGCCGGTGATGGGCAACGCCGCGGTCATCGCGCCGGAGCCAGGTTACCTTAGCGCTGCACGGGAGATTACGCATCGGCATGGGGCGCTGCTGGTGTTCGACGAGGTGATTACCGGCTTTCGGGTGGCCGCTGGAGGCGCGCAACAGCGGTACGGCGTGGCTGCGGACATTACCATGCTTTCCAAAGTCCTGGGCGGGGGCTTTCCGATCGCGGCGTTCGGGGCTTCAGCGGAAATCATGGATGTAATCGTGAGCGGCAAGATGTTTCACGGCGGAGTCTATGCCGGCAATGCGCTGGCGTTGTCTGCGGCCGACGCTGTACTCACGAAGGTGCTGGCCGAACAGGCCACATTGTACGCGGGTCTTGAAACGCGCGCGGAACAATTGGCCAACGGGATACGGGAAATCCTGACCCGGCACGGCGTGCCGCACGTAGTACAGAACGTGGGGCCGATGATCGCGGCGGTGCTCACCAAGGGGCCCGTGCAACGACTGACCAACTATCGCGACGTGCGCCGCCACGCGGATGGCCAGCGTTATATTCAGTTTCAACATGACTTGCTGGATCGCGGCGTCTATATTCATCCCAATCAGTTTGAGCCGATGTACGTTTCCACCGCCCATGGCAAGGAGGACATTGATGACGTCCTCGAACGAATCGAAGATACCTTGCACGCTTCCCTTAGCTAACCACCCCACGGAACTTTCCCCGGCCCCGTTGCTGGATGCATTTGAAAATTTCAATGGATGGTGGCTGGACCTTGATAGCGGAGTAAAAACTTCCGCAAGCGAGATCAAGAGCGCCAGAAATATGTTATTGGCGGAGATGCGGGCGCAGGAAGTGGCGGAAGGCGACCAAGTGGTGGTCGCGCTGCGCAACGGGCCGTTGTTTGCAGCCGTTTGGGCGGCGAGCCTGGAGGCGGGCGCGTCGCCCGTGCTGATGCATGGCGATACGCCGGCGACGGAACTGGGGGAGATTGCGGAACGGTCGGCGGCGCGTTTTATAGTGACCGAAACGGAGACGCCACACGACGGCGGAGAAGATTCGGGCGAATTGCTGGGGGCCAGAGCGCTGGGGAATTTGCGGTGTCGGCGCGCCAAGGGACGGGCACCCGATTCGCGTTCAACTTCGCTTTCGTCTTCGCTTTCATATGGCGCGTGTTTGCCGGCGATGCCGCTGCATCCCACTTCCGGCACGACGGCCGGGCCTAAAATCGCCGCGCGGCCGGGGCCCTGCGCGGTGGCCGAGCCGCTGCATTATATCGAGACGCTGGGAATTGAACCGGCGGACGTGCTGCTGTGCGCCATTCCCATGAGCCATGCCTATGCTTACGGGATGTGCTTTCTGGTGTCGCTGCTGACGTCCGCGAACATGCTGTTTATGCGGCGGTTTCATCCGCCGCTGGCGTTGCGCGCGCTGCGGGAGTTGGAGGTCACGATTTTTCCGGCGGCGCCGTGGATGCTGGATTTTTTGCTGGAGGCGGAAGGGGTGGGACGTCCGCGAATTGTGCTGTCGGCGGGCGCGCCGTTATCGCAGTCCACATTTGACGGGTACTGCGAGCGTCATGGAGTGCGGATTCAGCCTCTCTATGGCACCACGGAAACGGGCGGCATTTCCATTGGGCGCGCGGAAGACGATTTCAGCGGCGGGGTCGGTCCCGCGATGCGCGGCGTTGTAGCGGCGGTACATTCCTATGACGGAAGTAAGGACAGTCCCGGCGCGGGATTGCTGCGGGTGCGCTCGTCTTCGATGATGGCGGGCTATTGGGAAGATGGCGGGATCAGCCGCGCGGCCTTAAGCGACGGATGGTTCGAAACCGGGGATCTCGCGCGCGTGGATTCCGAGGGACGAATCACCCTGCTGGGCCGCCAGACGGAAATCATCAATGCGCTGGGCTTCAAAGTGATTCCGAGAGAAGTGGAAGAGGTTATCGGCCGGATGCCGGAGGTGGCGGAGGTAAAGGTATATGCGGGGCGGCATTGGGAGGGATTCGACATCGTGCAGGCGGCGGTGGCATGCCGCGCCCCGCTCGACGAAGACGCCATCCTGCGGCATTGCGAACGATATCTGGTCAGCTACAAATGTCCCAGCGTCATTCACTTTGTCCGAACGCTCCCGCGCACCGCATCGGGGAAAATCGCCATCTCCCGGCTTCCGGCTTAGGCCAAAGATCCGGAGAGCGCGTTCCTAAGGCTTTAGCTGTCGCGGAACGCGGCTAGGGGGGTGGAGACCGCGCTAAGGGGTATACCCCTAAAATTGTCTTGACCTAGGGAGAGATTGCGCAGTCCCACTATGTCGCCTCGGTCGTTGATTCCTGTGACCGCCGTACCGACAGAGTTTGGGGCGTCAATTTGGGTGAACGTCCCGTTGCTGTAGGTGAACCCATGGGTAGTGGATTGGTCTCCATAGACTCCAGCGACTACGCCAGAGGTGTTAACCGCATAGGCGACCGTGTAAACTGAACCGGGATAGTCAATGGTGGTGTATACGCCATCCTTGTACAGGTAGGCGTGCGGCCCGGTGTTGTTGATCAGGTAGATTCCCACGACGTCGCCAGCATTATTGATTGCACTGGCCTGGCTTTCTTGAGCGCCCGGGAAAGCCAGCGTTGTATATATTCCTTTCTTAAGTAAGAATCCGAAAATTGCTGGACTCTCCTGCCCTATTGGACACGACGTATAACCCGTTCCGGTGCAATAACCGCCCACAATATCGCCCCTGTCATTGATTCCGTTGGCGGTGGTTGTCGTGGAGGGTAACGGGTAATCAATATCGGTCAGCTTGCCATCCTCATAGCTGAATCCATGGACACCTGCCTGCATATTGCATCCAGCGGGGCAGTAGCCCCCCACCGCCGCGCCATGGCTATTAATCCCCTCGACATGCGAGGTGATACTTTTTCGGGGATCAACAGAAATGAAATTCTTTCCGGTTTGGATATAGCCGAGGTTTTGGCTCGGCGCGGAGTAGTATCCGACGATTTGGCCTTTTCCAATGCCTAGGGGAATCGTAGCGGTAGCCCTTGGATAGTTCCCGGCGGATGTAAACCTATACAGCGGCGCGGTTGCCTGGGCCATGCCGATTATGAACAGTACAACCACCGCCGCTGTGAACCCACGTGCTCTCATGTTCCCTCCCGCACATATTTGCGGATGCGACCGCTCACAATCACGCGGGGCCGGAAAATCATGGTCCACTCGTCGGTTGCGGCGACGGGGACGCGGCGCAGCTCCCACCAGGCCTCGATCATGCCGGCGGTTTCATGAGAGAACAGCTTGAGACCGGCCGGCGTCTTCCACCAGGAATCGGGATCATAGAGGGAATCGGGCGCGGCGATGACGCGGAACTCGGTGCCCATGGGCAAGACCCGGCGGCAAATATAATCGGTGCGGCGCGAGTGGTAGTTGGAGGTTACAAAGAGGATTTTTCGCCAACCCTGTTGGCGGAATAACTGCGAAAGCCCGGTCACCTCTTCACGGGTATTCAATGCGCTATGAGAGGCCACAACAATCGCCCCTTCAGGAACATTGTCCAGGCGCAAATCATGATGCATCAGCTCGGCGACGCTCGAATAAGGACGCAGCATGTGCCCGCTGGCCACCACGCGGCGGGCCCAGCCGGCGCGAAATAATTCGGCGGCCCGTTCGGTACGTTCGGAGCGGTAGTTATCGCCCAGGACGACGATGGCGTCGGCTTGTTCGGGGGCTTCGTCCACAATCAGGACGTGCCCGGCGGCGCGCAACAGAGGATAGCGAACCAAATAGAGCGCGCAAAGGATCAGCGCGAGCGCCATTAATCCAATCAGCTTGAAAATGATGCCGCCGGCTTCCCTGCCAGCTGGGCGAAAGTCTCCCGGCTGGCGCGGGAACGAGCGCCGCGGCACCGGCGCGAGCATTTCATGGCCCGCGCGGCGCATGCGCGTTACATGCGCGACATCCGCACTGGCGTCAGGAGCTACATTAAGGGTTGCATCCACGGGATCTTCGGTGGCGGCTGCCAATGGGAGCATGATTTTCAGGATCGCGGATTTGATGGGACGGGCAGCTGCGTATTCAATTGGCGAAGCTGTTCAGCGGCAATTTCGGGAAGTAAATCGTTGAAATAAGTTTCCTTTAAGCTGTAAGACTTGGTGCGTCCCGGGACGATGGGGAGTATTTCGATGTGCCAGTGATAATCGGCGGCGATAGTCTTCCAGTATTCGCGCAGGGAGCTTTTCTTCTGGAGGCTGTTGGGAGCGGTGTGAATCACCAAATGATAGGCCTGGCAGACCTGCTCGAGGCGGCGGAGCGTCCTGCCCAGGACGCCCGCAAGATTCCCGCGATTGGCGCCTGAGCGAGCCGCCTCGTACTGATGATTATGGGCGCGTCCCATAATCCACGTCTCATAAGGCAGCCGCGAAGCGTAAGGGCAGAAGACCACGTAATCGCCCTGACTATCCACCACGCGCTTTCCGCTCTTTTCCTCCTGCCGAAGGATGTCGCAGAAGACACAGCGTTCATGGTCGGCATACCATTCCCGCGCGGCGCGCAACTCGTACAAAATCCGGCGCGGGACGAATACCGTGGCCACTACCTGCGAATATGGATGGGGCCATTCCTGGCCGGCTGCCATGCCTTCGTTGCGGAAAGCGGATACATACTTGAACCGCGTATCGCGCTTCAGGTCGGCCATGCGAATGGCACACGCGTCCAAGACGCGTTCAATCTGCTCGTCACTCATGTGGGCGAAAGACTGCGAATGATCGCCGCTCTCGATGATTATTTCGTGCGCACCGACGGGGGTCATCCGGTCATATACCCCGGTGGCAACCCGCTCCGTCTTTCCTTCAATGCGATACAGGGGCCTCGGATGAGAGATTACGCGTACCTGCGCTGGCCCCGAGGGGGGGAGCACCAATAACGGTTGCGCACCATTTTCATCCGACAGGCACAGAGGGCAAACGTCCGGCGCGGCGGTTACAGGCTCGTCATAGCCGGCAGTTACCCAGCTACGTGTAATAGGATCTTTTCGAAGTTCCATTTCGCTTCCTGTCCAGTTGCGCGCGAAGCGCCGCCAAACGGCTCCAAAATGCGCCGGTTTTAATCCTCCGGAGCTGATAGCGCGGGGACCGCGGTTTACCGCGTGTAATGCGCGGGCGTCGGGCCCACTTCCAAACGATGACGATCCCAGATGGCCCCTTCGCGGCTGTAACTGGCCATCTCGAAATCCTGAGTCAATTCCAAACAATCAGTGGGACACGCATCTTCGCAAAGACCGCAGAACATGCATCGCGAAGTGTCGTAGGTAAACTCGGTGAGCACCTTGCGGCGCGTGGCGTCGTCCCGATGCCAGCCAACAACGATAAGGTTTTCCGGACAGGCCAGCGCGCACAAATTGCAGGCGATGCAGAGCGTTTCGCCGGTTTCGGGATTAATATTCAGGCGAGGCGCGCCGCGATACCGCTCCGCGACCATGGGCCGCTCCAGCGGATATTGCTCGGTATATAGATTCTTGGGCGCCTGGTAGCGAAAAGTGAGCCACATCCCCTTCAAAAGGTCCACCAGGAAAACGCGCTTCAGTAATTCCTTCATCGCGGCTTAGTCTGCCGCCTCACGGAGGAGATGTCAAGATGCGACGGGTGATGTGCTTGGCGCATGGTAAGCTGCCAAAATGAACGAGAGGGTGGTGGATGACAACGATGCGCGCTTCATGCGCATTGCCATTGATGAAGCGCGAGCAGCGGCCTTAGCAGGCGAAGTCGCCGTTGGGGCGGTTTTTGCGTTGGGCGGTACTGAAATTGCCCGCTCGGGAAACCGGACATTGGCAGACAATGATCCGACGGCTCATGCGGAGGTGATTGTCCTGCGACGAGCCGCCGCGATCACCGGCAACCACCGGCTCACCGGCGGCACGTTATACGTGACGATTGAGCCATGCGCGATGTGCGCGGGCGCCATAATTCAGGCGCGATTGGCCAGGCTGGTCTATGGAGCAGACGATCCGAAGGGCGGCGCAGTGCGCTCGTGCTTTCGGCTGCTCGACAGCCCCCAACTGAACCATCGAGTGGAAATGACGCCCGGCATACTGGACGAGGAATGCGCCAGCGTGTTGCAATCGTTCTTCGCCGCGCGGCGCTAAGCTTCACCGCGCGAAATATTGCCTGGACTGGTCCTCAAGATTCGCCACCACTACATAAGAATCTGGAATCACGTTATCAATCTCAAATGAACCATTGGCGTCGGCGACCGCGTTGAAAGGATTCAGGCCAAGCACGGCGGATACAGGGTCCGAGGGCTGCAACGCCACGGATGAACCCTTCGCGGGCCTCCACGTCGTGGCATTGAGCACGGTGCCCCGCACTGATACGACATGATTCGGGACCAGGACGAAATCAATAGAAGACATTTCCTGCCCCGCAGCTACATCTATTAAAGAGGCGTGTGCCACATCATCGGCCCCCGGATAAAATATGGGGACGTACTTCCCTCCACTGCCAGCATTTT